>Ga0209456_10000087_pt1 | contig 46893 bp, 36 predicted proteins | sample COG_11_FD_184755 | JGI IMG/M metagenome (GOLD analysis project Ga0209456, IMG submission 184755) | Pelagic marine sediment microbial communities from the LTER site Helgoland, North Sea, for post-phytoplankton bloom and carbon turnover... | ecosystem: Environmental > Aquatic > Marine > Neritic...
GTGCACAACGAAACCTCCACCGGCGCAACCTCCCGTATCGGTGAGGTGCGCGAAGCCATGGATGCCGCGGGGCATCCGGCACTGCTGCTGGTCGATACCATTTCCGGCCTGGCATGCGCGGATTTTCGGCACGATGAGTGGGGTGTGGATGTCGCCGTTTCAGGCTCGCAAAAGGGTTTGATGCTGCCGCCCGGCCTGTCGTTCAACGCGATAAGTGACAAAGCCCTGGCGGCATCGAAATCGGCCGCCCTGCCCCGGTCCTACTGGGCATGGGAAGACATGATGGCGGTCAACGATACAGGCTATTTTCCCTATACGCCCGCCACAAACCTGCTCTACGGCCTGGCGGAGGCCATAGATATGCTGCACGAGGAGGGGCTGGGCAACGTGTTCGATCGTCATCGGCGGCACGGTAACGCAACCCGAAAGGCGGTGGCGGCGTGGGATCTGGAAACGCAATGCGTCGAAGAAAGGGACTTTTCTCCGGTTCTCACCGGAGTGCGGCTTCCGGACGGACACGACGCGGACCGGTTCAGAGGCATCGTACTCGACCACTTCGATATGTCGCTCGGAAACGGCCTGTCAAAAATTGCCGGTCGCGTGTTCCGCATCGGACACCTGGGTGACTTCAACGATTTGATGCTGGTCGCCACACTGGCTGGGGTAGAAATGGGCCTCGACATTGCCGGTGTTCCTCACCAATCCGGGGGCGTGGCCCAGGCGATGAATTACCTGCAGCACGAAGCCAGAGGAGATCGGCGCAGCGAGGCGGCGTAGCCTCGCAGACGTTGGCGCGATATTTGCTGTTCAACACAACCTACACCTGGAGAGGATAAAAATGAAAATGACATTTAAAAAGTTCGTTATCGCGGCCGCGCTGTCCATCGCGGCAACATCCGCGTTCGCGGAGAAAATAGTGCTCAAATACGGACATGTCGGTAAACCGGGCTCCCTGTTCACCGCCTCGGTCGAAGAATTCGCCAAACGGGCCAACGCAAAACTGGGGGATATGGCGGAAGTTCAGGTATTCGGTTCTTCGCAGCTGGGCAAAGACAAGGAACTGTTGCAGAAGCTCAAGCTCGGGCAGATTACTTTTTCCCTGCCGTCATCCGTGATGTCATCGGTTGCCGATGAGTTCGGTGTTTTCGAAATGCCATACATCATCAAGGACCGCGAGCACATGAAGCGGGTGCAGGGGGCGATCGGCGAAAGCGTTCTGCAAAAAGCCGCCAACGACAAGGGTTACCAGATCCTCGCTTACTGGGAGAACGGCTTCCGTCATATCACCAACAACACCCGTCCGGTCAATACTCCGGATGACCTGAAGGGGATAAAACTCAGGACCCCGAAGGGTGCATGGCGGGTCAAGATGTTCAAGCTCTATGGCGCCAACCCGACACCGATGGCATTTTCGGAAGTGTTCACTGCGTTGCAAACCAACGTCATCGATGGCCAGGAAAATCCCTACGCACAAATCTGGAGTGGAAAATTTCAGGAAGTGCAGAAATACCTTTCGATTACCGGACATGTTTACACGCCGGGCTATGTGCTCGTATCGAAAAAACATTTCGCCGACCTGCCCGGGGAGGTGCAGAAAATACTGTTAGAGACGGCGCAGGAGACTCAGGCTTTTGTCTATGATCTGGCGGCCCAGCTGGAAACCGATCTTCTGCAGAAACTCAAGGACGGCGGCATCACGGTCAACAACGCCGACAAGGACGCGTTTATCGCCGCGTCCAAGCCGATCTATGACGAATTTTCCACATCCCTGGACGGCGGCGCCGAACTGGTCAAGGCAGTGCAGGATCTGGCTAACTGATCAGCCGGCGCTCACGCCTCGAATTGCGCCCCGGTCCCGGTAAGCCCGGGCCGGGGCGTATTTGATTTAAGCAGCCTGGCGGGCGGATTGAAAACTGCTCAGAAAATTCTCTCCTCGACCCTCGAGTGGTTATTGATGCTGCTCATGGTGGTGCTGACCACGGTCGTCATCGTCGCCGTCATTTTTCGCAAGCTGGATGCATCCTTCTCCTGGTATGACGAGGTCGCCTCGATACTTTTGTCCTGGGTGACCTACTACGGCGCGTCCCTGGCTGCTCTAAAACGCAAGCATATCGGATTCGATTCCGTACTGCTCGCGATCCCCATGCCGTTGCGGTTGTGGGCAATGGCGTTGAGCGAGGCGCTGGTGATTGGTTTTTTCATAGTTCTGGCATGGGCCGGCTGGGAAGTGCTGCAGGTGCTGGAGGGTGATACGCTGGTCAGCCTGACCTGGGTGCCGGTGCAGTTTACCCAATCCGTCATCCCCATCGGGGCCGTCCTGTTCGTAATTTGCGAGTTGCTCAGCCTGCCCGGCTATTGGGCTTCCGTGGCAAACGCGCACTCCCTGGAACATGAAGCCATGGTGGCGGAAATTGGGGAGGCGAAGGACCCGTGATCGTTATCATCATTTTCGTCGCGCTGCTGGTCATGATCTGCCTCAATATGCCGATAGCGGTCGCCCTGGCGATATCCGCGATACTGGGATTGACCATCACGGAGGGGGTCGATTCGCTGGTGACGGTCGCGCTCGACATGTATGACGGGTCCACCAAGTTTTCGCTGATCGCCATTCCCATGTTCGTGCTGGCCGGTGCGATCATGAATGCGGGAGGCATAACCGACCGCCTGATCAACTTCGTCAGCGCCATCATAGGATTCATCAGAGGCGGACTGGGCATGGTCAATATCGGCGTATCGCTGTTCTTCGCGGAGATTTCCGGATCCGCCGTCGCTGACGTCGCGGCGCTCGGTTCGGTGATGATTCCGCAAATGATACAGCGCGGTTACTCGGCGCCGCTGTCGGCCGCCATTACGTCTTCCTCCGCCTCGCTGGCGATCATCATCCCGCCATCGATACCCATGATCATCTACGCCGTGTCGGCAAATACCAGCGTGGAGCAATTGTTCGTGGCGGGCGTGGTTCCGGGGCTGTTGGGTGCCGTTGGCCTGATGGGAGTCGCTTATGTATTCGCGCGCCGTTATAACCTGCCGGTCGAGGAGGCGTTCAATCTTTCACAGGTGCGGCGCACGTTCGTAGAGGCACTACCCGCGTTCACTCTCCCGGTCATTATACTGGGCGGGATTTTCGGCGGATTCGTTACCGCAACGGAGGCGGCGGGACTGGCCGTCCTGGCAGCGCTGATCGTGGGCCTGTGGTACCGGGAGGTCGATCTGAAACGCTTGAAGACCGCGATGATCGAAGGAGGCATGCAGACTTCGGTCGTCATGCTGCTCGTCGCGGCATCCGTTCTTATGGGCGGCTTCCTGACCCGGGCGCAGCTGCCCCAGGAACTGGCCCAGCAGATGCTCGCATTGACAGACAACAAATACGTTATTCTATTGATCCTGAATGTATTTTTCCTTGTCGTCGGATTTTTTCTTCATTCCGTGGCAGCCATTATCCTGGTCATACCCATCGTGGTGCCGCTGATCGAGCAGGCGGGCATCGACCCTGTGCACTTTGGGCTGGTGGTGACGCTCAATCTCGCTATTGGACAGCAGACGCCGCCGGTCGCGTCCGTGCTGATCACGTCATGCGCCATCGCCAGGGCGAATATCTGGGCCGTCTCCAAGATCAACGTTTATTTCGTCGCCGTGTTGCTTGTGGTTCTTCTGATGTGCACGTACATTCCGGCAATTCCAATGTTTTTGGTTGATTATTTCTACCGCTAGGCCAATGCGCGATTCACAAGAGCTGTTGTTCGATCTCGATGGCGATACAGGCGTTATCACCTTTAATAGGCCAGACGCCAGAAATGCATTGACGTTTGGCATGTACACGCGGATTGCCGAAATCTGCGCGGCGCCTCCGGCGGGAGCCCGTGTGCTTGTCATTACCGGGGCCGGTGACAGCGCGTTCGCGGCAGGTACCGATATTGCACAGTTTCGGCATTTCAGCAGCGCACAGGACGCGATCGACTACGAACGCCGCATAGACCGTGTTTTGACGGCGGTGGAGTCGTGTGCCCTGCCCACCATTGCGGCGATCTCCGGTGCGTGCACCGGCGGCGGTGCCGCCATTGCCGCAGCTTGTGACATCAGGTTGGCCACCGCCGATCTCAAATTTGGCTTTCCAATCGCCCGCACCCTGGGAAACTGTCTTTCAGCGAATTCCCTAGCACGATTGTCCGCCTTGATCGGGGCGGGGCGAGTACGAGACATGATCTTCACCAGCCGACTGTTGGGCGCGGAAGAAGCCCGATCGGCGGGGCTGATAAGTGAGATGGTCGAGAATCGACAAAGTCTCGATATCCGTGCCCGTGAACTGGCGCGCGTCGTTGCAAGCCAGGCGCCGTTGACCCTGAAGGCGACCAAGGAACTGCAGCGTCGCCTGGCGGTACGGACCGTCGAAGACGAGGATATGATCACCATGTGTTATACCAGCGCGGATTTCCGCGAAGGTATCGACGCTTTCTTCGCCAAACGTAAACCGCAATGGAGGGGGAAGTAGCTTGAGCGGCCCATTGACGGGTTGCCGGGTGATCGAACTTGCCCACATCATGGCGGGTCCGGTGACCGGCCTCATGCTGGCCGATATGGGGGCCGACGTCATCAAGGTTGAGAAGCCGGTGGGCGATGATTCGCGCCGGATGGTTCCGCCGGAAATCAAGGGTGAAAGCGCCGCTTTCATGATGATGAACCGGAACAAGCGCGGCATAGTTCTGGACCTCAAGCGTGATGAGTGTCGAGAGGCGCTTCTCAGGCTTATGCAAAAAGCCGACGTGGTGATCGAAAACTACCGTAAGGGAACCATGGAAAAGCTCGGCCTGGGTTATGAAACACTGCGAGAAGCCAATCCTGGTCTGATTTACTGCGAAATCTCGGGTTTTGGTCGAACCGGGCCTTACGCCGAACGCGGCGGCTTTGATCTGATCGCCCAGGGCATGTCGGGGTTGATGTCGATTACCGGTGAAGGAGAGGGAAGGCCGCCGGTAAAGGTCGGTGCCCCCGTGACCGACATCACCGCGGGAATTCTCGCTGCGATGGGAGTGGCGGCCGCATACGCCAGCAAGCTGAAAACAGGATTAGGGCAGAAAGTGGATACGTCGCTGTTCGAAGCCGGCATCATTCATACCTACTGGCAGTCCGCCATCGCGCTGGCCACGGGCGAGTCACCCGGACCCATGGGCACCGCGCACCCGTTGAACGCTCCGTATCAGACATTCGAAACGGCGGACGGCTGGATAAACGTGGGCGCGGCAAATCATGCGAACTGGGCACGGCTGATCGAGCTGATTGGAGCACCATCCCTTGGGCGTGACCAGCGGTTCGCGACCAATGAAAAGCGGATGGAAAACCTGCATGCCCTGGCCGAAGAATTAAACGGAATTTTCAGAACACGTACGACCGCCGACTGGCTGCGCCTGCTGGAACAGGGCAGGGTGCCGGCGGGTCCGATTCTGAACGTTGGTGAGATGCATCGTGATCCGCAGGCGCAGGCGAGGGAGATGATCGTTGAAAAGGTCCATCCCACCGCCGGCCCCGTCAAGACGCTGGGTTTGCCGGTAAAGTTTTCCCATACCCCCGGCGGTATCCGGTTTCCGGCACCCAGGCTGGGTCAACACACGGAAGAAGTGCTGAAAGAGATTGGTTACGGTCAGGAGGAGATCGCGCGCATCATTACGGGCCCCTGATTCCGTCATCCAAGCGACACGCTCCGTGCCATTCGGGCGAGATCCGCGTTGATATTTTCCAGGTTACTCAGCGCAACGCCATTGTTAAGTGCTGATAGCGATGACGTCGGCCGAATCGGGTTTCACCAAGATCCGGATTCTCGTTGGCCATATGTTTCAGTGGGTGATGAATAAATATCCGGTGGAGTACTGATGGAGTTCGAAGCTACGGGCTCCGGTCCTTAAAGAAAAGAGCCGCTGATCTCTCAGCGACTCTCTTCGAGGAGGAGACGCGTGTCTCTGCGTCAACAGACGACTATACAGCGGCGCCGTGAGCGGTTGTGTAAGTCGCGGTTGCGTATCCAACGCCAGCCTGTTTTGAACCCACGCTTGGAGCGGCGTTGGAATCGATCATTTTTTCCACCATTTCGGTAATGTTGGCGCGATCGATGCCAATATCCTGAAGAATGGTGTTGTTCAATCCTGACAGTTCGCGAACTGCACGATTAATCATAAAACGACGTCGGATTGTGTGGAAAAGGGTCATTTATTAAGCTCCTGGGTCCTGTAACTGTAAGATCTATACTAGATGCCGAGACCAGCTACGCCAGCAAGGTGGCGAAAGCGGTCAGTATTGCGATTGCGCCGACATATGCGGCGCCGGTTTTTACGAGCATGCTGTAAGCCATGTTCATTTCCTCATTAAGATTTGACTGGAATAATTTGTTTGATGCACTGCACCATGAACTTGGTAGTAAATATAGTGCTACATGTTATTGAAATCAAAAGAAAAGATTTCATGATATTCATGAATAATTACTCATGAATCACTGAGTGTCATCGGTTGGCACATACACGCTCCTTCAGAAATCACCAATATTAATCAATAAGTTATAAAGATTTACCTTTGAATTCAGGCAATTTGGCCGCCATCAAAAAAGCCGCTGAATCAAGCGGCTTTCCGGGAGGAACAGGCGGGTCGTATGTTACGCCGTGGCACCGCCCCTGACCCGGTAATTCACACCTGCGTTCTGGTGTCCCCCGGATTCCCTGATTTTCAACGAATTCACCGGATTTTTCCTCATCTCTTCAACGAGCTGCGGTATGTTGCCCCGCTCGACGCCGATATCCTTGAGCGTTGCGTTGCTGAGCCTGCTGAGTTCGTGAATAGCACGATTCACCCGCCGTCTGTGCTTGAAGCTGCTGATCAGCCCGTTGGCGCCGGACGAACCGTTCGTGCTGTGTGTGTCGCGTTTGATCAGCGGGGCTCGGTACCGGAACGGTTCGATGGCCGCGTGAATTCCTCTCATGATTAAGTTCATTGATAGTCTCCTGTATTTCGCGAGGGTGATCAGGCCAAGAGCATCGCCAGTGGGGTCATTTTTGTGACGGTGCCCACGTAAATCGCGCCCATATTTAGCAGCAAGCGGTAAGCCATGAACATCTCCTCATAGTGATAAACAAAACGATTTGAAACAATGGTGCACTGCACCATTCATTATGTCCCATAATATGGAGGAAAATACGTGAATTCAAAGGAAATTTTTTCATCATATACATGAGTTAAAACTCATGTTAGGATTCGGCGATGGTGAGACTGCCTCCAACCGCCGCATTGCGCGCCTTCGAAAGTGCGGCTCGCCACCTGAGCTATACCCGCGCCGCGGAGGAACTGAGCATCACGCAAAGCGCGGTAAGCCATCAAATTCGGCACATCGAGGAACTGTGGGAACTCAAGCTGTTCCTGCGCCGGGGCCGCAGCCTGCGACTCACCGAGGCGGGGCAGGTATTGGCCCCTATCGTCCGGGATTTCATCAAACGGCTGTCCGCCAAGCTGGCGGAACTTCGTCCCGGCGATGACCGAGCGGTGTCACTCAGGGTCAGCCTGCTGCAGTCATTTGCATTCAAGTGGCTGGTGCCCCGGCTGGGCCAGTTTTCGCAGCAGTACCCAAACATCAATGTGTGGATTTCCACGACCGATGAGCTCATCGATTTCAGCATGCACGAGGTCGATGTGGGAATCCGTCTAGGGCATGGCGGGTGGTCCGGCCTGTCGGAAGAACTGATCCTGAGAGAGTACGTATTCCCCGTCTGCAGCCCCAGGTTTCTGAGCCGTATCATGCCGCCCGAGACGCCGGAAGACCTGCTCAGGTACCCATTGATCTATCGACATTCACAAGATATTTGTCCGCGCTGGCGGGACTGGTTCAGGGATGCGGGGGTAGAGATCAAATCTCTGCCCAAAGGATCAAAATTCCCTGACACCAGTATGGCGGTCCAAGCGGCGATCGATGATTTCGGGGTCGCGCTGGCGAGAAGCGCCCACGTTCAGGATGACCTTGCGACGGGTAGGCTCGTTAAGCTGTTCGACGTCAGCAGCCCGTCCAACGTGGCCTATTACTTCGTCTGCCCCAAGGGGCGGGAGAGTGAGCCGAACATCCGGTCCTTCCATGATTGGGTTGTGGCGGAAGCGGTTCTATCTCAAAAGGAGTTCGACCGGGTAGCCGGGTCCAATCCCACCGGTTAAAAGTTCCTCACAACTCCCGGCATGCCGAATCCAGTGCCTCCTCGGTCCGTTCGATGTCATCATCGGTGTTCACGGATGAAACGAAGCGCCTGACGCCCGGCAGGACGTAGATGCCGCGGCGCAGCAGTTCGACATCGAGATGACGCGCCGCGCCGATATTCGAGGTCATGATGTCGAGTTGGCTTGTGGGCGCTTCGTTCAAATAGAGGATCTGCCAGAAAGAGTTTCTACCCGCGGCAATTGCGGGGACCCCGTGGCGGTCCAGGACCTGCTGCAGGCGGGAAAGCAGTTTATCGGAGATCGCGAAAAGACCGTCGTGGAATCCCGGCTGCTCCAGGATCTGAATTGTCGCAAGCCCAGCCGCGGCACCGAGCGGATTGCCATGAAGCGTGCCGTTGATGTAGGCATAGTCCGGGCGGCCCTTGCGTTTCGGGTTGGCTGCATCGAGAATGTCGGCACGTCCCGCAACGCATCCTCCCGGTCCACCGCCACCTATCACCTTGCCGAAGCTGGCAAGGTCTGGAGTGACGCCGAAGAATTGTTGGCCCCCTCCCAGGGCGAGGCGGAAACCAGTGACGACCTCGTCGAACATCAACAATACGTTGTTTTCGTCGCAAATCCGCCTCAGCCCCCTAAGGAACCTTGTTTCAGCAAAAATGATCCGCTGCACGGGTTCGACGATAACAAGCGCCAGATCGTCGCGATGTTCCTGGATTATTCCTTCTGCGGTGTCCAGATCGTTGTACGGCGCGACCAGTACCGTGTCGGCAAGCGCCTCGGGCACGCCACCACTGTCCGGTTTACCGCGTGGATAGTCGGCCGGTTCCGTGGGAAACAGGCTGAACGACGAGTAGTCGTGGTTGCCGTGGTAAGCCCCCTCGAATTTCAGAACTTTGGTGCGGCCGGAAAAGGCGCGTGCTATACGCATAGCGTAGAATGTCGCTTCAGATCCGGTGGTGGTCAGGACCACTTTCTCCGCGCAAGGCACGATCCCGACAAATCGCTCGACCAGTTCCACGGCGAGGTCATTGAGCGTGCCGAAAAAATGCATGCCGCGTCCCGCCTGTTCCCTAACCGCCTCCACGACTTCGGGGTGACAATGACCAATGATGTTGGCCCCGGCTCCTCCGACGTAGTCGATGTACCAGCGCCCGTCCACCGAGCACACGCGGCTCCCCTCACCCCGTTCGGCAATGAAGCGGACGTCGTCGGGCAGTGAGTAACCGCCGAGACCGGCGCCGGGAATACAACGTTCCGCAATTCGGTAGTAGTCGTTCTGGTTCAGTGGTGCATGTATATCAACAGCTTGTTCGGTCATTGTTGTCTGACTCCATGGTCGCAGGGTCGATCGAATCGATATATGAGGATCATAGTATCCGGTACTTTCATCGAGCTTTACATTCTGGGCAGCGTGTTGTGCGGATCGTAGACGGGCAGGTCCAGTACCCGTGCCGGTCTTCGCTCACCCAGGATCATCACCGACAACTCGGTATCCGGCTCGGCACACTCCGGTTTAAGGTATGCGAACGCCAGGCTCCTGTGGCAGGTAAAGCCGTAACCACCGGAACTCACCTGGCCCACATGCTCGCTGCCCTGAAAAACCGTTTCGCTGGCATGCGCGTCGGCGTCCCTGGCATCGATCTCCAGATAGGCGCAACGCCATCGCGCATCGGAGTCGCGGCTTGCCAGGGTTGCGTCGCGCCCGATGAAATTTTCTTTGTCCAGTCTGCAGAACCGCATCACATCGGCTTCGGGAAGGGTGACTTCGTTGGTCAATTCCGATGCGCCCTTGAATCCTTTCTCGAGCCGCATGGCGTTCAGGGCATAGGAGCCGAAGTTGGTCATTCCCAGCGGCTCGCCGGCGTTCCAAAGCGCATCGTATACATCGTCCATTGCCGGCATGGGGACATGCAGTTCCCAACCGAGTTCGCCCTGATATGACATGCGCAGGGCGCGCACGTCAGCCGCTCCCGCTGCGGAAATGGTTCTGGCACGCAGCCACGGCCAGCTTTCGTTGTCGATTGCGGTATCGGTGATCTGTGACAGGACATCCCGGGAGCGGGGGCCGGACACGACCAGGCAACCCCGCTGCCCGGAAACGATGCTGATGTCGACTCGGTCCTCCGGCTGGCGGTGCTGTACCAGCCAGTCGAATACCTTTTGTTCGGAGAATGCCGCAAACATCATGTAGAAGCGGTCATCTCCAAACCGCGCCAGCGTCGTTTCAGCTTCGATGGTGCCGGATTCGTTCAGGATATGGGCGAGCACGATTCCACCATCGCGGCGCGGTACGCGGTTGGCAATCATTCTGTCCAGAAACTCGTGGGCGCCGGGCCCGGTGATGTCGAGCTTGGCAAAACCGGTAAGGTCCATGACGCCAACTCGTTCGCGAACGGCGCGGCATTCCTCGGCCACCGCGCGGTGCCAGTCCGGGCGCCGGAAGCCGTACACATCCTCTCTGCGCTGGTCCGGAAGCGCGAACCAGCGCGGACGCTCCCAGCCATAAATCTCCTCGTGAATTGCACCGACCGCGGTGAGCCGCCGGTACAACGGACTGATCTTTTGGGGACGGCCGCTGTTCCTCTGTCGTCCAGGGTAGGGGATCTCGTGTCGAAGAACATAGTCTTCCTTGGCGCGGGCAATCTCGTGCTCCCGACTGATCCAGGAGCCAAACCGGCGGGGATCGAAGTCGCGCATGTTGATATCGGCGGTGCCGCGGACCATCCACTGGGCAAGATATTTCCCTGCCCCCGGCCCCCACGCAATGCCGACATGGCTTCCGCAGCAGCACCAGTAGTTGCGGAGCCCCGGTGCCGGTCCGAGCAGCATGTTGCCATCCGGCGGCATGGGAATGGCACCATGGACTTCACGCTTGATGCCATAGTCCTCGAGCAAGGGCATCCGCTCCAGGGCTTTTTCCAGAAACGGCGCGATCCGATCGTAGTCCGGTTCGAACAACTCGTTCTCGGCTTCCCATGGCGCGCCTTCGTCCCAGATCGTCCGCGGGTCGGTCTTCTCGTAGATGCCGATCAGGCCCGATTTCTGTTCCATACGAATGTAACCGGAATAGGTCATGTCGTCCCGCACCACGGGCAGTTCGCGCTCGAGGTCGATGAACTCTTTCACCGTGTCGGTGACGAAGTAGTGATGGGTCGTATTCGCCATGGGCAGGTTGTAACCGCTCCAGGCCGCCACCTGTTTGGCGTAGGCACCCGCGGCATTGACCACATGCCGGCAGGTGATGTCGCCTTTTTCCGTGACTACCTGCCAGGCGCCGTTTGCTTCCTGCCTGACGTCCGTCACCCGGTTGTGCCGAATCACGGTTGCGCCGCGGTTCCGGGCCCCCTTGATCATGCCGAAAGTGGCGCCGGCAGGGTCGACATGACCGTCGTCCGGCGTGTGCAACCCCGCTTTCACACCGTCCAGATTGAAGAATGGGTGAAGTCCGCGTATTTCATCGGGACCGATGATTTCCATCGGAACCTCGAGGCCGCGCCCAACGCTCAGGATATGGTGAATAAAATCGATTTCGTCGTCGAGGTACGCCACCCTGAGAGAACCGCATCCGTGCCAGCTTACGGACTGACCTGTTTCCGCTTCCAGGTTGCGATAGAACTCTACGCCGTATTTGTTGATTTGTGCGAGCCCCCAGTGGGCGAGGCCATGGGTGATCTGTCCCGCCGCGTGCCAGGTGGAACCGGATGTCAATTCCGCTTTCTCGACCAGGACGCAGTCGTTCCAACCTTCCCGGCACAGGTGGTAGAGCAGGCTGGCCCCCATGACGCCGCCGCCGATGATGACGACTTGCGCCTCAGATTGCATTTCGATCTACCGTTATCATTTGCTGCAGAGAGTAGAGTGTTTATGACCAAACGAGTACATTTGTACTTATATTACAACAAACAGTACAGTAGTATACAACCATGAAACGATTCGAACGAAGCCGGCATGCGTGAAGACAGTCAGACCCGTGTGCTGAAAAATTTGGCGGCAATGCTGCCGGACCTCAGCCCGCAGTTGAAAAAGGCCGCGGGTTACGTTCTGGAGCATCCCGAACGAGTTGCCCTGGGTACGGTAAGACAAACAGGCTCCGAGGCAGGTGTGCACCCGAATTCGCTGGTGCAGCTGGCGCGTCTGGCTGGATTCGATGGTTACCGGGGATTCCGGGAAGCTTTTGCTCGTCATATCAAGGACGGCGCCAGGATGATCAGGGGTCGTGCCCGGGAGCTGCAGAAGTTTGGTACCGGCGGTGCACATGACCGCCTCTACAACGACCTCGCCGCCAAGGCGATATCCAACGTGGAGACGATGTTTGCAGGCAACGACCCGGTCGCTTTGCGCAGGGCTGCCGATGCCATCGTGGCGGCTGAGCAGGCGTACATTCTAGGCGTTGGCGTAGGATATGCCTTGGCGCACAATTTTTGGTACGTTGCGCACATGGCGTTTCGCAATGTCATCCAGATTCCACGCCCCGGTCATCTGCCCATTGACGATTTGGCACGCGTGGGTCGCAACGACGTCCTGCTGGCGATAAATTTCTACCCGTATCGAACCGATGTTCTGGCAGCGACCGAACTGGCCCGCAGCCGGCGCGCCACACTGATCTCGGTAACCGATGATCGCGTCTCACCGGTAGCCCTCGCTTCGCAGCACGTGTTCGTCACACCGGTGGAATCGCCCCAGTTTTTTACGTCCTTGATTGGCGCGGCGGCCCTGATGGAAACGCTACTCAGTTTTGTCGTTGCGGGCGCTGACAAGAAAGTGCTCAAACAGATAGAGACGTTCCACAAGATTCGTTACGACAGCGGGGTTTATATAGAAAGTTGGTGAAATTACACATGCTCTGATCGAATAAATCATTGTCGTTCGGAACGCGGTGAAGCAATCCAAAATCGATGCGAACCGGCGGTTTATGGATTGCTGAAACGCTGCGCTCCTCGCAATGAATTTCTTAATCAGAGTTGTCATAAGAAATGACTAGCGAAATGCGGTAATTGGATAGACATTTTCACGTGAACCAGGCAGGTGACAGTTATGAATGAAACGGCAGTGGCTGGCGGCGAGCCCGTGCGTGCGCTCGAACCCGAATACTACATCGACGATTCGAATTATGAACGAGAGAAACCCGGAATCTTCTATCGCTCGTGGATATGTATCGGCCATGGCTCACAGCTCTCGAAATCCGGCGATTTTTTCACTTTCCGGATCAGCGATCAGGATCTGTTCGCAATCCGGGACCACGATAACCGCGATCGAGTGTTTTTCAATGTATGCGCTCACCGCGCCCATCAGATCGTAAAGGATAGCGGCAACAAACGGTCGCTCGTGTGCCCATACCATGCCTGGACCTACGATCTCGACGGTCGCCTAAAGCGCTTTCCGAATCAACAGAATGCCGGACTCGATGTTTCGGGTATCTGTCTGAAGGAGGTCGGGCTGGAGAAATTTTGTGGCTTCCTGTTCGTCAATCTGGACCCCGATGCGAAGCTAATGTCGTGGTGGTTCCCGGATGTCGAGCAACAGCTGCGTGCCTACGTGCCGGATATCGACCTGTTGCAGCCCATGCGTTACGTGGAAGTGGACGAGGCCTGCAACTGGAAGGTCTCCGTGGAGAACTACAATGAGTGCTACCACTGTCCTCTCAACCACCCGACATTTGCCAAGGGCGTGATCGACCCGGCGACGTACAACATCGAACCGAATGGTTACAGCCTGCGGCACACCACCGTGGCCGCCAACCTTGACAGGATGACCTACGATATCGACCCGGACGCGAACGAACACGCCACGGACTACAGTTCGTGGTACTTGTGGCCGACCACGTCTTTCCAGGTCTATCCGGGCAATGTGCTCAACACCTATCACTGGACCCCGCTTGGTGTCGACAGGGTAAGGGTGTCACGGGGCTGGTTCACGCCGCAGGGGGCGTGGTCGGAGGTGATCGACCGGCTGGCGGACCAGGATCGTGACACCACCGTCGCCGAGGACGTCATGCTGGTGGAATCCGTTCAAAAAGGTCTCGGCAGTCTGGGCTACCGCACACCGGGGCCACTCGTTCTCGATCCCGGTAGAGGCCTGAAAAGCGAACATTCCATCAAGTCCCTGCAGGACTGGACGCGGCAGGCCATGGCCACGACCGGCCGATGACATCGTCCGGATCTGCGACGACGTCTCGGAAAAGGCGGGCGCGAGATCTGGATGAGGCTAAAGTGAGCCGAATACGGTAACGCCCCTCGCGTCGGCGGAAGCGAACAGCGTCTGTCCGCGGGTTTGGTCCGCTATGGTCGAGCCGGCTTCGTCAACCGCAATCAACCCGAACGTATAATCGAACTCCATCCCTTCCCTGATGGTGTTCCTGACGGACTGCTCCAGCGTCTGTCCGTCCAATCTGCGGGTGATGATTCTCGCAGCCACGCCAAGGTTTACGATTTCCTCGCCCGCGCCGGTACAGGATATGGCAGCGGCGGTGCTGGCGTAGTTGCCGGCCACGGTCGCCGAATCACTGACCCGACCCGGTATCTCGCCGCCGACGCCGCCGGTCGAGGTAGCCGCGAACATTCGGCCCTTTTTATCTAACGCTACCGCGCCAACCGTTCCCGACAGGCCTTGCCTGCCTTCCAGGTGTTCAAGCCATCGGCGTTCGGTATACGGATTGTGGCTCCTGAATCCCTTGCCCCGTGCGTATTGTGTCGCGGGACACCCGGCCAGGACGGTGTTTTTTTCGGAGGCCAGTTCCGCGGCGACGAGGACAGGGTTTTTGACGTACTGGATATTGATCACTCCGGAGAACCGGTTGTTCGTCGCGTCCATGAGGGAGGCACTCATGCGGATTTCACCGTCCGACTGAACCCTCGATCCGGTTCCCGCGTTGAACAATTCGCAATCCTCGAGAGCAGTAACCGCTGCCAACACCGCGGCGCGTGCCCCGTCGGTGATCAACGCCTCGTAGCCTCTGCCGACAATGTTGCGCAGACTATCCTGGCAGTCCTGTTCGAAGCCGCTGATGTTTTCGAATTCCTTGATACCGCCGTGTATGATGATCGCGCTAGGCATGAAATCTCCTGTCCCGGATCAGTTCGTTGTCACTATTTCGCTTAGATAATCCAGCACCTCGCGCCGGCGCTCGTGGATGAGCAGGGCGGTCAGTTCGCCCGATCGCGCGTCTTTTACCAGTTTACGCACCGCTTCGAGCTCGTGACGCTCCCGGTCGATTTTCTCCGGCGGTATTCCCTGCGCGGTGAATTCGTTGTAAAGGATATCTGCCGTCTCGCCTCTATCGCGCCCGCGGGCATAGTCATCCATCTCCTTGATGACGACCCGATCCCAGCGGGATGCGCATGCCGTAATCGCGAGATCCCGTATATCCTTGTCGCTTCGGTCACCGGCCTGTCCGATGAGCAGCGTCCGGCGGCTGGCCGGGATCGCCGCGGCCATATTGACGAACGCCGTCATGCCGTGGGGATTGTGCGCAAAATCGACGAGAAAAGTGGCGCCTTTGATGTCATAGATATTGCAGCGTCCGGGGTTGTCGTTGGGGTCCATAGCGCATAATCCGGCGCGGATGTTGGGCATCGAAATACCCAGGCCGAGGGCCAGACCGACCGCCCCAAGAGCGTTGTACACATTGTGCCGTGCGGCCCCCTTGAAGGTAATGGGTATTTTGTCTATTTCCACAACCGCACGGCTGGACCCTTGCTGCGTTACGGTGATCAAACCATCGGTAACGGTACATGTCGTACCGCCTGCCCTGGCTTGCTCGGCAAGCAACGGGTTTTCGGAATCCGGGCTGAACCAGGTAATGTTGAACGCGGACCCTTTCGCTCTTTCGGCAAGGCGATCATCGTCCGCGTTGAGCACCAGGGCAGAGTCCTCCTCAAGAGCGCGGGTAACTATCCACTTGACGTCGGCAAGCTCGTCAACGTTGTGAACGCCGAACTCACCGAGATGATCCGACGCGACATTGGTAATGAGAACTGCATCCACGCGATCCACGGCCAGTCCTCGGCGCAGCAATCCGCCCCGGGCGGTTTCCAGCAACGCCAGATCAACGCTGCGATCCCGCAGCACGGCCCTTGCGCCGCCGGGGCCCGAGTAGTCGCCGGCGTCCAGGATGGTGTCGCCGGCAGCGATCCAATCGGTTGAACTCAGCCCCACGGTGTACCCCGCTGCCCGCGCGATGCTCGCGGCCAGGCGCACCGAGGTGGTCTTGCCGTTGGTGCCGGTAATCACCCCAACCGGAATGGTTCCCAGTGCGTCCCATGGAACATCGGATAGATCGGGGACGGTGTCGAGAGCCCAGTTTCTGCTGTACCGTCCCAACCCTACCGAAATCTCATCCGAATCCATCAGCACGGGTATATCTCGGGCGATCGCCTCGGCACGCAGCGCGATCGCATTGGGGTTGCTTTCATCGCGAATCGAATCGCGAAACTTTTTCGCGTCTCCCGTCACGTCCGGTTCCGATCCACCGCCGACAATGTAGTCAGCGGCGTCGAATGCCCAGTCATTGATATCGGTGGCGGCATACAGCGCGTCGACGGGCGCCGAGATCGCCAGGCTGGCGCCGTCCTTGAAGCGGCGAACACAGGTGTCCCCGTCGTCCCAACCGACCGCGTCGAGCATCCTTCGCACCTGCGTGCGCCAGGCATCGATGGCCACGTCAGGGTGGTCTTCTTCGAATACGACGTCGATCACGGCACCAGGCTTGTCCCACAGCAGGTTGGGGCCGGTCAGGCGGCGCGAATCCAGACACCGCATCGGCTAGTCTTCAGTTTCCCTCGCGATGCGCACTCCGCGTTCGTCGCGGATCAGTTCCATATCCTCGTCGAATTCGAAATCGCCGATGATATCCGAGGGAATTTCCACGGCGGCGGGTTTGACCTGGGCGGCGACCACGTCTTCGTCGGGCTTGAAGTAGATGATCTGCTTCCAGGACCGAGCGATCTGGTCGGCCAGCACGAGTAGGAGATCGCCGGTTCGCGCCGCGCGCAGTGCGGTACCAATAGCCGCCTGTTCGTCGGGTATGATCTGGATGTGCTGCTCGTCAACCCCCGACTCGCGCAGCGCCCGGGCGATTATCTCGGGCACCTCTTTGTCTCCACGCCCGCGCCGGTTGTCGTCCCTGCGGCAGATGTAGTGGTCGAAATGCCCGGCCGCGATCCTGGCTACTTCCTCGATATCCTCGTCGCGGCGGTCGCCGGGCATGGTGAGCACGACGAGCTTCCGCCCCAATGTGTCGAATCTGTCGACGACGTCACAGATGGTCTTAACCGCCGCCGGGTTGTGGGCGTAGTCCATGATGACCTTGAACGGCAGTTCGTCGTACACATTGAGTCTGCCCGGCGCTTGAAAAAACGTGGTGTCGAAAGTGCGCAGCCCGTGCCGGATATTGTCGAGGTCGATACCGAGGTTGTAGGCCAGTGCGGCGGCGAACATCGCGTTCTGCACGTTGTGCAGGGCACGGCCCTCGAGGGTAGCCGGGATCAGGTGAGACCAGAGCAGCGGAATGTGGTGACCGTTCTCGTCATACAACGTGATCATGTGGCCGTTGATTCCCTGCTCCAGGACCACCGCCAGCCCGCCGGCCTGGATGTGTTCACGCACCAGGCGGTGCGTCCGGTTCATCGTGATGTAGCACAGTTTGTCCGCGTTGCTGTAGTCGGCCATTTTCAGACACAACGGATCATCGGCATTGAGAATAGCCGTGCCACGGGCCACCTCGATCACCACGCGCTTGACTTCGGCCAGCTGTTCCAGGGTGTCGACGCCGCGCAGTCCGAGGTGGTCGGCACTCACGTTGAGGCACGCGGAGACGTCGGACTGCCTGTAGCCCAGGCCACTGCGCAGCATGCCTCCACGCGCGGTTTCGAGCACCGCCGCGTCTACCGTGGGATCGCTGAGGACCATCCTGGCTGCGGTGGGTCCGGTCATATCGCCACTAACCGTGAGGCGGCCGTCGATGTAGACGCCGTCCGTGGATGCCAGCCCCACGGTGTGCCCGGCCATCTTCATGATGTGCGAAAGCATTCGCGCGGTGGTGGTTTTTCCATTGGTCCCGGTGATGCCGGCGATGGGAATGCGGCCGTCGGTGCTCTCGGGGAACAGCATTTCTATGACCGGGGTGGCCACGTCACGAGGTTCCCCCTCGCTGGGCGCGACGTGCATGCGGAAGCCGGGGGCGGCATTGACCTCACAAATGGCGCCGCCGGTTTCGTGATAGGACTTCGCGATGTCCGTGGTGATGAAATCCACGCCGCCGACGTCCAAACCAACGGCGCGGATGGCGCGCTCCGCCATTTCGCGATTATCGGGATGGATAATGTCGGTGACGTCGATGGCCGTGCCGCCCGTGGACAGGTTGGCGGTGGAGCGCAGGTAAACGGTCTCACCTTCGCCCGGGACGGTTCTGCGTGTGTAGTCCTTGAACTCGAGCAGCCTGTCGGCCTGATGGTCGAATTCGAGCCGGGTGAGGATTTTCTCGTGGCCGACTCCTCGCCGCGGGTCGCGGTTGATATCGTCCACCAGTTCCTCGATGGTGTGTTTGCCGTCTCCCAAGACGTGGCCCGGCACCCGCTTGGCCGCCGCAACCAGCTTGCCGTTGACCACCAGCAGCCGGTGATCCAATCCTTTGATATAGCTCTCGATGACGATTCCGTCGCCATGCACCTTGGCATTGTCATAGGCGACTTCCAGCTGTTCGGGGGTTTGCACGTCTATGGTAACGCCCCGGCCGTGATTGCCGTCCAGCGGTTTTACTACGACCGGGTAGCCGATGCGCTCGGCTGCCTTCAGGGCGCGCCTCAGCCTGTAGACCAGCGCCTGGCGGGGTACGGGCAGCCCCAGGTCCGCAAGCAGCCGGTGGGTTTCCTCTTTGTCTGACGCAAGTTCCACCGACACGTATGAAGTGTTGCCGGTGATGGTGGCCTGGATGCGTCGTTGATGGCAGCCGTGGCCGAGTTGAATGAGGCTTTGGTCATTGAGCCTCAGCCAGGGAATGCCGCGTTCCTCCGCCGCCTTGACGAGCGAGGCGGTGCTGGGACCCAGTGCCCGCTTCTGTGCGAAACGAATAAAATCGTCCCTTTCTTTGTCGAATTCGAATTCCCGGCCCCGGGAATCGTCGGGTCGCAGATCCCGAGGTAACAGATGATGAACCAGGTCTATGGCCAGGCGACCCGCTTCCAGTCCTACCTGTTCGCCCTCGTATTCGTAAACTACATCGTAGTGGCCCGGCGCACCGTCGGTCGATCGGGTCTTGCCGAAGGTGACGTTCGCACCGGTGATGTTCTGTAGTTCCAGCGCAACGTGTTCCATCACATGTCCCAGCCATGTCCCTTCGTCCTCGCGCATGCGTCGAATGAATCCACCGGGCACCTGGTACGAGCAGCCGTGTTCCTGCAGGCCGGGAAGATTCTCCACCAGGCCGTCAACGAAATCTTCTCCGAGTCGTCCCGTTGGCCAGTTCTCCAGGTCACCCAGGTCCAGCGTTTGTCGAATGACCGGAAATAGTGCGTAGATATTGGGGCCACGAAACACCGTGGTAGATAGAATCTTCATCTGGCATCCTCGCTTGGAGTCGTATGCGCGTTGTTGACGACGGCTTTTCACGCCCGTCTCTCACCGGACGGGCTATTGCTGATAATATCCTGTTTTCGAATTTAATGAGAATCTACAAGACGCACACTTAGATGGGGCGACGGCACTCAACGGAAATTCCATCCCAGGCGGGTCGCCTGGCCATTGTGGGCGGCCGTCTGGAAGCAGACAATGCCGCCGTATTCGATGCGATCAGGCCTTTGTGCAGCGGACGAATCGCGGTGATACCGGTAGCGTCCCAAATCCCGCAAGAAGTCGGGGCCGAGACCGTGGACAGCTTCGCCGGAAACGGCTTCACCGCGGAGCTGATCCCGCTGTTCTGGCAGGAGCGGGGTTCCGCCTGTGATCAGGACCTTGTCGATCTGGTCGGTTCCTGCGGTGGGGTGTTCTTTACGGGCGGCGACCAGTCCAGAATCGTGCGCTCTCTTGTACAGAATGACACGGAGACACCTTTGCTCGAAGCCATCAGGGCGATGTACGCCTCCGGCGGACTGGTGGCAGGGTCGAGCGCGGGTGCGGCAATGATGTCCCGGCACATGATCCTGGGGGGGACGTCCAACGAGGCCCTGAGCTACGGAATCGTCGATGACCCTGATGTCCCGGGGCTGGCGCTGGGGAAAGGGCTCGGTTTCTTTCCATGGGGGGTGATCGATCAGCACTTCATTGCGCGCGGGCGGATCGGTCGCTTGGTAGCCGCAGTCAACGCGTGCGGTGAATCGCTGGGCTATGGAATCGATGAAAACACGGCGCTGATTGTCGAGGGTGAAAACGCCGTCGTGCGAGGGGAAACCGGCGTCATCGTTGTCGATCTGTCGCGTACGCTCAATACCAGCGAACACGGAATAGAGGACGTTACTATTTCCTATCTCGATGACGGGGACCGGATCGATCTGCGGAGTAACCGCGTCACACCGGACGCCGACAAAAAGCCGGTGCGTGTTTCCGGTTCGTCGCTGCGTTCACCGGCCCCGGTCAAGCGCTGTGCGTTCGGTATATACACTCTGCTCGATCTGATGCAGCGCCTTGCCAGGGCGGATACCAGGCGTTACATGCGTGACAGCGTCAGCTCGTGGCCGGACAAGGGCGACGTAGAATGGTGCGTGGAACTCGAGCGCGTGCGCCGGCAATCCCGCGCATTGAAAGCGATGCGCGACGGTCGGCTGCGTTACACAATGATCAATTTTCGGCTGCATATCAATCGCGGTGACAGCATGCGGGCAAGCCGGTTCCCGACGCCGATCCATCTCCACCATGCGGAACGTGCGCCGTCCTCGCAGATCGTACTGCTGGGCAATTCGCCGCTCAAGTGGCGTGAACGGCACGTCGACTCGCTGAGGCCCTATCTGCGGGAACCGATCGGAGTCATGGCTACCGCCTCCGGCAATACAAGGCAGGTCGCGAGGGAATATGTGGACTGGCTGCGCCGGATCGACATTTCCGCGGAACAACTGGACGTCACCGAGAACAACATCGAGCAGCGCAATCGGGACAACGGTTTTCTGCGAACCCTCGAGCAGATGGGAACGATACTTCTTCCCGGCGGCAACCAGCGCCGCCTGACCAAGGTCATGATCTATCGCGGCGATGTGACGCCGGTGTTGCGACACCTCATCGGTGCATTCGAACAGGGCACCAACCTAATCGCCATAGGCGGTGCCGCTGCGGCGTTTGGTCAGCCGATGATTGCCGAAGGCGATAGTTTCGAGGCCCTTCGATTCGGCGCCTCCGAAGACGCCGGTTCCGAGGGCATGGTGATGGAACCGGGGCTTGGTCTGTTCGAGGCGGGGATCGTCGATCAGAACTTCGTTGCGCGCAGCCGTCTGGGCCGACTGGTGGTTGCCTGTGCCGAGGAAAATGTGCGCTACGGATTCGGACTGTGTGAAGAATCCGGGCTTGTGTTGAGCGAAGACAACCGTATCCTGAGCGCCATCGGAAGGGAAGGTTTCGTAGTCGTTGCCATGAGAAGGGCCGGTTTATCCATTGCAGATGAAGCGTTCCGTGCACGCGGCGTCGAATTGCAACTCGTGCAGCCCGGAAACATGTTCGACATCCAGGGTGGCATCACTCTGGAATTGCAGTCCGACGGCGCTGCCGGTGCGGTCGAAGAAATGGTGTCGCAGCTGGCGGACGACTGTAACGACATGTTTCGGAACCGCAACGGCTCGGTCCAGGACGGCTGGCTGAATGTTGCATTAATCCAGGGGACCCCGGCGAGACTGGATATCGAAAGCCGTCGGGTCCGGTATTAGTTCGAAATTCTCGACAGGCAGCCGTGCGAGCTTGCTGGAGAAATAAAATTAAGATCTTTAGTCGTCAAGCGGCAACATAGGAGTAATGAGCATGCAGGAACCGACTTTTACCGTGGGTATTGAAGAAGAATACATGCTGGTCGATCCCGAAACGCGCAACCTGATCAGTGAAACCCCGACGTCGATGCTGCCGCGATGCGAGGAACTACTGAAGGGCCGTGTGTCCCCGGAGTTTCTGCAGTGCCAGATCGAGGTCGGGACCAATGTATGCGAGACCATCGCCGAGGCCAGGGCGGAGCTGGCCGATCTGCGGCGCACGGTTGCGTCGATTGCGAAGGAGCACGGTCTGGCACTGGTTGCGGTGTCGACGCACCCCATCGCGGCTTCCGAGGTTCTAAAACACACGCACAAGGAGCGCTATGAACAATTGGCCAAAGATCTGCAGGGCGTGGTACGCAGATTGACGATCAGCGGCATGCACGTGCACGTAGGAATCGAGGATGACGAGCTGCGTATGGACCTCATGAGTCAGGCTGTCTACATCCTGCCGCACCTGCTGGCCCTGAGCACGTCGTCACCGTTCTGGAATGGCCACAACACCGGATTGAAATCCTATCGGATCGCGGTGTGGGACGAAATGCCGCGCACCGGGCTGCCGGAGCAGTTCGACAGTTTTTCGGAATATCAGCGCCATGTGAACGTCCTGGTCGAGGCGGGGGTGATCGAGGATGCCACCAAGATCTGGTGGGACATCCGGCCAAGCGCCCGGTTCCCCACCCTGGAAATGCGCGTCAACGACATATGCACTCGGATGGACGACGGCGTCACGATTGCGGCAATTTTTCTGTGCTGGCTGCGAATGCTCTATCGACTCAGGCGCAAGAACCAGCGCTGGCGTCGATATTTAATGATGCTGGTGAAGGAAAACCGCTGGCGGGCGCAGCGCTACGGAATCGATGAAGGCCTGATCGACTTCGGGCGCGGAGAGATCATTTCCTACACGGATCTGCTCGACGAAATTATTGAATTGATCCGCGAGGACGCCGAGGCCCTGGGCTGCGTACAGGAAGTCAACCATGCAAGAAAGATCGTCGAGGAAGGAACCAGTGCGCACAGGCAGATCGCGGTCCATGACAAAGCGTTGGAAGAGGGCAAATCGGAGTCGGAAGCATTGAGTGCCATTGTCGATATGCTGGTCGAGGACACCATGCATGGAATCTGATTCGAATGATGCAGGACACCGAGTCGTGCGCCTCGTATTTCTCATAACGATTTTCATTGCCGCGCTCGGTGCGGCGGCAACCGCGTCGCCGGCGGGGCAGAACCGAATTCCGAACTATGAGGAAGCGCGCTGGCTTTTCTGGAACAAGCTTTATACCAAGGGCGGTAAGACTTTGTACTGCGGTGAATCCTTCGGTTCGAAATTCGAATACAGGAAAGGCATCAATATCGAGCATGTGTTTCCGATGGGGTGGGTCACCAATGAACTGGATTGCGGTACGCGCAAGCAGTGCCGTTCAAACAGCGACCGGTTCAACCGCATAGAAGCAGACCTTCACAATCTGTATCCATCGCGCGTGGACGTTAACGACGCGCGCAGTGCGTATCGCTTCGGTGAAGTGCCCGGCGAGCGGCGCGCTTTCGGCCAGTGCGACTTCGAGGCGGACGAGAGCAAGCGCATCGCCGAACCTCGAACCGCATCCCGAGGCGAAATCGCCCGCGCCATGTTCTATATGAAAGAGGAATACGGCTTGATAATTTTCCGCAGGAGCGGAGAACTTCTTAAAAAGTGGCACTTTCAGGACCAGCCGAGCAATCATGAGAAGTGGCGCAACGACCGCATCGAACAGATCCAAGGGACGCGCAACATGTTTGTCGACGATCCCGGTCTGGCCGAACTCGTCGAATTTTAAAGCCCGCGTCTTTGGGTCGCACCGCCACAGGGCTGGCGTAATAAATTATCGGGTGGAGCGGTTGTTGTCGAGGCATGTTGAGTAAATAATGAATATTAACTTGAATATTTATTATTCATTGCTAAGTTTAAAGCATGCCCCAGTTACAGCAAGATTACCACCTGATCCGTGGCCGGATTCTGGACGCGGCGCGCGAGCGCTTCACGCGCTACGGCTTTGGTAAGACCACCATGGCCGAGATTGCCAAGGATTGCGGTATGTCCGCATCGAACCTTTACCGGTTCTTCGATAACAAGCACGAGATCGGTGCGGCGATGGCATGCCAGTGCCTTGGTGATAAAGCTTCGGCGCTCGAGCAGGTGGTGGACGACCCCGGGTTTTCGGGGCCCGAGAAGATCAGACATTTCGTCCTCACCAGTCTCCGCCACACTCACCACCGCTGGTCTTCTCAGCCCCACATGAGCGAACTGGTCGACGCCATTACCGGGACGCGGCGAGACCTCGTCAGCCAGCACCTGGCCCAGACTCGCGGTCTGTTGAAGCAGATCATCGACGAGGGCGTGGCGGCGGGCGAGTTCGATGTGGACGACTGCGGGGGCACCGCGGAGGCGGTCATGGCCGCCATGTTCATATTCGACTATCCGAACATGATGAAATTGTATCCGCTGGAAGTGTTCGAACAGAAGGCCGTAATGGTGGCAGACCTGATCGTGCAAGGACTCGAAAAAAGTTAAGTGGTTCGTAGGCATTAATTTTTCGACCACTCAATTCGATCAGTGTTGGATTGGCCCTGGCCTCGGGTTTTCTGGTACTGCCGCCGTCATTGATGAAATTCGAGGAGAACAACGATGAGGAAACTGCTGATATCGATCGCGATGCTGAGCCTGCTTCCGCCTGGTGGCTTCGCGGATACGGCGGAAGAGAAGGGGCTGAAGATAGCCGTCGAGGCGGATCGACGTGATCAGGGCTGGCAGGACAGTAAGGCCGCATTGCAGATGATTCTGCGCAATCGGCAGGGCGATACCAGCGAGCGCAAGATCCGCAGCCGTACGCTCGAGGTTGAGGGCGACGGCGACAAGTCGCTGATTATTTTCGACCATCCGGCGGACATCAAGAATACGGCGTTCCTGAGCTACAGCCATGCCACCACGCCGGACGATCAGTGGTTGTATCTGCCAGCACTTAAGCGCGTGAAGCGGATTGCTTCGGCCAATAAATCCGGACCGTTCATGGGCAGCGAGTTCGCCTATGAGGACATCAGCTCGCCGGAAGTCGATAAATACGGCTACAAGTGGCTGCGCGACGAGACGATCGACGGCCAGGAGGCGTTCGTGTTAGAGCGTATTCCTCGGTACGAGCACTCCGGCTACACCCGGCAGGAAGCCTGGCTGGACAAGGAGCACTACCGGGTGCTCAAGGTCGACTATTACGACCGCAAGGGAGCGCTGTTGAAGACGCGGGTGGCATCGGAATTCAAGCGCTACCTGAACCAGTACTGGCGGGCTCATCGCATGGACATGGAAAATCACCTGACCGGCAAGAGCACAACGCTGGTCTGGAGCGACTTCGAGCTTCGCAACGGATTTTCCGAGCGTGATTTCGATCGCAATAGTCTCAAGCGAGCCAGGTGACATCGCGCAAGCAACTACTGCTTACAATCGCGGCCTGGCTGCCGCTATCTCTGTGGGCAGAACAGAGCGACTGGCAGGTATCCGGATTCGTCTCGGGACAGGCCTGGTATTTCTGGCAAGAGCCGCTCGATCCGATTCAGTCGGATAGCAATGTTTCGCTTGCGGTAAGGCCCGAATTCTACAAAGCATGGAACGAGGGGCGCGATTCGATCAATTTTATCCCGTTCGGAAGAGTGGACCAGCGCGACAGCGACCGCACGCACTTCGACATCCGTGAACTCAAGTGGCAGCACGTGGGGCCGGACTGGGAGCTCCGCGTTGGCGCAGATGTCGTATTCTGGGGTGTCGCGGAATCGACGCACCTGGTGGACATCATCAATCAGACAGACGTGGTCGAGAACATCGACGGCGAGGACAAGCTGGGTCAGCCTATGGTCAATCTCTCGTTGATACGCGACTGGGGGACCATCGACTTCTTCGTGCTTGCCGGATTCCGGAAAAGGACCTTTCCCGGCCCGGCTGGGCGGCCGAGGATCCATCCGCCGGTGAATCCCGACGCCGCGGTGTTCGAGTCCGACGACGAGGAGGAAAGCATTGACCTGGCCCTGCGCTGGTCGCACACGATCGGCAACTGGGACATCGGTCTGTCCCATTTTCACGGCACCAGCCGTGATCCCAGGTTCGGTTTCGATGCCGACGCGTCGGGCGCGATATTTTTGTTCCCGATTTACGAGCAGATCGATCAGACCGGCGTGGATGCGCAGTTGACCTGGAACTCCTGGCTGTGGAAGCTCGAGGCTATTCGGCGAACGGGGCAGGGGGAGTCCTTCAATGCCGCCGTGGGTGGATTCGAGTACACCCTGTACGGCCTGCTCGACAGCGCGACTGATCTGGGGTTGGTGGGCGAATATCTCTACGACGGTGGACCGGTGGAAACCCGTTCGCCGTTTGAAAGCGACGTCTTCACGGGGTTTCGGTTCACGCTGAACGACGAGCAAAGTACCGAGGCGCTGTTCGGGTGCACCCTCGATCTCAACAGCTCCAGCCGATTCTGCAGCATCGAGGCGAGGCGCCGCTTCGGTGCTCACTGGGTCGGTTCGGCGGAAGTCAGGACCTTTTCGTCGGTACCGAGGTTGGATCCGTTTTTTACCCTGAGGCAGGATGACTACATCCAGCTGGAGCTGGCATATTATTTTTGACGATTCGGCGCGAGGGCGCGCCTCCTACAGAAGGATTGGCACCGTGTGTAGGAGCGGCGCCCCGCCGCGATCAATCGGCGCGAGGGCGCGCCTCTCGACCTGGTTATGCCTGGATCAATATCGCCCTGAAGTCGTTAACGTTTGTTAGGGTCGGGCCGGTAGTCACCAGGTCACCTAACTGATCGAAAAATCCATATGCGTCATTGTCGTCGATATACGCCCTGGCATCGAGGCCCAGTCCGAGTGCCCGTGCGAGCGTTGTGGGTGTGATTGCCGCGCCGGCGTTATCCTCGGTGCCGTCGATGCCGTCGGTGTCCGCCGCAATGGCGTAGATACCCTCGGCGCCATCGAGTGCGATTGCCAGCCCGAGAAGGTACTCCACGTTGCGGCCGCCGCGGCCCCTGCCGGTTACTGTAACCGTGGTTTCTCCGCCGGAGAGAATGAGACGTGGTGCCGATGACTCGCGATGCAAAGCAAGGGCTTGCTCGGCGTGGGACTTTCCTAGTTCCCGCGCCTCGCCCTCCAGATCGTCACCAAGAATGATTGTTTCGATGCCCCTTTCACGGCCGAGCCGGGCGGCCTGTCGCAGTGATCCGGCGGCATTGGCTATGACGACATTGCGTACGAGATCGAATATCGGGTCGCCCGGCTTGGGTGTTTCGCTGTGTTCGGATTGCAGGTGTGCACGAACCGCGGGACCGATCTCGATGCCGTAGCGATCGATGATCTCAATGGCTTCGAAGCGTGTTGAGCCGTCCGGCACGGTCGGCCCGGAAGCAATGGTGGAAGGGTCGTCACCCGGAACATCCGATATCAACAGGCACTCCACGCGGGCGGGGACACAGTAACCGGCGAGGCGGCCTCCCTTGATTGCCGAGAGGTGTTTGCGCACGCAGTTCATCTCGGTGATGTTTGCGCCGCTTTTCAACAGCGCCCGGTTGATCTCCTGTTTGTCCCCCAACGAGATGCCCGGCGCGGGCAATGTCAGCAGTGAGGATCCGCCGCCGGAAATCAGGGCCAGCACCAGGTCATCCTTGCCCAGCGGCGACACCAGTTCGATCATTCGGCGCGAGGCCTCGATGCCCGTCGAATCGGGCACGGGGTGCGCCGCTTCCAGCACTTCGATAAGCCGGCACTTAGCGGCATGCCCGTACCGTGTTACCACCAGTCCGGTCAGAGCCCCATGCCAGTGGTGCTCGGTGGTTTGCGCCATGGATGCGGCCGCCTTGCCGGCGCCGACCACCACGGTCCGTCCACGCGGCGCTTCGGGCAGGAATGCGGGAAGACGCTCGGACGGGGAAGCCGCCGCCACCGCCACATCAAAAAGTTCTCTCAAAAATCGGGTTTTGCTTGACATGCTGGTGGCCAAGCTTAGAGGATGTAGGCGTTGAATACCAAAACGTAGAGGATACAATGACTGAAAAAGTTGGATTGATCGGCCCGGGCCTGATGGGACAGCCGATGGGCTTGAATCTGATTAAAGCCGGGTACCCACTCTGGGTCTATTCGAGGACACCGGAGCGGGCCGCGCCGCTGGCGGGCGAAGGTGCCACGGTGTGCGCATCCCCCAGGGAGGTTGCCGAACGGGCGGATATCATCATCACCATTGTCAGTGATACGCCTGATGTCGAGACGGTGGTGCTGGGTGAAGATGGACTCATTCACGGACTGTCCGAAGGCAATGTCGTTGTGGACATGTCCACGATCTCTGCGTCGGCCACTCGAAAGATTGCCGCGACGCTCGCAGAGAGGGGGGTCGAGATGCTTGACGCGCCGGTATCAGGCGGTGATATCGGCGCCAAGGCCGGCACCCTGTCCATCATGGTGGGCGGCAAGGACGCGGTGTTCGAGCGGGTGAAACCACTGTTCGAAGTCATGGGTAAGAACATCGTCCATGTCGGCGACATCGGCGCGGGCCAGGTGGCCAAGACCTGCAACCAGATGCTGGTCGCCCAGCATGTCAATGCGGCGGCCGAAGCGCTGCTGTTGGCCAAGAAATGCGGTGCGGACCCGCGGAAGGTGCGCGAGGCGCTGCTCGGCGGGTTTGCCGCCAGCCGGGTGTTGGAAGTCCACGGCATGAGAATGCTGGACCGGGATTTCGAGCCGGGATTCAAGGCCAAACTCCACAAAAAGGATATGCGGATCGCGATGGAAATCATCGATGAGCTGAACATGGATCTGCCGGCCACGAAGCTGGCCACCGAGGGCATCAACCGGGCGGTCGAAGAGGGCCTGGGTGAAGCCGACACCACCTCCGTCATCCAGATTATCGAGAAGAAGAACGATGTCAGCCTGGCCTGAGCGAATGAACCGTCGAACTATTGTTTCCATGATTTTCGTTTTCCTGGTTACGGCTTGTGGCCGGGAACCCCAGCTGTCGGTTTTGTTCGAAACGGACCTGACCGTTGCCAAAGGTAACGATGTTGTCTACGACGGCGTCGTTATTGGCAAGGTGGCGAAGACTTCCGTCGAGAATGGAGGCGCGCGCGTACACCTTGCCGTTTCGGATGAAAGGATCGAGGTGTTGCACAAAGGCTCTGCCGCGATCATGACCACACGGGGTGGCTCGCCGGCGGTGGAAATCTACGACCGAGGCGGGGGCGATGCGTTGTCCGACGGCGACGAACTCGTAGCCCTGAACAACTCCCTCGAGTATCTGGCCTGGCAGGCAGGAAAAACAGTGGATACCGCTCACGGTTCCCTGAACGAAATGACGGAATCGCTGCGGAATTATCTTAACGGCGAGGAGTGGGCCCGCCAGCGGGAGGAGATGGAAGAAAGCCTCGAACAGCTGGGTGTCGACGCGGAGCAGGCGATGGGACAGATGCAGGACGATTATGACGCGATGATCGAGGAGCTCGAGGCCAAAACGGAGGAGAGCAGGGAGCTCGCCCAGAAGCACTACGACCAACTCAGTGCCAACGTACAGAAGCAGCTCGAAGTGCTGATGAAGAATGGAAAAGAGGCTGTCGCCGAACCGCTGCAGCGGTTATCGGAGTCGCTCGAATCCCTGATGCAGAAGTATTCCGCCGAGAATTCCGGTTAGGGGACCATCACTGGTTGAGATCATGCGATCGACGCGTATCATTATCCACGCGAGGCGCGCCTCCTACCGGAAAATCGATACCGAAAAGGGTATTGTGGGAGCGGCGCCCCCGCCGCGATTGATTGCAGGATCCTTTGAACCGTTGGATAGAGCCTTGAGAAGGAAAGATGGCGGATGACACACCAGTAGGCCCGGTTAGCGGGACGGTCGTTCCGCGCTTCGCGGGGCCATCGACGTTTGCACGACTGCCCGAGACGCGCGACGTCGAACGCTGTGACGTCGCCATCCTGGGCGTCCCGTTCGACGGCGGCACCAGTTACCGGCCGGGTGCCCGGTTCGGGCCGCAGGCCATACGACAGGCATCGCGGCACCTGCGTACACGATACCACCCTGCCTACGACCGTGAACCGTTCGTCGAGATGCAGGTTGCCGACGCCGGTGATGTGCCGTGCAACCCGTATTCCATTACCCAGGCCATCGCACAGATTCAGAATTCGGCGACTGAGCTGCTGGGCAAGGTCAAAGGCATAGTCAGCCTTGGCGGGGATCATACCGTCGCCGTACCGCTGCTGCGAGCAGTCAATCATCACCACGGGCCCGTGGCTCTGGTACATTTTGACGCCCACCTCGACACCTGGGACACCTATTTCGGCGCGCCTTATACGCACGGCACACCATTCAGAAGGGCGTCGGAAGAGGGGCTTTTTGTCGATGACGTCTCCATGCACGTCGGCATCCGCGGTCCGCTGTACAGCCGCGAAGACCTGAAGCAGGACGCGGAACTCGGATTCCGCGTCATCCACTGTGATGAATTTCAGACCGAGGGCATCGATCTGGTCGTCCGGCGCATTCGTGACCGGGTCGGGGACCACCCTTTGTATCTGTCGATAGATATTGATGTGCTCGATCCGGCCTACGCCCCGGGTACCGGAACACCGGAGGTGGCCGGTATGACGTCGCGGGAGCTGGTGAATGTGCTGCGCGGTTTCGCCGGGATGAACATCGTGGCCGCTGATATCGTTGAAGTCGCCCCGGCCTACGATCATGCCGAAATCACCGCCCTCGCAGGCGCCACGGTGGCCTACGAACTGATCAACCTGTTTGCATGCAAAGAAAAATAAGCGGGGGCGCGGCACTTCGATCCGCTTAAGCCGCCGCGGCCAGCGTGGTTGCGATAACCCGTAGTGGCGGCGGCAGGATAGGAAGTTGACGCTATAATTGAAGCTGACATTTAACATATCGTCCAGACAAGCGAACCTCCAATATGAAAGCAATCATCCTTGCCGCGGGGCAGGGCACCCGCGTGCGTCCGCTAACCTACGAAGTACCGAAACCAATGGTTCCGATTCTGGGTAAGCCCGTAATGGAGTATCTCGTAGAAGAACTGGCGCGTCACGGTGTTTCGGAAATCATGGTCAATATCAGCCACTTACCCGAGCAGATCGAACGTTATTTCGGTGATGGTAGGCGATGGGGCGTGAACATCGGTTATTCCTTCGAAGGTCATATCCAGGACGGAAAAATTATCGCGACACCCATCGGTTCTGCCGGCGGCATCAAGCGCATTCAGGACTTCAGCGGATTTTTCGACGATACCTTCGTCGTCGTGTGTGGTGACGCACTCATCGATCTCGATATCACGACGGCGGTGCGCAAGCACTGGCAGAAGGGTGCCGCCGCGAGCATCTGCGTACACAAAGTCCCGCGCAGCAGGGTGTCCAATTACGGTGTGGTCGTGTGCGAGGACGATGGTCGCATTACATCTTTCCAGGAAAAACCCTCGGTCCAGGATGCGCGGTCCAACCTGGTCAACACGGGCATCTATATCTTCGAACCGGAGGTCCTCGAACTCGTCCCGTCGGGGCGGCAGTACGACATCGGCAGCGAACTGTTTCCGGAAATCGTAAACAGGGGCCTGCCGTTTTTCGCCATTCACGAGCCCTTCAATTGGGTGGATATCGGGCGCCTGAGCGACTATTGGGAGGCGAACCAGCAGCTCATGTCCGGCAAGCTCAGGGATATCAAGATGCCCGGAAAGCAGGTTCAGCCGGGCGTATGGACAGGCCTAAATTGTTCGGTCGACTGGGGTGAGGTCCACATCGAGGGTTCGGTATACATAGGCAGCAGTTCACGCATCGAAGCAGGCGCCGAAATCATCGGTCCCACATGGATTGGCCACGGTTGCCACGTCAAGAGCGGCGCGGTTATCAACCGCAGCATCCTGTTCGAGTACACCAGGCTGGGGTCCGCGGGATACGTGGAGGACTCGGTGGTATTCGGGCGTTACTGCGTGGACAAGGATGGCAACGCGGCCCACCAGGGGGACATGGAACTGGACTGGGTTGGCGATGCCCGGGTCCTGGAATCCGGGGAGAAGGTCGCCACCATAAAAACGGGGTCAGAGTAAAAACGGGGGCGGAGTGGAATTTCGTTAGAAAATTCACTCTGCCCCCGTTTTTTATGAACTAGACGTCGGTGATGATGCGTGAGCCGCCGCCCGGCAGATTCCCCGTCAGTAGACTGTTCACGCGCTTGACGTAGGCCGCGGGTTCGGCCAGGTGAGCGCCTTCGCTCAACGCCGCCTGATCGAACAGAACGTTGGCCCAATCGGCAAGGTCATCACTGTCCGGCTTCAGTGCCATGATGATGGGGTGATCTGGATTGATCTCCAATATCGGCTTGAATGTCGGTGCATCCTGGCCCACGGATTTCAGGATTCGCTCCAGATTCGCACCGATATCGTGCTCGTCCGCCACCAGGCAGGCCGGAGAGTCCGTCAGCCGGTTGCTGACCCGTACGTCCTTGACGCGGTCTATCAGTGCCGTTTTGATCTGTCCGACCAGCTCTTCGTAAGCCTTGTTTTTCTCCTCGTCTTTGGGTTCGGAAGCCTTGCCTTCAACGACATCATCCAGATCCAGGGCGCCTTTAGCCACCGATTTCAGGGGCTTCTCTTGATACTCGGTCAGATGATTCACAACCCACTCATCGATAGGGTCGGTCAACAGCAGGACTTCGATGTCGTGCTTCCGGAATACCTCGAGATGGGGGGAATCCTTGGCCGCCGTGTAGTTGTCCGCGGTCAAATAGTAGATGGCTTTTTGATTGGCCGGCATGCGATTGACATAGTCGTCCAGGGACACGGCTTGCTTGCCGTCGTTCTGCTTCGTCGTTGCGAATCGCAAAAGTACCGAGATCGCGTTCTTATTGTCCTGATCCTCGACTACGCCCTCTTTGAAAACCCGGCCAAATTCAGCCCAGTAGGCCAGATACTTCTCAGGATCATTCGCGGCCAGTTTTTTGAGTTCATTCAGAATTTTCTTGACCGAGGCGCCCCGTATCTTGTCGATTGCCTTGTTGTGCTGCAGAAATTCCCTCGAAACGTTTAGCGGCAGATCCGCGGAATCGACGATGCCGCGAACGTACCGCAGGTACGCCGGCATCAGGTGTTCGGCGTCGTCCATGATGAAAATGCGCCGCACGTACAGCTTGACGCCGTGCCGTCTTTCACGGTCCCACAAGTCAAACGGTGCCCTGGACGGGATATAGAACAGGGATATGTATTCGAGTTTACCCTCGACGCGGTTGTGAATCGTTGCCAGCGGCGGTTCCGGGTCGTAGCTCAGCGTGGTGTAGAAAGTCTGGTACTCTTCTTCCGTGATCTGCTTCTTCGGCCTTGCCCATAGCGCGGACCCCTTGTTCACCGTTTCCCACTCGCCCTCTTTTTTCGGTTTGTCACCGTCCATCTCGCGCATCCGGATGGGCAGAGAAATATGGTCCGAATACTTGCCGACGATGCTGCGCAAGCGAAAACCGTCCAGGAATTCCTTTTCGGAATCCCGTAATTTGATGATGATTTCAGTACCCCGCGGCTCGAGTTCCATATTGTCCAGGGTATAGTCGCCACCGCCATCGGATTCCCACCGCGTTCCTTCCGATTTATCCGTGCCCGCCTTGCGGGTGGTTAATGTGACCTTTTCCGCAACCATGAACACCGAGTAAAACCCGACACCGAACTGGCCGATAAGATTGCTGTCCTGGGCCTGGTCGCCACTCAAGGCCTCCACGAATTGCTGTGTTCCGGATCGGGCGATTGTGCCTATGTTCTCGACCACTTCATCCCGGGACATGCCGATTCCATTGTCGCGGACAGTGATAGTTTTGGCGCGCTTGTCGAAATCGATGTCGACGCCAAGCTCCGCGTCGTTTTCCATGAGAGAGTCATCGGTCAATGCCAGAAAGCGCAGCCTGTCGCACGCGTCGGATGCATTGGAAATCAGTTCTCTCAAAAAGATTTCCTTGTGGCTGTACAGGGAATGAATCATCAGGTGCAGCAGTTGCTGCACCTCGGTCTGGAAGCTGAAAGTCTGTGCTTTACTCATGTTTCTGCGCTGGCTCCGTTACGGGTTAATATTCCTGGAGACCCATTTAATAGTAACGGCAAGCCCGGGTTTCAAGAGGGATCGCGCGATTCGGCGCCGTCGAAGGTATTCTCGAGCAGCGATGCCACGGTCATCGGACCGACGCCGCCGGGTACGGGAGTGATCCAGGACGCTCGCTCACTCGCCGCGCCGAATTCCACGTCTCCGACCAATTTACCCTGCTCGTTTCTATTGATGCCCACGTCGATGACGATAGCGCCAGGCTTGATCCAGTCTCCCTTGACGAACTCGGCCCGACCGACCGCGGCGACCACCAGGTCCGCGGCGGCTATCTTTCCCGGCAGGTCCCTAGTTTTGCTATGGCACACTGTGACGGTGGCGCTGACCTGGATGAGTTCGAGGGCCATGGGGCGCCCGACGATATTGGAACGACCGACGATCACCGCGTCAATCCCGGCAAGTTCGACTCCCGTATGTTCGAGCAGAGTCATGATCCCCCGGGGAGTGCACGGCCTGAAGCGCGGTGCACCGATCGCCAGACGCCCCATATTGTCGGGGTGAAAGCCATCCGCGTCCTTGTCCGGGGATATGCTGTTCAAAACGGCCTCGGCGTCTATATGCTGCGGCAGTGGAATCTGCACCAGAATCCCGTCGACGGCGGCGTCACCGTTCAGCCGATCGATAAGGGTGAGGAGCTCCTGCTCGGACGTGCTTTCCGGGAGACGGTGCATCATGGAAAGTATCCCGGAGCGTTCACAGGCCTTTTCTTTGTTGCGGACGTACACCTTTGACGCCGGGTTTTCTCCAACCAGGATCATGGCCAGGCCGGGTGCCCTGAGTCCTTTGGCCAATCGTCTGTCCACCCCTTCCTTGATCCGGTTGATGAGGTCTTCGGCAACCTTTTTTCCGTCAATGATTTGGCTTTTCACTCGCACACTCTCTCATTTGATTGATGTTGCGTTGACGATGTTCGAGGTCAACGCGTATAGTCGCGCCCCTTGTGCTTGCGGCTCCGAAACCTTATTGTAAGCGGGGCTGAAAGCGTCCGGGGTATGGCGCAGTCTGGTAGCGCACCTGCTTTGGGAGCAGGGAGTCGGGGGTTCAAATCCCTCTACCCCGACCAAAAAAACGGGCCCGACCAGAAAACGGGCCCGGCCAGATTTTCGGGGCGCTAGGATAGGGCAAAAGGGGGCTCGTTAGAAGGTCTCTGTTTGCCGCCGTCTTTGCCATAAACGACGCGTTCCGGTCGGTGCAGCGGATATTTGTCATATCCGGGTCCCGCCTGTTTTGAATTGCGCCCGTAGCTCAACCGGATAGAGCAACGGCCTTTACGTGAAAGTGGAGCCTCTACGGGGAATATGAACCCGCGGAGTGGACCGCACTGTAACGGGGAAACCTTAACAGGTCATGCTGATGGCAATCCCGTGGAAACCTGCGAGTAAATGGGTTACATTCCTACCCGTTATCGCGGGGCTCCGTAGAGACTATACGTGTGGCACCTGCGATGGTGAAGAGATAGTCCAGGCCACGAACCTTGGCCCAAGTATCTTGGCAAAGGGCCACGAAAGTGGTGGTGGCAAGCTAAGCCGTAGGTTGCAGGTTCGAGTCCTGCCGGGCGCGCCAGTTGTACCGGCGCAATGATGTAAGACTATGGTGGGCGTAGCTCAGTTGGTAGAGCTCAGGATTGTGGTTCCTGTGGTCGTGGGTTCGATCCCCATCGCTCACCCCATTTACTTACGAATGAATGCAACAGTCGCCTTGCTTTTTTCCGCCATATCTTCGCTAATGATGTCTGAACGCGGGCACCCGCAACACCAGTAACCGCCGACCAATCTTCTGCTCGTATTGATCAAATTCATTTCCTTCCCGTGGTTGTTGATACTTATTGTCGGATATACGGCAGTGAGTCCTGCCGCCGATGAACCGAGCAAAGCGCTTATCAATGAAATCCTAGCGAATCCCGACCGCTCGATCGGCTCTGGCTCCATCGGGCGATTCATGGACGAGGACGGGGAACTCTCGGATTGGATAGAGTTACATAACCCGGGTTTGGGGACGCTTAACCTTGAAGGCTACTTTCTAAGCGATGATCCTTCGAATCTCGCGAAATGGAGGTTGCCTGCATCTTCCAGAATGCCCCCGGGCGGCTATCTTGTCGTTTTCGCCTCCGGCAAGGACCGCGGCAGGCCGGGCTCGGAATTGCATACGAACTTCAATCTTTCTACTGACGGTGAGTTTCTTGCTCTGACCGGGCCGGACGGCGTCATTGTCGACCAACTGGTGTCGGCAATCGCTCCGGTATTTCCACCACAGCGGCCGGGGGTATCGTATGGGCGTTCGGCAGGGAAGTTTCAGTATTTCGAGCGTGACTCCGGGCATTCTCATGACACGGGTCCGACGCCAGGTACCTTGAACAATGCGGGATTTGACGGATTTGCAGATGAACCGGAGTTCAGCCACGAGCGGGGTTTCTATAACGAAGAGTTCGAGTTGACTATCGAGTCGAACATCTCGGGTGTAAAAATTCGCTATACGACGAATGGTGAGCGACCCACTGAAAATCACGGTGTCGTTTACACCAAACCCGTCACGATCGGCCGTACCACGCCCATAAGAGCTGTGGCATACAAGGACGGGTGGAAAACTTCAGACGTTGCGACTCACACTTTTATATTCGTTGATGACGTCGTCCGCCAGTACGCGGATACCGTCAAGACGGTCTACGGTTTTGCCGATTCCTGGGGCAATATCGACGCGAACTATGGAATGAATCAATCTATCGTCGAAGAGTATCCCGGAATAAAGGAAGGACTGAGAAAAGTACCCACAATGTCTTTAGTGCTGGATCGCGACGACATGTTCGATGCCAAATACGGCATCTACAGCCATCCTGAAAGCAAGGGGCCCGAATGGGAGCGCGCGGTCTCCCTGGAAATACTGGACCCGGAAGAACCAGAGGGGACTCGAAACATCCAGGTCGACAGCGGCATACGTATCCAGGGAGGTGCTTTTCGACGTTTCAATGTTTCTCTTAAAAAGTCGTTCCGGCTTTTCTTTAAGCGCGAGTACGGCGCTTCCAAAATGCTCTACGATCTGTTTCCCGGCGCACCCCTGGCCGCACACGAATTCGATTCCCTGGTATTACGGATGGTATCGAACGACGGCTATCAGTGGGAGCGCATCCGGACGGTTCAGTACGCCCGGGATGAGTTTGCCCGGCGTACGGCCCTTGACCTCGGAATACCCGCCGGTCACGGTCGATACATGCAGATTTACATCAACGGGGTTTACTGGGGTTTGTACAACGTGGTGGAGCGTCCTGACGCGGGTTTCGCAAGGTCCTACCTGGGCGTGGAGAAAGACGAGTGGGATGGGCTGAACAGCCTGCTCCCGATCAACGACGCCAAGCCGGATCCGTGGAACGATCTGATTGACCTGATAGATGATATTTCTGAAAACCAGTCGGAGTTGGAGCGAACCCTCGCTCTGATGCGGGTTCAGGGTCTTGATGTCGGCGGCCACGACATCCCGACTCTGCCCGACTATATCGATATCGACAACTACATCGACTACATGTTGGTGAACTGGTATCTCGAGAACAAGGATTGGCCTAAAAAGAACCACTACATAGGGCGTCAGCGCGACGTGCACGATCCGCTCGAATATCGCGGCGTGTCAATGGCTGCCAGCGAAGGATTCAAGTTCTTTATGTGGGACGCGGAAGTTTCCATGGAGCTTACGGATATTATCGATAACACAAAGTACGCCGCCTCAGGAGTCGCCGAACCGCAAAAACACTTGCAAAATAGCGGAGAGTACCGGGTCCGATTTGGCGACCGGGCGCATCGCGCGTTGTTCAACGACGGCGCACTCACGCCATGGCGATGTGCCCAGCGATACGATCAAGTCACGCGATTCCATACATCCATTCTGGTTCCTGAAATTGCACGCTGGGGAGATCAGCACGGCGATGAGCATTCCATCAAAGAGTGGGAAGCGGAGCGTGACAAGATCCGAAATCATTGGTGCGATAGGCGAACGGAAGAATTTCTCAGAACCCTGCGCACTGCCGATCCGGGACTGTACCCAATGCTGGATGCACCGCGATACGACCGGAACGGAGGCGTAGTTCCGAGCGGTACGAAAATTACCGTTATTGTTCCCGAGACGGCGACGGATGTTGTTTATACGTTGGGTCCGGACATTCCCAACAGGACGGATTGGCGGGACGACCTGGACCCGAGGCTGCCTGGCGGGGACGTTAATCCGAAAGCACGGCGTTTACCCATTGTCCACACAACCAGGCCCACGGCTTTTCTTGAAACGGGTGCTGTGTGGAAGTATCTGGATGACGGTTCGGACCAGGGTGCAGCCTGGCGCGAATCCGGTTTCGACGACTCCAAATGGAAGTCAGGTCCGTCGCAGCTTGGCTATGGGGAAAACGACGAGAACACGGTCGTTGGATTCATAGACGTCAATCCGCAGAGACATGGAACGCAGCACAATGCCACCACATACTTCCGCAAGATTGTGGATATTCCGGATCCGGCCGCGTTTTCATTCTTCCAGGCGGACATTCTCTACGATGATGCGTATGTCATATACGTTAACGGTCAGGAGGTCGCGCGCCACCCGAGTCTGCCGGAGAATCCGGCCTTCGATGCGTACACGCGTGTCGATGTAAGCCGCGAAAACGCGTTGAGAACGCTCAGTATCCCGGCGGCCGCATTCAAATCCGGCGCCAACACTATAGCCGTCGAGATCCACCAGGTATTCAGCGTCAGTTCGGATATAAGCTTCGATCTCACGCTGACCGGACGCAGGCCCGCGGCCATCGAGATCGCGGAACCGGTGGCGGACAATGTCTGGTTGAAATCCCGAACCTACGATGCTGAGAACAAAACGTGGAGCGCGATGAATGCGGCCTTTTTCAGCGTCAATTCGGAACCTGCGCATGCCGGGAACATCGTAATATCGAGAATTGGCTTCGACCCTAAAGCTGACGGGCTGAATCAGCGAACGGTGGACGGTTCCCGCTATGAATTCGTAGAGCTGATGAATGTCAGTACAAATAGATCCGTCGACCTGACCGGCGTCAGCTTCGTATCCGGAATCAGGTTTGATTTTGAAGACCATACGTTCATCGAACCCGGGGGCAGAATAATTATTGTCAATAATCGGTCCGCGTTCGAAAAACGGTTCGGCGAAGGTTCGGAAACTAGGGTATTCGGCCGAAACAAGCACGGCAATGCCGAATTTCGAGGCAACCTGGATAATGCCGGAGAGCGCATTGCTCTGCATAGCCACAGCCAGGGTGTAATCCATAGCTTCGATTTCAAGGGCTATCATACTGCATCTGAAGGGCTCGAATATACGCTTGTTCTGCTGCACCCCGAATCGGCGCCGGATCACGGACGCGATTCCAACTGGCTGCTGGCGATGGATCCCCAGGCGAGTAATCTATAGCCAATTTAATTGTTAATATGTGGGACGCCCATATTCGTCGCCGCTCGACAGATGACGTCTATCCCTTGCAAGTTGAGATTGCTGGTTTCGCAGCTGGTCATGGCAGCGTTATTGCTGGTCGTTGTTCTTGCCGTTCACCTGTCTCCGATGAACAAGGTGCGCGTGTCCCTACGCAGCCAGTCTGTATCCACGGGGCTGCTCGACTATGGAGAAAAAGGAAAAATACTCAAGACTTTGGGGCTGGTGTACGGCGTTCGTGATGATCTCACCAGACCTAATCGTGATTTATCCGATTCCGTACAAACGAATCTTTTTCAGAAAAAGCGCGAGAAAGGGGAGTATGTTTATCGTGCAAACCCCGGCAGCGGGTTTCAGCTCCCCAGCACATTGGCCGCCAAAGACGCTGAATTCCGCAAGCACTGGTTTCTGGCTTCCCTGGCTGTCGATCAAGCCGCGTTGACCGACACGAACACCGGAATCACCAGTAATCCGAATCTGCGAGGAAGACGATGGGAGCGTCGTGCGACGGTGTCTTTCTTTGATCACGACAACCTGGTGCTGGCGACCAGTGCCGGAGTGCGAATCCAGGGCGGCAATCGATTGGAAGAACCTGGATACACAGGGTACGATCGAAGCTATCGCCTGTATCTTCGTTATGACTATGGGGTTGATAGCGTTCCGGCAAGTGTGATCTTCAGCGGTGAAACATCGCCTTTAAAACGGCTGGTATTCAGGAAAAGCCGATTGTTTGCCAATGAGCTTGCGCTTGATATAGCAGAACGCATTGGTGCGTTCGTACCTCACCACATGCCGATAATTCTTTACATGAATGGAAACAACCTTGGCGTTTATACACTACTGGAACACGTCGGTCGCCGCCAGTGGCAAGCGCGTCTGGGTCACGATAATTTTTACTTCGTCCGTCACGGTGGAACGACGGATGAGGCCTCGGTGAGCAACTACCGGAAAGCCTGGACCTGGTTTTCTGAAAACCGTGCGCAAATCGGAATCGAACGGGTGTCAGAGAAAATCGATTTGCATAACCTGACCCGAAACCTCTTTAGCTTGATGTTTTGCGGCGCAAATGACCGTTTTCAGGAAGCCGCTGTCCTGGATAATTCCGAAATCGACCCCAGGTGGCGATGGGTCACCTGGGAGTTGTCGGATTGTTTTCAGAATAAGTGGGCGTTGCCGAACGGAGAAGCGCAATGGCAGCAAGCTGCACTGCGTCAAGTGGTTGCTAGAGACCCCGCAACGCAATCATGGAACCCAACGTACCGGAGTTTCCGGTCCGATTTGTTTGCGCAACTACTGAACAACAGCCCCGAGTACGTCGAGTACTTTTTGCGTACGGTGACGGATGCACTTAATCACGAGATCACGTCGGATTTTCTGGAAAGCAGGCACGCGCACTACGAAAGCTTGTTGGAACATTTCCGTGATCCACTGCTGGAAGGACAGATTGAAGATTTCAGGAGTGTCCGAGACTATCTCAAACATCGACCTGATTACATCCGAGAAGACATCCAGGCTGCGTTTGATCTGGAGGGAGTGCACACGGTAAACGTAAGCCTGCCTAGCCGAAAGCCATTTGCCGTTGATGGCCACGCCAAAAACGGACATTACTCCGGAAGATACTTTTCAGGCCAGACTATCGAGGTGCGCTTGAACGAAGTGAGTGCATTAGAACCGGTATCGTGGACAGTCAATGGTAAAATCATTTCGGGAAACCCGGTCAGGGTCGCTGTCACAACCGACACTTTAATTCAGATGAACAACATCGAAAGCGACAATTGAAAGCAAGACGCAGGAACGAGCACGCACGACCCTCCACGCCGGTGACCCGGGGGCGAAGATCGAAGCACCCACGAAACCGGACTGTGTTTGTTGCGATCATCGTCGCGCAATTGATATTCAACCATGGCGCATTCGCCGCTGGCGCACCGGATGCCTCCGATATCATTCGCAAAGCCTGGGACCACTGGCGGGGCATTACCTCCTATTCCAAAATTTCGATGACCATTCACCGGCCGGACTGGGAGCGGGCCATGACCATGCGCGTTTGGACGGAAGGGGAGAACCGTTCGCTGGTTCGCGTCACGGCGCCGAAGAAAGATGCCGGCAACGGAACCCTGCTGATCGAAAAAAGCATGTGGACCTACTCTCCCAAAATCAACCGGATCATCAAGGTTCCGTCATCCATGATGAGTCAGAGCTGGATGGGTTCCGATTTTACCAACAACGATGTGGCCCGATCCAACGACATCCTCGATCAGTACGATCATACACTCCTGGAGCAGTACGAATCGGAGGGCAAGGTCGTGTACGTGATAGAGGCGACCCCGCATGAAGACGCCTCGGTCGTGTGGGGCAAAGAAATCCTGCACGTGCGGGAAGATCACATCGTGATAGCGCACGATTTTCATGACCAGGACGGCGAACTGGTAAAGGGCATGCGCACCCTGGCGACCGCGGAAATGGGCGGTCGCACGATCGCAACCCGGCAGCGTATGCAAAAAGCGAATAGCGAGGGTGAGTGGACCCAGATCGATGTGAGCGAAGCGCAATACGACGTCGATCTGGACAAACAGCTGTTTAGCCATTCCAACCTTCGAAACCCGCGTGAATGATCAACCCTACCGCACCGGTGCGGCGCTCAGACAAACCTGTCCCGCGTCATCATTCGCTATCCTGGTGACGCAGCGATATGCGGGTTGACAACATCACGCTCAGCCTGGCCTGGCGCAACCTGTGGCGGCATCCGCGCCGGACCTGGCTGACCGTCGGCGCCATGGTATTTTCCAACATCCTTTTGGTGTTCATGATCTCCCTGCAATTCGGCATGTACAGAGTGATGTACGACAACAGTCTGAGTCTGATAACCGGCCACCTTCAGGTTCAGGCTGAGGGCTATATCGATGAGCCGCGCATACGTTCCACCGTACCGGCAGCGGGCGGACTGGCCAACGCTCTTCGACAGGCCATGCCTGCAAACAACGTCGCCGTCCGGGCGATGGCGTTCGCGTTGGTATCGAGTGCAGAACGCAGCTTCGGCGTGCAGGTCGTCGGCGTCCAGCCGGCGTACGAACCCGGCGTGTCCAACCTTCCGGGCCTGGTGAAGCAAGGCAGGTTTCTTAACGCTTCAGATGAGCGTGCGGCCGTCATCGGATCCTCTCTCTCGCGAAATCTGAAAGTCGGTCTGGGCGACGAGCTCACGCTGTTCGGGAGCGGCCGCGATGGTTCGTTTGCTGCCGGAATCGCGAACGTGGTCGGGATTTTCGAAAGCGGATCCAACGACATCGACCGCAGTTTCATGCAGATTCCTTTGACAGACTTCCAGGAAATATTTTTCATGGAGGACCAGGCTCACAGCATCGTGGTAATGACGCCCGACCTGTTCGAGCTGGAACCCGCGATGGCAACAATGAGGTACATCGTCGATGCTGACGGACTCGTTGTCCACGACTGGGACGAACTTCAGCCCGGACTCAAGCAGTCGGTGCAGGCGGACATGGCCAGCGCCTGGTTCATGTATGCGGTACTTATCGTACTCGTGGCGTTCAGTGTGTTGAACACCCAGCTGATGTCCGTGCTCGACCGCACCCGGGAATTCGGCATCGTGATGGCGCTCGGTCTGGCGCCGATTCGCCTGGGGCGGCTGGTTTTTCTGGAAACCGGCATCATGGCGGGCATGGGCCTGCTGCTCGGTGTGGCTGCCGGCAGCGCCGTGGTCTCCTGGTTCGGCTTCTACGGCTTCACTTATCCGGGCCTGGAAGAGATGTCGGCCCGCTTCAACCTGCCCGGGCGCATCTATCCCAGTGCGTCCTTTGCATCATTGGTATGGGGCCCGTCGGTTGTATTTCTCGCCTGCCTTGCGGCGGCAATCTATCCGGCGGCAAAACTTCTGCGGCTGCAGCCGGTGGCGGCGATGAGGGCGGCATGACGCCCATGCCTGTCGCCGTTCTGTTTCGCCTTGCCTGGCGGAATCTGTGGCGCAACTACCGTCGAACGATCATCATGCTTGCTGCGATCACCCTGGGAGTATGGGCGATGCTATTCATGACGGCGGTCATGCGCGGTATGGTGGATGATATGGTGCAAACCGCGGTCCGCAGCCTGCCCGGCCACGTCCAGATCCACCACCCGGAATATCGCGACGATCCCAGCATTGCGAACTCCATGCCGCCGCCCGACCAGCTGTTGCTCGACGCGCTGGCACAAGCTGGTGTCGTGGCCTGGGCGGGTCGGGTGCGCGTGCCGGCGGTCATCACCAGTGAACGCGATACCCGCGGCACCACCTTGGTCGGTATCGATCCGGAAGCCGAAGCCGGATTGTCGTTCGTCGCCGACGATATCGTCGAGGGAAGGTTCCTCGGGTCACCGGATGACAAGGGTCTGGTTGTCGGCCGAAAGATGATCGACGATTTGGAGACCCGGCTGGGCCGGCGGGTCGTCGTCATGAGCCAGGACCCGGATAACGAGATAATCGATCGCGGATTTCGCATCGTCGGGGTCTACGAGGCCAAGCTGGAGAATCTGGAGGAAGCGTTCGTCTTCACGGGCCGACGGTACGCGCAGTCCATGCTGAACATGGATGAGAGCATTTCAGAAATTGGCGTTCTCGGTAAAAGCTACCGGGATGTCAGCGATCTTTCGCATTTGAAACAGCTGGAGGGATCGGCGCGAGAGGTTCTGCCCTGGTATGAACTCGACGCTTACCTGGGTACCATGTTGTCCACCATGGACGGTTTCGTGCTGGTCTGGATCATCGTGGTGTTTCTGACGCTGTCCTTTGGGCTGGTCAATACGCTGGTGATGGCCGTTTTCGAGCGAATCCGGGAAATCGGGTTGATGCAGGCACTGGGTATGCGCCCTTCGATGATCCTGATTCAGGTTTTGCTGGAAACGTTTCTGCTGCTGGCAGTGGGGCTCGCCGCGGGAAATTTATTGGCCGTTGTTAGCGTTGCGGCATTGAGTGACGGCATCGATCTGTCGATAGTTTCGGAGGCCATGCAGTGGATGGGAGTGGCCAATGTGCTGTACCCAACGCTTGAGATACGGGACCTGGTGACGACCAACGTGGTCGTTATCGTGCTGGGATTGCTGGCCGGCCTCTCGCCCGCGTGGCGTGCGTCGCGCTATCAGCCGGTCGAAGCGCTGACAAAGGTTTGACCCCCAAGCGCACATGCCAGGCCGGCTACGAATCCCGTGTGCGTCGTTACTGACTTTTTTTAAGAATCGGATGATTTTCGTATCGAATATGTGTGTAGCCTGCGAGACTGCCGCATGAGTTCGGTTCGCTGCGTGGCGCTATGCAGGTTCTTCGTCCAGGGTGACCAGACCATCAAGGCGCTCGACCACGTCGATCTGGAGATTGACGAGCGCGAATTCGTTTGCCTGTCGGGTCCCTCGGGTTCCGGCAAGACAACGCTGCTCAACGCCATCGGCGGGCTGGACAAACCGACCAGCGGAGAGGTCTGGGTGGCGGGCAAGCGCATCGATACCCTGGGCAAGTCCGAACTCGCCAATATGCGGCTGCACCAAATCGGCTTCGTCTTCCAGGCGTACAATCTCATACCCGTGCTGACGGCGCGCGAAAACATCGAGTTCGTCATGCAGGTACAGGGCGTCGATCCGGAACAGCGCCGCAGGCGCTCTATGAGCATCCTGGGCGAGGTGGGGATGGAGGATATGGAGCACCGCCGCCCCGCCCAGTTGTCCGGTGGTCAGCAGCAGCGCGTGGCGGTTGCGCGTGCAATCGTGTCGAACCCGGCTATGGTGCTTGCCGACGAGCCCACCGCCAATCTGGACTCGGTCACGGCGGAGCATCTGATGGACCTGTTCGTCAGGCTCAACGAAAAACACGACACCACATTTGTAATCTCCACCCACGACCAGCGGGTGATGTCCTATGCGCGCCGGTTGATCGGCATGGTGGACGGGCGCATCGTCACGGATGAAGCGGGCTAGGCTTGCCCTGGGCCTGGTTCTGGCGCTGGGATTCGGCGCCGCGCACGGTCAAAGTGACTATGGTCTCACCGGACATTTCAAGTACCGGTTCACCGGCACATCCAATCCGGACAACAGCGTTTTTTTCGAAGCGGTCGGCGCCAGTACCATCGATCACAGCGCCGATGTGCGGCTGAACCTGGACTGGAGGCGCGGTGACTGGTCCGCCCGCGCGGACTACCAGGTCGTTTCGTTCAAAGGCGACACCCTGGAGGTGTTGCGCGACGTGCTCGAGGAACGTTTGTTCCTGGCCAACCGGGTGCCCACCGATCGCCGGCGTTTGTTCGACCTGACCAGCGTCATCGCGGAAGGCGACGACTACTTTCTAGTGCAGCGGCTCGATCGCCTCTGGCTGGGACGCACCGGCCAAGACTCTACGCTGCGCGTCGGGCGTCAGGCGATCAGTTGGGGTAACGGTTTGATATACACCCCGATGGATTTCTTCAATCCGTTCGACCCGGCCGCCGTGGACAGGGAGTATAAATCCGGTGACGACATGCTTTACGGTCAGTATGCATTCGACGGTGGTGATGACCTTCAGGGTGTGCTGGTGGTTCGCAGGGACCTTACAACGGAAGACGTAGCGACGGATGCGAGCACGCTGGCGTTCAAGTATCACGGTTTCCGCGGCGTCAGCGAATTCGACCTGCTGGTTGCGGAGCACTACGCTGACCAGGTGGCGGCCGTCGGCGGCAACCGGGAAATCGGCGGCACCGTCTGGCGCGGCGACCTGGTCATTACGCATACCGACGACGACACGATACCGCAGTTCGTAACCAGCTTCTCGCACTCATGGACCGGCTGGGGCAGGAACATGAGCGGCGTTGTCGAGTACTTCTACAACGGATTCGGCCAGAGCAACGGTGACTACAGCCCCGAGGCGCTCGAACTCAATCCTGATCTGATAACGCGCATAGCACGCGGCGAACTGTTTACGCTGGCAAGGCACTATGTTGCCGCGAGTACGACGATAGAGCTGACCCCCCTGCTGCTGGTGACGCCCGGCCTGTTCGTCAATATCTCCGACGGCAGTGCCCTGTTCCAGGCCGTCACCCAGGCCGATGTTCGCCAGGACATCGTTCTGCTTGCTTCGTTGGGCGTACCCATTGGGCCTGACGGCACCGAGTTTGGAGGGATACCGGGCGGCGAATCTGGCCGGTTTCTGTCAACCGGGCCGGGACTGTTTCTTCAGCTCGCGGCTTATTTCTAGCCCGCATTTCTAGCGTAATTC
>Ga0209456_10000088_pt1 | contig 46871 bp, 42 predicted proteins | sample COG_11_FD_184755 | JGI IMG/M metagenome (GOLD analysis project Ga0209456, IMG submission 184755) | Pelagic marine sediment microbial communities from the LTER site Helgoland, North Sea, for post-phytoplankton bloom and carbon turnover... | ecosystem: Environmental > Aquatic > Marine > Neritic...
ACGAATCCCGATGACGAAGCCGGGATGCTTGGCGGCCAGCAGATGGGCTACCTGCGCAACACATTGGCCGATTATGCGGACGGTTCTCGCGAACAGCCCGGCAAGATGAAAGAGAAGCTGGATGCCCTTTCTGCCGATGACGTTGAAGCACTGGTCCACTACTACGGAAGCGTTCAATGAATTCAGGCATCGCCGCCGGTAGAGATACCGGCGGCTTGTTTGCCGCCATTGATGCCAGGGACGGCGCAGGTTTTGTTTCCTACCTGACCGAGGACGCTGCATTTCGCTTCGGCTCCGCGCCTCCGGTCCTGGGCCGAGACGCTATTCAGGCTGCTGTTGATGGTTTCTTCACGTCAATTGCGGGTTGCTCTCACAATATTTCAAGCACGCTGAGTCAGGATAACAAGCTCGTTTGCGAAGGCGATGTGACCTACACGCGCCACGATGGATCGGAAATCGTACTGCCGTTCGTTGACGTTTTCGAGTACGAGGCTGGCCTGATCGCGTACTACAAAATCTACATTGATATCAGTCCGCTCTATGCGGAGTGAAAAATTCTGACTCGAACGAGATTTCTCTCTCGGAAATCCCTGATGGCCATTAGGGCTGTATTGGCTTACTAAGGCGCCAGACTTCAGGGAAATAACAAAATGACCCAGCCTACATGGCTTGCTCGCCTTCTGCGCGCGCGCTCAATCCGTTCCCAGCCCTTTAACAGAGGGCCCAAGATACACTGGTTCGTCATAGCTGCGGCCGTCCTGTGGTTTGCAGGAAGCCCGGTTCTGGCCCAGGAAGACAGCAGGTGTCTCAAGTGTCACGACGATCCGGAGATGACGGGGTTTCGGGGAGACACGGAAATACCGATGTATGTCACCGCGGAGAACATCGCGGCATCCGCTCACAAAGGTATGGCTTGTATCGAGTGTCATAGCGACCTCGCGGGCAGCAAGCGCCGGCGGCATGCTGAAGAGCTGGAAATTGTTGTGTGCGACGACTGCCACAGGCGCCAGGCGAGAGAGCACAGTCGCAGCTTGCACGGTGACGCGGCGAAGCGCGGTGATCCGATGGCTCCGACCTGTGCCAATTGTCACGGAAAGCACGACGTGCTGTCAGCCTCTAACGGCGACTCGCCGACAGCAGTAATGAATATTCCGGTGCTATGCGGAGATTGCCACCGCGAAGGCGCTCCGGTATCACGAACTCACGAAATTTCGCAGGACAACATTCTTGAAAACTACTCGATGAGTATCCACGGCGAGGGTCTGTTCTCGCAGGGCCTCACCGTTACTGCGGTCTGCACGTCCTGCCATACAGCGCATGATATCCGTCCGCACACCGATCCGAAATCGAGTATCCATGCGGACAACGTCGCGGAAACCTGCACTCAATGCCACGGGCAGATCGATACAGTGCACCGCAAGGTTATCGAAGGCCATTTGTGGATTGAAGACCCGAGCAAGATTCCGGCCTGTGTGGACTGTCATGCCCCGCACAAGATTCGCAAGGTGTTTTATCCTGACGGCCTGGCCGACAAAGACTGCCTGACCTGTCACGGCCAGCAAGACCTGACGATGACGCGGGCCGGCGAGACGATCAATCTGTACGTCGATGAAGAGGCATTTGAAAACTCGACGCACGCGGATACAGCCTGTGCTCAATGTCATACAGACGTGACAGTGGCTGAAGAGCGTGCCTGTTCGACGGTGCAGTCACAGGTGGATTGCAGCATTTGCCATGCCGAGCAGGTTACGGAGTACAACGGCAGTACCCACGGCACCCTGCATGCCGACGGCGATCCGGATGCGCCTTCGTGTCAGGATTGTCACGCCAAGCACGCCACGCTGGACAAGGAATCGAATGCGTCGCCGACGTACGCGCTCAATGTTCCGAATCTGTGCGGTACCTGCCATCGTGTCGGCGAACAAGCGGCCACGAGAATTCACGCCAAGGTCGACGACATCGTTGGTAGCTATGAAGATAGTGTGCACGGCCGCGGTTTGATAGAGAGCGGTCTTGTTGTAACGGCGACCTGCGCCGATTGTCATGGAGCACACAACGAACGTCCTCCTCAGGACCCGAATGCCTCGACCAATCCGCAGCACATAGCGGAAACCTGTGGTAACTGCCATCACGGAATCGAGGAGGAATTCCGGGAGAGCATTCACTGGACCGATGACCCGATCGCCAATGAAGAACTTCCGACCTGCGAAGACTGTCATGCTTCGCACACGATCATGCGTACTGAACAGGTAGGCTTCCGGGCACTCATGATGGAGCAGTGTGGCCGCTGTCACGAAGAACAAACAGAGACGTTCTTCGACACGTTCCATGGCAAGGTCTCGCGCCTGGGTGGAGAGGGCGTCGCGAAGTGCTACGACTGCCACGGTACTCACAACATTCTCAGCCCGATGGATACAAACTCGAGCCTGAGTCGGGAAAACGTCGTTGAAACCTGTGGACAGTGCCACGAGGGCTCGCACCGGCAGTTCGCGGGCTACCTGACGCATGCGACGCATCATGATCGAGAGAATTACCCCTACCTGTTCTGGTCGTTCTGGGGAATGACAGCTTTACTGGTAGGAACCCTGTCGTTTGCCTTGTTGCACTCATTCGCGTGGGTGATTCGCCTGTTGTTGAACCGCGAGGAATGGCAGGCGCACAAAGAGCTCGCCAGGCAGAAGAGCAGCGGCAAAGTCTACCGCCGCTTCAATCGTCTGCACCGGTCGATGCACATCACGATGATGCTCAGCTTCTTCTTGCTCGCATTGACAGGCATGGCACTGAAGTTTTCCTACATGATCTGGGCGCAGGGAGTCTCGACTGCATTGGGTGGATTCGAGAGCATGGGCTTCCTGCACCGTGTCGGCGCAGTTGTGCTGTTTGGCGTCTTCTTCGTACATGTGTTCGACGTTCTTCGCCTCAAGCGGACGACCAAAGAGAGCTGGATGCAGATCATCACGGGTCCGGATTCCATTATTTTCAATGGCCGCGATCTCCGGGAATTCACACAGTCGATCAAGTGGTTCTTCGGCTCCGCTGAGCGCCCCAACTATGGTCGCTACACGTACTGGGAGAAGTTCGACTACTTCGCAGTTGGCTGGGGTGTTCTCATCATCGGCAGCACGGGCCTTGTGCTCTGGTTCCCGGAACTGTTTACGTACATCGTTCCGGGTTGGGCTGTGAATGTGGCGACGATTATTCATAGTGACGAAGCCTTGCTGGCCGTAGGCTTCATCTTCACTATCCACTTTTTCAACACGCATTTCCGGCCGGACAAGTTCCCCATGGATCCCGTGATATTCACTGGGCAGATACCTGTGGAAGAGCTCAAGTTCGACAAGCCCGGCGAGTACGAAGCGATGGTTGAATCGGGCGAACTGGATGCTCATCTTGAGGATCCGTATCCAGAGGCCAAGGTCCGCGGCCTGAAGATCTTCGGCATGCTCGCACTGACGTTCGGACTGGTGTTGCTGGCCCTGATTATCTACACGATGCTTTTCGGGTACCGCTAAGAATGGATTCCCCGCGGAGACCAAATTGATCTGCAATTGACCCCGGGTTGCCATGCAACTCGGGGGCTGCTCGTGTCCAACGGTTGAACATGAGCGCAGTCTCTTGCGATGATGGTGAGCACGGGCTCTCATTTTGAGGAAAACTCACCTTGGATTTAACAGGCCACTGGGTAGGTGCTACTGCCCTCGTGATTTTTGTCCTGGCATACCTGCTGGTAATTGTCGAGGAATTCACCCACCTGAGAAAGTCCAAGCCTGTGATTCTCGCGGCCGGGCTGATTTGGGCGATCATCGCCTATCAATATGCCGCCGAGTCCATTCCGCGTGAGACGGAGGATGCGGTTCGCCACTTCCTGACGGAGTTTGCCGAGTTGTTCCTGTTCCTGCTCACGGCTATGACGTATGTCAACGCCATGACCGAGCGACGTATCTTCAGTGCGCTAAGGTCGTGGCTCATAAGTCGTCAGTTCAGTTATCGACAGCTGTTCTGGATTACTGGTGTGCTCGCCTTTTTCCTGTCGCCGATCATCGACAACCTCACGACGGCCCTGGTGATGTGTGCCGTGCTGCTCGCCGTCGGGAAAGACAACAAGAAATTCGTTAGTGTCGGCTGCGTCAACATTGTCGTGGCGGCGAACGCGGGCGGAGCGTTTAGTCCGTTTGGCGACATTACGACACTGATGGTCTGGCAAAAGGGAACGCTGGATTTCCATGTCTTCTTTGCGCTCTTCATACCGTCTGTTATCAATTACTTCGTGCCAGCAGTTTTCATGTCGATGGCGATACCGGGTACGACGCCAAAGACCAAGGGCACGGTCGTCACGATGAAGCGCGGTGCCAAGACAATGATGTTTCTCTTCGGATGCACGATTGCGACGGCGGTTGGTTTTCACAACTTCCTCCATCTTCCGCCGTTCATGGGGATGATGACGGGACTCGCGTATCTCCAGATCTTCGGTTACTACCTGCGGCGCACACACGTTTCAGCTAACGGTCTTGCCGAGGGCCGACACCACGCCGGCGAGGTGACCGCGTTTGACAGCTTCAGAGAGATCGCACGGTCCGAATGGGACACGCTCCTGTTCTTCTTCGGCGTCATCATGTGCGTAGGCGGTCTTGGGTTCATCGGCTACCTGGATCATTTATCCCAGTTCGCCTACACGGAACTCGGGGCGACGGTGGCCAACATCCTGGTTGGCATTGCGTCTGCAATCGTGGACAACATCCCCGTCATGGTTGCGGTCCTGCAAATGTACCCGGATATGGATGTGGCCCAGTGGTTACTGGTAACGCTGACGGCCGGTGTCGGTGGCAGTCTGCTTTCGATTGGTTCCGCTGCCGGAGTCGCGCTGATGGGACAGGCGCGTGGCAAGTACACGTTCTTTTCTCACCTGAAATGGACACCGGCGATTGCCATCGGCTTTGCACTCAGCATCTGGGTCCATTTCCTGGTTAACGGTCACTACGTGGGGATCGCCGTCTAGACGTTCTCCTGGTCAGTCTCGCTGTTGCAAACGACCTCGCCGCGTTCCTCGGCCCTCGAGAAGGGCGGCTTGCCCGTCAGCCACGTCATATCCATTGGGTAAACGGCCGGGTCGAAAATGACGAAGTAGAAGTGCCAGACAAGAATCGCCAGCGTCGCGAGTATTGCCTCCAGGAAATGCAGTACGGTCGCAGCCTCGGGTACCCAACCTGGCAGCCAGGTCAATGTGAAGTTCTCGAACCAAAGCACCAGCCCCGTGACCGCCGTGACCAAAGTACCCCACAACGCTGCCCAGTATTCGACCTTCTCTACGTAGCCGACGCGTGTGGGTACGGGTGGCGAGGACCGACGTCCGAGGTTGTAGCCAAGCCTGTGCGCAAACTCGGTAAAATCGGCTTTCTTCGGCAGAAATGCCGCCATCTGGCTGCGCGCGCGCGCACTGACAGCGAGATGTGCAAAGTGGAAGAAGCACGCACCTATCAGACCGACAGCGGCAATGCGGTGCACGACTCCGCGAGGCTCGCCGTCCGGGACCTGCAGCATGCCGGCCCACCAACTCTCGGGGTACTTCAATGCGAAGCCAGTGTAGACCAGCACGATGAAGCTGGCGGCAGCGAGGCCGTGTGCAATACGGAATGGACGTGACATGCGTTCCATGATCGAAGATTGCTCGGGGGCCTTGCGAAGTCGTGGCGCAGGTTCCTTTGTCTTCCTGATCAGGTCCAGAAGATTGTGCAGGAACATGCCAAGGACGGTGATCCAGATCAGGGGAATATAGATGACCCTGATCCAGTGAGCGACGATGTTGGGTGTTTCGTCAGTGCCCGTGTGTACAGGCGCGATTGAGAACCGAGCACCAGCTCCCACGTGGCACTTGCCGCAAGTGGCGGCCAGGTTGTCCTGGTGAATGAATGAAGCGGGATCACTGGACGGCAGGATGTTGTGGACCCCGTGGCAGCTCGCACAGTTTGCGACTTCTATCACTCCGCCGCGGGCAGCGAGACCGTGAAAGCTGTTTTCGTATGAAGGCACCTGGTCGGCATCCAGGCCATATTTTTCGCCGAGCCGGACATCCGAATGGCAGGGGCCACACACCCGGATCGGTATGTTGGTCGCGGACACTGGGGAGCCCTCTGCGGCAACACCGAGAATGCGGTGCTCGCCGTGGCAGTCCGTGCAAACCGGTGAGCCGAGGACACCGCTTGCAGCGGCGAGTCCATGAATGCTGTCCTCGAACTGAGCCGTTATTTCTGTATGACAAGCGCCACATGTTTCGGGCACATTCTGGCGGTGGATCGACGAGGCGGGATTATCGACCATCAGCGGCGAATGCGCCGTGTGGCAGTCGCTGCAACTTGCGCCGTGGCGGCCCAAAGCGACCTCGGCTGCGTGCACGCTCGCTGTGTAGGCCTCAATCGGCCGAATTGTGCGGACACCTTCGGGCGCGGGTTGTCCCGAGCCGTGGCAGGTCCCACAGGTTTCGCCCTGGCGCCTTTCGTTCATTGGTGACGATGGGTCGGTCACCGGTACCATCGTATGGATATCGCCATGACAACTTGAGCATGACGGCAGGTCCATACCCGACGTGCGTCGTACACCTTCCGAGCCGTGCACACTGACGGCCTGTACCTCGAGCACCTCGGTATGACATTCGCCACAATTCACCGGGTCGAGACCGCGTCGATGCCGGCGCTCGTCGGCGCCTACATGGCAGTCGAGGCACTGGGTTGTGCCATGTACGGTGGCCTCAAATCGCGGCAGGTCGGTTTCGTGGCAATCGAGACAGGGGTTTTCCTGTTCCGGGTCATTTGCTTGAAGAGAGACTGGCATGCAGCAGAGAAGGAGCGAGAGGGGTGCGATGAATCTATTCACGGCGATGCTCGATTTTCGTATTGCTCTTGGCGTGAAAACGCCACACCTAGCATTATGATCTTTTCAGGTGCATAACGTAACTCCGTGAGTATGCGCGAAATACGGATTTTCGTGCCAATGCTACGTAGTCTAGTATCCCCGTTGGCTCTAAAGTTGACATGCTATGTTCAAGAATTTCCTCGTTTCCATTACTCATAACGCCATCAGCCTGGTAGGTACCGCGATAGCTGTCGCCACACTGGTACTCATAGCCAGCCTGTTTGGCATGGAGCTTTGGGGCTTCGAAGGCGGTCCGTACCTTGGGATACTCACGTACCTGATCTTGCCGGTTATCTTTGTTTTCGGCCTGATACTGATTCCGGTAGGTGCGGTCTTGTATCGCAGGAAGCTACGCCGCACCCCTGAAGGACGCGAAACGCCGCTGCTGCCGGTATTCGATCTGAATATCAAAACAACTCGCCGCTGGATGCTCATTTTGCTGGGTGCAACGATGCTGAATATCGTCATTGTTGCCGGTGCGACCTACAAGGGTGTACATGTCATGGAATCCGTCGAGTTCTGCGGATTGGCGTGCCACTCTGTAATGGAGCCCGAACATACGGCACATGCACGATCGCCGCATTCACGTGTAGCCTGCGCGGATTGCCACATCGGTCCCGGCGCAAACTGGTTTGTGAAATCGAAGCTCGATGGCGCGTGGCAGTTGGTGTCCGTGGCATTCGATCTGTATCCGCAGCCCGTACCGACGCCACTGCATGATCTCCGCCCGGCGCGTGAGACTTGCGAGCAATGCCATTGGCCAACGAAGTTTATCGGGGACAAACTCCGGGTCATTCATCATTACGAGGACGATGAAGAGAGCACGGAACTGACAACGGCCTTGTTGCTCAAGGTAGGTGGTTCGAACGCAATTGGTTCCCACGGCATCCACTGGCACGTCGACCCGGACGTAAAGATTCGCTACCGGTCGGATGAGACACGCGAAGAAATCTACGACGTCGAGTTCACGCACGGCGAGGAAGAAACGATCGTTTATTCCGACCGCAAAGCGCCAGAGGAAGGCGGCGTCTGGCGTGATATGGATTGCGTCGATTGCCACAACCGGCCGTCGCATATTTACGAGTCGCCGGGACCCGCGATCGACCAGGCCATCGAGGCCCGGCAGATCGACAGGTCTTTGCCGTTCGTCAAACGTGAGAGTTTGCGCGTCATCGATGCCGAGTACGAGTCACATGAGGCCGCGCGTGAAGCAATCACGGCCGAGCTGACGGGTTTCTACGCGGAGAACTACCCGGACGTGGCTACCGAGCGTGCTGACGATATCGCGTCGACCGCCAATGTGCTGGGCGATATCTATTCAGTGAATGTATTCCCGGGCATGAACGTCTGGTGGGATACGTATCCCAATCATATTGGTCACGAACAGTCGGATGGCTGTTTCCGTTGTCATCGGCGCAGTATGCGTACGAAGGATCGGGAACAGGTTTCTGACGATTGCGAAAATTGCCATATTCTTCTCGCGGAAGAAGAGGAAAACCCGGACATCATGTCTGTCCTGAGACCGGAATGAACCAAACGCTTGCGACCTCCGCCAGGTGGCAGCTCGCCCACGAAATTATCAGCGGCGGCAGCGGCTTGATACTGGCGCTGTTCATGTGGGGTCACGTGGTGTTGGTCGGTTCCATATTGACCGGCGAGCGAGGCTTTGACTGGATGGCTACGTTCCTCGAGGACTATTACATAGCGCAGCCAACCGTTATTGCGATTTTTGCGCTGTTCCTCGTTCACGCGGTGTTCGCCGCACGCAAGGTTCCGGCCCAGCTAAGAGAGCGCAAGCGCATTGTCGAACTTGCGAAAGGTCTTAAGAATTCGGGTCGTGAGCATGTCGCGACGCGCACCGAGCACTCACCGTTTCGGCCGCATCTCGAATCCATGCTCTGGATCTGGCAGGTGCGTACCGGGATGGTCATGCTCGTTCTCGGTGGCTTCCACTTGACGCTGCTGGCTATGGATGTCTTTACGCCCCTATACGGCGACATCGCGGGCATTGAATCATCGACCTCCATGGCACGCGTGGCCGCCGGGCTGTGGCTGCCCTATGCGATCTTGTTGCTGTGCGTTGAATTTCACGCAAGCGTCGGCCTGTACCGGCTGGCGATCAAGTGGGGTGCCGACTTGTGGATGTCACGCAAAACCATGCATCGGATCGAGCAGATCATCTTCTGGGTCATACTGGTCATTGGAGGACTAACACTTACAGTGCTTGCGGGCTGGGTTGACCCACCACTGGCATTCCTGCTCGACGGAGCTTCGTCATGACGAGCAAAATCGTCACGACGGATGTCCTGGTAATTGGCGGCGGGCTCGCGGGCGAACGCTGTGCGATTGAAGCGGCCGCTGCAGGCCAGGAAGCCATGATCCTGTCACTGGTGCCACCTCGCCGCAGTCACAGTTGCGCTGCACAGGGCGGGATGCAGGCAGCGCTTGCTAACTGCGTTAAGGCGGAGGGCGACAGTCCGACCGTGCACTTCCTCGATACTGTCCGCGGTTCCGATTGGGGCGCCGATCAGGAAGTCGCGACCATTTTCGCGGAAGAAGCGCCGATCGCGGTTAGAGAGCTGGCCCATTTCGGCGTGCCCTGGTCACGCGTGCGTGGCGGCAAGAATCATTACTTTATCAAGGGTGAAGAGGTCAATATCGAGGAGGCCCTCGATAACGATGGCTTGATCGGGCAGCGAGATTTTGGTGGCACAGCCAAATGGCGCGCATGCTATGCGGCCGCTGGGACGGGCCACGCGGCCCTGTATGCGATCGACAGCGAGGTCGTGCGTCTTGGTATCACGGTGCGGGATCGCGCCGAGGCGGTCGCCCTTGTTCACGACGGCAGCCGTTGTGTGGGCGCAGTCGTGCGCGATCTGCGAAACGGTTCACATTTTGCTGTCATGGCCAAAGCGACGGTCATCGCGACGGGTGGCTACGGTCGCATCTACGGGCAGTACACAAGTAACGCTACGATTAACGAAGGCACCGGTGCGTCCATCGCACTCGATACCGGAATTGTTCCGCTCGGCAATATGGAGGCAGTGCAATTCCACCCGACGACGCTGTCGCCCAGCGGCATTTTGGTGACGGAGGGTTGTCGCGGGGACGGTGGCTACCTGCTCGACAAGAATCTCGAGCGATTCATGGTCGAAGCGGAACCCGAGAAGCAGGAACTGGCCAGCCGCGACGTCGTGTCGAGGCACATGGTGCAGCGCATGCGCGACGGTCATGGTGTCGAATCGCCATTCGGGCCTCATCTGTGGCTGGATATTCGCCATCTCGGTGAAGAGCACCTTCGTACCAAGTTGCTGGAGGTCTGGGATATTTGCCGCGACTTTGTCGGCAGGAACCCTGCGGAAGAGCTCATTCCTGTAAGGCCGACGCAGCACTATTCAATGGGCGGCGTTCGCGTCAACAAGGACGGTCAGGCCTACGGTCTAAAGGGCCTGTTCGCTGTCGGCGAAGCTGCCTGTTGGGACATGCATGGATTCAACCGACTTGGCGGCAACAGCCTGTCCGAGACGATTGTGACCGGTCGCCTGATCGGGCGCCGGGTCGCCGAGTTTGCGACCGGCCATTCACTGCGAGCGGATACGGGCATCGCATTGGATGCCGTTGAAGCGGCAGAACAACGTGCAGCTGAATGGCTGGCACGCAGTGGCAGCGGTCCCAGTATTTACGATATTCGTGACGCGATGGGCGACACGATGTTCCACAAGGTTGGCATCTTCCGCACCGGGGAAGAACTCGATGAGGCGGTCGCGGAGATCGGCCAGTTGCTTGACGATTGCGATAACGCGGTACTGCGTTGCAAGGACCCGGGCGTCAACCCGGAGCTGGCTTTTGCGCTGCGCCTCAAGGGCATGTTGCGTCTCGCGATGACGGTCGCCAAAGGCGCGCAAGCGCGGACGGAGAGCAGAGGCGCACACTATCGGTCAGACTTTCCGCTGCGCAACGACAGAGATTGGCTCAACCGTACGCTCGTAACCTGGGATCTCAGCGCCAGCGAGCCGACCTTCAGCTATGAGCCGACGGGCATCATCGATTTACCGCCAGGGCATCGTGGCTACGGCAGTGATGAGCGGATCGAGATGACCGATAGCCTCGAGCATCACAATGAATCGGTGCAGGCCGAACAGGTCCGGCACGGAAGGATCGAGACCGCGGAAGAGATGGGCAGCCGCCTGCAGCGTGGCGCCTGGAAGGCAATGGTGGGATAGGGATACATGGCAGAGAACGAACAGACACGGCGCCTCAAGTTCGAGATCTTCCGTTACAACCCGGAAGACGAGAACTCCGAACCTCGAACGGACTCTTTCGAACTCGACGAAGCGCCATTCATGACACTGTACATCGCGCTTAACCTGATTCGCGAAAAGCACGACCCGAGCCTGCAATTTGATTTCGCATGCCGTTCTGCCATTTGCGGTTCCTGCGCCATGATGGTGAATGGTCGACCGGCACTGGCGTGCCGGACGCTGACGAGCGATCTACCGGACAAGATCTACCTGTATCCATTGCCGGTCTTCAAGCTAATCGGAGACCTTTCGGTCGATACCGGCATCTGGTTCCGGGCGATGGTCGAACGCACCGAAGGCTGGATACATGAGCGCCTGCCTTTCGATCCTGAAGCGACAGAAGAGCGGATGAGCGACGATGTCGCTGCGGCGATTTACGAGAATGATCGTTGCATCGAATGTGGTTGCTGCGTTGCGGCGTGCGGCGCAGCGAATATCGATTCTGAATTTCTTGCTGGGGCCGGGCTGAACAGAGTCGCCCGATTTATGCTGGATCCGAGGGATCAACGAACCGACGCGGATTGGTTCGAAGTCCTGGCGGGCGAACAGGGCGTGTTTGCCTGCATCGGTATGATGGCGTGTGAGGATGTGTGCCCGAAGGAACTGCCGCTCCTCGAGGTTTACGGGTACCTGCGTCGAAAATCATTATCTGCCGCAATCTCCGGTCGCAAGACTTAGCTCGACGCCAAACCTCACCGTGGTCCTTGCCGTAAGTATCTACGGCTATTACGTATTTATGATGTTACGGCGCTACGGTTCTATTATGTCAGGGGAATCTTTGGCGAGCCGCCGGTAATAACAAGCACGAAATAACGGCCCATCGCCGAAGTCATGTCACACCTTTCAAGTGCCAAGGGGCAAGGGGAGAGGTAGAAATGAAGCGGCACGTCCTGCACCCGTTATGGGTAGCAATCGGACTAGTTGGATTAATTTTCCTCGCCAGGTTCTTTGTCGTTCCGGATGACTTCGGGGTCCACGGCGATAGCTTCACCTACAATTATCATCGCCTCTCAAACGTGCAGGAGTGGAGGGACTTCCCGGTCAAATATCAGGGCAGGGATTCCTGTATCGAATGCCATAAAGACAACGTCAGGACCCAACGACGTGGGCCGCACAAGAGGATCCAGTGCGAAAACTGCCACGGTCCGTCAGGCCCGTCGGGGAACCACCCCGACGAGGACGAGTACCTGCCGCTGAACAAGGAACGTGCTCTTTGCATGCGCTGCCATGCTGCTCTCGAGTACCCGGGTACAGCCAGGTCTGACCTTCCTTCTATTCACGACCGGCGTCACAAGCGCAGACGCGAGTGTGTTGAATGCCATAATCCTCATGACCCAAGGGAGGACGTCGAATGAGCTGTTCCCGAAGGGATTTTCTAAAAGACGCAATTAGTGGAACGGCCGCGACGGTATTGCCGCTGAGTGCATTCACATTCTTGACAACCGACGAAGCCAAGGCGGCGATAGCAGACGCAAAAGTCAGGTGGGCGTTTCTTGTCGATACGACCAAGTGCGTCGGCTGCGGACTGTGCGTGAAGGCCTGCAAGAACGAGAATGAAATTCCGTATGACGCGCCCGTCACGCGGACCTGGGTTGAACGCTACGTGGTTACCAAAGACGGGCGAACCCTTGCAGATTCACCTAACGGCGGAAGAGACGGATTCACGTCTGGCACGATTCGTGGCGAAGAAATTGACCCCGAAAACGTGGCCAAGGCGTTTTTTGTTCCGAAGCTTTGTAATCAGTGTGACAACCCGGCCTGCGTCCAGGTTTGCCCGGTTGGCGCAACCTACCAGACGCACGACGGCGTCGTTCTCGTTGACAGGGAATGGTGCATCGGCTGCGGCTACTGCATCATGGCTTGTCCCTATGGCGTCCGGTTCTTCCATCCGGAGCACAAAGTCGCCGATAAATGCAATTTCTGCTACCACCGGATTACGAAAGGCATGCAACCTGCCTGCGTGGATAGCTGCGCGTTCGGTGCTCGCAGGCTGGCGAACCTGAGGGACCCCGATGATCCTGTAACCCAAATCATTTCGACCGAAAGAGTGGCCGTCCTTAAGGATGAGTATGGGACGAAGCCGCATGTTTTCTATCTCGGTCTCGACGCCAGCGTGAGGTGATTTCATGAGTCAAGATGTCATCGTTCACGGAGTCGAATGGACCGTTAAGGAACTGTTCGTATACCCAAACGAGTTCATTTACTGGAGCATCCAGATCGTCATGTACCCGTACATGACAGGCCTGGTTGCTGGCGCATTCGTATTGTCGTCCTTGTACCACGTATTCGGCCAAAAGGACCTGAAGGAGATCGCGCAGTTCTCGCTGGTCTTTTCACTTGCGCTCTTACCTGTCGCGGCGCTGCCGTTGTTATTGCATCTACAACAGCCGATGCGGGCAATGGAGCCATTATTGACGCCGCATTTCACGTCGGCGATCGCGGCATTCGGTATCGTATTCACGGTCTACGGACTGATCGTGGTCAGCGAAATCTGGTTTGTTTATCGTGAATACTTTGTTCATCAACTAGAGACTCTGAAGGGCGCACCAGGATTCTGGAATGCGCAGCGGCGGGGCGTGTACAAGTTGCTGACTGTCGGCGCGCGCGACGTTAGTGCGGAAGCCGTAGAGGTAGATCACAAGGCGGCAAAGATCCTGGCGGGTGTTGGCATTCCGGTCGCATGCTTTCTGCACGGCTATGCCGGTTTTATTTTTGGGTCGGTCAAGGCGAATGCGCTCTGGATGTCGCCGTTGATGCCCGTGATCTTCATTATGTCTGCTGTTGTTTCCGGGATCGCACTCTGCATGCTGACGTATATCGTCATCATGGAATGGCAAGCGTTTCGCAAACGACGCCAGGGGGGTGCTGAAGCGGCTGGCGACATCAAGGGCGCCGAGAAAGAGATTATCTCGAAGGCCACGCGATACCTGCTGGGTTTTCTCATAGCAGCAATCAGCCTCGAATTGCTGGACCTCATTTTCCGCGGCTATACCGCGATGAAGTCCTGGGACATTCTGCGCACGGTAATGTACGGCAAGGACTTCATTAATATCTTTGTCCTGCAGTACACGCTCGGCAACCTGGTCCCGTTCGTGCTCCTGATCCTGCCGGGCCTGACGATCAGGCGCACGGTCGTTGCGTTGCTGCTGGTCCTGTTCGGCGTATTCATGATGCGCTGGAATGTGGTTATCGGTGGCCAGGCGTTCTCGCTGTCGTTTGCGGGATACATGCACTATCACATTCCGGTTATTCCGCACAGCTTCGAGACGTTCAAGGAAGGTGTGTTTGGCGCCATGATGGTCATCGGCACACCGTTCGTCCTGTTCTGGCTCATTAACAAGTTCGTACCTTCCCTGCGGAGGGATATCGGAGAAGCGTAATGACGTCCAGTCTTGCCGATCTTGAACAAAGACTGGCAGCCGTTGAGCAACGGTTGGCCGTACTCGAGGGTGGGGCTGACGATACACCCGACTATGACAGGGAGTCGGCGGCGCCTAGTCTTGGCGGCGGCTTTGCAACCAACGCATCCACGCACGTAGGGCATGTCCTGCTGATTTTCGGTGGTGCCTACCTGCTGCGGGCGATTACCGACTACGAGTTCGTGCCGACGGCTATCGGCATACTGATGGGCGCGATCTACGCGGTCTTCTGGCTGTATATGGCTTACCGAAGAGGCCGGTCCGGGTCCGAGTCGCAGCGTACCGATGCTGTGTTCTTTGGCGGGACATCGGTCGTTCTGACGCTTCCGTTGTTGCACGAGGCGACGACGAAGTTCGACCTGCTATCCGGTGTTGAAGGCATCGTTGCATTGTGGATCTACTGCTCAATTGCAATGGCGATCGCAGTCGCACAGAACCAGAAGATCCTGGCGTGGATGGTCACGGCGGGCGGTATTGCGACCGCTGCGGCATCGCTGATTGCGTCGCAAAACGCGGCGTCAGTCGCTGCATTCCTTCTGTTTCTTGGACTTGCGTCACTCCTGGCTGAATACAAGCGGGGCTGGCTGGGATTGCGTTGGCTTGGCGCTGCTGGCGCGAATCTTGGCGTACTCGCGATCGTGGCCCTGTCACACAGCGACCGTTGGTCAATCGATCCCACGCTGCCTTTCATATTCGCAGTGATACTGCTGGCGATTTACCTTTCCAGTTTTACGTTCCACTCGCATTTTCGAGACCAGCTGCTGGGTTTCTTCGAAACGGTGCAAGCACTGGTCGCCGTTGGCATTGTGATTGCTGCCGCGGCAATGGCAATGCAGGGAGGCCAACTGGGAATCCTCACGGCCGGCATATTGAGCCTTCTGCTTGGATTCGGCGGATATGCCCTCGCAACGACCAAGGGTACACGTGAGCTGCGCTATCGCAATTTCTTCTATTATTCGACACTCGGCCTTGTATTCGTCGTAGTTGGCACTGGATTACTTTTTCCGCTGGTCTGGGCGGCGTTCGTCTGGGCTGCCGTGGCCGTATTGATGGCCTGGTTCAGCGGTCGGACCGGCTGGGTCAGCCTGAGTTTGCAGTGCACGTTCCTGTTGCTCGCGGCGGGAATAGGCTCCGGCCTGCTGGCGACGGGCCTGGGAGCGCTGGCCGGCGAACCGACTAACGACTGGGCAGAATTCAGCTACCTGCACATTGGTGTCGCTGCGGCCACTGTCGCATGCCTGTTCATTCCTGTGGCGCAGAAATCGGAGCGCTGGGGGGTGCTCGCCGGATTGCCGCAACTCGTCGTGCTTGCGCTATCTGTCTGGGAGGTCGGCGGACTGGTTGTCGCTTATGGCTCGATCTTGCTTGCCGGCGCCGACGTTACGGGTATTGATCGTGCGGCGCTCGCCGCATTGAGAACTGCGGTCTTGTCCGCCGCGTCCGTGACACTTGCCTTGTCCAGTCGGCACTGGCGCTGGCCGGAAGCCCGATGGCTCGTGTATCCGGTGCTTGTGCTGGTGGGAATAAAGTTGTTTCTCGAGGATTTCCCAAACGGCCAGCCGGCGACACTATTTGTGGCACTGGCATTTGTCGGGACCGCATTGCTACTCGTGGCCCGGCTCTTGAAGCGCGAAGACAAGCCTTCCGGCGTTTAGCCTGCGGATGTTTCCGGGACCGAATCCTGCTTCCTGAGCCAGCGAAACTGCAGGGTGTATCCGACCAGGAATACGACAAAGAACGCCAGGTAGAATTTCTTCAGCAGGGGATCCAGTGGATCGGTCAGGATCGGGTCTCCAATTGGCAGTCGCAATAGTCCGTCCGTAACTGCCGGAATCATGTGGAACAGCAGGGTTGCCGAGAAACACAGGGCCTGGAAGGGCACAGCTATCTTTGAGAGAAACGAAATCTTCGTGACGAGGAAACCGGCAGCCAACGCCAGCAGAGTGAGTACCGCGAGCGCGTGGCCGGGCCCGAAACCACCATGCTTGTAGATCATCAAGGCGGTCGCCGCGGCGACAGACGTACACAGCAGATAGAGCCTGCCTGTCTTCTGGGCGGGCGTAATCACTTTGTAAACCACTAACGTATAAAAGCCCGAAAGCAGCGCAAGAACGGCGACAGCCGTGTGGAACCAGCCAAGTGGTGTCATTTCGGGCATAGATTTGGTCCTATTAATTCGGCCGACTTAAGTGATCAGTTGGCCAATAATACAGTGTTAGCCCTGTGCGGGTTGCAACCACTACGTATTGAAAATCAGGTGGCCGACCCCAAACGAACCTTAAGGTCAGGTGGGCGGCGCCGATGAGGAAGAAATTTCGCAAGATCTCCGTCTCACTTCTAGTGCTGCTCGTGCTCCTCACCATTGTGACCGGGCCCGTGGCCTTGTGCTTTCCGGCATACCTTCTGTTCGCATTCTCTTTCTACGTTGTGTACCCGCTGATCAGTCATCCACTGGTCCTGGTGGGCTCGCTGCTCGCATGTGTACTCGGTGGGTTTGTGCTATCGCGCTGGCCGGTCGCAGAGTTGCGCTACGCTGTCGTCCCTGCTGTGGTTATGGGGATCGTCACCGCGTGGTTGCCGCCACGGGCCTGCGGATTTGATCCACTCATCGCCAACACGTTTGTGGAAACGATCGCCTTCGTTGGGGCCGCCGGTCTCGTACTAAGGGCCAAGGACTACAGCGCGCGCGCATGTGCGCTGCTCGCCCTGTTCTGTGGCATCGTGGTTGGGCTCCAGATCCACGTGGGACTTTGCCATGACGACTATACCCCTGATGCCGGGCTCATCGCCGTCTCGTCTCGAAGTGGCGTTTGGATGGCGGTACTGGCGGCAATGGCGCTCGGCTGGTTGAGTGCGTGGTTCGGTACCTGGATTTATCGTCGTAAGTTGGCCGCTGCCACGTCGTTAATGTTGGTCGCAATTCTGGCGTTCTCAACAGCGTTGGGCGGTCCTGCGCATGAGGCGGCCAGGAGCGGTGACATCGATGCACTGAGGACGCTCATCGAAGGCGGCACGAGCGTGAGCGACAGGGACAACCTTGGCCGTACGCCATTGCACTTTGCCACGAGCAGAGAGGTGGCTGAGCTGCTTATCGACCACGGTGCAGATGTCAACGCCACGGACAATAGCAGATGCACGCCATTACACTTTGTGAACGGCGCGGAAGTCGTTGAACTGCTACTCGAGCACGGCGCCAGCGTCCGTGCAAGAGACATGATCTCCAATACGCCATTGCACGAGGCAGGCAAAGACAATGGGCGAATAGCCGAGTTGCTGCTTGCCCATGGTGCCGACGTCAATGCCAGGGGACATTCTCGCGATACCCCGTTACACAGAGCCCGGAGTTTCGGCGCAGCTGAGGTGCTGATCGCTCACGGGGCCGATGTACATGCCAGAGACGAGTTCGGATCCACGCCACTGCATCACGCGAATGAAGGTGCCGTCGTTGACTTGCTGATTGCAAATGGGGCCGACGTCGATGCCAGGGACAACGATGGCGATACGCCGTTGCACAGCGCAGTCGGGTGGTATTCGGATTTCGACCGAGTTTCCGTTATTAGTCGACTTGCAGCCAATGGCGCGATTGTTAATGCGCGCGACAAGGACGGCCGAACGCCCCTGCACAATGCGCGCGACAGGGAGGCAGCCGAGGCACTTATCGCCGCAGGCGCAGACGTTGATGCCCTCGACAATGAACGCTCAAAACCCTGGGATATTGCGAAGCGGAGGGGCTACGAGCCGTTGCTGCAAATTCTCTCAGACGCCGGCGGGCATGGCCGCAAGCCCGTGCGCGACATCGTTGTGCCTGTTCTAGGCTCCGGACTGGCTACAACCCTGCTGCTTTTAGTTTTTCTGCGGCTTGGGAGGACCCGTGGACAATAGAAGGCTAGTGCTACTGGGCCTGGTGATGGCCACTACTTTGGCATTTGCGGATCTGGCAGATGTCAGGCGGGCGCAGGAACGCCTGGACGAAAAAGGGGAGTACGTCTACCTGGACGAAGAGACCCGCCAAGCCGAGATTCTAAGGATGAAGCAACTTATTGCCGAGAATTGTGAGCCTGCGAAAGACTGAAGTAACAGCCCCGAGTTCAACCGGCGGACGAAACACATTGGTTAAAGCGATTTGTGAATGCCGGAACCGGTGGATATGACCTCCAGGGCTCGCAACACGTCGCGGCGGCTGATTTGGCCCACAAGTCGATTGTTGTCCGTGACCGGGAATCGTCGATAACGCGAATCGATAAACCTCTGGGCAAGATCCACGATACTCATCTCCAGGTTGACCGTTTCTACTCCCTCGCTCATATAGTCTCGGACCGGACCGCCGTACTCACCATAGTATCCGGCCTGCAAAGCGACCTTCATGCAATCGAGTTCCGACAGCATGCCGATCAGGTTGCCTGCGTCATCGACGACGGGCGCACCGGCAATGCGGTGCTGGACGAGTGTGTGTACAGCATCCAGAACGGGCGTATCGGGTTTGAATGTTACGATTGTGCCCGCCATGTAATCTTTAACGAGACAGGATGTGATACTCATGTTGCTTCTCCGTCCGCGCCTTTGCGCTTGTTACAGGCTTTGCCTTTTCCGCTGCATAACTCGCAGCCGCCTCCGCTGAGGCCACCGCAGCTGCCACTGATCGCCTTGCGTCCGTTCAAGACACCAACACTCATGCCCGTGATCACGAGCAGGATGATGATGAAGCTAAGCAGCAGGGTGGTCATAATCATGTTCATAGTGCACTCAGTTTATCGAATTCGGGCGTAGTAATTTCGCGAATATCGGTCTGATTACGCACCAGGAAGTAGCCGGCAATGCCGAGTTCGCGAGCCAGTTGCGGGCCGTCGTCAGGTCCCAATACGAGGAGGGCGGTTGCCATTGCATCGGCATAGGCGGTCGAAGGGTTCACGACGGTTACGGCGGCGAGGTTGTGGGTCACCGGGCGCCCGGTTCGTGCATCAATCGTGTGAGAGAAGCGCTCTCCGTCATGTTCAAAAAAGTTTCGGTAGTCGCCGGACGTGGCAACGCTCGTGTCGGTCACGCGCAGGATTGCATGCGGAACGCGAGCTGAGGTGGAAGGTGCCTCGATCCCGATCGCCCACTTGGCCTTATCCCTGTTTCTTCCTTTGACTCGCAGTTCGCCGCCAATTTCTACGAGGTAGTTATCGATGCCGCGAGCATCGAGCAGTTCGGCAAGCTGATCGACAGCGTACCCCTTGGCCCAACCCGACAGGTCCACGTAAAGGTCAGGCACATCTTTGCGTACCAGGCGTTCCGCGCAGTCGGCTTCCAGAAGACTGAATCCCACTCGGCTCTGCGCGGCTGCAATTTCAGCATCTGAGGGTGGATCGACAACCTGGCCGCCAGGCCCGAAACCCCACAGGTTTGTCAGGGGACCAATTGTGAGGTCAAAAGCTCCACCTGTCGTTTCGCTGATCTCCAGTGCGCCGTCGAGTAGGGCACAAAATCCCCTCGACACAGGAATCCAGTCGATGGACAGGTCGAGGTTGAATACGGTCAGCTCGGAATCATCCCGCCACGTTGATGCGAGGCGATCCACTTCCTGGAGCGCAGCGATGAGCTCCTCTTCAAGTGCATCCACAGCCAACGACTCGGGCGGTTCAACGAGTACGACATTGAACGTCGTACCCATCGCCTGGCCCGTCAGTTCCAACGACCGACTGTCACCACAGGCGCTGAGGGCCAGTACCGGCAGTAGCCAAAGAAGTCGACAGATACGCATAAACTAGCCGCCGAAATCATCCAGCAGGATGTTCTCATTCTGCACGCCCAGGCTGTCCAGCATCTTGATGACTGCCGTATTCATCATGGGCGGACCGCAGAGATAGTACTCGCAGTCTTCGGGTGCCGGGTGATCGGACAAGTACTCATCGAGTAGAACCTGGTGGATAAAGCCGGTCAGGCCATCCCAGTTATCTTCAGGCTGCGGTTCCGACAACCCGAGGTGCCAGACGAAGTTATCGTTCTTTTCGGCCAGTTCGTCGAACTCTTCGGCGTAGAACATTTCCTTGAGGCTGCGTGCCCCGTACCAGAACGACATCTTGCGCTTGCTGTGTCTGCGTTTGAGCTGATCGAAAATATGCGCGCGCATCGGTGCCATACCCGCGCCGCCACCGATAAAGACCATTTCGTTATCCGTTTCCTTCGCGAAAAACTCGCCGTACGGACCGGAGATCGTTGTGTGATCTCCTGGTTTCAGGTTAAAGATGTAGGACGACATGATGCCCGGCGGGATCGAAGCGTCTGCGCCTGGCGGCGGTGTCGCGATACGGACATTCAATTTGATGACCGTCTTTTCCTCCGGATAGCTGGCCATCGAGTACGCACGCATTTCAGCGTGTTTCACATGGGATTCGTATTGCCACAAGTTGTACTTGTCCCACTCGTCACGGAATTCTTCATCGATATCGAAGTCGGTGTACTTGAGGTCGTGTGGCGGGCACTCGATCTGGATGTAGCCGCCGGCCCTGAAATCGAGTTCTTCGCCTTCAGGCAGTGCCACGACGAGCTCCTTGATGAAGCTCGAGACGTTCCTGTTCGATACCACGGTGCAGTCGTAGCGTTTGACGCCAAAGACCTCGTCCGGGACCTGAACCTGCATGTCCTGTTTGACAGCAACCTGGCAGGCCAGCCGATAGTGGTCCGCGGCGTCCCGTTTATTGATGACCGACGTTTCCGTCGGCAGGATAGCCCCGCCTCCTGAAAGAACACGTACGCGGCATTGTGCGCAGGTGCCGCCACCGCCACAGGCAGATGGTATGAACAGTTCATTATCGGCGAGACTTTGCATGAGCTTGCCGCCAACCGGTATTGCCAGTTCAAGTTCGTCGTTAACGATGACCTTGACGTTGCCGGTCGCTACGAGCTTGGAACGAGCCAGCAAGATAACGAAGACGAGAATCAGGACGACGGCGGTGAAGAGGCCGACGCCCAGCAGTACTTCCTGAAGTACGGCAGAGTCGATGTTCACTGTTATATTCCCGAAAAGCCCATGAAGCTGAGCGACATGAGGCCAACGATGATGAATGCGATACCGAGTCCCTGGAGACCATCCGGAACGTCAGAGTATTTGAGTTTCTCGCGAATGCCGGCGAGCGCGATCAATGCGATCGCCCAGCCCGCACCACTGCCCACGCCGTAGACAACCGACTCAGACAAGTTGTAGCTCCGCTCAACCATGAACAAGGTGCCACCCAGGATGGCGCAGTTCACCGTGATCAACGGCAGGAAGATGCCGAGCGCGTTGTACAGCTTCGGGAAGAAGCGATCGAGCGTCATCTCGAGCATCTGGACCAGCGCGGCGATCACGCCGATGTAGCTGACGAGTCCGAGGAAGCTCAGGTCGACTTCGGGCATACCGGCCCACGCCAGCGCGCCGTCGGCGAGCAGGAACTTGTAGATCAGGTGGTTCACAGGGACCGTGATTACCTGGATCACAATTACGGCGACGCCGAGACCGATTGCCGTTTCGACCCGCTTGGAAACAGCGAGGAAGGTGCACATGCCGAGGAAGAAGGCGAGTGCGAGGTTCTCGACAAAGGCCGCCTTAACAAAGAGGCTTACATAGGCTTCCATCAGTAGACCTCCGTCCGGTGAACTTCATGAATCTGGTATTCAGGTTTCTCGACTTGCTGCTTGCGCCAGGTGCGAATGCCCCAGATCAACAGGCCAATGATGAAGAATGCACTCGGCGGCAGCAGCATCAGGCCGTTGGCCTCGTACCAGCCTCCGTTCGAGGTCAACTCGAGAATCGGGTAGCCGAGCAGGGTGCCCGCGCCGAACAGCTCACGCAGCGTAGCGACCGCAATAAGAATCACGCTGTAGCCGAGGCCGTTGCCCAGGCCGTCGATGAAACTCATGACGACGCCGTTCTTCATCGCGAAAGCCTCTGCGCGCCCAAGAACGATGCAGTTCGTGATGATCAGGCCAACGAATACTGATAACTGCTTACTGGTCTCGAACGCATAGGCTTTCAGCAGCTGGTCAACCAGGATCACGAGCGACGCGATGATCGTCATGTGGACGATGATGCGGATGTTGTTCGGAATCCGGTGACGAAGTGCGCTAATCGCCGCACCAGCAAGCGCCGCGACGCTCGTCAGCGCAACACACATGAGCAGGGCAGGCAGCAACGACGTTGTCACTGCCAGCGCCGAGCAGATGCCAAGCATCTGCAATGTGACGGGGTTGTTGTCGACTAACGGGTCGATCAGGACTTTGCGTGCTTCACTCATTTAGCCAGCCTCTCGAAAATTCTTCAGGTAGGGGCCAAAACCGTGCGGTCCGGTCCAGTAGCGAACGAGACCGGATATGCCATTGCCGGTCAGTGTCGCGCCGGACATGCCGTCGATCAGGTGCTCCGGATTTGCTGCGCCAGCCGGCACGGGGCCGCGAATCACACGAATCTCCGGGTCGTCGCCGCTGCCGTAGACCAGCTTGCCAACCCACAGCGCGCGCCATGGCTCCTTGTCCATCTGGTCGCCGAGGCCCGGTGTCTCGGCGTGCGAATAGAAACGCAGGCCTTTGATCGTATTGCCATCGGGCGCCAGGGCCAGGTAGCCAAGCATGGTTGACCACAAGCCCTTGCCGTATACGGGAAGGATGATCTGGTCGATATCGTCGCCATCCATGACGAGGTAGACAGGCACGTATCTCGGGCGTTGCCCGATTCCCGCTTCATCCAGATCGCTCGGAATCGCCAAAGTTGCTTCCAGGTCGCCGTCGTCAGCGTAGTCGCCAGACTCGAGATCGACCGTGCGTGGCTCGATCGCCTCGAACAGCGTGTTGATATCGGCGCCGGGCTCCATCAAGCCCGCAACGTCGAGGATGATCTGCTGTCGGAACAGCTCTTCATTCTTTACCTGGATCGGCTTGAGGACGATCGCGGCGCTCGACACGATAATGGAGCAGACCAGGCTCAATCCGATCGCAACGATCAGCGTGTTGGAAATACTGTCCCGGTCAAATTGTTTCTTGTCAGACATTGCGTTCTAGCCTCCGATTGACGTTGGCCTGCACCACGAAGTGGTCGATCACAGGTGCGAACACATTGGCAAACAGGACGGCGAGCATGATGCCTTCCGGGAATGCCGGGTTCACAACGCGTATGAGCCAGGTCATAAATCCAATCAGGAACCCGAACACCCATTTGCCCGTGTCCGTCTGGGCTGCGCTGACGGGATCGGTCGCCATGAAGACGGCGCCGAATGCGAAGCCGCCAGTTACGACATGCCACTGCCACGGCATGGTCATCATGGGATTGCTGCTATCGGCGTTGCCGAGAACCAGGGTCGGGATTATGAGTCCCGCAAAGACGGCAACGATAATTCGCCACGACGCGATTTTCGTGTAAATCAGGATCACAGCACCAACCAGGCAGGCCGCAGCCGATACTTCGCCGATCGAACCCTGCATCTGGCCGACGAACGCCTGCGTCCAGGTCAGGCCCGTCGCGGCGATGCCCTGCATGCCCTCTAGGGCGCTGATGCCCAGTGCCGTCGCACCACTGAAGCCGTCGACGGCCGTCCAGACCGCGTCGCCGGATATCTGTGCCGGGTACGCAAAGTACAGGAAAGCACGTCCCAGCAGCGCCGGGTTCAGGAAGTTCTTGCCCGTGCCCCCAAAGACCTCTTTGCCGAGAATGACACCAAAGCTGATACCGACGGCGACTTGCCACAGCGGGATCGTCGCTGGGACGATCAGTGCGAACAGCCACCCGGTCACGAAGAAGCCTTCGTTCACCTCGTGGTTGCGTATGCCGGCAAACAGGACTTCCCAGCCCAAACCAACGACCATCGTAACGATGTAGATAGGCAGGAAATACAACAGGCCATGCACGAAGCAGTCGTAGACACTTGCCGGGTCGTAACCCGCACCGAGCAGAGGCAACAGCGCGCCGCGCCAGCCTTCAATGCCTGCGAGACCGAGGCTCTGCAGCGCCATGTTGGCCTGGTAACCCGTGTTCCACATGCCGACGATGGCGGCAGGCGCAGCCGCCATTACGACGATAATCATGACGCGCTTGAGATCGATCGCGTCGCGAATATGCGGGGACCCGCGGGTCAGGTCCGCAGGCGAGAACAGAAATGTATCTACTGCCTCCCAAAGCGCATGAAAACGTTCAAACCGGCCCCCTTTCGTAAACAGGGGATCGAGACGGTCGAGGAACGAGCGTAGTCTTTTCATCAGCCGTTCACCTCGATTTCGTGAAGCGTCTTGCGCAGGTGCGGTCCATATTCGTACTTGCCGTTGCAAACGAAGGAACACAGGGCGAGGTCTTCCTCGTCCAGTTCAAGGCACCCAAGGTCGCGGGCACCGTCGGTGTCGCGAACGAGGATGGCCTTTAGAAGTGGTGTTGGCAGGACGTCGAGCGGCATGACCTGTTCGAAGCTGCCAATCGAGACCATCGCGCGCGCACTGCCGTTTTGTGACGTCGTCATCTGATATTGCTTGCCGAACAGGCTGCCGACGAACGCACGGGCAGCCGAGAATTTGCCGAAGCCGGGTCGCATGAAGCTCAGAAATTCGCGTTCTGTGCCTTCCTGTAACACGGTCAGCTGATCATCGTAGCGGCCCAGGTACGCGGCCCAGCCGGCCGCACGGTGGCCATTGAGCACCGAACCGGACACGACGCGGACATCGCCTGGTTCAATCTCACCGCTGATCAACTCACTGGTGTTCGCGCCCAGGCGCGTGGTGATCAGGCGTGGGTTCTTGACCATCGGGCCACCAATGGCAACGACCATATCCACCGGCAGGCGCCCCGTCGTAAACAGGTTGCCCGCGGCAATCACGTCCTGGTAACCGATATGCCAGACGATCTTTTGTTCGCTCACGGGCTCCAGGAAATGGATATGTGTGCCTGCCAGCCCGGCCGGGTGTGGGCCGGAGAATTCGGCATGCCGGAACTTGTCGTCCCCGGGTACCGTTACTCCCGAGTTCAACGCGGTGCATACGTAAACCGGGCCATCCGTCAGCCTGGCCAGGACGGCGAGGCCGTTGGCAAACGCTTCCGGGTCCTGCTCGATGACCACCGCGGGGTCCGCGGCCAGCGGATTCGTGTCGATGGCCGTCACGAAAATCGCTCGGGCCTCGGCTTCGGGTGCCGGGATCTTGGTGAAAGGTCGTGTACGCAGCGCCGGCCAGAGTCCCGATTCCAGCAGGTTCTTCCGCACGACGTCGCCGTCCAGGTTTGCGAGGTCCGCTGCCGGGAAAGTCGGAAACTCGACAGCGTCATCGCCATCCAGGTTGACCACCACGGACTGCAGTACGCGGCGCTCGCCGCGATTGACAGCCGCGACAATGCCACTGCCTGGCGACGTGAAGTTGACGCCCGGGTTCGACTTATCCGTGAACAGCGGTTGGCCGAGTATTACGCGATCCCCAGGCTGCACCAGCATGCGGGGTTTCAAGTCGTGCGTGTCCGGGCCGAACAAGGCGACCGACGTAACGTCAGGGCCCTTCGATATGGTCTGGTCCGGGACTCCGGGCAGAGGGATATCCAGGCCTTTCTTGATTTTGATATGCATAGAGCTGGTCGCTAATTAGAACCAAATGGAGAACAGGGCACAGCCGGCCAGCCAGATGCAGCCGACTGTATGAATTCCGAGCGTCGCTTCGATCGATTTCGCCATGACCTCGCGATCTTCGACGCCGCCGCGAATACCGTTGCTGGCCTTCCAGGCAAGGATAAGCAAACCGACAGGAACCAGCGGCGCGAGCAATGGCAACTGACCTTGCAGGGCCAGCACGCCGACCGCGATGGCGGCAAGCAGCTGAATCGCGAAATAGAGGTTTGCCGTGCTGCTGAGGCCGAAACGCACGGGTAAGGTGTTCTTGCCACACGCCCCGTCGGCCTCTATATCAGGTACTTCGTTAATCAGCAGGATGGCCATTACCCAGGCACTGACCGGAATCGAGAACAGGATCAACGGCGTGCCTATCTCAGCACCCTGAAGCCAGGCGGCACCTGTAACCGGCAGTACGCCAAATGCGATCGCGACGGCCGTTTCCCCAAGCCCCAGGGTGGCGAGCTTGACGGGTCCCAGTGAGTAGAGGACGCCAAGTGCGATACCGATGACGCCAAAGGCAATGACGGTCGGGCCCCTCTCAACAAACAATGCCAGGCCAGCCAGCGCCGCGATCACGATCAGAGTGACGCCGAGCCGCGCCATCTGGGGCTGCGACAGGATGCCCGTCTGAATGAACCGCGATCCGCCTGTATATGGGTAGATACGCTGCTCGTTACGCGGGTCGGTACCGATCGTCTCATCGCCGACATCGTTGAGTACATTGCTTGCGGCCTGGACGCAGACGGTCGCGACCAGCGCGAGAATGAAGACGTAGATGTCGAAACCTGCGACCGCTGATGCGCCCCACGCGGAGCCAACGACGACCGGCAGAACAGAGGCCGGAAAGAATTGCGGTCGGGTGGCGTGGAACGAACGCTTGAGGCGTTGTTTGAGCGAATCGCCGGCAAACTCCTCCGGCACCGGGTTAAGCGGTCGTGCTGATTCTGAAGACATGCCTGATTCCCTGCGAGAACTGGCCGGGTGAGCGCACCCAGGCGTTATTGTTGTGAACCTTTTATACGCGAATTGGCCTCTATATACATACGCGGTTTCCGATAACGGCGAGGGGGAGGTTTCGCTTATCGAGACGCTGTACAATAGCGCGCTTTTGCCGGACCTGTTATCCAGGAAAGCGGCAACTTAAATAATCACATTTTGGGAAAAAGACAATGAAAATCAGTAGGTTGATAGGCCTTGGCCTGATCGCGTTGATGCTCGGCGCTTGCGGTGGCAAAGACGAGGGGAGCGCCACTGAAGAGGCTACCGAAGCGGCGGCTGATGAGATTACGGTGACCGACGCCGAGCTCGAGGGCAATCCGTTCATGCAGGAATGGGACACGCCGTACGGTGTGCCGCCTTTCGCAGTGATCGAAAATGCGCACTACATGCCCGCGACCAAGAAGGCGATTCTTGAATTGCGTGCCGAGGTTGACGCCATTGCGAATAACCCTGAGGCACCGACCTTCGAAAATACGATCGTCGCCATGGAACTGGGAGGCGGTTTGCTGGACAAGGTGACCAGCACGTTTGGCAATATCACCGGTACAGACACGGACGACGAGCTGCGCGCGCTCGAAACCCAGATTTACCCGATGCTGACGCGCGAATTCGACGCCATTCGCTTCAATGACGCGCTGTACGCGCGCGTACAGGCGGTCTACGGACAGAAAGACAGCCTCGACCTCGACGAGCAGGACGCGCGCCTGCTGGAGCTGCGGAATCGCTTTTTCCTGCGCGCCGGCGCTGCACTGTCGCCAGAGGTCAAGGAGCAGATCGCCGAGATAAACTCCGAGATGTCGGAGCTCACGACGAAGTTCTCGCAGAACCTGCTGCTCGAAACCAAGGCATTTACGCTCGAGCTCAAGGAAGACGACGAGATTGCCGGACTGAGTGAGGATTTCAAAGCCGCTATCTGGGACGAAGAAAAGGAAGCCTGGGTTGTCGGCCTGAACCGCTCGTCTTATGAGACTTTCATGGTCCAGTCCGAGAACCGGGAGCTGCGCGAGAAGCTCTTTAATGGCTACCGCCTCCGCGCCACGCAGGGCGAACGTGACAACGGGCCCCTTGCGATCAGGATCGCACAGCTACGCGCCCAACGCGCCGAGCTGATGGGCTACGATTCACACGCCGACTACATTCTCGAGTACAACATGGCGAAGACGCCGAAAGGCGCAGAGGACTTCCTGCTGCGCGTCTGGCGACCGGGTCTCGAGCGCGCGAAAGAAGAGCGCGCTGACATGCAGGCCATGATCGGTGACGAATTCACCTTCGCGGCCCATGACTGGTGGCACTACTCCGAAAAGGTCCGCAAGGAACGCTTCGACATCGATGAGAACGAGACGAAGCCGTATTTCGACCTGGAAAATGTTCGTGGGGGTGCGTTCGAGATGGCCAATCGCCTGTTCGGCGTCACGTTTGAGGAAGTTCCCGTCGAAGGCTGGAATCCGGTCGTGGTCAACTTCGACGTCAAGGATGCCGACGGCAATCATCTCGGCCTGTTCATGACCGACATGTATGCGCGTGATTCGAAACGTGGTGGCGCCTGGATGGGCTCGTACCGAGGCACGTCGAATATCAATGGCGACAACATTCGCCCATTGATTACCAACAACCTGAACCTGCCGACACCGCCCGAAGGCGATCCGACGCTGATGCGCTTCTCGGATGTCGAAACGCTTTTCCATGAGTTCGGTCATGGTCTGCACGGCCTGATGACGCAGATCGATTACCCGATGTTCTCGGGTGTTGACGGGCCGCGAGACTACACCGAGTTCCCGGCGCAGATTCTCGAACACTGGACGTCCCAGCCGGAGATGCTCGAGCTTTATGCACGTCACTACGAGACGGATGAAGTCATCCCCGCCGATCTCGTAGAACGCATGCTGGCAGCAGGCAACCACAACCAGGGTTTTGCCACGACCGAGTACATCGCTGCGTCGTTGCTGGACCTGAGCTGGCATATGCTCAGTACTGAAGAAGCGGCACAGATTACGGATGCACGTGCATTCGAGAAAGAAGTACTCGAAGGTTACGGCCTGATCCCCGAGATCGAGCCGCGTTACCGGTCGAACTACTTCGCGCACATCTTCTCGAGCTCAACGGGTTACTCGTCCGGTTACTACGCCTATCTCTGGTCGGAGATTCTCGATGCTGACGGTTTTGAGGCGTTCAAGCAGGCCGAGAACATCTTTGACCCGGCAACAGCAGCCCGCCTCAAGAAGTGGGTATACGAGGCCGGTGGCCTGCGTGATGCAGACGAGTTGTACCGGAACTTCCGCGGCCAGGACCCGAGCATCGAGCCGCTGCTCGAAGGTCGGGGTTTTGCCGTCGAAGAGGCGGGTGGTAACTAGATCGGGGTCAGTTACCTAACTCAACAAGTGCAGAAGAAACGCCGGCGCAAGCCGGCGTTTTTTTTAGGCTAGCAAGCGCGTTACCCCCCACCAGAGTCCGGTCAGGCCGATGAGCAGTGACAAGGGTCTGACGACGTAAGTGCGGTAGCGCAGCAATCCGTCCGGATCATTGAGTGCACGCCGTAGCGCGAGGCCGATCAGGGCAGCAACGAGAATTACCGAGAGCTGCCCGATTTCCACGCCGATATTGAAACCAATCAGCGCACTCCAGAACTGCCCGGGCGGCAGTCCCAACTCACCGAAGAAACCCGCGAATCCCAGGCCGTGAATCAGGCCGAAGCCGAACACAACAGCAGGCCGCCACCTGGTCATGTCCTTGAAGACAAGATTCTCAATGGCAACGAACGCAATCGTGAATGCGATGAGCGGCTCAACGACGGAGGGCGAAGGCGTGATGAAGCCACTTGCAGCCAGTCCCAGCGTAACGGTGTGCGCCACGGTAAAGGCGGAGATTTGCCAGATCAACGCCTTTGTTCGAACGGACGCCAGGAAGATCGCGAGCACGAACAGGATGTGGTCGGCACCGTCGGGAAGGATGTGTCCGATGCCGATCTTCACGTACACGCCGGCGGTCGACAGGAAGCCACGTTCCTCACCCGACTCGTCGAGAATCGGTACGTAGTCGTCCTGGCTGAGCGGTCCTTCCGCGCTGTTCATCTCGGCCAACGCGGCGCACAGCGCCGGGTCCATTCCGTCCTCGCCCGGCACGCACAGCTCGTCCTCGGGGTGACCGAATGCAAGGTTGGCTGCGAGAAGCAGCAGCGTCGTGAAGATGAGCTTGTGTGGCATGCCGGGAAGCGGTCCTAGTCGATCGTCAAAACAACTTTGCCCAACACGCGCCTCTCGGTGATAAGGCGAAATGCCCCGACGAATTCGTCCAGGGCAAAGGCCTTGGTGACACGGGGGCGTAACCCGCCGTTTGTCACCATGGTCTCAAGCTCCTGCATGTTCACCAGCATTTCATCTGTATGCCGCGCGGCCCACGGACCCCACCACACACCCACGATACTGGCTTCCTTGAGAAGCGTGAGATTGGCCGGGAATTTCGGAATGTCGCCACTTGCGAATCCGATGACGAGGTAGCGGCCGTGCCAGGCGGTCGCGCGCAAAGCCTGCTCGGCGAGTTCGCCGCCGACCGGGTCATACACCACGTCGACACCCTTGTCACCGGTTAGCTCCTTCACCGTATCCTTTAAGGGATTGTCGTAGTAGTTGATCGTCTCATCGGCACCAGCTTCCCTGGCGAACGCCAGTTTCTCGTCAGTGCTCGCGGCTGCGATGACATGCGCCCCCATGGCCTTCGCTATTTCGACAGCCGTATTGCCGACACCGCCGGCGGCGCCAAGGACCAGTACCGTTTCGCCGGGTTGCAGGTTCGCACCTTGCTTGAGTGCGTGGTAGCTCGTTCCGTAGGCGACCGAATACGCGGCACCCTGCTCGAAACTCATATTCTCGGGAAGCGGAATCGCGAGATTCTCCTCGACGACAGCCTTCTCGGCGAACGCGCCGCCACGTAATGCCCCGATAATGCGGTCACCCACCGAGAACCTCGTCACGCCCTTGCCAATCGCGGTAACGATTCCGGCTGCCTCGTTGCCCGGGATGAATGGCGTCGGAGTCTGGACCTGGTATTTCCCGGCGATAATCAGGATGTCCGCGAAGTTGAGCCCGGCTGCCTTGACGTCAAATGCGACCTCGCCGTTGCCGGGAGTCGGGTCGTCCCACTTCTCGATCGTGAGGTACTCCGGAGAGCCGTAATCGGTGCAGGTCAGAGCGCGCATGCCCGAAGTCTACACGGACAGCCACATTGCCGTCCGCATGGTTTAGAATCCCGGCTCCGTAGCGCTCGACCGAGGTCACCATGCACCGTCACATCCTGTTAGTCGTATCCCTAATCCTGTGTTTCGCCGCGTGCTCGAAAGAAGCGAACGAAGTCGACACCTACGATCCGGCACGTGACTATTTCACGTTCGCCAATACAGATGCTTTCGTCACGGAACACCTGGCTCTGGACCTCGACGTGGATTTCGAGGCCGAAGAGTTGCGTGGCTTCGCGGTTCTGACAATGCGCCGCCTGGATCCCGAGGCGGACGAAATCGTGCTGGATACTCGCGACCTGACGATTGTCAGCGCGGCCGTTTTGATGGCTGGCGGGTCTGAGCCGGCCGAGCATCGTTTCGGCGAACCGCATGAAACACTGGGTACGCCATTAATTGTCACAGTACCTGCGGGCACGGGCGACCAGTTCGACCTCGTACTCGAGTACAAGACCAGCCCGCGATCGACAGCCCTGCAATGGCTGCCGCCCGAACTGACTGCTGGCGGCAAGTTCCCCATGGTGTTTTCACAGTCACAGGCCGTGCATGCGCGCAGCTGGGTACCGCTTCAGGACACACCGGCATTGCGTATCACGTATGAAGCAACAATACGCACGCCGGAGTCGTTGCTTGCCGTGATGAGCGCCAACAACGATCCGCTCACACCGCGTACGGGCGAGTACCACTTCGATATGCCGCAGCCGATCCCGTCATACCTGCTCGCCATCGCGGTTGGGAATTTCTACTTCGCGCCGCTCGGCGAAGACACAGGCATCTACGCGGAGCCAGAGCTGCTCGACGCCTCCGTGTACGAGTTCGCTGATACACAGGCAATGCTCGAACTCGCCGAGGAGAAATTCGGGCCTTACGACTGGGGCCGTTATGACCTGCTCGTCCTGCCCCCGAGTTTTCCCTACGGTGGCATGGAGAATCCTCGCCTTTCCTTTATTACGCCGAGCCTGCTGGCCGGCGATCGCAGCCTCGTTTCCGTCATCGCCCACGAGCTTGCGCATTCGTGGTCGGGCAACCTCGTCACGAATGCAACCTGGCGTGACGGCTGGCTAAACGAGGGCATGACGAGCTATCTGGAATCGCGATTGATGGAAGTTATCTACAACGAAAAACGTGTCGATGAGGAACGCGTGCTCATGTACCGCGAGCTTCTTCTGGACCTGGACGAAGTTCCCGAGCATATGCAGGCGCTCGCACCGCGTCTCGATGACACTACGTCCGAGGATTTTCAGGGTGGCATTCATTACAGCAAGGGTCAGATGTTCCTCGAGTACCTGGAGAGTGAATTCGGTCGCGAGGCCTTCGATACGTTTCTCGAGTCGTATTTCCAGGAGTTTGCGTTCGGTACGATTACTACCGAGGACTTTCTCGACTACCTCGAACTCAAGTTGCTGAGCCAGGAAGGCGCCCCGGTGACTCGGGAGCAGGCCGAACAATGGACGTACGGTCCGGGATTGCCTGACAGCGCGATTATTCCTGAGTCTGAGAACCTGACTATTGCAGCTGGCATGGCCCAGGCATGGTCTGACGGTGACGTCGAGCTCGCAGAGGTCCCCGTCGAGGACTGGAGTCCACAAGCGACCATTCACTTCATCAACAGCCTGCCTGGCGAACTCTCATTTGAGAAACTGGCTGAGCTCGACGCGGCCTGGAACCTCAGTAATACCCGAAACGCCGAGATCGGCCGCACCTGGTTCATCCAGGTTGCCATGCGCCGGTACACCGATGCTTACGAGGAACTCGAGGCGCATCTGAATCGCTACGGCAGGGGTCGGCTAATTGCTCCGGTTTACAGTGCGCTGGCACAGAATGGCGAGGACCTGGAGTTGGCGCAGGAGATGTTTGAGCGTGCCCGCAGTGCCTACCACCCGATAACGGCAGGCTGGATAGCGAGCGGGCTCGAAAACACAGAATAGGGCAGGAACAACGCCCGCGGCGGCCTGGCCGCGGGCGAAATGGTTCAGGAGATCAGCTTCCTGCTGTCCCCATCACAGCAGGTCTTAGCGATTGCAGGATCGCGCTGATAGCGCCGCTCGGCATGCCAATGAGGATGGTAGTATCGCGAGATGAATAGAACCCTGGCCGCTGCAACTGCAGTATTCTTCTCGATGCCCGCCTGGGCCGACGCTCCCTATATCGATCCTGCCGATGATGAGAAGCACTTCGGCGATCACGCGATGGCGTTGTTCTGGACGCCCGAGCAGCAGGTCGCCGGCTACCGCAATATGGACAAGATTGCGCCGACGCGCGTGGTACCGGCGGGCAGCAATCCCTATCCTCTACCCACCCAAATGCGGGATCTAGGTAGTGTCGAGATTACTACCGATGAGCGGTCGATGACGGTTGATGCCTATGTGAAACAGGGCAATGTCGCCGGGCTAATCGTCGTCAAGAATGGCACGGTCGTCTATGAGCGATATGAGCTCGGCAATTCGGCCGAGTCGAAGTGGCTGTCGTACTCCGTCGCCAAGTCGGTGACATCGCTACTGATTGGCGCAGCGATTAAGGATGGTTACATCAAGAGTGTCGATGAGCCTGTTACCGACTACCTGCCGAGGTTGAAAAATTCGTCTTATGACGACTCAACCATTCGGCACGTCCTGCAGATGTCGTCGGGCGTGGAATGGACGGAGGTCTATGACGATCTACAATCGGATATAAACAGGGTCACCTGGCCGACACTCGAGCTCTACGAGTACCTGCGTCATAAACCGAGGGTCGCTGCGCCGGGCGAGAAGTACAACTACAACACGGCTGAGACAAATCTGCTCGGAACGCTGCTGCGATCTGCGATCGGCAACAACCTCTCGACCTACCTCAGTCAGAAGATCTGGAAGCCGTTTGGTATGGCACACGATGCCTACTGGGTGCTGAGTGAAGAAGGGGGAGGTGAGTTTGGTGGGGCCAGCCTGAATGCCACGCTCCGCGACTATGCCCGCATTGGTCTGTTTGCCATGTACGACGGGCGTCCGCGAAATGGTGAATCCGTTCTACCCGACGGCTGGATGGCTGAGTCCACGACACCGTCCGCGGATTTCGAAGAATATGGGTACCTATGGTGGCTCCACGGTAATGGTGCTTACGCCGCCGCAGGGATTTTCGGGCAGGGAATCTACATCAATCGAAAAGAGAATCTGGTAGTCGCCATTCAAAGCGCTCGCGAACACGCGAGTCGTCCACAGGACTGGGTCTTGCAGAACGCGCTTTATGAAGCGTTCCGCCGTGCGTTGCAGGACCAGGGAGAATCGTTATGAAGTACATGTCTGCATTACTTATTTTCTTGCTCCCGCTCGTTGGAAATGCAGAGCAGGTAGTACCGATCGATAAAGTAGAAGACAGCGTGAACATACGCCTGAACGCGGATACCTCCTCGGATGTCGTGGGGGAGCTACGTCAAGGTGATTCGCTGACGCTTGTGAACAGCATCGAGGGCTGGCACGAAGTGCAGCTCGAGGGCGGCGCGACCGGTTTCGTCAGCGCTGACTGGTCAAAGGTCGTGGCGGATGATGACGTGGCACCTGCAGACGAGGTGGTCGTTGAAGACGCTGATGCAGTCGCGGAAGTCGTCGAGGCTGCGGTCGAAGCCCCCATCGCGGAAGCGGTCGCAGACGCCGTCGAGAGCGTTGCCGAAGAGGCCGCTGAGGACGTTGTCGAAGCCGTTGATGAAGAAGTTGTCGAGGAACCAGTACCGGAACCGGAGCCCGTCGTCGAACCGGAACCCGTGACCGAGGCGGCAGTCGTTGTCGCTCCAGAGCCGGAACCTGAGGTCGCGCCGGAACCTGAGGTCACGCCGGCACCAAAGATCAAGGCGAATCGTGACTTTCTCGTCAAGGTTCGCCGCGAGGGCGAACTCGTGAGCTCTCAAGTCTTTGACGATGGCAACAAGGTCGGCATCGGCTCGACCGATCCGCAGCAACGGCTGGAGGTCAACGGCAGCATCCAGATTTTCGATCAGAACAGCAATGTCGCCGGACTCATGATCACGCAGTCGTCGGGCGATACTGGCTACATCATGCATAACCGGGCCAGCACCCTGACAATTGGCGCCGGCTCGATCGATCGCATCACTATCGATCGAGATGGCAACGTTGGCATTGGTGCATCGCGCCCTGATCATCCGCTCGAAATGGCGAGCGGTGCATATGTCACCGCCGGTGGCGTGTGGACCAACAGGTCGTCACGAGACAGCAAGGAGAATATTGCGATCCTGTCCTCGTCTGAGGCTGTCGCGGCAGTGATGGCATTGCAGCCCGTCTCGTTCAATTACAAAGCGGAGCAGGACGAAGACTATGTTGGCTTCATTGCCGAAGACGTCCCCGGCCTGCTGGCGAGTGGTGACGGGAGGTCGCTGAGCGCAATGGATGTGGTTGCCGCGCTGACGAAGGTCGTCCAGGAGCAGCAGCGAAGGATCGATGAACTCGAGGCTAAAATCGAGCAGGAACAGGCACATAGCCCCTAAGATACACGGGTAATTACCTATCGCGGCCGGCCCTGCGTCGGGCGTAAGCTACGGTAATGAACGAAGCCCAGATTCTGCTGTTGACTGCGGCGTCGGTGGCATTTCTGCATACGATTCTCGGTCCGGATCACTATCTCGTCTTCACGGCGATGGGCAAGGCACGTTCATGGAGCCTGAACAAAACACTGCGGATCACCCTGGTCTGCGGGCTCGGGCACGTCCTGGGCTCGGTCGTCATTGGTGTAATCGGCATCATTCTCGGTGCCCAACTGGCGTCGGTTGTAGAAATAGAGGGCATGCGAGGCAACCTGGCCGGCTGGGCATTGCTCGCCTTCGGCCTCATGTATTTTGCGTGGGGTTTGAAGAAAGCCGGTCGCGGCCACAGGCATTCACATGTCCATGTCCACGACGAAGTGGTGCACGACCATGAGCATGACCACCGGACGGATCACTCGCACGTGCATGACGCACAAGCGAAGAACCCCATAACGCCGTGGGCGATATTTATCATCTTTGTCCTGGGTCCCTGCGAGGCACTGATTCCGTTGTTCATGTACCCCGCCGCCCAGCAAAGCACGGCCCTCGTAGCTGCGGTGGCGGTCATCTTCGGCCTCGTGACACTGGCGACGATGCTTGGGTGCGTCGCATTGACCACTATTGGTGTGGATAAGCTGAACCTGCCGACCTCAGGCCGCTACGCACATGCGGTGGCGGGGGCGTCGGTAGCCGCGTGCGGGGCTGCGGTCAGTCTGATCGGAATGTAGTAACGCAGTCAGGCACAATCCCTGGACCTCAAGTATAATCCTCCGCTTGGTTTTCGCGCAGGACCGTTATGCAAGCCACTCTAATGAATCAGGGCGTCACGCTCATGCTGGTCGGCATGGGCACGGTGTTCGTCTTCCTGACGTTGCTGGTCATCATGATGTCGGTTATGGCCCAGGTGATCAGGCGTCTAAGCCCTGCTGCAGAGGAAGGTGTGAGCGATGAGGAGGTTGCCGCTATTACGGCAGCGATCGAACAACACCGACACAGAAATTCATAAAGCCAGAAAGAAACTATCATGAGTGACATGAAGCCCCTGGGCATTACAGAGCTCGCGCTGCGCGATGCACATCAGAGCCTTCTCGCGACGCGCATGCGTATCGACGACATGCTGCCCATTGCGGAAAAACTCGACCAGGTAGGATTCCACTCGATCGAGTCCTGGGGTGGCGCGACCTTCGATGCATGTATTCGCTACCTCGGCGAGGATCCCTGGGAGCGCATCCGGAGGCTCAAGGCCGCGATGCCCAATACGCCGCAGCAGATGCTGTTCCGCGGCCAGAACATCCTCGGCTACCGGCATTACGCTGATGATCTCGTGCGCAAGTTCGTGGAGCGGTGTGCAATCAATGGCGTCGATGTGTTCCGTATTTTCGATGCGCTGAATGACATGCGAAACCTCGAGACCGCGGTCAAGGCGACGCTCGAAGTCGACAGGCACGCGCAGGGCACGATGTCCTATACCGTCAGTGATGTGCACACGGTCGATCTCTGGGTCGACATGGGCAAGCGCATTGAGGATATGGGTGCACATTCAATTTGCATAAAGGACATGGCAGGGCTCCTGCGGCCGCACACGGCGTTCGAGCTGGTAAGCCGCTTGAAAGAGGAAGTCTCGATTCCGATCCAGATGCATTGCCACGCGACAACAGGGCTCTCCACTGCAACGCTTGTGAAGGCGGCCGAGGCAGGCATTGACTCGATTGACACCGCGGTCTCATCGATGAGCATGACCTATGGTCACTCACCCACCGAAACGCTGGTCGCGATCATGGAAGGCACAGACCGCGACACCAACCTCGACCTGGTGGCGATCGAGGAAATCGCCGCCTATTTCCGCGACGTGCGCAAGAAGTACGCGAAGTTCGAAGGGGCACTGCAAGGTGTCGACTCTCGCATTCTCGTCGCCCAGGTTCCGGGTGGTATGTTGACCAATCTCGAGAACCAGCTGCGCGAACAAAATGCCAGCGACAAGCTGGACGATGTGCTCGAGGAGATTCCTCGTGTTCGCGACGACCTGGGTACCTTGCCGCTGGTCACACCGACCTCGCAGATTGTCGGCACCCAGGCGGTGATCAACGTGTTATCGGGTTCGCGTTACGCGAACATCACCAAGGAAACGGCGGGCGTACTCAAGGGTGAGTATGGTGAGACACCGACCGCTGTCAACGCAGAGCTGCAGGCTCAGGTACTTGAGGGAGCAGAACCTGTCACCTGCCGTCCCGCTGACTTGCTCGAGCCAGAACTCGAGGCACAAACAGCCGAACTGACGCGCCTTGCCGGCGAGAAGAACATTCGTCTTGCAGACGACGTCGTGGACGACGTGCTGACTTATGCACTGTTTCCGCAGATCGGCCTGATGTTCCTTGAAAACCGCGACAACCCCGACGCGTTCGAGCCGGCCCCATGGGATGAGCCGGAGGCACCGGCAGCAGTGCCTGCTACCAGTGCGGCGGGCGGAGCGGGCATTTACTCCGTGCGCGTAAATGGCAAGGAATTTACCGTGGAAGTGGCCGAGAGCGGACAACTTGCCAATATCGCAGCCGCGCCCGCACCAGACGCTGCACCGGCAGCAGGTGGCGGGGAGCCCCTCAACGCTGTGCTCGCCGGCAACATATTCAAGGTAAACGTGGCACCCGGCGCGACGGTCAAGCAAGGCGATCCCTTGCTCATTGTCGAGGCGATGAAAATGGAAACGGCCGTGGTCGCACCTCGAGCAGGCACGGTCACGGACGTGTTCGTGTCTGAAGGTGACGCGGTTGCCGTCGGCGATGCGCTGCTCGCGATTGCCTGATAGCAGCTGAGAATGGACCTAATCGAGCAAATCTGGACGAATTCCGGTATCTACCAGATCAGCGGTGGGCAGCTCGCCATGCTGGGTATCTGCCTGGTGCTGCTGTACCTCGGTATCGTCAAGAAATTCGAGCCACTGCTGCTCGTCACGATCGGCTTTGGCGGCTTGCTAAGCAACATCCCGGGTGCGGGCATCGCCGAACCTGGCGGCCTGCTTTATCTTGCCTACGAGGTTGGTATCAAGTCCGGCGCATTTCCCCTGATTATCTTCATGGGCGTCGGGGCATTGACCGATTTCGGACCCTTGCTGGCAAATCCAAGGACACTGTTTCTCGGGGCAGCCGCGCAGTTTGGTATTTTCGCAACCCTGTTGGGCGCACTGGGCCTGACCGAACTCGGCTGGATGGACTTCTCGCTGCGGGAAGCTGCGGCCATTGGCATTATCGGCGGCGCCGATGGGCCTACGGCGATTTATGTAGCCGGGCAGCTCGCGCCGAACCTGCTCGGCGCAATCGCGGTTGCGGCCTACTCCTACATGGCTCTCGTGCCACTGATCCAGCCGCCGATCATGAAAGCGCTGACCAGCCAGTCGGAACGCAGTATCGAGATGGTGCAGTTACGCGAGGTCTCGAAAACCGAGCGGGTCATCTTCCCCTTGATGCTCCTGCTACTGGTCGGTTTGCTGTTGCCGACGGCCGCGCCGCTGCTCGGCATGCTCGCGTTTGGCAACCTGATGCGCGAGTGTGGCGTCGTCGATCGCCTGTCGAACACGACGCAAAACGCGCTCATCAACATCGTGACTATTTTTCTCGGTCTTGCGGTCGGGTCGAAACTCAGCGCAGACCAGTTCCTTGTTGTCAGCACGCTCGGCATCCTGTTGCTGGGCATGGTGGCATTCGCAATCGGCACGGCAAGCGGCGTGATCATGGGCAAAATGCTGAACAAGGTGTCCAGGCAACCGATAAATCCGCTGATTGGCGCGGCTGGAGTGTCCGCCGTACCGATGGCTGCGCGAGTCGCCAACAGGGTCGGACTCGAAGCCAACCCGCACAATATCCTGCTGATGCATGCCATGGGGCCGAACGTAGCCGGGGTCATTGGATCTGCGGTTGCCGCAGGTATCATGATCATGTTCACATCGTAGTAGTGGAAGCCTCTATGCCATCTCTGTCCATCGTTATTCCAGCAAAAGACGAATCCGACGCGATTGGTGCCGTCGTCGCGCGAGCCGTCGAGGCTTACCCCGATGCCGAAGTTATTGTCGTCGACGACGGGTCCACTGACGACACGGCGAGTGTTGCCGAAGGTGCGGGCGCGAAGGTCGTGCGACATCCCGAGAGTCTCGGTAACGGGGCGGCAGTCAAGGCGGGCGCACGGGCCGCGCAGGGTGACATCATTGCGTTCATGGATGGTGACGGCCAGCACGACGCCGGCGAGTTCGGTCCATTGCTGACGAAACTCGACGACGGTTACGACATGATCATTGGCGCTCGCGATTCCGGGTCTCATGCGAACGTCGGTCGCCTGTACGCGAACGGTATCTACAATGTTGTCGCATCCTGGCTGACGGGGCGCCGCATTCCCGACCTGACATCGGGCTTCCGGGTTGCCAGGGCACATCTGTTCAAGAAGTTCCTGTACCTGTTGCCGAACGGCTTTTCCTATCCAACGACGATAACGATGGCCTTTCTGCGCTCAGGTTATCCGATTTGCTTCGAATCCATCCCGGTCGCGAAACGGATAGGCAAGAGCCATATTCGCCCGTTTCGTGACGGTCTGCGCTTCGTGGTCATCATATTCAAAATTGCGACCCTGTATTCGCCATTGAAAATCTTCCTGCCGGTCGGTGCCATGTTCTTTGTGACCGGCGCAAGCTGGTACGCGTACACTTTCTCGACGATGGGGCGCTTTACGAACATGAGCATGCTGCTGTTCGCCGCGTCAGTCATCGTCATTCTCATCGGTCTGATTTCCGAACAGATTACGGCACTGACGTACAGCAAGTCCTGATATGCGGCACGCGATCATAGTTGTCGGTTGCGATGAGCACCTCGAGGCGCCTGTGCCGAATATTCGGTTGCGTGACAACGAAACTCTGCGTGACAAGACCTGGTATGCCTGCGCGAACCAGGCAGATCCAGCGAATCTGCTCGACGACACGAAGAGCCTTCTCGTCCGCCTGATCCGGGCACCGGTGCTGGCTTATCATTTCTACCTGCTCGTCCACAATACTCGGTTGTGGAGTGGCAAACGACCGCTCGTCCTGGTGCGTGGCCGCGGATTGTCCAGCCGAGTGGCGGCGTACGCCGGCCATTGGGGAGGGGGAGACGTCGTTCTGGCGGATGGAGAAAACGAGCGCCCGCCAGGCCCGACACGATTCGTGCTCCAGGATGACGGCAGGCTGAAACTGTTTAACGAGGCGGCGGATTCATGACCAACACGCGACCAGGACTTCTTGTTTTGGCGTCAACCTTTCCTCGTTGGGCAGGTGACAAGGAGCCGCGATTCGTCGAAAGTCTTTCGCTCGAACTGGCAGACTCGTTCGACGTAGTCGTGCTGGCGCCGCACTGCCGAGGGGCTGCCAGCGAAGAAATCTTCACTGACGGCGATCGATCGGTCAAGGTGCGACGCTACCGCTACTGCATTTCGGCGTTGGAAAACCTCGCTTACGAAGGTGGAATGTTGTCGCGCGTACGCGAAAATCCATTGCGTCTCCTCCTTTTGCCCCTGTTTCTCATGGCTCAATTCATCGCCATCTTTCGACTGCAGCGGGAGTTTGGTTTCGCAGCCATTCATGCCCACTGGATAATTCCGCAAGGGCTGGTTGCCTCGACGTATCGTGTGCTATTGCGTCGTTCCCCGCCGTTGTTAATTACATCCCACGGCGGTGACTTGTACGCGCTTCGTGGCCGTTTTCTCGAGCGACTGAAGCGCTGGATCCTTGGGAGGGCAGATGCTGTGACCGTCGTCAGCAGTGCAATGCGCGGCTATTGCGAGGAGCGCGGCTTTGCACCGGGCCGAATCGAAGTACAGTCAATGGGCGTGGATCTGGAGAAGAAGTTTACACCAGGAGAGGCCGAGGCAACGCGCGACGGTCTCGTTTTCATCGGCCGCCTCGTGGAGAAGAAGGGTGTGGCCTACCTGATAGAAGCGGTGGCCATCCTTGCCGATCGCTACCCTGCATTGAAGCTGAACATTGTAGGTGACGGGCCGCTGCGTGAGTCGCTGGAAGGCCTCGCAGCAATGCTCGGTGTAGCGGACAAGGTGCACTTTGTTGGCAGTGTGCTCAACGATGATGTACCGGACTATCTCCGTGCGGCGAAGATTTCGGTGATGCCATCGGTTGTGGCTTCGTCGGGTGACCAGGAAGGCCTCGGGCTGGTTGCCGTGGAAGGGCTCGGTTGTGGTTGTGCGGTCGTGGCGTTCGACTTGCCCGCGGTCCGCGACACGATCATCGATGGCAAGACCGGCCTGATGGCGGAGCCCGAGAGTGCGGCCGACCTGGCCGACAAGATCGCGACGCTGATGGATGACGATGCGTTACGCTGCATGTTGGCAGAAGTGGGCCGGCGTCACGCGATTGAAAAGTTCAACTGGAAGGCCGTCGGCGAGAATTACTCGAATATCATTGTGGAGTTGATAGCGAATGCGCGTACTGTTCATCGGTAAACGCATCTACACAAATCGCGACGCGTACACCGAGCGATTCGGGAGGATCTACCAGCTACCGTACTGGTGGGCCGAGGCCGGACACACGGTCGACTTATGGCTCATTGATTACCACGGTGGCGACGCGGAAGAAACCCGAGACGGGGCGCTCAGGGTCGAGACGACACCAGTACTGCGCGGGCGCTTCTTCAAGCGGTGGATTGCAGCGTGTTTCAGCCGTCATAGTGCTCGCCGACCTGACATCATTGTCGCAAGCGGTGACTGCTATACAGGCCTGGTCGCTTACCTGGCAGCATTTTTCTGTGGGGCGAAGTTCGTCTTCGATGTCTATGATCGCTACGACGTATTTGAAGGCTATCGACGCCTGCCCGGTTTCGATCCGTTAACCTTCTTGCTGCGACGGTCATGGATCGCGACATTTGCCAGCCCCAAGGTGCTCGAGGATCTCAGGCCAATGACCGATCGAGCATTGCTTGTCCCGAATGGGGTAGACCTGGACCGGTTCAGGCCTCTGCCCATGCTTGAGTCGAGAAAGCAGTTCGAATTACCGGAGGAAGTTTCGCTGGTCGGGTACTTCGGCAGCATGGAGCCGGAGCGCGGCATTGAAGACCTTCTTGCAGCGGTTGCAATACTTGTTAACGGTGGAACTGGAGTCAATCTCGTCATAGGAGGCAAGGCTGATTCCGAGATCAACTTCGACTATCCGTGGTTGCATTATCTCGGAAACATCGAGTTTTCGAAGATGCCGGCGGCACTGGCAAGCTGTGATGTGTTGGCTTTGCCCTATCGTTTGGGGGCTCTTATGGATAATGGGGCCTCCTGCAAGATCGCCGAATACATTGCCGTGCAGCGGCCCGTGGTGGCAACGCGTTCTCCTAACCTGACGCAGAATTTTCCAGGGCAGGCCGAGCAACTGGATGGCCTGCTCGCGACTCCCGGTGATGCCAAAGATCTTGCGCGTTGCATCAGTGAACAGCTGTCGGCACGTCGCCTTGTCGATATGCCCGACGGATTGAGTTGGCGAGAAATCAGTCTGAACATGCTCGCCGTCCTCGAAAACCCGGGCGCGGCCGAGGGCAGCGAGTGAACATTCTGTACGTGCGCTGGTAGTCGACGAGCTATTACTCCGTGTGGATAAGGTTAGAGGCCTGGGCGTGACGAGGGCTGGAAGCGGACTGATCTTTCTGAACCAAAAAGGGTTATCCTCCACCTCGCTGGTAAGAACAAAGTAGGGATTTCATGAAGCGCATTCTTGTGATTTTCGGGACTCGTCCTGAGGCCATCAAAATGGCGCCTGTAGTGCATGCGTTGAAAAACTCCCCATCTATGGAGACGCGGGTGTGCATTAGCAGTCAGCACAAAGAGTTACTTCTTCCCGTGCTGAATTTGTTCGATATTGAGTCTGATTTTGACCTTGATGTCATGCGACCGGACCAGACGCTTACTACGATAACGGTTCGTATCCTGGAAGCACTCGAGCGTATTTACGCCGAATTCGAGCCCGATATGGTTGTGGTTCATGGAGATACAACTACAGCGTTTTCCAGTGCTCTTTCGGCGTTCTACCACAGAGTGCCTGTAGCACATGTGGAGGCCGGGCTAAGAACGTTCGATTTGATGTCTCCCTGGCCAGAAGAGCTGAACAGAAAATTAGTGGGCGGCATTGCCGACCTGCACTTCGCGCCAACTGACAGTGCTCGAGGCAATCTGTTGCTTGAGAATGTAGTGGAACGGAGTATTCATGTTACCGGCAACACAGTAGTCGATGCGCTACTGTTCATGCGACAGAAGATTCAAGATGAGTCGCAGCTACGCGCGCAGGTAGAGAAGACATTTTCGTTTCTTGATTACGACAAGAAGCTAGTATTGGTAACAGGTCATCGCAGGGAGAGCTATGGTTCGGGTTTTCAATCGATCTGTGACGCTCTGAGAGATATTGCTATCGAGTTTGAAGAAACCGTAGAGATAGTTTATCCGCTACACCTGAATCCTAATGTGAAGGAACCGGTTACTGAGCGATTGTCGGACATTTCGAACCTGCATCTGATAGATCCTACGGACTATGTACATTTTATTTACCTCCTGGAGAAGTCGCATGTCATCCTTACGGATTCTGGCGGCATACAGGAGGAGGCTCCTGCATTTGGTAAACCCGTACTGGTGATGCGGAACAAGACGGAGCGTACCGAGGCGATTGATGCCGGGAGTGCGCGGTTGGTAGGTACTGACCGCGACAGAATCTTCAATGTCGTTTCAGATTTGTTGACTCGCCCCGAGATCTACCGAGAGATGTCTCGAGTCAGCAATCCTTTTGGCGATGGCAACGCAGCTAAGCGAATCGCCAAAGCGATTGCCGGTTATCTGGGCGTGTCGTAGCCCCAGCTGATCCGCTCATTGAGTCCCGGCATCCGCAAACCGTGACGCTTCTCCCTACTCTGCACAACATTGGTACGATAGAATTCCTTGTCCTTTGGTTGAAGCAGCGCTGGTACAATTTTTCCGAGCCGCAGACTCAATTGATTTCCGCCAAAGTATGCAAATTACGTAACCATAGGTTTTAGTCCATGAAAGCTGTAATTCTCGCCGGTGGTCTCGGTACTCGAATTTCCGAAGAGTCACATCTCAAGCCGAAGCCGATGATCGAAATTGGTGGCAAGCCAATTTTGTGGCACGTAATGAAGATCTATTCTCATTACGGAATTAATGATTTCGTAATTTGCCTTGGTTACAAAGGCTATGTGATCAAGGAATATTTCGCTAACTACTTCTTGCACATGTCCGATGTGACTTTCGACATGCACGGCAACGAAATGAAGGTTCACCAGAAACACGTTGAACCATGGCGGGTAACGCTCGTGGATACTGGCGAAACAACGCTCACAGGCGGTCGGCTTAGGCGAGTAGCGAATTACATTGGCTCGGAGTCGTTCTGTCTTACATACGGTGATGGCGTCGCCGATGTTGATGTTGGTGCACTTGTTAATTTCCATAAGAAGCATGGAAACAAAGCGACAGTAACCGCAATTCAACCGCCTGGTCGTTACGGCGCTCTGAATCTGGACGGCTCTGCCGTGTCAAGTTTTCAGGAGAAACCGGCTGGTGACGGTGCATGGATAAATGGGGGATTTTTCGTCCTCGAGCCTGCAGTTCTGGACCTCATCGACGGAGATAATTGCAGTTGGGAATCAACACCGCTGATGCAACTCGCGGACGAAGGATCTCTGTGCGCGTATCAGCACAGGGGATTCTGGCAGGCGATGGACACTCTGCGTGATAAGAACCAGCTTGAGGATCTCTGGGCAACTGGCAAACCGCCGTGGAAAGTCTGGGAATGATTCAATTCGGTGATTGCTACCGTGGCAGTCGAGTTCTGATCACAGGCCATACCGGGTTCAAAGGCAGTTGGATGGCGTACTGGCTCAATGAGCTAGGCGCGGATGTTAGTGGTATCTCGCTTGATCCAGACACACAGCCGAATCACTGGGACGAGTTGAACCTGGCTGTTGGCGACCAACGTCTGGATATTCGCGACGCGGAGAGGCTCACTGCAGCGATTGAGACGATTCGTCCCGACTTCGTCTTTCACCTTGCTGCACAACCACTGGTGAGGCGCTCCTATCGAGATCCGATCGATAACTGGTCCAGCAATGTTATGGGCACGGCGCACGTTCTGGAGGCATGTCGTCATGTCGATAGTATTCAGGCTATCGTTGCCGTAACCACCGACAAGATTTATGCGAATGACGAGAGGACACAGGGCTACCGCGAGAGCGACCCACTAGGAGGGCACGACCCCTACAGTGCTTCTAAAGCGGCCTGTGAACTATTGATAGACAGCTATCGAAAAGCCTTTTTCAGCGAAAACGATTGGCCTCTTCTGGCCTCCGCGCGAGCTGGCAATGTCATAGGCGGTGGTGATTGGTCGGAAGACCGCCTGATTCCGGATTTGGTCAGGTCTGTAACGGAGTCTGAACTGTTGCTCATTAGATCGCCGGATGCGACGCGGCCCTGGCAGCACGTACTTGACTGTCTGGCTGGCTATTTATTGCTGGGTCAGCGTCTGCTCGAAAAACGCCGGGAATTCGCGGAGGCCTGGAATTTCGGCCCTCGATCAGAAGCCAATCGAACAGTTGCAGAGGTCCTAAGCGCGCTACAAGAGTATTGGCCTGACTTGAAGTGGGAGCGGACGGATGATCCTCAGCCACATGAAGCGACGCTGCTTTATCTGAACAATCAAAAGGCCAACGAGATACTGAATTGGCGACCCGTCTGGAGCCTTGACCAGGCGCTTCAGGCTACAGCGGACTGGTATCGAATATTTCACGAGCAGGGTGTGACTTCTACGGGCAAACAACTGGCGACGTATGTTGCAGATGCGCACGCGGCGGGGGCCCTCTGGGTGCACGAATGAAGATTCATCGAACGCCGATTGAGGGCCTCCTGTTGGTCGAG
>Ga0209456_10000089_pt1 | contig 46811 bp, 30 predicted proteins | sample COG_11_FD_184755 | JGI IMG/M metagenome (GOLD analysis project Ga0209456, IMG submission 184755) | Pelagic marine sediment microbial communities from the LTER site Helgoland, North Sea, for post-phytoplankton bloom and carbon turnover... | ecosystem: Environmental > Aquatic > Marine > Neritic...
TCCGAGGGGCGGCTTGCGTGGCCCAAGCTCCCCAGTCCATCCGGCCACCTTTGCAAGCCGCCCCGTCCGCAGGGTTCCCGTGTCGTGTTCCGCCGTGCCCCGGTACGCCCGTCCCTAGCCGTTCTCCGATTGTACCGTTTTCGTATCGCGCTCAGTCGATTGCCGTAGCTTTCCACTTCCGAATGATAAAGACCCCAATCGCCGCAATCACGACTGCCGCGACGATGAGGATGGGCCAGAGCTGATCCCAGGGCCAAGTTGCGACGGGGTGCTCCTCGATCCATGCGGCGACGCGGATGCCGACCAGGGTCGTCATCAGCGTGAACGGTGCAACGCCCAACACCGTGCCGGCTAGGAACGGAACGAATGAAACGCGCGACACACCCAGTGCCCATTGTACGGTCGGCGTCGTGTAGAAGATCAGGCGTAGGAAGAACACCGTTCGGAACCCTCGTGTTTGGAGCCGGTCGTCGAAACGGCGAACGCGTGGCGGCAAGCGCTGCTGAATCCAATCTCGGGCCACGAAGCGAGCGCCAAAAAACGAAAACAATCCCGTTCCGATCGTGCCAGCCCAGTTCAAGAGGAACGCTTCCGTCGGGCTCCAGATCAGCGGCGCACTGAGAAGAAACACCAGCCCGTTCACGCCGAACGGCTGTAGACAGGAGTACGCGGCGATGAAAAGCAGACCGCCCCAGGGCCCTGCCGCTCGAAACCAGACACGCATCGTTGCCGGGTCGAGCTCCTCGTACGCCCCACTCACGTAGATCCATGCGACCACGCTGGCCACCAGGGCCGCGAACGCGATCTTGAGGAGGCTTGCGCGATCCATTCGGGGAAGCCTAGCGCAGGAACGACAGAGCACCCTGGACTTCGCCGATAGAGCCGTTATAAAAACACGCCTGAAGACAGGAGGAAGCCGTGCAGGAAGCAGTGAAACCCGGATTCCCCGCCGCAGCGACGAGGCGACGGTCGGGTGTCGAAGCCCAGGAAACCGCGCGCGAGTTTGGAGGCACGTTCGGTGCAGCCTTCATCATGACCCTCTCGCACGCCTTGATGCTTTACCTGTGGATCGCATGGCGTTTCTACGAAGGCGCCGTGTTCTATCCTGCCGGACTCGCGGACCTGGGCCCGTTCTTCGGACGGATTTGGGAGCAGATCGCGACCTATGCGTCGCCGACGTGGAGTACGTTCGCGATCTACGGGACGTTCCTAGTCGTCGAAGGGCTGATGGCGGCCTACTTGCCCGGATTGGAGATCAAAGGGCTTCCGATCCCTTCGCGCGGGGGCAAACGTCTGGTCTACCGCTGCAACGGGATCACCGCTTGGTATGTCACCCTGATTGCAGTCGCGATCTTGCACTTCAGCGGAGTCTTCCCCCTACAGACGATCTACGAGCAGTTCGGCGCTTTCATGATCACTGCGATGATCACCGCAAACGTGGTTGCGCTCATCGTGTACTTCGGAGCGAAGGCCACCGGCAATGCGGAGCGGATGTCGGGGAGCTTCCTCTACGACTTCTTCATGGGGGCCTGGCTCAATCCGCGCATGGGCCCACTGGATCTCAAGATGTGGGCCGAGGTCCGAGTCTCCTGGCTCACGCTCTTCTTGCTGACGGCTGGCGGAGCTGCGCACCAATACGCGACCTACGGCACGCTGAGCACCCCGATGATCTTCATGCTGGTGGCGCACTTCCTCTACACCAACGCCTGCATGAAAGGCGAGGAATGCATCCCGACGACATGGGACATCTTCTACGAAAAGTGGGGCTGGATGCTGGTTTTTTGGAACCTCGCCGGGGTCCCCTTCGTCTATTGCTTCAACTCCATGTACATCGCGTCGCGGCCACCCTTCGAGCACTCGATCGCGTACACCGTCTTCTGTTTCGTACTGCTGTTCGGCGCGTACTACGTCTGGGACACGGCACAAAGTCAGCGAAACCGCTTCCGGATGAAACTCAACGGCTCGTACGTGAAACGCAAGGCGTTCCCGCAGCTGCCCTGGGGCACTCTCGAGAACCCGCGCTACATGGACACCGAGGCTGGATCTAAGCTGCTCATCGACGGCTGGTGGCGCTACGCCAGAAAGATCCACTACACAGCTGACATCTTGATGGCGTTGTCATGGGGTCTGATTTGCGGCTTTGATCACTTCTTGCCGTATCTGTATGTGACCTTTTTCGTGATCATGATCCTGCACCGCACGGGCCGGGACGTCGCACGCTGCAGAAAGAAGTACGGCGCAGACTGGGATCGCTACTGCGAAGAAGTCCCATACCAGTTCATCCCTTACGTGTTCTGAGTCGTCACCGCGAACGAGATCAAGCACCCAAGAGCGCCGCTCCGTAGGCTCCCATGAGTTGGGGTTCGCGTGGGAGAATCACATCTTCAACGGTCGCTTCGGCAATCATCGCCCGAACAGCCTCGTTCCGCGCGACGCCGCCCGAAAGCATGAGAGGGGCCACGATGCCAACGTTTCGGACCATGGAAACGACCCGACCGACCAACGAGCGGTGAAGACCGCGAAGAATCGCATCGGGATCTGCGCCGCGGGCGATCAGCGAAATGATCTCGGACTCGGCAAATACGGTGCACGTAGAGCTGATCGGCTCTTCCCCGGCGATGGACAGAGCTCGACCACCGAGCTCTTGGACCGGGACACCGAGCCGAGCGGCCGTGTACTCCAGGAAGCGGCCTGTCCCGGCGGCACACTTGTCGTTCATCATGAAGTCGACTGGCCGACCGTCGTCGCCAATCTGGATGACTTTGCTGTCCTGCCCGCCGATGTCGATCAACGTGCCCGCGCGGCCGAGGTCGCGGAATACGCCTCGGGCGTGACAGGTGATCTCAGTCAGGTTCCGCGTGGCTTCTTTGATCAACTTGCGGCCGTATCCCGTGGCGATCGTCGGCACATCTCCATCGACCGCGTGCTCGGCGCGAATCGCCGCGAGCATCCTCTGAACTTGCACCTCGACCCGGGGCTCGGTCGGCTCGAGCAGATGGCCGACGATGGCCCCTGCCTGATCGACCGCGACGAGCTTGCAGGTTGTAGAGCCGGCGTCGATTCCGATGGCCGCGACTTGGCTCACGCGCGCGCCTCGATCATTTCGACGAAAGCTTCAAGTCGGTTGCTGCCTTGCTCATCGGAGTAGTCGCGCGGATCGTTGTGATCGGCTTCGAGCAAGAGCGCCGGGATGCCTAGCTTCTTGACCAGTCGATCGCGCTGATCGATCTGCCCGAGCGAGTACGGCTTGCAGGAGCGATCGGAGTGGAGAATCACGCCGTCCAGCTCGAACTCGTCGACCATGCGTTTCATGGAATTGAGCTTGTGACCCGTCGATCGGTTCAAGATGGGGTGGAGATACACGCGCGCCATGGAATCCAGCGGCTTCTCCGGGTCGATCATTGGGGCAAGTTCGCCCCAGGCGTAGGTGTAGGTCGATGCCACGACGTTTACCCCTCGCTCCGCAAGCCACTTGGAGAAGTCGCCAATCTTGAACCAGATGGGAAGGTTGTCCCAGAGGACCCGGTAGCGCTCGTCCTTGATAGCGCCGATGCCGCGCTCGATTCGCTCGTCGAGCTCGGCGATCACCCGTTCATAGTAGGCAACGGTCACCGCTTCGCCGCGCATGTCGACGATCGGTCCCATGTGGATGAAACCGTCGAAGGCGGTCATCGGCGCGGGCCGGTGCTGGGAGCGGTTGAGCACCTCGAGCCAGAGCTCCGCACCGCGCCGCGCGTTGGTCATGACGTCTTGAAAGCGCTTCTCGTCGAGAGACTTGCCCGCGATCTCCTCGGCCACGCAGATCATGTCTTCGATTTGGCGCTTCACGTACGCGATCTCGTGATCGTGCGCCTCTTGGTATAGAAACGGCGTGTCGATCAGCACGAGCGGGCAGCCGAAGTAGTCCGCCAAGACGCGATACCAGTGCAGAACGGTTTGACAAATGTTGGTGCAACAAACCAGCACATCGGGTCGGGGCAGGCGCCCGGCAGGCGTCTTTCCGGAAATCATCGCGCCAATGTCGGTGCGTGCGTACGAGCAGATGTCGCGCGACCAGCCTGCGTGCTCCGCTTCTTCGGCGATGCTCTGGGCCTTTCGGCGGACGCCGCAAAGAGCCGCGTGGTTTTCCGGATACACCAAGAAGTACCCGAGCGCCTGAAGTGGCTCGGTCGGCGCTCCGCTCGTCACCCAGGCAACCTTGCGGACTCCCGCAGCGTACCGCCCTTCGAGATAGTGACGGCTCATGATCTCCTTCATGTGCACCACCGAACGAAGGGGCGGATTGAGCGGGCTGTTCGGCCGCTGCTTTCTTCTTGCGATCTTCCACTGATCGCGCCAGCGCTGAACGCGCAGCGCAGTCTTGCCGACGAGCTCGTAGTTAACGAAGTGCTCGAGGCGGTTGGACTCCACGTAGTGTGGCAAAGCTTCGGACGTAGTCATGAGAGGGTCTCCACGAAGGCTTCGATGCGGGACAGGGTCTGGTGCGGAAGGGTCTCCCCCATCTCGAACTCGACGTGCAGAACCGGAAACCCGGCTTCGTTCAGGTGTTTGCGGAGAAGCGGAACGTCGAAGAGCTCCGGCTCGCAGAACTTGGGATCGTAGATGAGGAGCCCGCGGGCACCAAGCGCACGCATGCGCGTTTGAAGCGTATCGACGCGCACTTGAATCGGTGTGCCGCAGGTTGGGTCGGCAGGAGACGTCAACAGCCTATTAGCCGATCGCTCGAAGGGATCGGCTTCCGCCGAGAGCGAATACACCCGTCGAAAACCACAGGCGAGATCGTCGCCGGCTACGTGCGCCCCCATTTCTTCGATTTGGTCGAAGAGCGCGAGCGGCTCGGCCACGATGCCCGAGATCATGAGCCCCACGCCCCGCTGGGGCGGCTCGCCTTCGGGTAGCGCGGCGGCGTGCGCGCAGAACTGTTCCGCAGTCAGGTACTCGCGCGAACGAACCACGCTGTAGAAATCTCGATCCGAAATCGCCAGCCGGGTGCGACGCCGATACAGGTCGGCAAGCGCGTCATCAGCAGCGTCCTCGGCCTCGAACGCTTCGGCCCAATCGTCACTGCTCGGCTCGTGGCCGCTAACCTCGACGAGCGTCGCGGCGAGTCTTTGGAGCTCTTGCCGAAGGAACTCATGGTCAGAGCTCCGCCGACCTCTCGGTAAATAGAGCGTGAGCACGCGTTGATCCGGCCGCAGAAAATCACCGAGCACCGAGCCCATTCCCTGCAAAGCGTCACAGGTATGCGGGACCAAGATAGCCTTTGCTGCGTCGAGACCCCCCGACCGGAGGAACGACATCGCCTTCACGACGATGTCGCAGGTGTACGCCTGAAAGTGCCGGCTGCCTTCGTGACGCTCGACATGAGGCGGACCCCAGATCTCGACCGGGTGAAGCCGGTGCGCTCGAAGCAGCGCGCGCGGATAGTGAATCGGCATGACGGCAACGAGCTCGCGGCCAAGCGACCGGACATGCTCGACGACTTCGAGCCGGCTGGGAGGCGTCGGCACGCGAGCTACGGGATCAGACACGCGAGGCAGTGTGCCCCAATTGGCACCACTTCGTCGAGCTGAACCCCGCTGGGACCGGCGGTGGCACCAGCGCTGACACCGGCGCTGACACTGACACTGGCGCTGGCGCTGACACCAAGGACGGGTGTACATTCGCCGTTCGGCGCTCGTTCCGCCCCAGGTCGGCGGCTGTCCGAGCGCAGGAAGGAAAGCCATGACTCAGATGGTTGGAGGAGATGCGCTGGCCCGCATGCTGGCAGCGGAGGGCGTCGAAGTCGTGTTCGGGATCGTAGACGGCACGTACATGGGCTTCTTTGCGAGCTTCGAAAAACACGGCATCCGGATGGTGTCGCCGCGGCATGAAACCAGCGCTGCACATATGGCGGGGGCATATGCGCGGCTTACCGGGAAGCTCGGGGTCTGCATGGCGTCAAACGGACCTGGCGTTGCAAACATCTTGCCCGGGGTCGCCGTGGAGAACGGCGAAGGCAACCGCGTCCTTCTGATTACATCGAGCCGGCGTACGCCGATCGCGTATCCGGATCGCGGGGGCACCTATCAGTACTTCAACCAGACAGGCGTCACTCGTGCGATGACCAAGTGGAGCGGCGCGGTGCCTTCCTTCGATCGCCTCCCCGAGTTCTTTCGGCGCGCCGCACGCATCAGTTGGACCGGACGCCCCGGGGTGGTGCACCTCGACGTACCGGAAACGGTGATGAATGGCGTCTTCGAAGCGGATGGGATCGACCTTCGTCCACCGCCAGCATACCGGCGCACCGAGCCCGTCGAACCTTCTTCGAGCCAGGTCGCGCGCGCAGCAGAGCTGCTTCGAAACGCAAAGCGCCCGCACATCCATGCCGGGAGCGGCGTGCTGCACGCACACGCTTCCGACGCTCTCGAACAGTTGGCCGAAGCGATGGGTTCGCCCGTCACCACCAGCTGGGCAGGACGTGGCGGCCTCCCCGACAACCACGAGCAGTTGCTCCCGATCTGGGCGATGGACCCGATCAACCAGGCCCGTAGTGAAGCGGACGTAGTGCTGGTCGTCGGCTCTCGTCTGGGCGAGACCGATTGGTGGGGCAAGCCACCGTATTGGGGAAAGCCGGACGAGCAGAAGATGATTCAAGTCGACATCGACGAGGAGATTCTTGGCCTGAACAAGGCGACCGAGCTCGCGATCGTCGCCGATGCGGGAGCATTCCTGTCTGCGCTCGCAGCCGAGCTGAAACAATCACCGCTGAGCGATGAACGCTTGCAATCAAACCGCGCTCGCACGGCCGGTCTCGTCGAAGGTCAGGGCAAGGTTCGCGCCCAGCTCGACATGGCGCTTCAAAACACCGCGAGCCCGATGCACAGTGCACAGGTGCCGGCGGCCTGCCAGCGGTTCTTCGGCGACGACACGGTCTACGTCTTCGACGGCGGCAACGCCACGGTCTGGGCGAGCTTCTTCTCGGAGATCAATCGACCAGACACACTTCTATCGACATTCAAGTTCGGGATGTTGGGCGCCGGTGTATCGCAGGCGCTCGCAGGCCAGATCGCAAAGCCGGACTCCAAGGTAGTGTGCATCATCGGTGATGGCGCGATGGGTTTTCACTTTCAGGAGCTCGAAACCGCACTGCGCAACGAGCTTCCCGTGATCTACCTGGTTCTCTGCGACAAACAGTGGGGTATGGTGAAGCTCACACAGTCGATCGCGTTGGGCATGCTGCGTCCTGCCATCGGGACTGACCAGCAGGGCACGATCAACGCCGACTTCAAAGAGATCGCGTTCGACAAGGTCGCCGAGGCGATGGGTTGTCACGGCGAACGGGTTTCCGACCCGGCCGAGCTCGAGGGAGCTCTCCAACGCTGCGTCGATTCTGGCAAGCCCTCGGTCATACACGTCGATGTCGACCCCAATATGCATCTGTTCGCGCCGGGGCTTCAAGAGTTCAAGGCGATGCACCAGGAGCCCGGAGCCTGATGGGCGCAGGCCCCGCGGTCTTGGTGACCGGGGCCGCCGGCTACGTCGGTCGCCTCTGCGTTGCAGCTTTGGCCAAACGCTTGGGCGAGCTCTCGGCCTTGGTCGCGCTCGACTGGACGGAGGTTGAAGGCGCCGATCGGCTCGACGGCGTCGTTTACGCGCAGGGCGATATCTGCGACCCCGCGCTCGAGAACTTGTTTCGCGAACATGGGATCGACACCGTCGTGCACCTCGCGTCGATCGTGCGCGCGCCCAAGGGAGCGCCGAAAGACCTCGCGTACCGCGTGGATGTGCTCGGGACGCAGAACATTCTCGAAGCCTGCGAGGCCGTGGGTGCCACGCGGCTGATCGTCACCTCGAGCGGCGCGGCGTACGGCTATCACCCCGACAATCCCGAATGGCTCGACGAGCAGGATCCGCTTCGGGGCAATGATGAATTCGAATACTCGAAGCACAAACGCATCGTCGAGGGAATGTTGGCCCGGTGGCGCGAAGAACGCCCCGAGCTTCGGCAAATCGTCTTTCGCCCCGGCACCATCGTCGGGCCGGACGTGCACAGCCCGGTCACCGACCTCTTTGAAAAGCCAGTGATCCTGGGCATCCTGGGGTCCGACTCGCCTTTCGTTTTCATCTGGGATCAGGACCTGGTCGCCTGCCTCGTCGATGCGGTCTTCTCGGACAAGGTCGGTGTCTACAATCAGGCCGGAGACGGTGCGCTCACGCCCCGCGAGATCGCAAAGATGCTCAACAAGCCGTACGTGCCTCTGCCAGCGCCCGTGGTGAAGAGCATCCTCTGGACGCTCCAGGCCCTGGGCGTCACCGAGAACGGTCCGGAGCGCGTGAAGTTCCTGCGGTACCGGCCGGTTCTCTCGAATCGGCGGCTCAAAGAGGAGTACGGTTACGTCCCTCGGCTCAGCAGTCGCGAAGCGTTCGAGCTCTACGCCCGCGCGCGAGGGCTTCTTGCCTAGGCGTGACTTCCGCGGGCGCACGGTCGTCATCACGGGAGGTGCAGGCGGCATCGGACGGGCGCTCGCGCGAACCTTTGGTGGGGCGGGCGCTAAGATCGCGGTTCTAGACCTACCGACGAGCCCGTTGGACGAGGCTCAGAAAGAGCTTTCGAGCGCCGGCATCGAATCGGTCGCGCTAGCCTGCGACATCACCGACCCCGACCAGGTTCAAACCACGATGTCGGCCGTGCTCGAAACCTTTGGGAGCATCGACGTGCTCATCAACAACGCCGGCATCGTGCATCGAAGCGCGTTTGCAGACACCCGGCCCGAAGTCTTTCGTCGCGTGATGGAGGTGAACGTGTTCGGCGCTCTTCACTGCACCCAGGCGTGCATGACCGAGCTGGTGGCGAATCGAGGCTTGATCATCGCCGTATCGAGCATTGCGGGCCTGGCACCGCTCTACGGGCGCAGTGGTTACGCGGCTTCGAAGCATGCCATGCACGGCCTCTTCGAGAGCTTGGGCGCCGAAGTCGCCGAGCAAGGCGTGGGCGTGTTGATGGTCTGTCCTTCGTTCGTCGAAACCGGCTTGGAAGCTTCGACGCTCGGAGGGGACGGACAGCGCGTCAGCCGACCGCGCTCGAAAGTCGGAAAACTGGGCGACGCGGACGAGGTGGCCGCGGAGGTGTTGAAGGCCGCAGCAGCCGGACGCCGACGGCTCGTCATGACCCCAGTCGGCAAGACGAGCGCGATCCTGTCGCGCCTCGTGCCTGGAATCTACGAGCGGCTGATGATTCGAAGCCTGCGCTCCGAGCTTGAAAAAACCTGACGCCGCGTTGCTCAGGTCTTCGGAGCCGCCAAGCCTTTGACCGGATGCGCGCGGTACGGCGCTTCGAGAATCGCGATTTCGTCTGAGCTGAGCTCGACCTCGGCGGCTTCGATGGCGTCGTCCAGGTGCCTCAGCTTGGTCGCGCCAACGATCGGAGCCGTGACGGCAGGCTTCGACATCAGCCAAGCCAGCGCAACGCGGGCAGGCGGCTCTCCGCGTTCGGCGGCAACCTTCTTGACCGCATCGACCACGTCCCAATCCGAAGGCTGGTCATAGAGGATCTGGTCGAGACCATCGCTCGCGGAGCGGCTCGTCGAGCTGTCGCCGAGCTTGCTGCGCGTGCCGGCAAGCATGCCACGGGCCAAGGGTGACCAGGGAATCACGCCGATTCCCTCGTCCTCGCAGAGCGGCATCATCTCCCGTTCCTCCTCGCGGTAAACGAGGTTGTAGTGGTTCTGCATCGTGACGAAACGCGCCCAGCCATTTCTGTCGGACATCGATAGCAAACGCTGGAACTGCCAAGCGTACATCGAGCTCCCGCCGATGTATCGAACCTTGCCTTGCGCAACGAGTCGATCGAGTGCAGCCATCATTTCTTCCATCGGCGTGTCAGGATCCAGGCGGTGGATCTGGTAGAGGTCAATCGTCTCCACGCCCAGGCGCCGCAGGCTAGCCTCACATGCTTGCTGAATGTGCTTGCGCGAGAGGCCGCCCATGTTGGGACGCTCGTTCATCGGAAAGAAAACCTTGGTTCCGATCACCAGCTCGTCGAGGTTGCCGTACTCACGCAGCCACTTGCCCGTTACTTCTTCGCTGACGCCGAGCGAATACATGTCGGCGGTGTCGAAGAAGTTGATGCCGGCTTCGATCGCGCGCTTGAAGAACGGCGCCGAGGCCTCAGCGTCGTGGATCCAGGGGCGCCACTCCGGCGTGCCATAGCTCATGCAGCCGAGGCAAATCCGCGACACCGTGACGCCGGTCCGTCCGAGGTGCGTGTACTTCATGCGCCGATGATACCCGAGTTGGCCACTGAGGCGATCAACCATCTGGACGACATGACACGTCGCTAGCTCTTCCCGTACACCGGAACGAGCGCGCCGCGTGTGACGGCGTTCTGCGGTGACGCCAAGAAGGCAATCGTCTCCGCGATCTCTTCGGGCTTGGGCCAGTCCCTGTGCTCGGCGTCCGGCATGGCTGCTCGGTTGGGCTCGGTGTCGATGATGCTTGGGACGACGGCATTGACCCAAATCGAAGATTCGGCGAGCTCCTCGGCTAGCGAAAGCGTGAGCGCAGCCACCGCCGCCTTCGACGCGGCGTACGCGCTCATCTGCGGGCTCGGCACGAGCACCGGTCGCGCGGCGACATTGACGATACGTCCTTGTCGACCGTTGATCGCCTTGACCGCTTCACGGCAGCAAAGAAAGCAGGTCGTGGCATTCATCTTCATCAAGTGATCCCAGACGTCGATGCCCGTCGAGGTGATGGGGCCCATCGAGAATCCGCCGGCGACATGAATGCTCGCGTAGAGTGAGCTCGTCGCCGCGTAGAGCCGAGCCACGTCCGCTTCGACGCCGAGGTCCAATCCTTCATGCAGCGAGACAGCTTCATGGTCTCGATATGGAAAGCCGGCGAGCTCCTCGGCTGCAAATACCGGAACATGTACGGTCGCCCCAGCCTCGACGAGACGGCCCACGACCGCTGTCCCCAGTGCACCCGTGCCTCCGGTGACGACCAGCTCGCGGTCAGCAAAATCCAGCATGCGCCCGATACTAGTCCAAGAAGCGCCTGGCCTCACGCCTGCCGTTCACGCCCTCAGCGATCTGGCCGCACCAGTCGCGCGGCGCGGCGCAGGTCATCGGGCGAGACTGCATCGTATTCGTCGAACTCGAGGGAACCGTTCGAGCATCTCGGTAGCGACCTTCCTCGCCCACCGGTCCTGCTCCGCTAGGGTCAAATCGATTGAAGCGGGCGCCTCTGCGACCCACCGTTCCACCGCACCCTCCGTGCTCATAGGACGACGGTCATACCATCCTCAGCCATCGGAAGCTCGACCTCGGCAGCACGCGAGAGCATTTTTTCGCTCAAGTGCGTGAGGATGATGCGCTTGCAGCTCAGCTCATGACGGTGCTCGAGGATCGCGGCGTAGCTGTTGTGTAGCGGCACCGGTCCGTCGAACACATAGGACTCGCAGACAAACAGGTCTGCGTCCGCCGACGCTTCGATCAAAGTGTCGGTCCACTGGGTGTCGCCGGAATACACGAACACCTTTCCTTCAATGTCGACGCGCAGGCTGTAGGATGGCGCTCCGCTGAAGTGGGCCGCGGGGAATGCCGTGACCTTTAGCTGTTCGATCGTAGTCGGGGTTCGCGGCTTCAGCTCGACGAAGCTCAGCTCGAAGCGGGGTTCCACTTTGGACGAGCCCGCAAACAAGATCTCCATTGCCAGCATGAGTCGCTCTTGCAGGCCTGGCGGCCCTACGATGGTGAGCGGTGCGTCTCGCTTCGAAACGAGCTGCGCGTCGAGGAGAAAGAAGGGAAGCCCGCCGAAGTGATCCCCGTGCAGGTGCGTGATTAGGATCTTGCTCACGTCACGCGGCTCGAGTTTCTGCTGGCGCATCGCCACCAGCGAGGACGCGCCGCAGTCGACCAGGAAGAAGTCGTCAGAGGTGCGAATCCCGATGCAGGTCTGAAACCGCCCTCCGCTCCCAAACGCATCACCGCAACCCACGAATTGTGCTTCCACTCGTCCCATGGCCAGTACCGAGCGAGGCTAACAGAAGCCTAGTGGACCGAGGAACCCGAAAGGCTCCGGATTGAAGCCCACAGCCGCACTCCGAAGGTGTATGCTGCCGACCCCGTCAGAACGAGGAGTCATCATGGCCGACCGTGACATCGCACTAGACGACGCTTATCGCTGGGAAAAGGAAGCGCCAGACCAGCTCTGGATGACCCAACCGATCGGAAACGGAAAGGTCGAAACTTACACCTGGGCCCAAGGCCTGGACCAGGTGAGACGCATGGCCGCCCACCTGAAGTCGCTCGACCTCGAGCCCGGGAGTCATATCGGGCTCATCTCGAAGAACTGTGCGCACTTCATCTTGGCGGACTTGGCGATTTGGATGGCCGGACACGTCAGCGTCGCGCTCTACCCGACGCTCAACGCGGACACCATCAGCTATATCCTAGACCACAGCGAATCGAAGCTTCTGTTCGTGGGCAAGCTCGATGGCTGGGAGGGGATTCGAAAAGGGATCCCCACGGACATGCCGTGCATCTCTTTGCCTCTCGCACCGCCGACCGAATACAAGTCATGGGATTCGATCATCGCTCGAACCGAGCCGCTACAAGGCAATCCGACCCGCAAGCCCGAAGAGCCGGCGATCATCGTGTACACCTCGGGAAGCACCGGACGGCCGAAGGGTGTGATGCACAACTTCGGCGCGATTGCCGCCTCGGTGGACGGCGCCGCGCAGATCTTCCATGCGACCACCAAGGACCGGATGCTGTCGTACCTCCCGCTCGCGCACGTTTTTGAACGCTTCTGTGTCGAGTCACAGGGCTTTCGCACCGGGATGCAACTCTTTTTCGCCGAGTCGCTCGATACGTTCGTGGCGGACCTCAATCGCGCGCAACCGACGATTTTCGTTTCGGTGCCGCGCCTGTGGCTGAAGTTTCAGCTCGGCGTGTTCCACAAGATGCCACCTGAGAAGCTCGCGAAGCTCATTCGAATCCCGCTGCTGAATCGGGTGGTCAAGAAGAAGATTCTGACGGGCCTCGGGCTGCAACACGTGCGCCTCGCGGTCAGCGGCTCCGCGCCGATCCCGCCCGATCTCATCCAGTGGTATCGGGACTTGGGGCTCGAGCTTCTCGAAGGTTACGGGATGAGCGAAGACTTCGCGTATTCGCACGCGACCTACCCGGGCCGGGGGCGCGTTGGCTATGTGGGCAGCCCGATGCCTGGGGTCGACGTGAAGATCAGCGAAGAAGGCGAGATCCTGATCAAGTCGCCCGGAAATATGATGGGCTACTACAAGCAGCCCGAGATGACGGCCGAATGCTACACCGACGACGGATATTTCAGGACGGGTGACCGCGGGGAACGTGACGAGGATGGCCGACTCAAGATCACCGGGCGCGTGAAGGAGCTCTTCAAGACCAGCAAGGGCAAGTACGTGGCCCCTGTGCCCATCGAGAATCTCCTCAACAACAACGCCCACGTCGAGTTGTGCTGCGTCAGCGGCTCCGGACATCCGCAGCCGTTCGCCTTGATCCTGCTTGCCGAAGAGATTCGCCCGAAGCTGAGCGACCCGAACGTGCGCGCAGCAATCGAGGCCGAGCTCGAGGCGGAGTTGAAACAAGTCAATCAGGAGGTCGAAGCCTTCGAGCGCCTTCAGTTCTTGGCGGTCGTCAAAGATCCTTGGCTGATCGAGAATGGCTTTCTCACTCCGACGATGAAAATGAAGCGGAGCATGATCGAAGACACCTACGGCCCGAAGACCGACGACTGGTACGACGCCGGCCAGAAGGTGGTCTGGGAGGCGTAGCCGGGGTGCGCTAGAGTGGGCCGTCGATTCCACTGGGCGCTGCGCTGCTCGGGCTCATGAGCTCCCGAGCTCGGACGAGCTATCACTCCGGCCCGCGCACAGAACCCGCGCACGACTTCAGCTTCGCGAAGAACGCGCTCCTGAACGGCGCCGGCTCGTGATACTCCCGAACCAGCGTTCACAATCAACCTGCTACCCAGCCATGACACGACGCCGTACACGACCGGATACCTCGGGCAAGCCCGGCTACATCACGCCGGAGGGCTACCGGCGCTTCGAGGAAGAGGCGGACCGCCTGTGGAATGTCGACCGTCCCAAGATGGCAAAAGCCGTGCAGGTTGCAGCAGCCGAAGGCGACCGCTCGGAGAACGCCGAATACCAGTACAGCAAGCAACGACTCGCTGCGATCGATCGGCGCCTTCGATTCTTGGGGCAACGGCTAAAGGTCCTCACCATCGTTGACGAGCAGCCGCCCGACGATAGACGGGTGTACTTCGGGAGTTGGGTCACAATCGAGGACGAGGATGGCGCCACGCAGACGTATCGTATCGTCGGCCCGGACGAGATCGATGCCGCGAAAAAGTGGATCAGCATGGACTCACCGGTCGGCAGGTCGCTCTTGTCCCGGGAGGTCGGTGATGAAGTCACGGTCCGGCGCCCGAAGGGCGAGGTGACCTGCGAGGTCATCGCGGTGCAGAACACGCCGCCAGACTGAAGAAAGGTGCTCCCGCCGCGCGTTTACTGCTCGGCTCCCAAGACGCCGATCCCGACACGCCAAACTTGGTTGCCGGTCAGGTTGGTGGCGTAGATAGAGCAGGGATCGTACTCGCCTTGACCAAAGGCGAGGCTCGCAGCGTTTGTGACCCCCTGGGCGATGATGGTCATGCTGCCATCCGGCTTCACTTGGGCAATCTCGTTGAGCCTGATGGCGACGTAGACATTGCCATCGCTGTCGATCGCAACACCATCCGGGAAATCGCCAAGTTCCAAGCTGACCCATCGCTCGGGTATCCCGGCCTCACCGGATGCGCTGACAGGCACGCGCCACAGGCCGGAACCCTCGAATGTGGCAGCCACGTAGAGGGTCCGGTTGTCCAAAGAGAAGACCATCCCGTTGGGACTCGGGACGCCATTCAGCCAAACCGAGACGTCTCCATCCAAAGTGACTTCCCGGATCGTGTCGGTCCCCGCGGTGTCATCGGAAACCAGGGTCGTGCCCCAGGGTGTGGTCACTACGAAATTTGGCGCGTCGAGCTCACTAGCGATCACGTCCGAGTCGCCGGTCGTCGGATCGATCAGCAGGAGCTCGCCCGTGTCGATGCCTGCGCCGAGGACTCCGGTTGGATGACTTGCGAGACCGAGGATCGACTCGGCTTCGGCGACGACCTCAAAGGTTCCGTCGGGAGAGAATTCGAGTAGCTGATCGTCCGCGTTGTCCACCTGCGCAGAAACAAACAGGGTTCCCGCGGCATCGAACGTGATGCCTTCCGTCGACGTGGCGACTGGATCACCAAAGGGCTGCACTTCCCCCCACGCCGATGTCCGACCAACAACCCGTAGCGGACCCCGAGCTCGAGCTGCATCCCGCGATCGTCAGCCCTGTGGCACAGGCAAGTATCAACCATTTGTTCATCGGACATCCTCCTGCACGCGTGAGGCGCTTCTTGGGCGACCTATCACGCGAGCCCGAGGCAGCACACGAGAGAAGCATCTCGATGACGCAGCGCGCAAATTGTGCACTTCTTTCGCGGGAGGACGCCGGGCGCAGTTTTTGCGTCGGGTACGGAGTCCTCAGACGGTCGAACCGGTTGACCCCCGCAAAGATGGTGCGAAGGATCACGACATGCCGGCGCAAGATTGTCGCGCTGGCATAGAAGCTGCTTCTCCGCAGCGTGCCCCTGCCTACCTGTGACTTTCGGCGCAAAATTTGCGGCGAAGATAAGAGAGTTTTTTAAATGGCCCACGGCAGCACCCTCGACGCGGAATCCCTCCGCTTGGTTCTCGATTCGCTCGACGATTTCGCCAAGGCGAATCTCTCGGATGAAACGCTCCTCGAGCTCGATGAGAAAGATATTTTCCCCGAAGAGCTCGTGCGAGCGATCGGAAGTGAGGAGCTCGGCGTGCAGCTGGTGTTCATTCCCGAAGAGCACGGCGGGATGGGCGGTGGTGCCTTCGACGTCTACCGGGTTTGCGAAGCGATGGCCCGAATCGACGTCGGCCTTGCGACAGGCGTCCTGGCGACGTTTCTCGGCAGTGATCCGATCGTATTTGGCGGCACGCCCGAGCAGAAGGAGCACTGGCTGAGCCGGATCGCCGAAGAGGGTCTTCTGATGGCCTACGGAGCGACCGAGCCGGCGGCTGGCAGCGACCTCGCGGCACTCAAGACGGTCGCGGTGCCCGTAGAAAAGGACGGCCAGGTCGTCGGATACGAGATCACCGGGAACAAGCAATGGATCTCCAATGGCGGCTACGCGGACGTGTACACGGTGCTCGCGAAGACGCCGGGTGGGCCAACCTGGTTCGTGGTCGAGCGTGGCGCCGAAGGCTTTTCGTCAGGCAAGCCGGAGGACAAGCATGGCATCCGCCTGAGCAACACGACCGCGCTCATCCTAGAAAACGTATACGTCGACGCAAACCAGCTCGTAGGGCTCGAAGAAGGCCAGGGCCTGCGGCAGGCGCAGCTCGTGTTCGGGTTCACGCGGCTCATGGTTGCTGCATTCGGGCTCGGAGCGGGTTGGGCGGCGCTCGACAAGACAATCCAGTACTCGACCGAACGCATCCAGGGCGGCGCTCCGTTGTCGGAAAAGCAGGGCTACACCCACAAGCTGATCATTCCCCATGCGGTGCGTTTGGAGGCGGCGCGCGCCTACATCGAGCAAACGGCCGAGGCCATCGACAAGGGCGGCGACGAGCTGCTGAACACCGAAGGTGCAATCGCCAAGTACCTGGCAACCGAGGCTGGCAATGCGGCTGCGGACGCTGCGATTCAGGGTCACGGCGGCTACGGGTACACCAAGGAATACATGGTCGAGAAGTTCAAGCGTGACGTTCGCATTACAACGATATACGAAGGAACCTCGGAGATCATGGAGATGACGATCGGGCGCGATCGCTGGCAGCACCATCTCAAGACGCGCGGTCAGCACTATCACGACCTTGGGCGGCGGCTCGAAGGGGTGCACAGTGAGCACCCGAAGGTCGGCGCGGACGTTGCAGCTTTGGGCGCGCATGCGCTCGCAGAGATCATGGAGCGCGCGCGGGCCAAGCGGCTGACGCGAAACCAGCACGTGCTGTTTCGGATCGGCGAGCTCGTCTCGTATGTCGAGGGCGCTGCGGCGTTTGCGCGACATGCGGTGCGGGCGGAAATCGACCAGCTCAACCCCAAAACCCCGAGGCGATTTGCGCCCGCGGCAGTCGCGGCAATGGCTCGGGTCTTCGCGCGCGAAACCGCTCAGCGCGTTGCGGTGGACGGCATGCGTTGGGTCGTCGGCGCGGAGGACGCCGGCGACGCGGATGCGCGATCGCTCGAGACGAGTGCGCAACTCTCCAAAATTTATGCAGCCCAAGCGGGGTTGATCGAAGACATGAACCAAGTGGGGGACGCGCTCTACGAGCGGTCCTGAGGAACGAGGGAGCCCGCACATGCGAGACCAAGTACATCGAGCAATCGCGGTTGTCGGCGTCGGAGCCGTACTGCCGGACGCACCAAACGCCAAGGCATTCTGGGAAAACATTGCGACGGGGCGTTACAGCATTTGCGAGACGCCCGTCGACCGCTGGGATCCGGCGCTCTACTACGACCCGGACCCAAAGGCCGTAGACAAAACCTACTCGAAGATCGGCGGCTGGGTCCGCGACTTCAACTGGGAGCCGCTGAAATGGAAGCTTCCGATTCCGCCCAAGGTCGCGGACGCCATGGATCTCACTCAGAAGTGGTCGATCATGTCCGCCCGGGAGGCGCTCTTGGACTACGGCTATCCGGAGCGCCCACTCGACGGCGACCGCACGGCCGTGATCCTCGGCAACGCGATGGCCGGCGACCAGCATTACAAGACCGCACTCCGCATCTTCTTCCCCGAGTTCACCAGGGAGCTCGACGGTGCGCCGAGCTTCAAAGCGCTTCCCGACGAGGTCAAGACCGCGATCGTCGACGAGACCATGGAACGGGTCCGGGAGCACTTTCCAGACATCACTGAGGACACGATGCCCGGCGAGCTGGCCAACATCATCGCCGGCCGCGTAGCTGCGGTGTTCAACTTCCACGGCCCCAACTTCACGGCAGACGCAGCCTGCGCCTCGGCGATGGCGGCATTTAGCTCGGCGATCTCCGGGCTCGAAGAAGGCGACTACGATGCGGTCCTCACCGGTGGCGTCGACAGCAACATGAGCGCATCGAGCTACACCAAGTTCTGCAAGATCGGCGCGCTGTCAGCGACCGGCACACGTCCCTACGATGAAGGTGCCGACGGCTTCGTGATGGGCGAAGGCGCGGCGGTCTTTCTCCTCAAGCGCTTGGAGGACGCCGAAGAAGCCGGCGACAGGATCTACGCGGTGGTTCGCGGCATTGGCGGGTCGAGCGACGGTAAGGGCAAGGGCATCACCGCGCCCAACCCGATCGGGCAGAAGTTTGCGATCGAGCGGGCCTGGGCACATGCCGGCGAGGACCTTGCAACAGTCAGCCTGATCGAAGGCCATGGTACATCGACACGGGTTGGCGACGTTGTCGAGGTGCAGAGCATGGTCGACGCATTCGCTGGCGCTGGCATACCTGACTCGAGCGTTCCGATTGGGTCGGTAAAGTCGAACATTGGCCACCTCAAGGGGGCTGCCGGCGCAGCTGGCCTGTTGAAGGCCACCCTCGCGCTGCACCACAAGCAGCTACCACCGAGCATCGGTCTGAAGACACCAAATCCGAAAATTGGCTTCGGTCACATCCCGTTCTACGTCAACACCGAGCTCAGGCCCTGGGACGACTTCAAAGAGGTCCGCCGGGCAGGCGTCAGCGCGTTTGGCTTCGGCGGCACCAATTTTCATGCTGTGCTCGAAGAGCACGTGCCCGGCAGGATTCAGCGCCAGAAGCGCACCTCGGTGGCGGTGCCTTCGGGGTCGGCCGCGCCAGCGGCATCCGGCAGCGTTGCCATGGCCGACAAGGCACCGTTGCGCGGCTCGTTGGTTCTTGGCGCAGGGTCGGCGGCCGAGCTCGCGATCAAGCTCGATGCGGTCCTCGAAGATGCGAAGGCCGGGCACGCGCCCGATCGCCAGCCGCCGTCCGCATCGGACCTCAATGCGAACGAGCGCATCGCCATCGACTTTGGCGACGCAGCCGAGCTGGCCAAGAAGGCCACGAACGCGGCCAAGGGGCTTCGCGCAGACAATGCGGCGATGTGGAAGGCGCTGCGTGCCCAAGGCATCTTCTATCAAACCGGCCCCGCGCCCAAGACGGCATTCCTCTACACCGGTCAGGGCTCCCAGTACGTCAACATGCTGCGCGAGCTGCGCGAGGTCGAGCCGATCGTGGCCGACACCTTCCGGGAAGCCGATGACGTGATGACGCCGCTCCTCGGCAAGCCGCTCAGCGAGATCATCTTCGTCGATCCGAACGACCAGGCGGCAATGGCCGAGGCGGACAACGCGCTTCGTCAGACGGCGATCACACAGCCGGCCGTCCTCGCCACCGACCTTGCGCTCACGCGATTGCTTGCTGCATACGGCGTGACGCCAGATATGGTGATGGGGCACAGTCTCGGGGAGTACGGCGCCTTGGTAGCCAGCGGCGCTCTCGGCTTCCGCGAGGCACTCGAAGCCGTCAGTGCGCGTGGACGGGAGATGACCAAGGTTTCGGTCGAAGACAATGGGCTCATGGCGGCAGTTCTTGCGCCGATCGACGAGGTGGAGGGAATCGTCGGGTCCATCGATGGCTATGTCGTGATCGCCAACATCAATAGCTTCGGCCAGTCGGTCGTCGGCGGCTCGACGCCAGGCGTGACCACAGCGGTGGAGGCGATTACGAAAGCCGGTTATCAGGCGATCCCCCTGCCGGTGAGTCATGCATTCCACACGGAAATCGTCGCTCCGGCCAGCGGTCCGCTGATGAAAGAGCTGGCTCGCCTGGGTGTCGAATCCCCCAAGATCCCGACCATCGCGAACGTGAACGGAGAATTCTATCCGATGGGCCCGGGCGTGAGCGAAGAAATCATCAAAATCCTCGGTCGGCAAATCGCTTCGCCGGTGCAGTTCGTGAAAGGACTCGAAACCTTGTACGAGGCGGACGCTCGGGTCTTCGTCGAGGTAGGACCGAAGTCCGCGTTGGCGCGATTCGCAGATGACGTGCTCGGCAACAAGCCCGGCACCCTGCCGCTGTTCACCAACCACCCGAAGATCGGCGACGTTGCCTCTGTCAACGCTGCGCTGACAGGTCTCTACGCGAGTGGGCACGGCGCGCCCAAGCGCGAACGCCGGGCGCCGGAGCTGAGCAGCGACGGGGCACCCACGCGAGCGGCGGCTCCCATTCCTCAGCCACAACCTGCGCCGACGGCGGCGCCGGCACGTCGAGCGCCTCGAGCAGCCTCGTCAGGTGCGGGCGGGGATCGCTATGCCCAACTCGGCCGTTTGTTCGCCGATTTCCTCGACCAGGGGATGTCGATCTATGGCGGCGGGAGCCCCGTCGATTCTGGAGAGCCTGTGGTGGTTACCGGGGCAACGATCGGGCTGCCGGGCGGGGACAAAGTCTTCGGTGACGACAACGTCGATCGAATGCTGCACGGCAAGACGTTCATCGACGCGATCCCGGTTGGGCTTCGCCGCGCCATGACCGACAAGAAGATCACGCGCTTGGTCAAATCGGACAAAGGCGGGCCGCGCTTCGAAACGATCGACTCGCCCTCCGAGGTGATCAAGCTCGCCGGCCGGGGCGGCGACATCGGCCTGTCCAGCGACTTCGGCATTCCCGAGGAACGCGCAGCCGCGATGGACTCAACGACCCAGATGGCGGTCGCTGCGGGCGTCGAAGCGTTGCGCGACGCCGGCATCCCGCTGGTGATGCACTACAAGACCACGACCAAGGGAACCAAGCTTCCCGACCGCTGGGGCTTGCCCGCGGCGATGCAGGACGAGACCGGCATCATCTTCGGTTCGGCCTTCCCGGGCGTCGACATGTTCACCGGCGAGCTTCGGCGATACTTCGAAGGCGATACACAGGAGAAGCTCCTCGAAGAGCTGCGCGGGTTGCGCGCACGCATGGCGGGTAACGGTGCCGGCGACCCGATTGCAGCAGAGATCGACCGCCGAATCGAGGAAATCACGAGCGACCGTGCGCGCGACCCATACACGTTCGACCGCCGATTCATCTTCAAGTCCTTGTCGATGGGACACTCTCAGCTCGCGGAATACATTGGCGCACGCGGCCCGAACACCCAAATCAACTCGGCGTGTGCAAGTGGCACCCAAGCCGTGGCGCTCGCAGAGGATTGGATCGCGCGTGGGCGCTGCAAGCGTGTGGTGATCGTAACCGCCGACAACGTCACCAGCGACAATTTGATGGAGTGGATCGGCGCGGGCTTCCTCGCGAGCGGCGCGGCCGCTACCGACGAGGTGCTGGAGGAAGCCGCACTGCCCTTCGATCGACGCCGTCACGGTCTCATCCTCGGGATGGGTGCGTCGGGCATGGTGATCGAGACCGCCGATGCAGCGCGGGAACGGGGGCTGAGGCCAATCGCCGAAGTGCTCGGTACCCTTACCGCGAACAGCGCCTTTCACGGCAGCCGCCTCAACATCGACCACATCCAGGGCTTGATGGAGAAGCTGGTCACCGAGTGCGAAGCGCGGCACGGCATCGACCGCGCCGAGATCGCGCCTCAGACCGTTTTCGTGTCCCACGAGACCTACACACCTGCGCGCGGCGGCAGCGCTCAGGCGGAGATCAGCGCGCTTCGCAGCGTCTTCGGCGCCAACGCGGACAGCATCGTGATCGCAAACACGAAAGGCATGACCGGTCATGCGATGGGCGCAGGCGTGGAAGACGCGACGGCGGTCAAAATCCTCGAAACTGGGATGGTTCCGCCGGTTGCCAATTTCAAAGAGATCGACCCGGAGCTGGGTCCGCTGAACCTTTCCAAAGGTGGCAGCTATCCCGTCCGGTACGCGCTTCGACTCGGTGCCGGCTTTGGCTCCCAGATCAGCATGTCGCTGTCCCGCTGGGTTCCGAGCCCGGACGGACGTCGCCCGGCGCCGCGCGAGCTGGGTTTCAGCACGCGCATCGAGGACCAGTCGGGTTACCAGCGCTGGGTCGCCCAGGCGACCGGCTACGCTTCGCCTGAGCTGGAGGTCGTCGATCGGACTCTGCGCGTGAAGGACCAGGGGCCGGCAGTGGCAGCGGCAGTGCCAGCGACAGGGTCAGCGGCAGTGCCAGCGACAGGGTCAGCGGCAGTGCCAGCGGCAGTGCCAGCAGCAGTGCCAGCGGCAGTGGCAGTGCCAGCGGCAGTGCCAGCGGCAGTGCCAGCGGCAGTGTCAGCGCCAGTGTCGGCGGCAGTGTCAGCGCCAGCGCCAGCGAGTGATCCGATCGCGGAGAAGGTTTTGGAGATCGTGTCTGCGCAGACCGGATACCCGTCCGACATGCTCGACCTCGAGCTCGATCTCGAGGCCGACCTTGGAATCGACACGGTCAAGCAGGCAGAGACCTTTGCAGCGGTGCGCGATGCCTATGACATCGAGCGCGAAGACAATCTTGAGCTTCGAGCGTTCCCGACCTTGGAACATGTCATTCAGTTCGTGCGCGATCGTCGGCCGGACTTGGTGGCTGTGGCAGTGCCAGCGGCAGTGTCAGCGGCAGTGTCAGCGCCAGTGACAGTGTCAGCGAGCGATCCGATCGCGGAGAAGGTCTTGGAGATCGTGTCTGCGCAGACGGGGTATCCCTCTGACATGCTCGATCTCGAGCTCGATCTGGAAGCCGATCTTGGAATCGACACGGTCAAGCAGGCCGAGACATTTGCAGCGGTGCGCGAGGCCTATGACATCGAGCGTGAAGACAATCTCGAGCTTCGTGAGTTTCCGACCCTGGAACATGTCATTCAATTCGTGCGCGACCGTCGGCCGGACTTGGTGGCTGTGGCAGCGGCAGTGTCAGCGCCAGCGCCAGCGCCAGCGGCAGTGTCAGCGGCAGTGTCAGCGCCAGCGCCAGCGAGCGATCCGATCGCGGAGAAGGTCTTGGAGATCGTGTCTGCGCAGACGGGGTATCCCTCGGACATGCTCGACCTCGAGCTCGATTTGGAAGCCGACCTCGGGATCGACACGGTCAAACAAGCAGAGACCTTTGCGGCCGTGCGGGAGGCCTACGACATCCCACGCGACGACAACCTCGAGCTTCGTGAGTTCCCGACGCTGGAGCATGTGATCGGTTGGGTGAAGAGCAATCGTCCCGATTTGGCCGCGCCTCCAGAGGTCACGCCGCCGCCGGCTTCCCCGGCCGAAGGAAGCGATTCGATCACCGGCAAGGTGCTCGAGGTCGTTGCGGGCGTCACCGGCTACCCGCCCGAAATGCTCGAGCTCGACCTGGACCTCGAGGCGGACCTCGGGATCGACACGGTGAAGCAAGCGGAGACCTTTGCCGCGGTGCGCGAAGCGTACGGCATCCCGCGCGACGACAACCTCGAGCTTCGGGATTTCCCGACGCTCAATCACGTGATCGCTTGGGTGAAGGACTCGTTGCCGGAGGCTACGCCATCTGCATCCCCCGAGGCAGAACCGACCATGGCTTCGCCCGCCACGGCTGCCGCACGAGAAACGAGCGAGGAACTTCGCCGCGTTCCCGTGGCGGTGCTTCGGCCGCCGCTCTCGTCGTGCAAACCAACCGGCGTCGAGCTCGATGAAGGAGCGCGCGTCGTCGCGATGCTCGATCGGGGAGCCGTCGGAAAGGCGCTGGTCAAGCAGTTGAAGAAGCGCGGCGTCGAAGTTCTCACCATCGACGACACACCGTCCGCCGACGAGCTCACCGCGAGGCTCGAAGGCTGGATGAACGACGGTCCGATCCGCGGCGTCTACTGGCTCGCAGGCCTCGATCGAGAAGAATCAATTTCCGATCTCTCTGAAGACGCATGGACGACCGCTGTTCAACGGCGCGCCAAGCTATTGTTCACGACGATGCGGGCGCTCTACGACCAGATCTCAGAGCCCGGCACGTTCCTGGTGTCTGCGACGCGGTGTGGTGGCAAGCATGGATTCGACGAGAAGGGGGCGATCGCGCCGCTCGGTGGCGCGGTTAGTGGCTTCACCAAGACGTACAAGCGCGAGAAGGCCGAAGCGGCCGTGAAGGTCGTGGACTTCGAAGGCAAGTGCAAGGGGGCCACGGTGGCCGAACGGCTCATTGCCGAAACATTGTGGGATCCCGGGGTATGCGAAATCGGTTATGCCGGCGACGAGCGCTGGGCGATCACCGCATCGTTCGAAGCACTTCCAACCGAGCGGCCGTTGCCGCTCGGGAAGGACACCGTCTTCGCGATCACCGGCGCCGCTGGCTCGATCGTGTCGGCGATTGTCGATGACTTGGCGAAGGCCTCGGGAGGTACCTTCCATCTGCTCGATCTCACACCGGAGCCAGATGCGAGCGATCCGGACCTCCAGCGATTTGCAACCGATCGCGATGGCCTTCAACGAGAGCTCTTCGAGCGCTTGAAGCAAAGCGGACAAAAGGCGACGCCGGTTGCCGTGCAACGCCTGCTCAGCGACCTCGAGCGGAAGCACGCTGCGCTGCAAGCGATCGAATCGGTTCGCGCTGCAGGTGGCGAGGTTCACTATCACTCGGTCAACCTGCTCGACAAAGACGCAGTCGCCTCCGCCATCGGAGCGATTCGAGAGCAGAGCGGCAGGATCGACGCCCTGGTCCACGCGGCCGGGCTCGAGATCAGTCACTTCTTGCCCGACAAGAAGCCTTCGGAGTTCGACCTGGTCTTCGATGTAAAGGCAACGGGTTGGTACAATCTCTTGTCATCGATCGGAGACATGCCACTCGGCGCAGCCGTGGTCTTCAGCTCGATCGCCGGGCGATTCGGCAACGGAGGCCAAACCGACTATAGCGCTGCAAACGAGCTATTGGCCAAGTCCGTATCGAGCTTCCGAAATGCGCGCCCCGACACGCGTGGCATCGTGGTGGACTGGACTGCCTGGGCAGACATCGGCATGGCATCCCGCGGTTCGATTCCAAAGATGATGGAGTTCGCGGGCATCGACATGCTGAAACCCGCCGACGGTATCCCAGTCGTCCGCAACGAGCTCGAGGCCGGGACCCGTGGGGAAGTCGTGATCGGCGGCGCGCTCGGTATCCTGATGCAGGAATGGGACGAGACCGGCGGACTCGACCCGAGCAAGCCGCAAGGCGCTCGCCTAGGGCCGATGAACACAAATGTGATCTCGATGGGCGTCCATACAGGCCTTCGCGTCGAGACGACGCTCGATCCCCGGGAGCAACCGTTCCTCTACGACCACAAGATCGGCGGGACACCGGTGCTGCCGGGCGTCATGGGAATCGAAGGCTTCGGCGAAATCACCAAAGCGCTTTTTCCCGACTGGCACATCAGTGCGATCGAAGGCGTCGATTTCCTGGCGCCCTTCAAGTTCTATCGCGACGAGCCCAGGACGCTCACATTGACTGCACAGTTCAGCGCTGAGGGCGATGAGCTGGTTGCGCACTGCAGGTTGATCGGTTCTCGAACCATCATGGGCACCGAGGATGTCAAGACGCACTTCACGGCGTCGGTCCGGCTGGCCCGCAAGCCCATCGACAAGGATAGATCTGAAGCGCCGCCCCCAGCAGCTGAGACGACCGTGGCGGACAAGGACATCTACCAGGTCTACTTCCATGGTCCCGCGTATCAGGTTCTCGACACGGCATGGCGCGACAATGGGATAGTCGTCGGCCGAATGAGCGATCGCCTTCCCGAAGATCGTCGGCCCGCGGATCTTGAGATGGTGACCGAACCGAGGCTCGTCGAGCTCTGCTTTCAAACCGCCGGTGTGTGGCAGATTGGAACCACTGGCCGGATGGGGTTGCCGCAGCACATCGATCAGGTGACGATCGTGCAGCCTGCAGATCACGTCGAAGGGCGGCTGCATGCGGTCGTGAGCCCGAAAGATGGCGGAAAGTCGTTTGATGCATACGTCACCGACGAAGCTGGCAACCTCTACGTGGTGCTTCGAGGCTACCAAACGGCAGAGCTTCCGGACGATGTGGACCCTGACAAGCGCAAGCCGCTTCGCGCTGCGATGGACTGAACAACGATGAGCAACCTGACCTTCAAGCGAATCGCAATCGTTAACCGCGGTGAGCCCGCGATGCGATTCATCATCGCCGCCCGCGAATATGAGCAGGAGCACGGCGACTCGCTGCACACAATCGCACTCTACACCGACCCGGATCGCCGCGGAATGTTCGTACGCGAAGCGGATGAAGCCTATTCACTCGGGCCAGCGACGTACATGACGGACGAGGGCTACCGCAAGTCGAGTTATCTCGACTACGATCGCCTCGAACGCGCTCTGATTGAAACGCGCGCCGAAGCGGTCTGGCCGGGATGGGGATTCGTCGCCGAGCATCCAGGGTTTGCCGACCTGTGCGAACGGCTAGGAATCGTGTTCATTGGGCCTACGGGCGACATGATGCGCAAGCTCGGGGACAAGATCACTTCCAAGCAGTTGGCGGAGCAGGCCGAGGTTCCGGTCGCCCCGTGGAGCGGTGGTGAAGTCGCGACGATCGAAGATGCGCGTGAGCACGCGGAGCGTCTCGGGTACCCGCTGATGATCAAGGCGACCGCAGGCGGCGGAGGCCGCGGGATTCGCCGCGTCCGGAACGACTCTGAGCTGGCGGATGCCTTCCAGAGCGCACGCTCGGAGGCGGCAAAATCCTTCGGAGACGCTGCGGTATTCCTCGAAAGGATGGTAACCGGAGCTCGCCACGTCGAGGTGCAGGTCATCGCGGACAATGAGGGAACGACCTGGGCGCTGGGCGTGCGTGACTGCACGGTTCAACGGCGCAATCAGAAGATTCTCGAAGAGACACCTTCGCCAGCATTGACCGCGGAGCAACAGCGCGAGCTCGAGCAGGCGGCAGTCCGGCTGACCAAGGCCATCGGCTATCGGAACGCGGGCACGGTCGAGTTCCTCTATCACGAGCCGACGCAGAAGTTCTCGTTCATGGAGGTCAACGCGCGCCTGCAGGTCGAGCATCCCGTTTCGGAGATGGTTAGCGGCGCGGACCTGGTCAAGCTGCAGATCCACGTTGCCCGGGGCGGTCGACTGGACGCAGAGCCGCCAATGAAGCGTGGGCACGCGATCGAGGCCCGCCTCAACGCCGAAGACCCGGAAGACAATTTCGCGCCGTCGCCGGGTGTCGTCGAACAACTTCGACTCGCCAGCGGCCCAGGTCTTCGCGTCGACACGGGCATCGCGGAGGGCGACGAGATCCCATCCGACTTCGATTCGATGATCGCCAAGATCATCGCGTATGGGCGCACGCGCGAAGAAGCGATGGCTCGGCTTCGGCGCGCGCTACTCGAGAGCGAGGTCGTGATCCGCGGTGGCGCCTCGAACAAGGGCTTCCTGCTTGGCCTGGTCGACAATCCTGCGGTTCGATCCAACGAGGTCGACGTCGGCTGGGTCGATCGATTGGTCACCGAGGGGAAGCACCTGCCGCGCGAGGGAGCAGAGATCGCGCTCTTGCAGGCTGCGATCGAAACCTACGACGCCGAGCTCGATATTGAGCGCGCGCAGTTCTACACCGCTGCCGCGCGGGGGCGGCCGCGAGTGGAAGACGAGCACGGCCAGGCCATGGAGCTCACCCACGCGGGAAATACGTACGAGCTGACCGTGTTCCGCCTCGGGCCACACCGCTACCGTATCGACGCCTGTGGACAGCGCATCGAGGTCGTGGTGGAACGCTTCGAAGGCGCGGAGCGAAAACTGCGGGTGGGAGACCGTCACTTTCGAATCCAATCGGTCGACCAAGGTCTCAGTGTGCTGGTGGAGGTGGACGGTGTGCCGCACCGTATTTCGCGGGATCGCGGCGGCCTGGTCCGCGCGCCATCGCCAGCGGTAGTCGTGAATGTGCTCGTCTCAGAAGGCCAAGAGGTCAACGTGGGAGACGGCCTCATCGTCCTCGAGGCCATGAAAATGGAGATGGTCATCGGAGCCAAGTTCGCTGGCAAGGTGCGTGAGGTCATGGTGATGAACAACGTGCAGCTCGGCATCGGCGCACCGATGTTGCTCATCGAGCCGAGCGGCGCCGAAGGCGATGCCGCGTCCGGGGAGCGGCTGGATTTTTCGGAGCTGGTGACGCGACGGGATTCGACTTGGTCGACCTCCAAGCACAATCTGATCGAGCTTCAGCGCCTGGTCATGGGCTTCGACGCCGATCGCGCCGAGCTTTCGCACAAGATGGAAGACGGCGCGATCGTCACTAAGAGTATCGCGCCAGACGATCCTGCGCTCATCGCGCTTGAGGACCAGATTCTCAATATCTTCGTGGACCTCACCTCCTTGTTTCGGCGTCAGTCGCGCGACTCAGACGTGGAGGAGGATTTCGGGAAACACACTGCCGAGGAGTATCTGTTCACGTTCCTGCGCGACCTCGTGGTTCGTCGCGAAGAGGAGCTCCCAGCGTCATTCATCGCCAAGCTCCGACGGGCGATCGGTCACTATGGACTCGACGAAATCCAGCGGAACGCCGAGCTGCAAGCAGTGCTGTTCCGGATCTGCAAGGGGAATAGGCGAATCGACGAGCAGATCGCGCCCATCCTGAGCTTGTTGCAGAGCCGATTGGACAATGTGGGCCTGCTTCGTGAGACCATGGGGGACAGTTTTCGTGAGCTGCTCTCCCGAATGATCATCGAAACCCAGGATCGCTACCCGGCGATTCATGATCTCGCACGCGAGCTGCAGTACCACTATTTCGAGCGACCCATACAGGAGAAAGTGACGGCAGAAGCGCTCGCAAAAGCAGACGCGATTCTGTCGGCGCTGGCGTTGGATCCGCACGGGCCAGATAGAGCTGATCGGATCGCAGAGCTCGTCGCCGTTCCGCACCCGCTCAAGGGCTATATATCACGGCGGCTCGAACATGCGGGCCACGAGGAACGTCTGATCATGCTCGAGGCCCTGGCGCGCCGGTACTACAAGATGTGCGACTTGAAGGACTTCGAGTTCGCGTCCAACGCTGGGATCGACGTCTCCAAGTGCTGGTATGAATACGAGGGAAAGAAGATCCACTTCATCGCCACACACATTACCGGCGAGGAGATTCCTGACGCGATCACCGAGCTGAAGCGCCACATCGAGGCGGTGCCCGAAGGCGATGACGTGGTCGTAGACTTCTACGTGTTGCATCGCGACAAGCTCGAGAGTCCGGAGAAGACGTCCGAGGGGCTGAGGCGTTTGCTGGAAGCCTTCGAGCTCGCGCGGCCGGTCCGGCGCGTCATCTTCTCCGCGACCGGAAGTGAAACCGGCCTCCGAGCGAACGAGATGCAAGCGTTCACGTTCCGCATGCACGAGGACGGCTTCCGCGAGGATCTGATCTACCGCGGGATGCACCCGATGTTGAGCAAGCGTATGTTCTTGTGGCGCCTGAAAGACCTGGAGACCGAACGCGTCGATTCGGACGAAGAAGTTTACCTGTACCGTGTACTCGGCAAGGACGAACGCCTCATTTGTCTCGCCGAAGTTCGCGATCTCACCCCAGTGCGCGATGCTTCCGGTCGCGTCGTGTCACTTCCGAGCCTCGAGCGAACCCTGTCGAAGTGCCTGGTGGAGATTCGACGTGAGCAGAGCACCAGGCCATCCCGCAAGCGATTCCAATGGAACCGAGTGCACTTGTTTCTCTGGCCACCTCTCGATATCAGCCAAGACGAGATCAACACCATCATTCACAAGCTCGCGCCGGAGACAACTGGGCTCGGGCTGGAGCGGATCGTCGTCCAGGGCGATATCCGGAACCCTGCAACCGGTGAGCTCGAGTCGAAGCTGCTCGACGTGTCGAATCGTGGCCGCGGAGGGCTTCACATTCGACTTCGCGATCTACCGACCCATCCGATGAGGCCACGCAGCGCGTACGAACAGAACGTGGTCCGCCTCCGTCAACGCGGGCTGATGCATCCGTACGAAATCATCACCATGCTCACGCCGGGCGAGGACAGCGACGTTCGGTCAGACTTCCCGCGTGGCGAGTTTCGCGAGCTCGACCTCGACGACGCCAATCAGCTCGTCCCCGTCGAACGGCCGCCCGGAAGCAACAGCACCAACATCATCGTCGGTCTGCTGACCAGTTTCACCGATAAGTACCCGGAAGGCATGACGCGCGTCGCGCTGTTCGGGGACCCGAGCCGAGGCATGGGCGCTCTCGCTGAGCCCGAGTGCCGGCGGATCATGGCCGGCCTCGATCTCGCCGAACAGATGCAAGTCCCGTTGGAGTGGTACGCGGTTTCCGCGGGCGCAAAGATCTCGATGGAAAGCGGCACCGAGAACATGGACTGGATCTCGGCGGTCCTGCGGCGACTGATCGAGTTCACGCAAGCTGGCTTCGAGGTCAACATCCTCGTCTGCGGCATCAACGTGGGCGCTCAACCGTACTGGAACGCCGAAGCAACGATGCTGATGCACACCAAGGGTATTTTGGTGATGTTCCCCGAGAGCGCGATGGTGCTCACGGGTAAGCAGGCGCTCGACTATTCCGGAGGCGTGTCGGCCGAAGACAACTTCGGCATCGGTGGCTATGACCGGATCATGGGTCCGAACGGCCAGGCGCAGTACGCGGCGCGCGACCTTGCGGACGCCTGTCACATCCTCCTTCGTCACTACGACCATACGTACGTGAGGCCCGGCGAGCGCTTTCCGAGACGTGCATTGACCAGAGATCCGGCCGACCGCGACGTCTGCGATTCGCCCCACGGTCACGTGGGTGTTTCCACCTTCGCAACCGTGGGGGAGGTGTTCAATCCAGAAACCAACCCTGGCCGGAAGCGGCCTTTCGACATCCGCCGGGTGATGCGCGCGGCGACCGACCAGGACCATGACGTGCTCGAGCGCTGGTACGGAATGCGCGACGCAGAAACGGCGGTGGTCTGGGACGCGCACCTTGGCGGCTATCCGGTCTGTCTCATCGGGCTCGAATCACAGCCCCTTTCGCGGCTCGGCTTCGTGCCGGCGGATGGTCCCGTGGCTTGGACTGCGGGGACTTTGTTCCCGATGTCTTCGAAGAAAGTTGCACGTGCGATCAATGCTGCGAGCAACAATCGCCCGGTGGTCGTGCTCGCGAACCTGTCCGGGTTCGACGGCTCTCCCGAGTCGATGAGGCTGCTTCAGCTCGAGTACGGCGCCGAGATCGGCCGTGCCGTGGTCAACTTCAAAGGGCCGATGGTGTTCTTGGTGGTCTCTCGCTATCACGGCGGGGCATTCGTGGTGTTCTCCAACAAGTTAAATCCGTCGTTGGAGGTCTCGGCGCTCGAAGACACCTACGCATCCGTGATCGGCGGCGCGCCAGCCGCGGCGGTGGTGTTCGCGGGCGCCGTCCGCAAGCGAACCCTCGCGGACGAACGCGTCATCGCCCTCCAGCAAAGGCTCGATCAGGCCGACGGCATTGAACGGGTTGCCCTACGCGATCGCCTCACCAAGATGAAGAAGCTCGTCCATTCGGAGAAGCTTCGCGAGGTGGCCGAAGAGTTCGATGGGGTACACAGCGTGCATCGCGCGCTCGAGGTCGGCTCCGTCCACAAAATCATCCCAGCGGACTCTCTGCGTCCGTACCTGGTGGATGCGATTGAGCGCGGAATTCAACGCGAGCTGTCAGACGAATGACGAGCCTAGCGCGCGGCTAGAGTCACGACGGCTGCTGCGATTGTGGCCAATCCCATGAAGCCCCAGATCGCGAGAAATGCGTAGCCCAGCTTCAGGTTAAACGGAGCGCCGACCCGGAGCCCACGGCGTCGCATCGCGGCTCGCGTGAAGATCCCCCGGCCGGCGAAGTACAGATACATCCCGCCTCCGACGAGCCCGAAGTACGCCCAGGACGCGTTGTCGACGATGAGCAGGACGCCTGCCACCACTAGGGTCCATAGGGTGAAGAAGTCCCACGCCGCTTCACCGCGGATATCGGCCCAGTACGTGGGCTCCACATCGCCCTCTGCTTCCGAAAGGCCAAGCGCTACGCCGATTTTCGGTGCCAGCCAGACAATCGTCTGCCCGCCCCAGCACAGCAGCGACAGCAGCAGCACGACGATTCCCGAGAAGATTTGCATTAGTCGTCGGTGAAGGCCGGCGCGGCCTGAATGGTTCCTAGGCTGCCAAGGCCGAAGGACAAGGAGTAAGCGGTGGTTGTCGCGGCCCCCGCGGCTGCTGGAAGATAACCACCCATCACGACGAGGCCGATACTCGTCAGTACCAATCCGATGGCTTCGACGGTCTTGATGGTTCGTGTTCCGAGCGGGCGTGAGCGACAGATCAGCCAGACGCATGCGACGGGAACCCAAGCAGCCACATGCGCCCAGAACGACGGATGCGTGAGCTCTCCCCGCAGATATCCAAACGCCGCGCCCAAAACGACGCGGCCGATCAGCCCGAGAAAGAGGATCGCCGCGACCGCAAACCCAAATGCAGCCACACGTTGCTGCAAGAACTCCCGGCTATCGGTGGTTTGGCCTACTCCGGTGCTCACACAACCTCGACCGCAGTTTGCCCCTGGCTAGGGATTTCGCCAAGGGATCATCGGAGTCCGCGGTGAGAGCACGATCAAGGCGGCGAGAAGGTCAGTTGCAGTCGCCCGGGCCGTCTTCTCGGCCACCGATGTCGGGGGCGCTCCCGTTGAAGTCGCCGGGTGCATCGCCGTTCAGGTCGTAGGAGAGAAGATCGTCGCCGCCATCGATCAAGGTCGAAGGCGCCCCAAGACAGTACACGTCCGGGTCGCCGGCCGTGGTGCTCGTATAGAGTGGGTCGACGCTGTACTCCCAGAACGATCCCGCGGGAAGACAGGCGCATGCAAGGCACTCGTCACTGCAGAAGGAGCCGCCGCCGGTGTTCTCGAAATCGTTGTTGCCGTAAGCGGGTCCTGAGGACAAAGGAGCCGTGCAGGATGAGCTCGTATCGAAAAAGTCGGCGAAGGGGTCGGGGGCTTTGTCGACGTTGATTCCGAAGTCCCCGTTTCCGGTGACGTTGTTGTTTCGGACGCAAACTCCACGCGAGTCATCCCCGTAGAACTCGATTCCTGATCCCCCGTTGTCGGCGATCGTGTTCTGATCGATGAAAGGATCGGTTGCCTTGCGAACTTGCAAGCCGTCCATCGTGTTGAGAGCGAGTGTGTTGCCCGCAACGACCGAACCGATCGTATCCCTGATGATGATGGCCCCAACTTCGTTGCCTTGCCCGTTCGTGCCGCCGGTAATGATGTTGTGTGCCAGCAGGGCGTTGTCGCCACCATCGACGTAGATTCCGCGCCGCTCGAATCCTTCGAACACGCAGTTCTGCACGGTGTTGTTGTCGCCGGTGATCTCGACGACGTCTTCGGCGTTCCCGTCCAACGCGTTCACGACGCGAACGCCATCTATTAAGTTGTTGGCGGTCTTGAGCTCGAACACCAAGCGATTGCCCCCCGAGTTGACCGTCAGGGTGGCGCCTGCGACTTGCCGGATGGTGAGCCCCCCCGTAGCGTCGTTGATCGCGGGGACACCGGTGATCATGGTGATGTCGTTCAGAACGATATGATCCGGGCCTGGGTTGTCATTGGCTGCCTCGATCGCGGCCTTGTACTCGACTTCATCGCTTGCCTCGAGACATTCGGACCCGCTGTCGGCGGGATTGCTTCCACAGAAGGCTTCGAAGCAGTTGACGTGGGGACCACCGTCGGAGTTCGTCGTGCAGTCCAGATCGCAGGTCTCAACGGTGTCATTGCAATCGGTGTCGACACAGTATCCGTCGTCGTCGAGATCGGTGCACACGGATGCACACAGCGGCTTGTCATCATCGCAGTCGCCCAGCGCGCAGATTCCGTCGCCATCGCCGTCAACGCCGTCGTTGGAGGGATCAAACATCGTGACGGCGCAGTCGTCGCAGCCGTCGCCATCGGTGTCCGCGCAGACGGATCCGTTGCCGTCATTGCTGTCCGTAGTCGTGTCGACGCAACCCGCGTTGCCGAGTGTTCCGTTGCCCAAGCCGTCGCCATCGCTGTCTACGCAGTCGTCCCCGCTATCGCAAATCCCGTCACCATCGTCGTCAACGCCGTCGTCGAGCGGATCGAACGTGCCGGTGCTGCAGTCATCGCAGCCGTCCCAGTCGGTATCGGCGCAGACCGTGCCATTGTCATCGTTGGAGTCCGTCGTCGTATTGACACAACCCGCATTGCCGAGCGTGCCATCACCCAAGCCATCGCCGTCGCCATCCACGCAAACGTCGCCCGCGTCGCAAATCCCGTCTGAGTCGCTGTCGAGGCCGTCGTCGAGCGGATCGAACGTGCCGGTGCTGCAGTCATCGCAGCTGTCCCCGTCGGTATCGGCGCAGACCGTGTCATTGTCGTCGTTGGAGTCCGTCGTCGTGTTGACGCAACCCGTGTTGCCGAGGGTGCCATCACCCAAGCCATCGCCGTCGCCATCGACGCAAACGTCGCCCGCGTCGCAAATGCCATCGGAGTCGGTGTCCGTGCCGTCGTCGAGCGGATCGAACGTGCCGGTGCTGCAGTCATCGCAGGTGTCACCGTCGGTGTCAGCACAGACCACGCCATCGTCGTCGTTGGAGTCGGTCGTCGTATCGACGCAACCCGTATTGCCTAACGTGCCGTCGCCCAAGCCGTCGCCGTCGGCGTCGACGCAAACATCGCCGGCGTCGCAAATGCCGTCCGCATCGGCGTCGGCGCCGTCGTCGAGCGGATCGAAGGAGCCCGTGCTGCAGTCATCACAGCTGTCCCCGTCGGTGTCCGCGCAGACCATGCCGTCGGCGTTGTTGGAGTCCGTCGTTGGGTTGACACAACCCGCATTGCCGAGGGTGCCGTCTCCCAAGCCGTCTTCATCGAGGTCTACGCAGTCGTCGCCGGGGCCGGTGCACTCCCCAGTGGCGATGGAGCATTCTTGGGTCGCGAAGCAACCCTGGCCGGAGAATGCGCCCATCTCGACCGTGAAGGTCTCCTGTGCAGCGGCATCGACGCTCACCTCGTCGCAGCCTGCACCCACTACTGCGCAGTTGGAATCCTGCGCCACGGCGTAGAGTCCGTAGTCACCCGCGTCAGGAATGGCGATTACTGGTCCTGCGCTCCCGTCGCGAAGCGTATACATGCTTCCAAGCGCGTCGATTGGCCGTTCACCGAGGACGACCGAATCACAGGAATTGACCAGGTACACCTCGACGCGAATCGCTTCGTCCCGGGACGACCGGGGAACTCCTGGCGCGAAGGACGCCTCGATGCTGAGCCCTTCAGCGGCCGTAACGTCGCCACAACCGGTCGCGAAGGACACGACCAAGCCGAGTAACGCGGAAAGGACCCATAGTCCTTGGATAAGTCGAGTCACCAGTTCACCGTGAGGCCGCCGGCTGCCGGCTCGCTCTTTTTGGAGTTCTTGGAAAGGATGACGCCAGCGGTGACGCCCCCCGCAACGACGACCGCGGCGGCAGCCACGATCCAAGGCCACTTCTTCTTTTTCTTTGCGGTCGGCTCATCAATCGGGACCTGGTACTCGGGCATTTGAAAGACGCTCGCTGACGGTGGCAGAGGCGCCTCGGGCGCCGGCAGAGCGACCTCTGGGGTTGGCGGCGGCGGTGCCACCAAGCGACTGCCCTCGATGCTGGTGCGGAACAGCACAGTGCCCCGCCTCGTCTTCGCTGCGGCTTCGCATCCTTCATGCTCGCCGGATCCGGGAAGCGCGATCCTTGCCTTCGTGCCCTGGACGGTGCGCGCTACGGTCCTGCCGGCCGGCGGGACCCGGCACTGCAGGCCGACGTGGTGAACGAGGCCCTTCGGCACCTGTTCGACGCGAGCTACGACGAACGGTTTTCCATCGAAGGTCTTTTCTTCGAGCACAAGCTCGACACCCAGGGTTCCCCCGTTGGCCTCGAGCATGTGATCGAACGCCCTGCGCACCGGTGGCGGCACAAGTCCGCTAAGCTGATGGCTCGGCCGCAAGGCGCCCACGCGCTCCAAGTCCCTGAGCATGGCCGTCTCATTGCCCATCGCGTGATGGACCAACGCTCTCATTTCGAAGAGCTGGACGAGCTCCTCCACGGAGAGATCGGCGTCCCTGGCAGCCAGGTTGAACGTGCGAAGCGCCGCCGGGAAATCGGCATCCTCGTAGGAAGCGACCGCATCGTCCAACAGGGGATGGGCCTTTGCCTCGCTCGAAAGCAGGCAGAAGGAGCCCAAAAGCACAATAATTCCAAGTTTTGTGGGCATGTTTCTTGTCCCAGTAAGTTAACCCAAAGTGAATCTATAATCAAAAGTTTCACTTATAGCGGCTAGTCTGCGCTATAAAAGGTAGAGGAATCGTGAGCTTGGATACGAAGAAAAGCGAGATCCCGGTCGAGCCACCAACCCTCGAGCCCGAACCTCTGGAGGACAGCCTGCCGCCGGAGCGCGCGGCGCCTGAGCGAATCGGCCGCTACGAGCTCCGCTTCGAGTTGGCTTCGGGAGGTATGGGTTCGGTCTACCTTGCTCGGCTCGATGGAACCGCGGGGTTCGAGAAGTTGGTCGCGCTCAAGCGAATCCATCCCCACCTCTCCAAAGAAACGAGCTATGTCGAGATGTTCCTCGACGAAGCCAAGATCGCTTCACGGATCACGCATCCGAACGTATGCAGTGTCTTCGACTTTGGCGAAGCGGACGGCGACTACTACCTCGCGATGGAGTATCTGGTCGGTGAACCCTTGTCGCGGTTGTGTACACGGGTCTCGAAGATCAGTAAACAGCGCCGAAGTCGCATGCTGCCGCTCATCATGGCACGCATCATCGCGGACGCTTGTGAGGGCCTGCATGCGGCACACGAGCTCAAGGACGCCAACGGCGATCTGCTTCGCGTCGTGCATCGCGATGTCAACCCACGAAATCTGTTCGTCACGTACGACGGCGCGGTGCAAGTGGTCGACTTCGGACTCGCTAGCGCGCGTGAGCGCCTGCACCACACCTCGACAGGGGAGATGAAGGGGAGCTTTGCATACATGGCTCCCGAACAGGTGACGTCGGGGGCCGTTGACCGACGAATCGACGTCTGGGGTCTGGGGGTTGCCTTGTGGGAGATGCTCGCGGTTGGGCGTTTGTTCAAGCGCGACAGCACGGCCAATACGATGTATGCGTTGCTTCACGACGAGATCCCACCACCTTCCAAGCATCGTTCGCAAGTTCCGAAAGAGCTCGATCAAATCGCATTGAAGGCACTCGCGCGCGACCCGGACGACCGCTGGCAAACGGCCCGGGAGATGGGACAAGCGCTGCGAAAGTTCTTGGGCACGCGCGACGAGTTGATCGGTCCGGCTGAGCTGTCGGACTGGATGGCAGAGCTTTTCCCGCAGGGACAGGCGCGCAAGAGTCAGCTCATGGAGCTTGCACGCATGGCACGCGCTCCCGTGCTCTCGATTCGAGTCGCCAACGAGTTCGACGTCACGCAAGTCGCAAGCCTTTCGGGGGCCGTACCGCCTATCCCGAAACGACGGAGGTCGCGACGGACGATCGTAGGTTTGCTCGGGGCTACGGTCGCGACCCTCACCGTACTCGTGCTGCTTTTCGGTCGAGGCGGCCCGAGCGCCGAGAACGGGCCGCCTCCGGTGGCTGTAGCAGTACCCGAGGTCGCTTCGACAGAATCGATGGCCCCCGCTGAGATCGAGCCGGCGGCTGACTCCGTGCCCGCTCAGGTGATCCCGCCGACACCGAAGGCAAAGACAGAGCCGACGCCGACGAAGACGCCCGTGGTCGCGCCCGCTCCCAAAGCAGACAAGCCGGCCGTCAAACGGCGCCCCCGTCCGAAACCACGCGCGAGCAGAAAGCCCGGCACCGTCAATCTCGTCACGCGGGGCGGTTGGGCCGAGGTTTTCAAGGATGGAAAGTCATTGGGCAGCACTCCGAGACGACTGACGCTCCCTGCGGGTCGACACAAGCTGGTACTGAAGCCTTTCGGTGACGGAGCCCCGAAGAAGGTGTTCGTCGAAGTCGAAGCGGGCAGCACCAAGCAGGTTTCAATCCCCCTCAACTGAAGCGAGCGCGGCCTAAGGCTTCCACTTGGTCGTCATGTCGATCAGGCGCTCCTGCCGACCGGTGTACGGCGGATAGAAGAGATTCAGGAGCGAGAAGCGCGGGTTGGTGAAGACCGGGCGCATCTTGCTGAACTCCGCGAAGCCGTCGAAGCCGTGGTATTGGCCCATGCCGCTTGCGCCGACGCCGCCAAAGGGCAAGTCGTGCTGGGCTATATGGAGGATGCAATTGTTGATGGTAACACCCCCGGAGATCGTGCTGTAGAGGAGCTTGTCCTTCCGCGCGCGATCGTGGGTGAATACGTAGAAGCCCAGCGGTCGGTCTCTGATGGTAACGTATTCGATGACCTCGTCGAGGCTCTCGTAGGTCATCATGGGAAAGAGCGGACCGAAGATCTCCTCTTGCATGATCATCATGTCGCCGGTCACATCGAGCACCAGGTGTGGCGGGATCTTCCGGAGCGCGTCGTTGAACGATGCGCCGGGTACGAGGGGCACCAGCTTCGCGCCCTTTGCCTCCGCATCGTCAAGCGTCATTCGCAGGCGCCGGTACGCCTTGTCATCGATGATCGACGTGTAGCTGCGGTCGTTCGGATCCGGATAGCGTTGGGCGACCAGACGCTGAGCCGCCGCCACGAATTGCTCCTCGGCGCCCTCGGGAAGGAAGAGGTAGTCCGGAGCCAAGCAAGTTTGCCCGGCGTTGATGCACTTCGCGTACATGATTCGAGAAGCCGCTTCGTCGATATTGAAGTCGTCGCAGACAATGGTAGGCGACTTGCCTCCGAGCTCGAGGGTAACCGGCGTCAGATTGTCGGCCGCGGATCGCATGACGGTGCGACCGACATCGGCAGAGCCGGTGAAGATGATGTGGTCGTACGGCAGCGTGGAGAAGTCCCCCGCGCGAACGCCTGGCAGGATCGCCACGACGTCCTCCGGATACACCTCGCTGAACTTGTCGGCGAGGAGGCGGCAGAGGTGCTGGGAGTTGCTCGCCATTTTGATCATCGCGCGATTGCCCGAAGCCAAGACACTGACGAGCGGGCTCAAGGTGAGGAACAGCGGGTAGTTCCAGGGCGAGACGATGCCCACCACGCCCTTGGGCTGCGGGATGACACGGTTGGAGCCGGTTGCGAAGAGAATCGACACGTCCCGACGTTGCGGTCGCATCCATTTGCGAAGCTTTCTCAGCGTGTGACGCAGCCCGTCCACGACCGGGAAGATCTCGAGGATCTTCGATTCTTCAGCGCAGCGGTGGCCGAAGTCTTGGGCAATGGCCTCGACGATTGCATCTGTATTGTCGACCAGGATTCCCTCGAGCGCGCGAAGGCGTTTCTTGCGTTCGTCGAGGCTTGGATACGGATCGCGCAGATACGCCTCGCGCTGAAGCTTGAAGATGCGTTGCGCTTCGTTCTCGACGAATTCGATTGAGCGGATTTGAGCGGTTTGGACCATAGCCGTCTGGTTGTAGCGTCACTCTGCGGCCGTTCGCAAGCCGGACCTTTACAGCCCCGCCCGGCCTATTCGCCAGCCGCTTTGGATTCCAGCTCCATCCAGCGAGCCACCAATCGATCGATGTCATCGTGGAGCCCCCGCTGGCGTGCCACGATCGAGGGGACTTCTTCAGCGCGTTCGGAATACAGCGTAGGGTCATTGAGTAGCGCTTCGACCTCGGCGGCCTCTTTCTCAGCACGTTCGATGTCGCCCGTAATCCGCTCGAGCTCGAGCTTCTCTTTGTACGAGAGCTTCTGCGCTTTCGTGGAGGGCCTTCCCTTTGGCTTCTTGGGACTCTTGTCGACGCGTCGCTTTGTCGTGGCCTGACGCGCGGCCCGCTGGTCTCGGTAGTCGCTGTAGTTCCCCGCATAGGCGATGACCCGGCCAAAGCCTTCGAACGCGAGAATCTTCGTGGCAACTCGGTCGAGAAAGTAGCGATCGTGGCTAACGATCAGCGCGGTCGAATTCGATTGGATGAGCATCTCCTCGAGCGCAGCAAGGGTAGCCACATCGAGGTCATTGGTTGGCTCATCGAGCACCAGCACATTGGCCGGGGCGAGCAAAAGCTTAGCCAGGGCCACCCGCGCGCGCTCGCCCCCTGACAACGATGAGACCTTATCCCGCGTGCGATGAGGAGCGAACAGGAATCGCTTCAGGTAACTGCGTATGTCGATGGAGCGACCCTGGAACGTGACTTGCGGCCGGTCGGGCGCGACGTTCTGCTGCACCGACTCGTCTTCGTTCAGGCCACTTCTGCCCTGGTCGAAGTGCGCGAACCTCGTATTCGTTCCGACGACCACCCGGCCCTGCGTGGGTTCGAGCTCGCCGAGAAGCGCCCGCAGCAGCGTGGTCTTGCCCGCGCCGTTTGGGCCGACGATGCCGAGGCGATCCCCACGGGTCAAGATCAGGTCAAGCGAATCCACCAACTCGAGCGCGCCGATTTGCACGCAGAGGCCCTTCGTTTCGAGCACTGTGTTGCCGAGGCGTTGCGCCTGGCCCTCGAACCGCGCGACTTGTTCGTGCTTGGGTCCAGCGGCGTCTCGGAGCGCTTCGACTCGTTCCACGCGCGACTTCGATTTGGTAGTACGGGCCTTGGGCGACCGGCGGAGCCATTCGAGCTCGGTCCGCAGGAGGTTCTGTCGATTGGCTTCGGCGCGATCGGCGTGCGCCAGTCGCTCTGCTTTGGCTTCCAGGTAGGCGTGCCAGCCGCCTTGGTAGCTGTACACCTTGCCCTGATCGACCTCGAGCGTTCGCGTCACGACTCTGTCTAGGACGTAGCGGTCGTGCGTGATGAGGATCAGCGCGCCGCGGTACTGGTCGCGCAGATAGGATTCGAGCCATTCGATCGTGTCGGCGTCGAGGTGGTTGGTTGGCTCGTCGAGAATCGCCAAGGTCGGCTCTTCCACCAGAAGCCGTGCAAGCGCGACTCGACGACGTTCGCCGCCGCTCATCTCGTCGACGCTGCGATCGATGTCGTGAAGATCGAGTTGCTGAAGCAGCACGTCGACCTGGTGGCCGTGTTCCCAGCCGCCGAGCCGCTCGACCTCATGAGCAGCCGCAGCCTGCGGCTCGGAATAGGCTTCCCAGCCTGGTTCCTGCGCGGCGATCAGCGCGCTGAGCTCTGCGTGGCGCTCGACTGCCTCAGCCCAGGTCCCAAGTCCTTCGAGCACGATCTCCCGCGCCTTACGGCTCGCGGGCAGGTTCGGCTCCTGCGGCAAGTAGCGGATGATCGCTTCGCGGCGACGCGCGACTCGGCCTTCGTCGGGCAGCTCTTCGCCGACCAAAATGCGCGCCAAGGTCGACTTGCCCGAGCCATTGTTCCCAACGAGGCCTACACGCTCCCCTTCGTGAACCGACAGATCCACTCGATCGAGAAGGCGCGTCTCGCCGTACGCTTTGCTCAGGCCTTCGGCAACCAAGATGGGCACGTGCGTGCTTGTGCGGTATCCGTGGAGCGTTCACAAGGCGAGACGTCAACCCGGGCCGTGCGCGTTCGTCCTCTTCTCCGATGGAACGATCTGACGAATGCCTCGTTCAACTCAGGAAAAGATGCGCAGCGCGACGGCGATCTGTGCGCCGAAGCCGGTGAGGAACGCTAATGTTCGAATGCCGGGGAGGCCAAAGGCGCCGGCCGGGAAGTGAATGAGCCGCGCCCAGAAGTACACCTGCGTCGCGACTAGGATGCCAGGCTCGTCGCCCTTCCCCAATGCAAAGGCCACCAGGACCAGTGTCGCGAAGATAGCGAGGTTCTCGACGCCATTGTAGTGCGCCCGCTTCGCGCGGCGCGCCCAGAGGGCTTGCTTCAACTCGTCCTCGGGATCGACCGGCTTCATCGCCCCGATCACCCCCAGCGAAACCATTCGCTCCAAGACGTATGGAACCCAAAACAGTGCCGTCATCAGTGCCGCGGCTGCAAGCCATTCAAGTGCGCTCATCGAATCCTCCTTTTAACAACGTTCCTAGCGTTCAGCCCCCGTACTGTCACCCGCAAGACCTCGTTACGCCACGCGGCTGTTCGTGGTCGCATTTCGCCTGTGTTTCCCGACATCAGAACGGATAAGCCTGAAGCGTGTCGAGAGCCATCGTCATGAGCATCTGCACCGCCTCTGGCGAGTCGATCGGAATGCCGGCGGCGCCGCCTCCGTAGATCGCAGAGCTCTGGGGTTCGGCGTCGCGATTTTCGCGCGCATGGGCGACGGCTTCAGGAAGGTCGGTGGCAAATGCGTCGGCGACGCCGGGCCGAGTTTGGGGGCGGGTCACGCACATGTGAATCGCGGAGGGGTGCTGCTGCCCGTTGAAGCGCCAGCCGCGGGTCTTCATGAAGTCGTTGACGTGATAGATGTCGAACTCGTCGGAGCGGAACGAAAAGCAAAACGTCGGTGACCCCATGAGCATGAGCTCTGGCCGTGCCTTAACCGCGTCCTGCATCTTGAAAGAGGTCTCGAAGATCTGCTTGGCGTAGCGCAAGTACCCTTCCCTGCCGTACCGCACCATGGCGGCCCAGGTCGCCGCGATGAGGCCGCCCGAACGGCTGCCCGCAAGCCCGTTCGATGCATAGATGCCGCCCTTCCACGCTGGCTCGATGTAGTACTGGTACTTGCGGAACGAGGCGTCCCGGTAAACCACGACCGACGTGCCCTTGAGGCCATAGCCGAATTTGTGGGTGTCGGCGGAGATGGAGGTCACGCCTGGCAACCGAAAATCAAAGACCGGGATGTCATATCCGAGGGCTTCGCCCCAGGGCAGGATGAAACCGCCTAGACAGCCATCCACGTGCAGCCCAATACCGTGCTCGACTGCCAAGTCCGACAGCGCATCGATCGGATCGATCGTGCCATACGGATAGTTGCCGGCCGAGCCGACGAGCGCGACGGTGCGATCGTCGATCCGGTCACGCACGAAGTCCAGGTCGACGAGTGTGCTTGCCGGATCGGTCGGCGCCTGGACGACCTCGATGCCGAGCAAGTGCGCGCCCTTGCGGAAGGCAGGGTGAGCGGTGTCCGGAATGATGACCTTGGGACGATCGATACCGCGCTCCTCGCGTGCCTTGTCTCGATAGATGAGAAGCGGATTGATGATGCTTTCGGTGCCACCGAAGCCGACCGCGCCACAGGCCTTGTGCGCGGGCTGCTGCTTGCTGACCGCCTCCCCGTGCATGAGGTCGAGGGTCATTGCGATGATGTCCGACTCGAAGCGGGTCATGCTCGGGCAGATGTCGCGCTGAAGCGAGTTCACGTACGAAAAGAGCGCGGCTACCGCATTTAAGAAGTCGTAGTGCTCGTGGTCGCCGCTGTACATGGTGCCCGAGCAGCGGCCGTTCTCCCACGCTTGGTCTTCCCTGCGAGCGATGGCCCGAAGCTCGCCGAGGATTGCATCGGTCGAACGGCCTTCTGAAGGGAAGCCGCGGATCACGCCGTGGCTTTCTGCATACGGATAGAGGCCTCTCATCAAGGTTTCGATCGTGTCACTCATGACCAACTCCCAGCGTTCAGCGCGCGAAACACAGCGCGATTCTTCTTAAACGCACGGACGAACTGCGCAAACATCTCATCGTAACGTGCGGCCAGGTGGCCCCGCGGCTCAAAGACGGCAGCGACGGGGATGCTCGCTTCAATCTCCTCCAGCGACAGCTCGCCAAGTCGATGAAAGCCAAGCAGTGCGAGACCACGGCTCGCGGCGTACTCCGGATCGGCGAGCTGCTCTACCGGAAGCTGAAGGACATCGGCGAAGATCTGCGCCCAGGCTGACGAGAGCGCGCCGCCGCCGTAGAACCTGATTCGCGAGATGTCGCGCTTCGCGAAGCGCGCAACGCGTCCCTGCACCCACCGTAGATTGAATGCCACGCCTTCGAGCACCGCGCGTCCAAGATGCTCGCGGGTCGTCTGGAGCGAAAGGTTCAAGAAACCGCCTCGCACCTGACCGTCCTCGGCCGGTGTCACCGAGCCGGTCAGCCAGGGAAGGAAGAGCACCCCGTCGCTGCCGGGCTCGACCGTCGCGATGGCGTGCTCCAACGCAGCGAGCGGCTCGGTGCCGCTGTGGTCCCCGAACCTGTCGCTGGCGAACACCAGGCGCTCGAGAAAATAGTCGAGCGCTCCGCCGCCGATTCCCGCCTCGGCCATGACGAAATAGCGACCACGGATCGGCGACGGCATGCTGACCAGAGAGTTGAGAATGTCGGTCTTCTTGAAGTCGACGTGGGTGACACACACCCCGGTCGTTCCGATGGAAATGCCGGCGTGATCGCCAGTGAATGCGGCGGCGCCGACCCCGCCAGCTTGGGTGTCGTTGATCGGAGGGAAGACCGGCGTGTCACGCGGAAGCCCCAGACGTTCGGCGATCTCGGGGAGCACCGGGCCGAGGGGCTCGTCGACCGGCACGAGCTCGGGAAGCTTCTCGGCGTCGAGGCCGGACCATTTCACCAAAGTCGGGTGATAGGTGGGGTCTGAACGCCTGTTGTCGGTCAACAGCATGAGGAAGCTAGAGCAGCGATTGGTCACTCGCCGTCCGCAGAGTCGCATCGCAACGTAGTCCATCGGCTCGAGAAACGTCGCGGTCCGCGCGTAGGTCTCGGGGCGCGCGAGCTTGAGCCAGCGCATGTGGGCGAGCGAATCTGCACCCGAGTCGAGTGGAGGGATGCCATGAATCTGTACCCAACGCCCCATTTGGAACAGATTCGGCTTCATGCGCTGTCCGCCCGGCAGCGCCTTCAGCCGAGCCGGCGCGCCCCGCTTGTCCATCCAAACGACCATGTTGGCCGTGGGACGACCTTCGGTATCGACTGGAATGATCGAAGAGTATTGGCTGGCGCAGGCGATGCCACGGACTCCGTGTCTGTCTGGCAACGAATCGAGGGCCTGATCGGCGGCCGTCAAGACCGTTTTCCAAACGCGCTCCACGTCCTGCTCGGCGCCGCCGTCTGCAGTGAGAGTCGTTTCAATGGAGCCCCGGCTGGTGCCGAGCAGCGTGCCGTCGCGCCGGACGACGGCGGCCTTCACGTTTGATGTACCGAGGTCGATAGCAAGAATCGGCAAATCGAGTCACCTCACGGGCCGTTCGGGCGTATCACGGTCCCTGGCCATCTGGGCGATGCAAAGTAACACAGACAATGGGTTAGAGTATCAGCCTAGTCAGGTTGACAACGGAGGAGGTTTCGAAATGGCTGTCAAAGCGATTCCAGATGGTTTTCACTCGGTGACACCGTACCTGCTCGTCGAAGACGGTGCGAAGTTGATCGATTTCGTCCGGCAGGCATTTGGCGCCGAGCAGATCGAACGCATGGAGGACCCCGACGGCACGGTGCGGCATGCTCAGGTGAAGATTGGCGACTCGTTCGTGATGCTGGGCAAGCCTCACGGCGAGGCGATGCCGGCCTCGTTGTACCTCTACGTCCCGGACTGCGACGCCGTGTACGAGCGGGCACTCGCGGCGGGCGCAACGTCGATCATGAAGCCGGCAGACCAGTTCTACGGCGATCGCGGTGCAGGTGTGACCGGTCCGTGCGGCAACATCTGGTGGATCGGCACCCACATCGAAGATGTGTCCCCGGAGGAGCTACATCGACGCGCTGCAGAAGCGCCGTAGCGACCCGTCAACTACTGCTCGATGCAGTAGAGGCGAAGCAGAGTGGAGCAGGCCGGGGTAATGTTTTCGGTCCAGGTTGCGGTCGTCGAGCTGCTCGCTCCGCACAACGCCTCGCCAGTGGAACCACTCATGAAGGCTGCACAGTCGTCGCCGGGATGGGAGGCACCCGTGGCCAGGGTTCCGGTCCAAACTTCGCCGACTTGGAGCGTTCCGTTCGCGTCCAGATTGACCGGCGCGAGGATCGAGCCGTCGACCAGATCGTCCCAGTCGTTGGCGACCCTGGTACCGTCTACCAAGAGGTACGGGCCGCTCGCATACGTGACGCGATCGGACACGGCCGACGAAATCGTGGACAGCCAGGCCTTGAACTCGCCTTCGAGACCGGCGGCGGTTGCTTGATCAGCGCACAAGGCGTCCGCTCCGGCAATACCGCCAAAGTTTGCGTTTTGAGGCGTGTCGGTGATGAAGACTCGCCACTCGGTGACGCCGGAGTCAGCGGCAGCGCCAGCGTCAGCGTCAGGGCCAGCGTCGGGGGCAGTGCCAGTGCACGCGAGCAAGCCCGTCATTACGATGGCGAGCGGAAAGCTATGGAGGACGGGTTCCATTCGAATCCTTTCGCACGCTACTTACCAGCGCTAGCCAAGCGGGTCGACCCTCAGGCGCGTGAGCTTCAGCTTGCTGAGGAGCCATTTGCCGCCCTCTTTGCGGTACTCCTCGTGATAGTGACCATAACCGCGAATGCCGCGCGAGGGCTTGAACTCGACGTAGTCGAACATCGCCCAGATTCCGCGCGCCTCGGTTGGGCTGAGCAACTCGATCTCTGGCATGTGACCGTGGTGCACAGTGGTCGCTTTCCCAACGGCCTTGCGAATGAAGTCGACGACGTTGGCGCGACCTCGAATGGTGTCTCCGGGCGCGTGCTTGTCGTGCGAGACATCGACGACGACATCATCGGTGAACACCTGCGAAAAGGGCAGCCATTGCTTGGTGTCCATCAAGCGGAAGTACCGCGCCTTGAGCTGTTTGATCGCCTCGAGCTCGAGGACCTGCTCGGAAGGCGAGAAGCCGTGGTCCGCTGAGTCACCCATCGAGGGCAATTATCCACCCCTTCCCGTCGGCGTGCCAGGCGCTTCGGCTGCGTGCGCGCTATTCCGCTGAGCACACCCCGTGGTAGCGTCTCGGCTTAGTGGCGGTTTCGTTGCGCACGCTCAAGAAGGAAATTTCTCGCTGCGAGATCTGCAGTGCGCATCTTCCTCTT
>Ga0209456_10000090_pt1 | contig 46787 bp, 39 predicted proteins | sample COG_11_FD_184755 | JGI IMG/M metagenome (GOLD analysis project Ga0209456, IMG submission 184755) | Pelagic marine sediment microbial communities from the LTER site Helgoland, North Sea, for post-phytoplankton bloom and carbon turnover... | ecosystem: Environmental > Aquatic > Marine > Neritic...
AACAGAAGGATAGAGAAGGTCTCTCTCAATACGCAAAGAATTGCGTTGACTTAACATACAATAGCGCTACTCACTTTGATTTGCCTATAACAACAATATCGCTTGTTCAGGGAACGGCTTTGGGTGGAGGATTCGAGGCCGCGCTAGCGAACGATATTGTTATCGCGGAAAAGGGCTGTAAGATGGGATTACCCGAAATCCTATTTAATCTTTTCCCGGGAATGGGAGCCTATCAACTATTATCGCGCAGGATTCCGCCAGCCAAAGCGGAGCAATTAATTTTGAGTGGCTTAACATATAATTCCGATGAGTTATACGATATGGGATTGATCGATATTCTTGCCGAGAAAGGCGAGGGAGAAGATGCGGTTTGGGACTGCATAAACAAAACTCACGGAAAGTCACATGGCAGAAACGCCCTTCGATCAGTTATCCAGAAAGTCGACAAACTTGATTATAGAAATTTCATTGAAGTTGTAAATATTTGGGTTGACGCAGCATTTAGCCTGAGTGAAACTGATCTGAAAACTATGGAACTTCTGCTGCGCTCACAAAGGCGATTGGGTATTCAGTAGTTTCATAGAACTCTTGCGCGTCTTGCCACGAGACGCGCAAGAGCTTGTCGTTTTACAGTTTTGCGGATCTGTTCAACTTAGTATCCGCGTCTAATAGTCTTAAACTATTCGGGAGCGGTGCCAAATCAATATCAAAATATTGACGACGCACGGGCAGATAATTTTCGAGATTATCGATAACAACCCGACCAATTCCGCCCGCCATTGGATGCATCTGGTTTTCCGCTGCAAAACGATTGAAAATAGCCAATCGTTTCGTTTCATCATCCATTCTGACATTTCTCAGCAAAAATCTATTGTATTGAATATAACAATCGAACAACTTTTCTAGCAGTTGATCTTTTGACAAAAAACAATGTTTAAAAGTCGGATAAGTAGCATCAAAACGATCCAAGTTTGTTTCGTTTATCAATCCATTTTTTTGGAATTCGTCATATTGATCTGTACCTGGGATAGGAGTAAGAATATAAAATGACGCCACTTTTGGTTTTAGCTGTTTCAACAAATCAATATGGTCATTTATATCCTGAACAGTTTGATTGGGAAAACCAATGATATTAGAGAAATGGGCTCTAATCCCAAATTCATCGCAGGTATTTACAATATCTGCGTACTTGTTTGGATGATTATGATACTTATTTACGCTCTTGAGCGTGGCTCTATCAAACGACTCAATGCCGACAAACACCTCGAAACAATTTGATCTTCCTAGAAGTTCAATGAAATCGGGTTGGTCCGCAATTTGCGAATCGCACTGACAAAAATAGCGAATGCCAAGGTTGGCTTTCACTATCTCTTTGAGAAGAATTTCAACTTCTGGGTACTTATTAAAATTATCGGAAACAAACATTATCGTATCAATCCCAGCCTTCTTCACGCTAATTAAGCTTTTCATTGTTGAGTCAATACTTTCACTTCTAACTTGGCGACCGGAAATTTTTATAACCGAACAAAAATTACAGTTATACGGACAACCTCTCACCGGATATATTCCAAGCATTGGTGCCCAGTAACGTCTCAGCTCTTCGCTCGAAGGTGGATTGATTATTGTATTTTTTAGTTTGGGCGCCCACCTGCCCTCCAAACCGTACAAAGGCTTTAATTGTCCTTGAATGGAATCGTTTATGATTTCTATCCATACATTCTCTGCTTCAGATACCGCAAAACTTACGCCCCGGTTTTGTAATAAACTAGTATCGCAAGTCATTACATGTGGGCCGCCTATAACACAGTGATTATTTCCCTGGCTTTTTGCATACGCGGCAAGATCTAACGCACGTTGAAACTGATGAGTTTGGACGCCAACAAAAGCGATCAAAGTGCCATAGTTTTCATCAAACTCGAATAATTCCAAGTAATCTAAGTTGCACCAAACATATTCATCAACCATATAAACTTTAATGTCGAAGTCGTTTATTTTCTTTGGTGTAAGGCTGGCAATATGATTCAGCGTAGCGTTCGGCATAAACCCCTTGTTAAAACGCTCAACAAAGCCATTTACGTCATACTTACTTGGCTTAATTAGCACTATTCTTAACAGTTTCATACAAGTCCGCACTTTTCGCCTGTAATGTAATGCATAGTCAACCATGTATAATCCATTGACTATACTTCATCGGTATCCTTATTTGAAAACTAAGGAGCCTATATTCGGCTTAACAAAAGCATGAAAAACGCGGTGAATCAGGATTCCGATAGTTTTTATCCCGGGCGGAAAGTGCGCTCGCGGGTGCTTGTTGTCGATGATGTACCAACTAACAGGTCAGTTCTAAAATCGTTGTTGGTTAAGCCTGATTGCAAGGTGTTTGAGGCTGAAAGCGGTACGCGGGCGCTGGAAATTATAAACAACAACGACCTGGACCTGATTGTGCTGGATGTCGTTATGCCGGGCATGGATGGCATTGAAGTACTTACACGGATACGGGAAAATTTTAGCAGCTCCGAATTACCCGTACTCATGCTGACGGTGAAGGACGATATTGCCGATATAGTCAGGGCGCTGGAAATCGGCGCGAATGATTATGTAACGAGGCCAATTGACTATGCGGTACTCGTTGCCCGAATCAATACACTTATCACCTACAAGATCAATCGGGATTCTGTTCATGAATCGCATAACGCCCTCAAATCTCGCATAGCCGAAAGAACAAGCGAATTGCTGCGGGCTAACCAAGCACTGAAAGTAGAAGTCTCGGAAAGGATAAACGTAGAAGAACAATTCAAGCTGAGTGAAGATCGTTATCGGGTTCTTTATAACGACACGCCTTCGATGTTCTTTACCCTGGATGGCGATGGAAAAATATTATCGGTAAATCAGTTCGGCGCAGACTATCTGGGTTATGCGATGCGTAACCTTTTTGGAAGAAATATTACCGCTCTGCATCCTGCATTCGATCACGCCTTCGTATCAAATAGGATTCAGAACTGCCTGAAGCGGCCTGACAACGTACACCGCTGGGAATCATGCATGCTTCACAACGATCACTCCAAAGTCTGGGTAAGAACGACTGCACGGGTACTGCCTGCCGGGCAAGAGTCAGAACAAACAATTCTCTTAGTATGCGAGGACATCACTGAAGCTCACAACCTTTCCGAGCAACTAACATATCAGGCCAAACATGATGCGCTGACCGGTCTCGTAAACCGATACGAGTTCGAGCTCCGTCTCCAGGAGTTGTTGAATGAGGCCGTAAGAAACAAATCGCAGCACGCACTCTTGTACATGGATCTTGATCAGTTCAAGGTTATCAACGATACATGCGGGCACGATGCGGGCGACGAGCTCTTACGGCAGCTTGCTAAACTTCTCAGAACGTACATTACGGATCACGATACGCTTGCCCGCATCGGCGGTGATGAGTTTGCCGTATTACTGGAACACAGTGACCTGAAGTTCGCAACATCGGTCGGGCGAACCCTGCATAGAGCCATTATGGACTATCAGTTCGTATGGCGCGATGCAAGTTTCAGTATCAACGTAAGCATAGGCGTCGTCGCCATCGAGCAAACTGCCCAAGACATTGCGACTTTGCTCCGTGCGGCGGACACCGCATGCTATTCGGCCAAGGAAGAGGGGCCAAAACACGTTCACGTATATCAGCCTGACGATGAGGAAGTCGTCCGCCGACATCGGGAAATGGCCTGGATCGCAAAGATTAATAAGGCGCTCGAGGAAGATCGGTTCGAGCTTTATTATCAGCCAATAGTACCGGTATATCAGTCAGCCCCGTCCGAACGCCGGGTGCATCGCTACGAACTGCTGTTGCGCATGCGCAATGAAAATGAAGAGATCATCCTGCCGGGATCGTTTCTGCCGGCAGCGGAACGTTATAAATCGGCGATGCGGCTGGATCGTTGGGTGGTAGACAGGGCGCTACGCTGGCTATCGAATCATCCGGGGCATCTGGAAATGCTTGAGATCTGTTCCATCAATCTTTCGGGGCAGTCGATATCCGATAAAGATTTTCTCCAGTACCTGCTCGACAAACTGGTGCTATCGAATGTGCCGCCGTCCAAGCTCTGCTTTGAACTGACCGAAACAACAACAATCGCAAACCTGAGCAGCGCAATCGAATTCATGGAGGAAACGAAAGAGAGAGGATGCCGCTTTGCCCTGGACGACTTTGGTACCGGGTTGTCTTCATTCGAGTATTTAAAAAAACTGCCCGTAGATTTCATAAAAATTGACGGACAGTTTATCCGGGACGTCGCGACGGACCCGATAAACTACGCCATGGTTGGTTCAATAAAAGAGATAGCGAGAGTAATGTCAAAACAGACCATTGCTGAATTCGTGGAAACCGAGGCAACACTGTCTACTCTCAAGGAGATCGGCGTCGACTATGCCCAGGGGCATATTGTGTCAATACCAAAACCGATAAGAACACTCATCGCCACCAGATGAGCGGGCACCGCTCCCCCTTCCGGTAAGGGGGCAATAGACCTTAGAATAGGATCTCGAGAGACACGACCCGAAATCCTATGAAAACTAACACATTGCGGCACGATCCCAGTTGTATGGATGACTTCGACCCCTCGTCCCTACTCACGGATGAGGCGACGCGGCAGATCCAGTCACGGATCGCGCCTACCTTTGGATTTGAGCAAATCAATCTTCGCAGCGCGCTTGGGCGAATATTGCATGAAGACGTTCGTTCAAGCCGCGATGTGCCTGGGCACACCAATTCCGCCATGGATGGGTACGCTGTACGCGGAGTGGATCTCCCCAAAGAAGGCACCAGATCTTTCGAATTGCTGGGCACCGCCTGGGCCGGGCGACCGTTTTCGGGGGAGGTTTCGTCAGGGGAGTGTGTACGGATCATGACCGGAGCGCCGATGCCTGCCGGGACCGACACCGTCGTCATTCAGGAACACGTCCAACTCGAGGACGATAAGGTGCGGATGGATTGCAGCAACCAATCGGGGCAGAACGTCCGCCGTGCGGGGGAAGACATCGCGAAATTCCAGACGGTGTTGGAAACCGGACGAAAGCTCACACCCGCCGATCTGGGCTTGCTTGCCTCACTCGGTATCGGTGAGATCAAGGTGTTTAGAAAGCTCCGGGTAGCCTTTTTCTCAACCGGGGATGAATTGTGTTCCATAGGCGAGCAACTCGAGCCGGGCTGTGTATATGACAGCAACCGCTACACGCTATACGGGATGCTGAAGAGGCTCGGGGCCGAACCCATAGACATGGGGGTTATTCGCGACCGCAAACAGGATACCTTCGAGGCATTTGAAGCCGCCGCAAAGTGCGCCGACGTGATCATCACATCCGGCGGCGTCTCCGTCGGTGAGGCGGATTATGTCAAAGAGTGTCTTGATGAAATCGGTCAAATTAATTTTTGGAAGGTCGCCATGAAGCCCGGACGGCCACTGGCGTTTGGCCAGATAAAAGACGCCTGGTTTTTCGGGTTACCAGGTAACCCGGTCTCTGTGATGGTCACATTTTACATATTCGTCCAGCCTGCCCTGCGTAAACTTATGGGAGAATCCAACGCGGCACCTCTGCATCTGCAGGCGCGCAGCGAATCAAAACTCAGAAAAAAAGCGGGACGCACTGAATTCCAAAGAGGCATATTGAGCCTGGACGCCTCGAACCAGTTTACGGTATCCAAGACCGGGGCACAGGGTTCCGGTATCCTGACTTCGATGTCCCAGGCCAACTGCTTCATCATACTTCCGCTCGAGGCGGAGTCAGTGGAATCCGGGTCGATGGTTGAAGTGCTGCCATTCGCAGCGGTGGTATAGGGTCAGGCGAATTCGGACTGCCGGGCCTATCCCGGCGTATTGGACTTCACCCACCGTTGTTCATGGGGCAGCTGTTCCTTTTTCCACAACGGCGCCTTGGACTTCAGGTCTTCCATGATGAATCTGTTGGCCTCATAGGCCTGTTTTCGGTGGGCGGACCATACGGCGACCAGAACGATCGGTTCACCCGGTGTTACGATGCCCACCCGGTGTACAACCAGCACGTCGATGAGCCGCCATTTTTTAAGTGCGATTTCACATATCGACTCAAGGTGCTTTTCCGTCATTCCAGGATAGTGCTCGAGCACCATCTCGCTCACCGTCTCATCTTCGTTGAAATCGCGCATCGTGCCAACAAAGGCAGTGGTCGCGCCGAATCCCGAAAGCGGATGAGTCTGGTGGTTCTGATAAACGACGAGTTCCTGCCACGGGTCGAAAGTTTCCTGCCGAATTTCAATTTGCATATCAACGACTTCGGGTTTATCTTGCCCGGCATTGTAGTTCAACTTGCGAGGAAAAAGTGCACGACGTTTTCGTTGCAACAAAAGATGCCCTGGCGCTCCTGCTCAGCGGGAATCCCGGCATCTGGGAAATCATCGGCATTTCATTCGGAGTATCCCTGCAGGCGATCCTGTATGTCACCCCGTTCTCTCTGGTCGTCGCGTTTTTGCTTGCCTATGGCGATTTCAAAGGCCAGCGCTTCCTGATCTCTCTGATGCACACCCTGCTGGCGGTGCCCGCGGTGGTCGTGGGTTTGACACTTTACATATTGTTGTCCAGAAACGGACCGTTAGGTGACCTGAAACTTCTGTTCACTCAGACTGCGATGATAATCGGCCAGATGCTCCTGGCGATCCCGATTGTCATCGCGATGGCCCACTCGGCCCTCAAGAATTCGGATAAAATCGTATGGGAAACTGCAAAAACCCTGGGGGCGTCCCATACCAGGGCGATGCTGACCGTAATGTTCGAAGCCAGGTTCGGACTGTTCGCGGCGGTGATTGCGGCTTTCGGCCGCATTATCGCTGAAGTCGGCTGCTCGATGATGGTTGGCGGCAATATATTGCACCACACGCGCAATATTCCTACCGCCATTGCTCTGGAGACCCGTAAGGGGGAATTTGCACAAGGTATTGCTTTGGGGTTAGTGTTGCTCATCCTGGCACTTGGATTGAACATGATACTCAGCAGCGCCAGACACCGATTCGAGACCGCATAGAATGACAGACGAAATCTGCTTCGAGAATGTCGAAAAAATCTACGGTGACCGCGTGTTGTTGAGCGTAGAAGCATTTTCCATGTCGGCGGGTGAATGCACATTGATAACCGGTGACAACGGCGCCGGCAAAACCTCGTTGTTGAAGATCGTTGCCGGTTTATTGAAACCCCAAAAGGCGACGGTGACGATCGATGGCAATCCGCTATCATGGCTCAAGGCCAGACCCAGGCTTCAGTCCCTGGTAGTTTACCTGCATCAGTCGCCATACATGTTCGATACGAACGTATACGACAACGTGGCCTATGGATTGCGCGCCGCCAAGTTACCGGACGCGCAGATCGACGAGATGGTCTGGGAATCCCTGCATTGGGGCAAGCTCGACCACCTGACCCACCGGAATGCCAGAGTGCTTTCCGGCGGTGAAAAACAGCGTGTGGCTTTGACCCGGGCGCGCATTACGAAACCCCGGTTCCTGGCACTGGACGAACCTACTACGAGCATGGATCGTAAATCCCGTCATCAGACCTATGAACTGATTCAACGGCTTCGACAAGAGAATATGTCTATCGTCATCTCTACACATGACATCGAACCGTTTCTGGATATTGTCAGTCATCATCACTTTCTGGAGGCGGGGCACCTGCACCCTATCGATGTCCCGATGCGTTCGACAGATAAAAAATCCCATGCGGTCGTAACGACATTTCATCGCCACAGCTCCTAGGCGGACCCAACATGGAAGTACACGACCGAAGTCGCTACAGCCGGCATATCCAGCTGCCTCAAATTGGCGAAGCCGGACAACAGCGGCTGCTGAATTCGAGGGTGCTCATCGTTGGCATGGGCGGACTGGGTTCTCCGGCATCGATGTACCTCGCATCCGCCGGTACCGGGTGCCTGGTAGTGAGCGATTTCGATCGCGTCGACGAATCCAACCTGCAGCGACAGATCGTACATACCACTGAATCGATTGGCCGAGAAAAAGCATTTTCTGCGAAAGAAACCCTGAGCGCGATCAATCCGGAGATCGAGATCATTGCTCTGGATTGGGCGCTGGACGCCGACGAACTCAGGGAGCAAATCGACCTTGCCGATGTTGTCCTGGATTGCTGTGACAATTTCGAAACCCGATTCGAGATCAACGAATCTTGCGTGCAGACAAGGACGCCTCTGGTTTCGGGCGCAGCCATCCGAATGGACGGACAAATTTCCACATACCTTCTCGACCGCGCAGACAGCCCCTGTTACCGTTGTCTGTACGGTGAGGTTTCAGGCTCCGGCGAGTCCTGTGCCTTGGAAGGCATCATGGCGCCGGTGGTCGGAGTCATTGGCACCATCCAGGCCCTCGAGGCCATCAAGATCATCACCGGAGTGGGCAAGACGCTGAATGGCAGGTTACTGCTCTTCGATGGCACTGGACTCGAGTTCCAGATCATGAATTTCAGGAAGGACCCGAATTGTCCGGCCTGTTCAAGCGCGATCGAGAGCAAATCAGCCTGACCAGCCTGCGGCGTGTCGCTTACTGGACGCTCCCGAAACCCCGGTCCACGGACCCCGCCGGCGGCTGCAAACCAGCGAGTCTGCAGCCCTGCGCCACGGGTCCGCCCGGCAAGAGTAGATAGAGATGCTTCAACCCGCCCTTGATATGAAATTTTTCTTCCAACGCGTCCAACAGATTACGGACCTGGATAGTGTCCGGATGCCGCTCATAATAATCCTGCAGCGCACGCACCACCTGCCAGTGCTCGTCACTCAGCTCGATGTCACACTCTTCCGCAATCTGGCGCGCCAGATCCGGCGTCCATCCCTGGGGTGCGGATGGAAAATCCGCAATTCCACCACTGGCATTAGGGTTCAGTATTTCGTCTCTGGATCCAGTCATATCGGACCTCACTCTGGTTCGAATCGTCATTGTTGCCAGGCACAGTCTGCGATGTCCACCATCTGAACATCCGGCAGCCGGTCCTACCCGTAATTATTCACAAGGCATAGTTTAGCATCGCGAAGTCGCTTACCAAACCTCCACACTATCGGATCGACCTGCCCTGTTCCCCACACGCCGGCATTCGTTGGAAAGCTCGACGGGTAGCGCAATAAACTGAACAGAAGCGCTTCCGGGCGTGCGAAAATTGCCGTTCCGAATAAAGCAGAGGATCGATTGATGAGCGACTTAATTCAAAAAATTCCCTGGTGGCTGCTGATCGCCGGTTCATTGACCCTGGGGCTTGCGCCCTTTCAACCCGTCCCCCATTTGGTGGAGAAGCTATCGATGCTGTTTCAGGGTACCCTGCGTCGACCCGTGGACATATTCGACCTGTTGTTGCACGGCGCGTTTCCCGTTTTGTTGATCGTCAAATCGATTGTTTTCGCGCGACGCAGCGGGAAATGAGTCTTCTACTCCAACCGTTGAGTTAATTCGCCACGAACGCATGCGCGAGCTTCTTAACGAGCTCGACTTGCCAGCGCCAGCAGGGTGTGGCGGGCGATCATCAACTCCTCATTGGTGGGTATCACCCACACCGAGACGGTACTATCCGGGCTGCTCACGCGGGGTCCGCCGGTGCCGTTCGCAGCGCTGTCTATTTCGACGCCAAGCCAGGCCGCGTCGCGACCTACGCGCTCCCGAACATCGACCGCATTCTCACCGATGCCCGCGGTAAACACGATGCCATCGAGGCCGCCAAGGGCAGCCGCCAGAGAACCCAGCTCGCGACCGATGCGGTAAATGAAATAGTCGATGGCGAGCGTCGCCTGCGGATCGTCGCTTTTCTCCAGGACGCGCATGTCGCTGGATATCCCGGACAGACCCAGCAGTCCAGACTGCTCGTAGATGAGCTTTTCAACCTCACCGACTTCCATGCCGCACTGCTCGATGAGATAAAGAATCACACCCGGATCCATGGCGCCGCAGCGGGTCCCCATGGGTAGTCCTTCGGCGGCGGTGAAACCCATCGTGCTGGTGACGCTGTGACAGGCCTGCATGGCGCACATGCTGGCACCGTTTCCCAAATGCAGCACGACGGTTTTCCCTTCGGACGCGCGTGTGTCAAAGTCGGGCAGCACCGACGCGATGTACTCATAGGACAAGCCGTGGAAGCCGTATCGACGCACGCCCGTGCGCGTCAGTTCCCTGGGCAGGGCGAACAGCTGTGCGATTTCGGGCTGGTTTGCATGGAATGCCGTATCGAAACACGCCACCTGCGGCAGACCGGGGGCGCTATCGAGCAAATGGCGGATGGCTGACAGGTTATGGGGCTGGTGCAGCGGCGCGAGGGGCACAAGGCGCTCGAGGCGTTCCACCATGGCCGCATTCATCAACACCGGCCGGGTGAACTCAACTCCGCCATGCACTACTCGGTGGCCTACGGCCAACGTGCGATATTCATCACCGTGCACTTCAAGAAATTCGAGGAGATGGTTCAGCGCACTATCGTGGCTACTAGGTTCGCTTTCAGGCCAGGTCATTTCGGTTACGGGCTCCCCTGCCGCATCACGAACGACGAATCGCGGCGTGGTATAGATACTCTCGACCTGACCCCGAAAAACCAGATTTAGCGCATCGCCATCCATAGCGAACATGGAAAACTTGATGCTCGATGAACCGGCATTCAGAACGACGATCGCGTCACTCAAAACGGCTCACGCTCCCGCACCCATGGGGCGCACGTTGGCCGCCAGAGACATGACTGCCAGGGCGGCGAGCCGGGTGCGCGACGAGACCGTCGGCCCGGTACGTCCATACGGGCCGCTTCGATAAATTGGCAAGCTTTCACAGGCAAATTCCGCAATAGTCGCTCGAATCATTGGTCTGATAGTATATGACATGACGTGTAAACGATAAGAATATGTTGGTTGCGGGGAAGGTCGCATTCGTTACAGGCGCATCATCAGGTATTGGCGCTGCAATAGCCCCAATAACACGAATCTCAACGACTGATGGAAATCGAAGTTTTCATACTGCAATTTCTGGCAATTCTGCTTGCGGCCAGGGTGATGGGGGAAATCGCCACCGCATTGGGTGCACCCAGCGTTATCGGCGAATTGATTGCAGGCATTATCATCGGCCCAAGTCTGCTGGGCTGGGTGGAGGCAAATGAGGTTATTCACATCCTTGCCGAGATTGGCGTCATCCTGCTGCTGTTCGAAATTGGGCTGGAAACGGATGTTGGTAGACTGCTCGACGCAGGAGGTAAAGCCGTTGCCGTGGCCGTTGGCGGTTTCATTGCCCCATTGGTGCTCGGTTTTGCCGTCGCACACTACCTGTTCGACCAGTCTTTTCTGATCTCTCTGTTCATCGGCGGAACGCTGACCGCGACGAGCATCGGGATTACGGTCCGAACACTCGTCGATGTAAACCGGCAAAACAGCGCGGAGAGACAGATCACGCTGGGTGCCGCGGTATTGGACGACGTTTTCGGCGTAATCCTGCTGGCTTTGCTGTACGAATTCTCGGTAACCGGGCAAGTCAACTTGGCAAATGTCACCAAGGTGCTGGTATTCGTCTCGGCATTCTTTTTACTTGCTCCCGTTCTCGCGAAGCTTCTGTCTTTCGTCATAAGTTACCTTGACCAGCGCATCGAGAATCCCGGAACCATCCCTGTTGCCATCGTCTCCCTGGTGCTGTTTTTCGCCTGGCTCGCACACTGGTTTGGCGCACCTGAACTCCTGGGAGGATTCGCGGCAGGCCTGGCATTGTCGCGGCGGTTCTTCCTGCCCTTTGGGCTGGCGATGCAGAGCAAACTGGAGTTCTCTCGAAAAATCGAGAGTCAGATGAAGCCGATCGTTCAGCTGTTCACTCCGATCTTTTTCGTTACGGTGGGCCTGTCTCTCGACCTTCGCCACATCGATTGGGGTTCGCTATTCTTCTGGGGGCTCTCTCTGACCCTGGTAACCGTGGCAATTTTTGGAAAAATCACCGGCGCTTTGTTGATCAACGAACCACTGTCCCGCCGGATCGTCATCGGCATGGCGATGGTACCCCGTGGAGAAGTCGGTCTCATTTTCGCCGGCCTCGGCAGTGCCGCCGGCCTTCTGACCGGGGATGTCTATACCGCACTGATTATCGTGATTGCATACACGACCCTGCTGTCGCCATTCTGGATCAAGCAGTATTACCGGCGCTTGGGACGCTATCTTTGAGTCGAACGAGTTGCCACCCACACAAACGATTCTTCTACATCCGTGCCAATCGCCGGTTGAGCACCGGCCGGGATATTCCCAACATCGCAGCGGCAGTGCCCTGGTTGCCACCGGCACGCCGCAGAGCCTCCTCGATGTGCCGTCGTTCCGCTTCCTTCAGGGTGGAAAATTTCCTTCTTCACCAAGAGTTTTAGAGCCCTTCTCGCCCGACGCCACTTTTGCGACCTTGTTTCCGATGGACCTTCGGATGCTCTTTATTGCCAATACGCGTCCGGACTTGTGGCGCGCTACGGCATCGTAGATCATCGCTCGCAATTCCCTGACATTGCCCGGAAAGTGATAATTTGTAAGCAGGGTCGGCAGTTCGGACGGCGCTTCAGGAGTTTTTTACCGAGAGATTCGGCCGCCTGGGCGATGTGCAGCCTCCGCCAGTAATTCCTTGCCCGTACTGGTCTCCCCGGTGATGAGCGCCGGTTCCCCGGATTCGGCGACGGCCTCGAGGTATTGAAACAAAGATCGCATCTTGCGGCTCACCGTAACGATTCCGGCGAATGCTTCATCATTCTCCAATCGATTGGTGATGAGGCTGTTCTTGAGCGCGGCCATCTGCCGGCGGAGCGTGCGCAGCTCCAGGGCCCGCAGGACGCTGGAGGTAAAGCGACTCTCCTCCACCGGCTTTACCAGGTAGTCAAACGCGCCTTCCTTCATACAGGCTACCGCGGTTTCAATCTCCTGGCTTGCCGTCATTACGATCACCGGCACTTCCGGGTGGCTCCTGGAGATCTCAGGGAGAAGCTGCATGCCCGACACGTAAGGCATAAACAGATCCAGCACTATCGCCGCCACTTCATGCTCCTCCAGCAACGGCATAAGCTTTCGGCTGTCTTCGATGGTCTGTACGTCTTTAATGCCGGCGCTGCCAAGGATCAGGCGTGAATCAGCATTGAAAATCAACACATATGCCCTGCACGCGACCGGGTGTAACAATTCAAAAAGTTACACCCCCATATGCCGTTGCCCTATCCGTTTGGCCTGATCATCACTCGAATCGATGCTGGTCACTATCCGGCCCATCAGCACGTCTCCGAACAAGACGGCGGGTTCAATCAGCCAGTAAAAGATAGACGCCGCGGCGCGTAATAGCCGCTGCCAGCATCCGAGAGTGCTTTCAGGTACTATCGAACGCACCAGTATCGTTCGTCGACAACCTACATCGCCACGGCGTAGCACCGGATAGAACATCAATTTGTTTACATCGCTGAAAAACTTTCTGCTGCGCCCACTGTTGCGCGTTTTGGAACACCCGCAGGTCAAGTCGCGCGTGGCCGCAATGGTGGTAGAAATGCTGGATGACCCGGAAATAAAAATTCGCTTGTGGAAACACACCAATATCCGGCCGGCAACGCTATTAACACACTGGTCCCTGCTTCCCAACGACATACGCGAAGAGCTGATGCGGCAGGCAACCGAAGAGGCCGCCGGTTTCGTAAATGCGAACCTGGGTCACGTCGAAGGCGCTTTCGATCCGCCCCATTTGCTCGATCAGGCGATCGACGCGGCGTCGGTTGAAGGCTTGTATCTCGAATTCGGTGTGTATACGGGCACGACAATCAACCACATTGCCGGACGGATCGGAGAAACGATACACGGATTTGATGCATTCGAGGGATTGCCGGAAGACTGGGGCGGTGTTCCAGCCGGCAAATTCAGCCTCAAAGGTAAGCCTCCCACGGACCTGCGTGACAATGTCGAACTTCACGTCGGCTGGTTTGACCAGACGTTGCCCGATTTTCTGCACGAACACCCCGAGCCGGTTGCTCTTCTCCACGTCGACTGCGATCTTTATTCATCCGCGAAAATCGTTCTATGGGGCCTGGCCGAACGAATCGTCCCGGGTACGGTTATCGTTTTCGACGAATACTTCAACTATCCAGGCTGGAGGGAGCACGAATACAAGGCATTCAATGAGTTCGTGTCGGAATTTCAATTGAATTTCGAATACCTGGGCTACTCGGCACGCGGCTACTCGGTGGCGGTCAGGATCAACGCCCCGGCAGCCTGACCAGCAATACCGTTCCTTTCCTCGACCCGGCGGATCCCGATTGATCAAACCCGCTTAAAACCTGGATATTCGGGTATCGGCTGCTATCTTGATATTAAGGAATCAGTCGAAAATTAGCGTGACGCACGAGCCGGGGGGTGCAACCGTGATCAATCTGGACCCAGGGTGTATGGGCACCGGGGAATCTGCCCATTTAGCCGCAAGGCGCCAATCCATAACACCGCACCCCGTTCAATGTTCGAATTGCCGCTCCGGGCTCGAACTCGCTGGTTGGGCGTCGGCCGGTTTCGGCCTGACGCTCATCTGCCTGGCAATGTGGCTGTTCTTTTCCGCTTTGGCATACGGTGATGATCACAAAAAAAAGCGAATATTCATCGTCAGCAGCTACGACAGATCCTACCTGTGGTCACAGTCGACGCACAAAGGCGTTACCGAAGCGATGCTGAAATACGGCTACCTGGACAACGAACGTCAGATCGAGGAATTTACGCGGCACGATGGCGTCACCAGTTCGCGCATGATTGTCCGAAAGGTGTGGATGGACACCAAGAAAAATGACAGCTTGAAGCATATCGCCGCCGTAACCTCAGAAATCATGGAAAAAATACAGGAATTTCAACCCGACCTGGTCCTGCTGGGAGACGACAACGCGGCCAACTACATTGGAAATCAATTGCTTGATCGTGACGTGTCCGTGGTGTTCTGGGGGATTAACGGCTTGCCTCTCAAATACGGCCTCGTCGATAGCATGGACAAACCGGGTCACAACGTAACGGGCGTGTGGCAGGCAGGTTATCACAAGGAGAGTCTGGAATTGCTGCACAGGCTTGTCCCGGAAGCCAAGACGTTCGCCATACTGGCCTGCGATTCCGTTTCCAGCCGCCCCAAGATCAAGCAAATTCGGGCCCTTTCGAAAGCCGGCCAACTCCCGCTCAAACTGGAATCCGTCGTTACAACCAATTTGTTCTCGGAATTCAAAGCGGCGGCGCTCGAACTCGCCGAGCAGGTCGATGCTTTCTTCATCCTTAACCACGACACCATGCGGGACGATCTTGGTAATCACGTCGATATGCTGACCGTCGGCAAATGGTATCTGGAGAATATCAAGCAACCCGAAGCTTCACACGAGGACCAGTTTGTCTACGAGGGCATGCTGCTGACAGCGAATGATTCCGGTTACAACCAGGGATACATGGCGTTTGAAATGGCTCTGGATATTCTCGAGCAGGGGCTGAACCCGGCACATATGAGAACCAAGACGCCTCCCAGGGGCCCGTTTATGGTAAACCGGGTGCGCGCCGAGATGCTGGGAATCTCGCTTGACGACAAGATGGGTTTCATCGACGAAATCGTTAACGAAGCAATCGCTTTAAGGCATTGATTTGACGCCAACATCACGTTTCAAGCGAGAGGGAAAAAGCTTTTTCCTGAGGGCTTTCCTGGTCCTGCTGGCGCTCACGGTTGGAACCAGCGGTATATTGATGTTCGTTGGTTATTCCTTCAGCCGAAATTTCATACAGAAAAGAACCACTGAAAATGTCACCCAGCAGATTGAAATCATCCGCGACAAATTCGATGCTGAATATCGAACAAACCTGAACCGGTCTCTAAGATCACTGGTCAACGATCCCCTGCTGGACGATTTTCTGAGCGCTTCCGAAGAAGAGAAGCTGCTGATTCGTGGAAAGATCGAAACCAAGTTCCGCCAGGTACTGCGAGACTTCGGCTCGTATCATCACATCGTCTTCTTGGATGCGGATGGGAAAGCCGCCATCAGCATGATGAAGGACTCGAAAGTTGCTACCGACACCCAATTCAACAGCTTGCTACACCCCGATGTCAGCGAAGCCGCGGGGAGGCTATTTGATCAACTGCAGGCGACCCCGATATTGCTGTCCTCAGGCAACATGGAGTGGTTCATGCCGCCCAGAGAGACACAGGTACAAGGACCGTTTGTTGTAGAAGATAATTTGGTACAAGCCGTCGCCGGCATCGCCAAGCTCGATTTGGATACCGGGGGATTTGGCGGAGTTATCATGATTCACCAGACGTTCGAAGATTTTTTGGTGGATCTGCGGGAGGTGAAGTTCTTCGGTGAAAACCCGCTGTGGATATTCTCTCCCGACGGCGAAATCCTGCAGCGTCCCGAGAGCGGCGACGAGCCCTTCGAACTCGGCGAGGCGCTACCCCGGTATTGGGGGGATCACACTGTCATGCGGACCTCAGACAAAGGGCTGGTTGCATTCAGGGATTTTTTCATTGTTCCCAATCAGCCCTTCTTTCGCTTGATGATCGAGATTCCCCGATCGCTTCTGCTGAAAGATCTCACGCCGGCTATTCAGTTCTTTACTATAGTCCTGGTTATCTCTGTATTGGTATTGTTGTTTCTGTCTCTTTACATTTCACGTTTTCTGTCCAGACCCTTCCTGGAGTTGCAGACAACGGAAGGAAGGCTAGCCAACGCCCAACGGATTGCCAAGCTCGGACATTGGGAGTATGAATCCGCAGTGGATACCATAACTTTGTCCGAGCAAGCGCGGGTCACTCTGGGGACGGAACGGGATTGCGCGGCAATAAAATTACCGGACTTCTGCGAGCACATCCATCCAAATGACCGCGCAACCTTTGAGAAAAAACTCAACAAAGCGATTCGCGTCAATGAAAGCTTCAGTTTGGAAACCGGAATAATGCGCCAGGACGGGTTGGAACGCATTGTTCAGCACGAAATCGTCGTTGGTTACGATCTTTCCGGACGCAACAAACGAGTCGTCGGCACCATTCAGGATATCTCCGAACGAAAGGAAACGGAACAGAAAATACGCCATCTGGCCTACTACGATGAAGTCACCGGGCTGCCCAACCGAACCCTCCTGAGCGAGCAAGGTAAATATGCTTTATCCCCGGTATCCCTGCAGGATCGATATGCGGCGATCCTTTTTATGGATCTTGATCACTTCAAAAAAGTGAACGATACCGTCGGCCACAGCGCCGGAGATGAACTGCTTCGTCAGGTAAGCGAAAGGCTGCAACATTGTGTTCGCCAGAGCGATAGAATCAACTTCGAGGATCTCGAACTGAGTGAATCAGAGCTGCCAATGGTGGATAGAAATACGATCGCGCGCCTGGGGGGAGACGAATTTATCATTTTGTTGGGCGGTCTACACGAAGTGGAAGACGCTGGAACGGTCGCGAGTCGCATCAACGAAGTCATTGCTAAACGCTTTCTCATCAACGGAAAAGAGCTCTATACGACATGCAGTATCGGTATAAGTGTATATCCGCGCGACGGCGAAACGACGGAAGAGCTAATGCAGCATGCTGACGCAGCCATGTATAAAGCGAAGAACTCGGGCCGAAATCAGTACCAGTTCTACTCCCCCGCCATTTACGAACAAGTCCAGTCCAGATTGTCCCTGGAAACACAGTTACACAACGCCGTGGCGGATAACCAGTTTCAGTTGGTATATCAGCCCAGAGTCGATATCAGAGATGGAAATACAGTCGGAGTCGAGGCCCTGATTCGTTGGGATCACCCGGAGCATGGCCTGATTACGCCGGACCGGTTTATTTCAGTCGCTGAAGAGACCGGATTGATCGTACCCATCGGGAAGTTTGTGCTGGCAACCGCATGCAAACAAACGCAGTACTGGCATGAAAATGGTTTCCCGGATTTAAACATCTCGATCAATATATCGGCAGCGCAGTTCAACGAAGAACTGGTCACGGTGATCGTCAACATATTGGCCGAGACGGGACTGGATGCCCGCTACCTGGAGCTGGAGGTGACCGAGAGCCTGCTTATCGAAAACATCAAGGTTGGCGCCGGCTTGCTTTCCGAACTCAAGCAGTTGGGCCTGGAAATATCGATCGACGACTTCGGTAAGGGATACTCCTCGCTGAGCCTGCTCAAACATCTGCCCGTAGATACGTTAAAGATCGATAAGTCGTTCACCTTGGATATACTCGAGGATCCAGGTGACGCACTTATCGTCAAGTCCACCATAGAACTTGGGCACAATCTACGACTGAAGGTGGTTGCGGAAGGTGTCGAACATCAGGGGCAGCTGGAATTCTTACATCGACACCGCTGTGATGAAGCTCAAGGGTTCTTCTTCAGTAAACCGATGCCGCCGAAAGAACTTTCTCAGTGGCTTGAAAATAGGATGTTCACGGCGCCGGCTCGGGAAATTGCATAACGATTGCCAAACTTGGGTGAGATATTTGATATGAAAAATCGGACAACCAAAACCGGGGAACGAACCAAACTACATTCACGCCGCCGCTTTCTCAAAACGGTCGGGTCTTCCGCGTTGGCAGCCAGCGCACCAGCCAGTTTCATGGTGCCGCGCTACGCGCACGGTCGACGAAAGACGCTTAAGATTCTGCAATGGAATCACTTCGTGCCCGCCTATGACAAATGGTTCAATAATGTATATACGAAAAAGTGGGGCGAGCAACACGATACGGAAGTGATTGTGGATAACGTCGGCATGACGAGCCTGAGCAGTCGAGCCGCCGCCGAAATCGCGGCGGGGGAAGGCCATGACCTGTTCATGTTCTTGAAGCCCTCACCGACCTTCGAAGATTATACGATTGACCACGCTGAAATATACGAAGAATGCAGGCGTAAATATGGGCAGCCGATAGATCTCGCGCGCAAAAGCACATTCAATCCAAAAACGAGAAAGTACTTTAGCTTCTCATGCAGTTACGTTCCCGATCCAGTGAACTATCGACAAGACCTATGGGACGACATTGGCATGACCCCGACATCATGGGACGAAATCCGCCACGGTGGTGCGAAAATCAAACAAAAACACGGCGTGCCGGTTGGTATAGGGCTGGCGCCGGAGCTGGATTCGAATATGGCGTTGAGGTCAATAATGCACGCGTTTGGCGCGTCGGTGCAGAATGAACACGGTGAACCCGTGATCAAATCTCCTCAGACCAGGGAGACCATCAAATTCGTCAAAGCGTTATACGACGAAGCCATGACGGATGAGGTGTTTACCTGGGATCCTTCTTCCAACAACCGGTTGATGCTGGCCGGAGGCGGTTCGCTGACATTAAACGCGATCTCCATAACCCGCGCGGGCGAGTCCCAGAACATTCCCATAGCGGACCGCATTTCGATTTCCAAGGCGTCGGAGGGGCCCGTGCGTCAGATCGGCCTCATCCACTTGATGGATTCATACGTGATCTGGAAGTTTTCAAAGAACATCGAAGGCGCCAAACAGTTTCTGGTGGACTACGTGGGAGATTTTCGCAAAGCTTTTCTGGCAAGCAAGTTTTACAACTTTCCCTGCTTTCCAGAATCAGTTCCTGACATCAAACAGCTGATCGCGGAAGATCCAACGGCCATTCCCAACGACAAATACCGGGTGCTCGAAGATGTATCGGAATGGACTACAAATCTGGGTTATCCCGGTTACGCGAATGCTGCAATCGATGAAATATTCAGCACCTGGGTGGTTTCGAATATGTTCGCGGAAGTAGCGAAGGGTAAAATGACGTCCGATGAGGCCCTGACGGCGGCGGACAAAGCGGTGAATGCCGCTTTTGAGAAATGGCGTCAGGCCGGCAAGGTATGACCGGTTTCCCCTGAGCGATAAATCCAAGATCACCGGCGTTGCAATATTTCTCAACCCGAATCCACGGTTACGCACGTCGATCTATTGTGGTCACACGTGGCTTGGCAAACTGGCCGGCCAACATTCAACACTACTCACGATACAGGCAGTTAACCCGCGTTCCTCACCAGGATAGGCGTTGCCGATACAGACTGTCCTTCAGTCAATAACAAATAATCTAGGCGCATGACCCGCACAGGCTCCTAGCCCGAATGGGATATCGAATCAATTCGACGCAAAAGCGTAATGTGTCAGGGTCAGAAAAAATGAAAATTCGCGCCGTTCCAATTCTATTGAATCCACGTCGAATCATTTCCACAGGAGGAATGTTACCAATGAAAATCGATAAAGTGATTTCGGCCCTGGTTGCCGCACTGACTCTTTCCGTGTTCCCGGTGATTGCAACATCCGCAGGCAAGGACGCTGGACATGGCAAGGACTACCGTACGTTTAATGCAGACGGTTTGATTTCATATGGACAAATCGGTGACTCCTACACTGCCGACCTGGTCATGTACCTGGCTGGTAATCAATTTATGGTCATGGAAGAATTGATTCAGGATTTCCAGTCAAAAAACAATGAAATAAAGGCCATATACGTCGAGACCATTCCGCCCGGGCAGATATTAAAAGGGCAGATCCTGCAGCAAGGCGAGATCGATGGGCAGAAAACAGCCATGAACCCCGATCTTTTTGCCAGCGTCAACGTCAATCATTTAAAGCGCCTCAAGAAGGAAGGCGTGATGAGCGATCATATGATCTACATACACAACAAGCTGGAACTGATGGTCGCCGCTGGCAATCCAAAAAACATCAAAGGAGCGGAAGATCTCGGGCGCGACGACATAGTGCAGTCTCATCCGAATCCTTTGACGGAGGGCATTTTCAAATTCTACGGCAGTGAGATGCTGAAGGACCTTGATTTGTACGAGAAAGTCACCGCTGGGGCGGAATGCCGCAGCTGCTGGGCGATAGAAGGTAAGACATGGTTTACCTCACGTCATCACAGAGAGACGCCGGATCGCCTGGAAAAGGGCGAAGCCGATGTTGGAATCGTATGGACCACAGAGGTAGTACACGCAAAAGCGGAGGAACGGCCGGTGGACGGCGTCGCCATACCTGCGCCATTGAATAAACAGGATAAAGTAAATTACGCGATCGGTATTATGAGCAATGGGCGAAACATTGAGAATGCGCAAAAATTCCTCGCATATCTCGCGACCGACCGAGCCCAATCGATTTACGAAAAATACGGATTTTTGCGGGCCAGCGCTGAGGAACTGACGCTCAAGCCCCTTTGAACTCTTTATCGGTGCCAACCATAGCTCTGCCGGGGTTCGCCTGTTCTATTACCCTTGACGGCCGCAGCTTGACACCGCAAGGCGATTGTATTTAGCTCTATCCTGGCTTCATGCTTGTCAGGGGGTAAACCGTGACGATCGCTGGATTCGAATGCGAAATTCAACAGGTCGAAGACTATTCCCGTGACGGTGTTGTCTGCCTGAGACAGGCGATTGGCCGTGACTGGATCGAAACGCTGCGCGCCGGGGTCGAACGGAACGTCGCCTCGCCGACCGAGCGAGGCCGTGTATGGAACCGCGATGCCCTTGGCCATACCTGTTTCTACGACAGCCAGGCCTGGCGGCAGATCGGCGCGTATCGTGATTTCATCGAAAAATCACCGCTGGCGGAGATCGCCGGACGTTTGATGAACGTGTCGCGGATCAACTTCTTTTTCGATGCGGTGTTCGTACGTACCTCTGGCACAAAATTCCGCACGCCTTGGCATCAGGACGAACCCTACTGGTCCGTTGCAGGTTTTGACGCCTGCTCGGTTTGGATGCCGCTCGTCCCCGTAGCCAAAAAGAGTGCGCTGGAATTCGTTCGTGGCTCCCATCGCTGGCCGGAGAAGTTCCGCCAGACTAATTTCGGCTCACTGACCAACGACGAACGGGATCAGGTGTCATTTCAAAATGACGACACCGTGCCTTTCCCTGATATCGAAGGACATCGCGACGACTTCGATATCGTCAGTTGGGACATGCAGCCCGGGGATTGCGTCGTCTTCAATGCACGTATCATTCACGGCGGCTCCGGCAACCTCGACGACGATCGCGAACTCAAGGTTTTCAACACGCAGTGGCTGGGCGACGATGTTCGCATTGCGTTCCGCGAAGGAGGCATGGACCCCGACCACTCCGGCGTGATGACACAGCACGGTTTGAAACCCGGGGATCGGCCCGGCGGCGAGCTGTATCCCGAGTTGTGGGTGAGACCGAATTGAGCGCTCGAGCAAGACACCTGCCAGGTTACGTTCCGGTTCGCTAACGCACGGTTAGTACTGTCCATAAGGCTCGAATCAGGTGAGCCGTTTACTAGCCAGGGGCCGGGTTCGAACCCGGGCCGATTCCTCCTGAAAGTGACAAAATGTGTCATAATAGTGACAATAAGCGTCTAATAACAGACTAACGGTTTATTTCCCCGGACTGAAAGTGCCGGATATCAACGACTTGATCTTCTGGCACGATTTATGCGTGTGAATAACTCACACAGTGGGTAGTGGGGCAGTTCTGATGAAGAAAAAGGTGTTCCAACCAGCTCCTCCGGGTTCAAGGCCCAGCGTTGAACCGAAGGCGGAGGATCCCTACGACGTTCCCGAGCTCGATCATCCTTTTCGGGGAAAACCGAAAATCGAGCTCGGGACGTCAAAATTGTGCTCCGGCAAGTCAAAACCCTTAGAAAAAGACCCGACCGGAACACAGGAACCCGATTAGGCAGGGACAGGCGGGTCTAGCGATGGTCAACAAGACCACAGTCGCCTGGCGAATCACCGTACTGCTTTCACTCGTTGCCGCGATACCGGCAGTTCTGTACTGGGAGGACAGCCGCAGGCAGGTGGACACCGAAGCCATGCTGAACGTGTCCGTTTCTGTCAAAACCCTTTCACACGTTCGGGTAGATGCCGTCGGGGATTCGGTGTGGAGTCCTTCGGCCGGTTCGGGATTCTTGATATCTTCCCGGGACTGCGAGATATTGACCAATCATCACGTGATCGCCAACGCCGCGCACATCGAGATTTATCCGAGACAATGGTCCGAAAACAACGGCATTCCGGCGACGCTCGTCAATTCCAATCCCCGGTCCGATATCGCGGTGCTGAGAATGTCGGAATGCTCCGGTATTCCGGAAGCAAGAATGGGCAACTCGGAACGACTTCGTCCCGGCGATGAGGTATTTGCAGTCGGCAACCCGCTGGGCACCAACCCCGATTCCATCAGCCAGGGCATCGTCTCCCATACAGAGCGACTCACCTCGGGTCTAATTCCATATCTGCAAACCGATGCGTCAATCAGTCACGGTAGTTCGGGTGGAGCGCTGTTCAACAGGCAGGGTGAGGTAATCGGGATCAACACCGCAATTGCTTCCACACGGAATGGCAGTATTCCCGGTATTGGTTACGCGCTTCCGATCAACCTGGTAAAGCATGAAACCAGCAAACTTCATGATGGACCTCCAACCTGGGGCGACGCCGGGATAGAGGACCTGTTGACCGGATTGACCGAACGCGAAGCGGCATTTTTCGGCGTCCCCGAGGGACGCGCCGCCATTATTGTGACCGACTCACCTGAACAGGGTCCCAGCAAGGGAAAGCTGTTCGCCAAGGATGTAGTTTACGAAATCGATGACGTGAGCATCACCAGCGTCAACCAGGCCCAGCGACTCATCAGCGGCTATGACCCGGGGCACGAAGCGAAGTTCAGGGTCATTAGATCCGGGCAGCACATCGACGTTGGTGTGACCCTGGTTGAAGGGTGGCAGACCCAGACATCACCTGACGCCGACTATTATGCAGGGCATCTGGGGATGACTGCCGAGATGTGGAACGACATGGAGGACTGGAAAAATACCTTCGATTCACCGGTCATAACCAAGATCCACAGCCTCGGCCCGGCTCATCTGGCTTTCGTTACAAGCTCTCAGAAGACCCTCGTACGCAACGGCCCATTGGTGATGCCTATACAGCTCACGGTCAATACCGTGACAGGGATCGCCTATGACGGGGACTATTACACGATCAAATCCGTCGATGCGCTGGAACGCCTGGCAGCCGAGGCATTTGCGGCGAATTTCCCCATCCTGCTCGAGATCGAATTCTGGGGACGTGACAACCCGCTGAACATCGATGAGCCAATTCGACGTCTCAGGACATCCTTTCATACGGTTATGCCGGCACTCAGCAGCGCCGAGGCCCCGAGAGCGGAAGACACCGACATCGATTTGGACGACCCCGGATCGGTCATAGGTGACGTGGCCTATTTCAACGGCGACAGGGGGCGTTGAAAGCCATAAGCCTCAGTCTCGAGCGATTTTCCGCTTTGAATGCGCCCATCAGCCGACGGTGGAATCGGCGTGAACTCTATTCCTGTTTGGGCTTAACCCGGAAGATATTGTAGACCTGCTGCCGCTGTTCCTTGATGTGACGGTTGTTCAACTTGTTGGCCGTGGTGTCCGGCAGAGAACGCCACTCTTCGTGGATGCCGGAGAGCGCGTCGTCGAGCATCCAAGTATGGTCGAATCTCCGCCCGACGATCTCCCAGAGGGACGACACTTGTGACTTGCTAAGGGAGGTGTTGTCGAGCTGCCAGATCTTATCGTTCCGGATCAAAACGACGTCGATCTTCGCTCGATCGAGAATCTTGGATTCAACCGGCCCGGTTGGCGTTACCTTCTCGCGCAGCACGCGTCTGAATTCGCGTACGGATTTGAAACGCTGGTCCTTAAGCCTTTTCAGGCGTTCGATATCGACCCCGTCTTTCTTAATCCGTTCCAAAACCGGTTCCGAAAGCACGTAGGAAGCGTCGCGGTAGACGACCGTATTGAAGACATTCTGCATGAAGAAGAGCACGACGAAACACACGACGCAGGCGATGACCGGGGTCGTAATCCACCCTGTGGCGATGCTGCCCAGCACCTTCCACTGGATGCCTCGTCCCCCCTTCAATAGCCCGATGCCGATCACGGCTCCGACGACGGCCTGCGAGCTCGAAACTGGCACCAACGGGATGGTGGGCAACCCGGCATTCGCCAACGTATGCTCCAGTCCCTGTGACGCGAAAAGGAACAGCACAATAGAATGGGATACGACCACAACCCACGCCCCAACCGGGGAAAGCGGCAGCAATCCAGTTCCGACGGTCAACATGACCTTCTTAGAGTAGGTGAAAACCCCTATCGCGATGGCCAGCGCCCCCACTAAGAACAGCTGCTGCACTCCTGAAAAGCTATAGAAATCGCCCACGTTGAAATTCGTGAAGGGATTCGAGGCGACAAATACCCCCATCACGTTGGCAATGTTATTCGCCCCTAGACTGTAGGATCCGAACGCACCGGCGAGGATTAGACCGAGCCTCGTATACGCATCGAGCCGGTAAATATGAAGCTTGGCCCACTTCACGACGGACACGGTCGCCTTGAAAAGTATCACTCCGATGATGCCGGCCAGCAAAGGACAGGCTATCCAGGTAGCAACGATCTTGAACAACGCCTTCGTGTCGGTTGGAAACCCGCTGAACAGATTCCATCCGATTATCGCGCCCACGATCGCCTGACTGGTCGACACCGGCAATCCCGCCCGGGTCATGCCGTATACCGTCAATGCGGCGGAGAACGCCGCCACGAACGAACCGCCCAGGGCGTTCACAGCGCCCAGCTTACCCAGTGTATGCGAGGCACCGGCGCCGCTGATGACGGCTCCGATAATGATGAACGCACTACAGACGAACGCTGCGGTGCTGAACTTCACCATCCGCGTGCCGACGGCGGTCCCGAATACGTTGGCCGCGTCGTTGGCACCTAGCGACCAACCGAGGAAGAGGCCGCTGGACAAAAATATTAGGACTGCCACTTCCATAACGCAGGCCTCGCTTAGCGCAGATTTATATTGCTCGCTTTAAGGCAAAGACCGCGAGCATGTCGGAAACATCCTCCGCCGTGTCGGCGATACTATCGATATGCAGCACGACGGAGCGCAGCTGATTCTTCCGGCTGAGATCAATATCGCTCGAAAAGATAGCGCCCATCAGCTTGTGTCCCATCTTGTCTGCCTCCGACTCGTAGAATCCGACCTTATGCATGTCATCGGTTAACGACTCACCACCCCGGAAAAAGTCGCGCAGCGCCCGCACGAGCGCTTCGACCGCCTCAGCGACGGATTCGGCCAGGTTTGCAAAATCCGTTTTCAAATCATCCGCGAGTTCGGGTTTCTCGATGGCCAGCTGCCACATTGCGCCATCGCAGGCATTGAGGATGTCGTCGGTGTGCTCCAACAGGTCCAACACGTCGCCTCGAGATTCCGGGATCAGCGTCTCAACATACAGCCTTCGCTGGATCTCGCGACGCAGGTCGTCGCCCGTGCTCTCGAGCTTGCTCACGTGGTGGAGCTTTTCTTCGAAGCCCGTTGTGTCGGCTTCGAGATATCGGTGGATCCCGATTTTGAACGCCAGCGCACCCTCGGAGACGGTGTTGCAGAACTCGTCGGTCTGGGATTCGAGTTCCTTGGTTTTACTGAAAAGCGTGATCTTGGGCACTGCTTTTCTCCTCCCCGGCTTGCGCCTTTTGGGCCCTGCTGCGGCTTAGTTTGGATTATCGTCAAACGGAGAGCACAGGGCCGTCGCAGCGTATTTGTAACAAAAATGTGACAAGAACGCCAGGATTGCCACTATTTTCCTCGACAGAACGCCGCGAAACTCTCGCGAGATTGAAGTTTCGACGGGTCGTCACGCCTTTAGCGATTGCGAGGGATTAGTACGGTGTAGTCGAAGTCCAGGACTACCGAGGGATCGTAGCGCTTCTCGTCATCTTTGTATTGGAAATCGTGGCAGGGTTGATCTTTGCAGGCCACTGTTCTCAACCGCAGCGCTCCGAGATCCCCGCGCGTGGGAAATGGGAATTTCTCCAACACTTCACTCCAGGCATAAATGGTGTCGCCAGCAAAGGAAGGCGCCACGTGACGGCCGCCGTTTATCGCCGCTATCTTAAAGGCGTTGCCCAGGCCGTTGAAGGAGAGGCAGCGTGCCAGGCTGATGACGTGTCCGCCATAGACGATGCGGCGGCCGTAGCGGCCGTCTTTCTCCGTGTGCTGGTTGAAGTGAACTTTGGCGGTATTCTGGTAAAGCCGGGTGGCGGTCATGTGGTCGCTCTCTTCGATGGTCATGGCATCCACATGGTCGATTTTTTCTGCCGCTTCGTAATCTTCCCAGTAATAGGGGTTACCTGCCAGCTGGGCATCGTAGCCGGAGAGATCCAGGCCGGGCGGAACCACCAGATCCTCCGCCGCCACCGCCCCTGGAAGTTCCGGAATCACCGGTTCGAGGGCGGTGGCACCGGGATTTCGCTTTCTCACCATCACCCAGCGGACATACTCCAGAACGATCTCTTTGCGCTGATTGAATCCGATGGAACGTACATAGACGTTTCCGGTCTTGCCGTTGGAGTTCTCCTTGAGGCCGAGCACCTCGGAGACGGTGTGGAGGGTGTCGCCGGGATAGACCGGCGAACCGAAACGGCCCTGTGCATAGCCGAGATTAGCGATAGCGTTCAGGGAAACATCGGCTACGGTCTTGCCGAACACCACATGGAATACCAGCATGTCATCCACCGGTGCTTCGGCAAGGCCGATGGCCTGAGCAAAGGCGCTGGAGGACTGCACGGCAAAGCGGGCGCCGTACAGCGCGGTATACAGTGAAGTATCCCCATTCGTGACGGTCCGAGGGGTGGCATGGATGATCGTCTGCCCCAATTGAAAATCTTCGAAGAAATTACCTAGATTGGTTTTATTGGCCATATCAATTTCCAATGTGACTAGTCCGCAGCGGTGTCGGATCAGCTCCCGGAGGTCAGGAATGCCTGCGCCTCCTCCTTGCGTTCAAAGACGTGTGGGGCGATGTCTCGCTTTGCAAACGCCTGATCCAACTTCATCCGCATGAAGGCGCTGGTGGCGTAGCGGGTGACGTTGGTCCAGTAATGCTCCAGCATGTAGCGGTCCATCTCCGCCAGGTCATCGGCAACGTTCTCATTGATTCGGAAGGAGTCGTAGTTGACGAAGACCCCCACCCGCTTGCCGATCTCCCGGCAGCGTTTCTCGAGCAGGGCCCGCAAGGTATCGATATCCTCTTTGACCCGAACATACATCCCTTCGAAATTAAGGAAGAGGATATTCCGCGCCGGGTCGTAGCTTATCCGATCCGGAAGATCCAGGTTCAGCAGATCCGCCTCCAGACCCATTGGACCCGCCTGGAAGATGCGACTGTCCATGAGGACTGATTCTCGGACGATGGGGGCGAAATCCATGTGGGCAAGAATATCCTTTTCGATATCGATACCGGGAGCGACCTCGGTCAGGACCAGACCTTTGTGGCCTCGCTGGAAAACGCAGCGTTCCGTGATGAAATAAACCGGTTGCCCTCGCTGCATCGCATAGTCGCCACTGAACGATACCTGGTTGACTTTCTTGACGAACTTTCGGGCCTTGCCTTCCTGAAGAATCTGTAACTTACCCCCGGAAACCCCTACCTTGAGTCCGCCGGCGGTAAACGTACCGGCAAAGACCATGCTGCGGGCGTTCTGGCTGATGTTGATGAAACCGCCGCAACCGATAAGCCGCGGGCCAAATCGGCTGACGTTGACGTTGCCCTGCTCGTCGCATTCGGCCATGCCCAGACAGGCCATATCCAAGCCGCCGCCGTCGTAAAAATCGAACATCTGGCTCTGGTCGAAAACGGCGTCGGCGTTGACCCCGGCGCCGAAGTTACCGCCGCCCGCCAATACACCGCCCACGGTGCCCGCTTCGGCGGTGAGGGTGATGTACTGGGTGACCTTCTCCTCGTTGGCGATAGCCGCCACGCCTTCCGGAACCCCCACCCCCAGGTTGACGATGCCGTTTGGAGGGAGTTCGAAGGCGGCGCGCCGGGCGATGATCTTGCGCGCATCCAATGGCATGGGTTCCAGGGATTCCAGGGGGACCCTGATTTCACTGGAGTACGCCGGGCTGTACTGGCAGGCGTAGCTCTGCATGTGGTTGTGAGGTTCGGCCACCACCACGCAGTCCACCAGAATGCCCGGAACCTTCACGTGGCGAGGATTCAGAGAACCTTGCTCGGCGATCCTTTCCACCTGGGCGATGACGATGCCGTTGCAGTTCTTGGCGGCCATAGCCTGGGCCAGGTTGTCCAGCGTCAATGATTCTTTTTCCATGGTGATGTTGCCGGAAGGGTCGGCGGTGGTGCCCCGGATGAAGGCCACATCCACGGTGCCGACGGTATAAAACAGCCATTCGCCCCCTTCCACTTGCACCAGCTTTACAATGTCTTTCGTGGTGCATTCATTGACCCGGCCCCCTTCCAGGCGGGGATCGACGAATGTCTGCAGTCCCACTTTGGAGAAGAAACCCGGCTTACCCGAGGCCAGGGTGATATAGAGCTGGCAGATCACCCCCTGGGGCAGGTTGTAAGCGAAGATCTTGTTGTCCAGCGCCAACTTCGCGACTTTGGGCATGCGTCCCCAGTTGCCTGCAACCACCTTGCGCAAAATCCCTTCATGACCGAGTCGGTTCAAACCTCGCTCCTTGCCATCCGCCTGACCGGCGGCGGCGAACAATCGGAGGTTATTCGGATGGCCGGATTCCAAAAAGCGTTTTTCCAGGGCCTCCAACGCGGCTTCGGGAATACCGCTCTGGACAAAACCATTGCAGCAGATGGTATTGCCATCCTGAACCAACGCGACAGCTTCTCTGGCGGTGACAACTTTACTTTTCATCGGTCTATCTCCTCGTGCCGGAACGGATCGGCATCGCTAGTCGGTGAGTTCGGCGGTGGCCTGCATGGTGATTTTGCCGTCCGGTCCCATGGCCTCAAGATCGACGCTGTCGCCCTGCGGGACGGCAATGAGCCGGAAAGGGGACAGATCGAAGAGCGGAGCCTTGCCCCGGAACGAAAAGCTCTTCACCGGACGACGGCAGTGCTTGCGCACCAATTCCATCAACATCACCGCGGTCAACGGCCCATGCACCACCAGCCCAGGATAGCCCTCTTCTTGCGTGGCATAGGGGCGGTCATAGTGGATTCGGTGGGCATTGAAGGTAAGGGCAGAAAACCGGAACAACAGTATCGAATCCGGGGTTACCATGCGGCTCCAGGATCCCTCCGCCGGTTTCGGCGGACTGGCCAGGGGTATCGGCGCAGGTACCGGCTCACCGGGTTCCCGGTAAACGATATCCTGCTCCTCCTCGATGCGGATTTTGCCCTCCTGCAAAATATGGTAACACACCGTTACAAAAACCAGTTTACCGCTGCCACCGCTCTTCTCGGTAATTTTGATCACTTCACCGCGGCGGGTGGCGGGCTCGCCAATAACCAGGGGCTCGATAAAACGCATACGGGCGCCCGCAAACATCCGGCGCGGCAACTCCACCGGTGGGAGAAATCCACCCCGTTCCGGATGCCCGTCCCGGCCGATCAGCGACCAGGGCACTTGGGGCAGGAAATAGAACCATTGCCACAAGGGCGGCAGCGAATCACCGTATTTGAGCGGCGAGTCTTCGTTGTCCAACGCGGCTTCGACACCCAGGGCGGGACTGAGCGATATGATGTCCTCACGTTCCTCCAGGGAACCGATCCATTTCGCATAAGGATTGTCGGATGCGTTCATCACGATATCTCGACCGGGCCGGCCACCACGTTGGCATCCCGTAACCTGCCGATTTCACCATCACTCAACCCCAGATCCTGGCTCAGTATTTCGTCGGTGTGTTCGCCGAGGATGGGTGCGCGGCGTGGGATATGACGCGGAAAGGCGCTGAAATCCAAAGGACATCCGGGAACCAGGTACTCGCCGATGCCCGGCTGTTTTAACTGGCTGAACATGGGGTTGGCGGTGGAGCATCGGGGGTCGTGCGACACCATCTGCAAGAAGGTCTGATACGGCCCCCAGCAGACACCGGTGCCGCCAAAGGTCTGTTCCACTTCCGCCAGCGTTCGGGCGGCGCACCAGGGACGCAGCAGGGCGGAGATTTCATCACTGGCCATGAAGCGATCCCCCTCCTTTTGGAAGTCCAGCCGCTTTTCTTTGGCCAAGGCGGCAAAAGCGTCGGTCAATCCGGTGGATTGAGCCAATTCCTTCCACATTCGGTTGGTGACCACCACGATGTAGAGCTGATGTCCATCCTTCGTATCAAAGTCACTGCCATAGGCGCCATATAAGTAGTTACCGTACGCCCGGCGTTCTTCCTGGTTGATCTGCGCCTCCTGGATATATCCAAGATGACCGCACATGGCGTAGGCCAGATCGGACAGCGCCACCTTCACCAATTGTCCTTCACCGTTCAAGCGGCGATGACGTTCGGCGGCAAGGATGGCCATGGCCAGATTGTACCCGGCAATGGCGTCCCACGCTGGAAGCACGTGGTTGACCGGGTTCGGTCGTCCATCGCGATGCGCCGGACCGGTGACGTACGGAAAACCCACGGCGCAATTGACCGTATAGTCCACCGCCGATGAACCGTCGGAGTTGCCCATCAGATTGACCATGATCAGATCTTCCCGCTTTTCCCTCAGGGCGTCGTAACTCATCCAGCCCTTGGTAGCGGGAAAATTAGTGAGGAAAATCCCGTTGCCCTCGCCCGGGGCGGTGATGAGTTTGGTGATGATCTCCTGACCTTCCACCGAGCGCGCGTCAACCGCGAGCGAGCGCTTACCCTTGTTCAAGCCCGGCCAGTAGAGGCTCTTGCCGCCGGCCGTGATGGGCCAGCGACGGGCGTCCAGGCCGCCGTTGATGGGATCGAAACGGATCACATCCGCCCCCATCTGGCCCAGCGTCATACCGGCCAGTGGAGCGGCCACAAAAGCGGAACCTTCCACGATCCGCAAACCTTGTAGAATCTTATTCATGGCGTGATGTCTCCTTGCTCCTTGTTTAAATACCGTAAACCGCTGCGCGTTCCGGATCCTTGCTGGCGACCAGCTCGGCCAGATCCACGATCACCTTGGCTTGTTTCCATGTGGCGTCATCCTGCATCTTACCGTCGATCATTACCGCCCCGGAGCCATCTGGCATGGCCGCCAGGATCCGCTTGGCGAACAACACCTCCTTCGCTTTCGGGCTGAAGACGCGCTTGGCGATTTCGATCTGGCTGGGGTGCAGCGTCCACGCACCGACGCAGCCTTGCAAAAAGGCGTTGCGGAATTGGGCTACGCAGGCCTCCTCGTGTTTGAAATCGCCGAAGGGGCATAAAAAGCGCGCAGTCCATTTGCCTGGCAGACTTCCGCACATGGTGTCTGGATTCCAGCAAGGCCAGCAGTTGATCCACGAAGTGGATGTCCCAGGGGCCTTCTACTTTCGGGATCATGATCACATCGAGCTTGTTGCCTACCTTGCCGACGATCTCGGTGACATCATCCAGAAACCAGGGACTGTTAAGGGCGTTGACCCGGGTCCACAGTCCGGTGTTGCCGAAGTCCACACTTTGTGCCACCTCAATGAAACCAGCCCGGGCCGTCTCTTTTGCCTCCACGGGGATAGCGTCTTCTAAATTGCCCAGCAACACGTCGACTATTTATTGCAAACACGGCAAAAACGGGGTCAATAGAGCAGAAAAATCAACACCTTATTGAACACCACTTTCATTAGCATAACTCTCGGTCTCACAACTTTGTGAGCCGGAGTTGCGAATCAACCCACGGGCTAACGGATCTTAAGACCAACTAATCTTCTGACTTTACCAAGACGGCGCCGATTACACGTAGTTCATATATGCAAGTTGCATCAGTAGTAGGACTGCCAATGCCTGAAAGCCGATTCGGAAATACATAAAGTGCTCAGAGTGTTTTTTGTCGAATTCACCGCCTTTGCTCATCGAAATTACGCCGGTGACCAATGAGGCGATAATTAATAGAAGAACTGCAATCGTCATCCAGAACATGGTGGTCATATCACTACCCTCCGCGCATTAACCCACGTTCAGGTTAGTGAATTTACAGATCGTCGATATTGATTCAGGTCAAGCGCCGACTAGATTTTTTGTGGTTCCATTGGATAGCCATGCTGCCAGAGTATCCTTAGTTTTCTCTTCTTATCCCAATATCCGTGGCCTGCATAGAAAACAAGTAAGTTGTCATTCGGGGACAGTGTTTCGCTCAATCGATCCAATTCATCGACTATTTCTTTTCGTGTTGGATTTTTAGGAAGCGTTACATTGGAACGTTCAAACGTACAGACAATGGGCAACGGTGGAATATCTCGCGCATCTGCTGTCGCCGGTCAAAGACGCCAAACCGACACAATCCTTCATCTATGCCAACGAGCAAAGCTCTGAATAAGTCCCTCGCTTAGTACACTTCATCTTTAAAAACTGCAGAACGAAGCTCGCCTGCAATCTCAGGAATTCAGTTCTCTATGCCTGATTCGGGTCGATGACGGAAGTAGATAATACGCTGTAGCGCTGCCGGCGTATCACGTTGGCTCTCAGTGCGAACTTCGGGCCTGTATGGAAATTGGGGCGTCTATATGAGTCCCTGTAAACCCCTATTTGGTAGTGATAAAGGGCCTGGCTTTGAAATGAGGGTGTATACGATAGGTGTCAAAACGCGTTGCTTGAGATGGAATCCTCGCTTAAATGCGCAACGGGGATGGTTTACGGTGGGCCAGCAGGCTATTTCCAGATATTTTTTCTTTCCAGGCATGAGCCCGTAGGCATGATGGCGCACTCGGCAGTGGCGCCCTGCAGTGGCGTTGTAGTCAAGGTCGATCCGTCTCGATAGGCGAGGCGTCGGCGGTGCGCGTGCCAAAGCGGATCGGGTTTTCGTCGATTCGGCCCTTTGTTCGAGATGATCGAGAGCAGTAGTACAGGGACTTACCGCATCATTCTTAAAAACCATACGGACGGGTATAGATGACGAATGGTCCAGCTTTATGATTGACGGTTATAGATGGCCGACAGTACGCAACAGATTTATCAGGTTAATTCCGTAAAATTTGACCATCAAGTATGAGTGTTAAGAATTAGATGAGAAAACAGACCAGAGTCGATCGCCGCACAGGTTACGACAGACGTGTTGTACACGATCTTTGTTATTTTAATAGAGGTGGTATTGAGCGGCGATCCAATAGCGACAGACGTGCATCAAATGAAATGCGAACCGATTGGGTAAGAATTTCCCCCTTGAGAAGTACCAGGGTACAGTGGCCCGTACCGGTACGCCAGGACGAGGAATTGCCCCACACCTACCTCAAGCGCATTCTAAAGTAGACTCGCCGCATGAATAAGCGCACAGGGTATGTGTTGTGCGGATGTTAGCAAACTTGATGTACAAATTCGGAAACTCGACTCGGGCTGACACACGGTAACAAAAACCAGAAACCGGCAATGTGTTTTTCCGGAAGGTGCGAGCCAAGTGACGGTCTTGAGGCAACTGATTCCGACAACCATCGAGTATTAGCATTACCGCTAACTGTTACTCGATGTCATCGTTCATTTATTTTATTCCGGATTGCCTACATCTAACGTATTGCTGATGGGTGCATTTTACTCGTAGGACCTGCCCCCCTACATGGAAGTGAAGCTGGCCCCCGAGCTTGGGGGCAGGTGTTGGGAAAGCCTCGAGGTTGAAAAGAGTTATTGTTAAATCTGGTCTGAACTTCTACAGGTAAATAGATAAGCTTTTTAGTTTCCTCTAGCCCGAGCCGGGTTCTGCAGCCGCTACCATTTCCCCGACCAACGCGCCGAGGTCCAGGATCTTGTCACCGAATTCAGCCAGAGCCTGACGTACCTCGATTTCTTTGCAGGCCGCAATATTAGTAATGAGCACCAATCGCATCGCCATATCCATATCGTCCAGATCGGAAGTGTTCAAACCGTGGTGTGATTCAAGATGCCTCCTGGCCGCCTCGATAATCTCCCTATGTTCGTCAGTTAAGATTAATTTGTCAGACATTTGTCCAATGTAACAGAAGAGCCGTCAAATAGGCCCTAGAATCAGGGGTTTTTACAGCGAAAATATCTGGAGAGCGGATTTAACTTCCTTACCCCCTGATCCCAGGCATACCTTGAGCGAGTTAGCTCGTTTCGACGCGTAAAAACTCCGGTCCTAAAGGTAAAGGAAGGCAATTCAGGCAAATACGCCTGCTTAACACCTGCCTAACAAGTGCATGGTCCACTATACCAAATAGAACACGGCATATATGAGGATCGCGGCCAACACAAAAAGTGCTGTGTGTTTCGGATTGATCAATTAGTTTCCGTAAATCAAGAATGAATTGTGCGCTATATAGTAAATGGTGAGCGGTTCTACTGCCAAATAGGAGTAACGGGAACACGATACTTATCTTGGATTTAGTCGAACGGCTATCATTATTTCCATAGATCTATAGAGCGGTTAACTGGTTTGATACTTTCTCTTGTTGTTTCTGGTTAGCCTTCAAATCACTTTTACACAAATCGATATTGTTCAATAATTGCTTTGCTTTCTTTTCCAATGCATGAGACGAACCACCCACACGTTCTATTCCATCCCTGACTCGTCTTAGTTCATGGCGAAGGTTGCCAATCTCTTCTTCCAGCTTATCTTCAGTTAATTTAAGTTCCGTGAGAGCGTTACGATATTTGTTACGAATGTCCTGGTTTTGATACATTCGTTTTTACTCTATTCGTTCCGCCATTAGCTGTAACATTTTAAGCACCATAGGAATAGCCTCCCGCACCTATATGATAATCCGTATCGAACAATCACTAGACCCGCACAGGGGACACGATAACTTCGCAATCCGGAGTAACGGGGACACAATACTTATCTTGGATTTAATCGTAAAGCCAGAGATAGATATTGTGTCCCCGTAACTATTCTGGTCCACTGTCTCGGTAATGTAGGCAATAATACGCACCCAGTCCGTAACAATCCCCCCCGCCGACTTCAACTAATCAGCCAATTTTACGTCTCCAATGAGGCATGGCGCAAAAGGATTGTGGCCGGACTATCAGTGATAAGATGTTGATATCCCAATACCAATAAGTTTTTTGACTGCACGGTGCAAAGGTGCTGAAAACATGAGGACACAACTGACCGAGGCGATAGACGACGCCACCGATCGATACCGAGCGGCGACGCCAAAGAGCCTGAGCCGGCACGAACAGGCCTGCCTGGTAATGCCCGGCGGGAACACTAGGACCATATTACATTACGACCCCTACCCGGTGACCATCACCCGGGGCGAAGGCTGCATCGTATGGGATCTTGATGGAAACCCTTACGTCGATTTCCTCGGTGAATACTCCGCGGGCCTGTATGGACATTCCAACCCCGAAATTTCTGCTGCGGTCAAGAATGTCCTTGATCAGGGTATCGTTCTATGCGCACCCAACCAGTACGAGCTCGAACTGGCAGAATCCCTCTGTGCACGCTTCCCTTCGTGTGATCAAATCAGGTTCTGTAACTCCGGTACTGAAGCAAACCTTCTCGCCATCAGCGCCGCCAAGGCTTGTACCCAGCGCAGTAAAATCATGGTATTCAACGGCGCATATCACGGCAGCGTGTTCTATTTTGGGGAACATCATAGTGTTATCAATGCTCCTTTTGATTTCATTGTAGGTACGTACAATGACACAGACCGGTGCGTTGAGTTAATTCGCGAACACCGGGAAGATCTCGCGGCGATTCTCGTCGAACCCATGCAGGGTAGTGGTGGTTGCATTCCGGGAAGCCGTGAATTTCTGCAAACCCTTCGCGACATGAGCAGCCAAACCGGGGCTGTCCTGATATTCGACGAGGTAATGACCTCGCGATTGTCGTCAGGCGGTTTGCAGCACATACTGAACATCGTTCCCGATATGACCACCTTCGGCAAATACCTGGGTGGCGGCCTGACCTTTGGCGCATTTGGCGGGCAAAAAAATATTATGGAGCAATTTAACCCGTGCAGAGAGGATGCACTGATTCACCCCGGCACTTTCAACAACAATGTTCTGACAATGGTGGCAGGATTGACCGGGCTGCGTGATATCTATACCACGCAAATGGCGACTGATCACAATCAGATCGGTGATAATTTCCGGGATACTCTGCAGAGAATCATTGAGCAGCGTGAACTCCCGATGCATGTTTCCGGAGTTGGTTCGCTGATGTGCATCCATTTCCAGCGCGAACGACTTCGAAACATTAATGATGTCGATGCCGAGCCCCGAGTTCGAACCCTGTTTCACCTCGAAATGCTCCTGTCAGAAATATACACCGCGGACCGCGGGTATATGAGTCTATCGCTGGCTCTCGCCCCGGACGACTATCTCAAATTTCGTGCCGCCTTTGAGAATTTCCTGAATCGATTCGCCGGACTGATTCGCGCATGTTCTGCATCCGAGCCACATCGAGCAAAAAAGACGCAAAATTGAGAAGATTCCCTCTGCTACTGCCGCTGTATGCAAACTGTGGCTGCCCCAGGTATCCGCTCAATGCATCTCTGGACTGCATAGATCAAGACTCAGGATTCCGATTGAACAACAGAACTTTCGGTGAGAAAAATCCGACGAATTGTTTCTTGTACTCGGGCTATCCGGGGGCGGAGCGCGCGCCGTTGCCATGGACTATGGAGTGTTTCGATACCTTGACCGGGTCAGATTTGGCAGCAACCAAAGATCCCTGCTCGACGAACTCGATATTGTCGGCACCTCGTCCGCGGCCAGCATCACCACCGCCTACTAGGGCTTGTTTGGAAAAGCGGTGTTTCTCGACGATTTCTCCGATTACGTACATAACAGACCCATCCAGTTGGATCTTCTGAAAAGAACGCTGAACCCCAGAAAATGGCCGAGGCTGGCCTCGGGCAAATTCAGCCGTGGAGACCTTGCTGTCGAGTACTTCGACCGAACCATCTTTCACGGCCTGACCTTCGACAATACGCGCAAGGAACGGCCCTTGATCCTTCTGAATGCGACCGACATGGGGCTAGGGTCGCAATTGTCATTCGTGCAGAGCAATTTTGATTTGCTGTGTTCTGATCTGTCAACGTTTCCAGTGGCGCGGGCGGTCACGGCTTCGATGTCGTTCACGTCGGTGTTCACACGAATTGCCCTGAAAAATTACAACGACGGACGCTGCGGCTACAACACGCCGAAGTGGGTCAAGGATGCGCTCATTGCCGGGGTCGAATCGGACCCGTTTCTGTACGCCGCCGCACGCGACGTCGTGAGCTACGACAACATCGAGAGAAGACCCTAAATCCACCTGCTCGACAGCGGAATCTCAGACAATATCGGGATCCTGTCACCCGCGCTTTACTTCTCTGTACGGGATGCCCCTGCGAGCCAGATCGACCGGATAGAGGGCGGGTCCATCGAAAAACTGGTAGCCATTCTTGTCGACGCCAAACCGAAGACATTCTTTGAGAGAGATCTTAGCGACAAACCTCCCGGCGCCATCACTTCCGCGAATACGGCTGCGGCACGACCCCTCGCAAACTATTCCTATTAGACCGTCAATCTCTTGAAAGGAGACATCCACCAGACACGATCCGAAGTCGAACGATTCAACAGACTAAGAAATTCGTGCGCGGTGCACTCCCGGCCGGATGACGTTCAACCGGTAAAATCGAATATTTACATCATCCACGTCAGCTTTGACCTGATAGATGACGAACAACGGAGGCAGCGATATCAATCCATCCCCAATACGCTGCAACTTCCCAGAGAAGATATCGATGCCTTGATAGACGTAGTGCCCGAACTAATCAACGAAGCGCCGGAGTTTCATCATCTGCTGCAGGATCTGAATGCCGAGATCGTCAAAAACTGACGATCCAGCCTGCTTCGAACAATCTACATCATCTCCGTTCTGATTCAAATCGCAACCGTTCCCTGGCCGCTCTCGCACTTTCACGCTCAACACGATCCTGCTCCCGCAGCGCCCGTCCTTCGTTGGCATTTCTCAATCTTTCTGTTTCCGCCCTTTCGCGTTCACGCTCGAATCGAGCTCGTTCACGCTCCACACGGGTCTGTTCCGCCTCGATGCGGCTGTCATCACTAAACCGCTCCTGCCCTCTTCGCTCCTGTTCCTGCTGCATGCGCTCCTGCTCTCCGGACTGTCTGATACCCTGTTCTCTACTGAGTCTGCCGGATTGATCACTGTCCTCACTGGAACTTTGTGCCAAAGCGCCGCTGTTCAGAAACATCAGCAACGTACAAATCAATGTACCAATAGTTCGCACTGGATAAGTCATCCTTTCGAATCGATTACATTAATACTCTCTGTGCAGAGGGACGTGGTTTCAAGATCAATTTTAGCCCAAATTCCGATCATATGCCGATATTGGGCAGGGTTTTCGTGCGACTCTCAGGCTAAGCTTTCGCGGAGTAACGGGGACACAATACTTATCTTGGATTTCATCGTAAAGCCAGAGATAGATATTGTGTCCCCGTAACTAGAGAGCCATACTGCGTGGCTGATGATTTGTGAAGGAAATCAGTATCCATGATAAAGTCGTTGCTTGTTTTTCATCCCATCAGTCTGCCCGATTTGCCTTTAAGTTGACAGTACCGTGTAAACGGTTCCTCAATAGAGGTCGACTTCTGGGTATAGGGCCCTTATTCATCCATACTCCATACTGAAAATCGGGGTTATTTGACTATACTTGAAGTGGAGGTGCAGGACATGAGGGTGCCGGTTCAGACATCGGATAATTTGAATTATCTGCATGTTCTCAAGGACCTAATGGTAGCAATGCATGGTCTTGAAACCATGGATGAGGTTCTATGGACCATCGCTAAGCGCGCCATCGCCAGCCTTGGTTTGGATGATTGCGTTATTTACCTTACTGATGCCTCCGGTAAAAATCTGATCCAAAGAGCCGCACACGGACCCAAAAATCCTCACGGCCACAGCATTAAAGACCCGATAGTGATTCGCGTCGGCGAGGGCATTGTCGGAAGCGTCGCGGCAACGGGCAAGTACGAAATCGTAGTTGATACCAGACTGGACTCCCGCTACATCTTGGATGACCAACAACGTTTTTCCGAGATTGCGGTACCTATCATCCATGGCGACGATGTGATTGGCGTCATCGATTCGGAGCACGAAAAAGCTAACTTCTACACGGAGAGCCATCGGGACATTTTGCTGGCGATCGCCTCGGTCGCCGCTACGAAAATCGCATCCCTGTTGCTCATCGAGCAGTTGAAAGCCAAGAAACAAGAACTAACCTTTCTGGCCCACCACGACCCGTTGACCCACCTCTATAATCGGCGCGCGCTCCTGGACCGGATCGATGAATTACTAACCTCCGCAAAAGCAGGGGGCCGAATCGCGGCGATTTGGTTCATAGACCTCGACAGATTCAAGCTCTATAACGATAGATACGGTCATATCGCCGGCGACCAGTTGCTACGACGGGTTGCGGGGTTCATTAGCCTTTTCGCTTCGCGGGGAAAACATATCGCTGCCCGTTTAGGCGGGGATGAATTTGTGATTGTGTTCAACGACATAGCTGCCAAAACCACGGTTCAAATGTGTCACCAGTTCATTCGGGACATCAAAGAGTCTTTACCGGTTGATGCGAGCGTTGGTATTACAGAAATAGATTCCAGTTCAATAAGCGACCTCGCAATTCTCGAGGTTGCCAGTCTCGCTTGTCACCAGGCCAAGGCATCGGGAGGATGCGGGTTTCACTTAGTTTCGTCGGATGACGATCAATACCGACTTTACTCTAATCAGCTCTCTTGGGCCTCGAGAATTGAAAAGGCCCTAGCAGAAGATAGGATGACGCTGCTGGCCCAACTGATAATACCGTTGAACGGAGACGGTAATCAACAAAGGGGAAATCGTTGTGAAATTCTTGTTCGGCTAAGAGGAGAGGATGGCAACCTTGTCGAAGCCAGGGAGTTTCTGGTAGTAGCTGAACAGTTTGGGCTTATGTCGAAAGTTGATATGTGGGTTCTTAAAAATGTCCTGCAGTGGATCCCCGAAATACCACCGGCGGTTCGTATGGAAAAAGTCCACATTAACGTTTCCGGATGTTCGGTGAGCGACGAATCTTTTGCTGAAATGTTCGTATCAGAAATATCTAATTCCACCGTTGCTGGTCGTTTATGTGTGGAAATTACTGAAACCGCAGCGATATCAAACTTGGTTCAGGCGACGGAATTCGTCCGACGGCTCAAGTCGCTAGGGGTGGAATCAGCGATTGATGATTTCGGTACCGGTTTCTCGTCATTTTTACTCCTGCGCGACCTTGATTGTGATGTGGTCAAGATAGACCGTGCATTCGTTGATACGATGCATACCGAAGAGAATAAAAAGATCACACGGTCCATCAATGAAGTGGCAAATTCCTTAGGCGCTGTTACCGTTGCCGAGGGTATCGAGGATCAAAAGTCGCTGGATATGGTCAGTGAAAGTGGCGTGGCATACGGCCAGGGTTTCTATATAGGCAGGCCAACGTCTTTAGACAATGTGTGTGGCGAAGTTATCGCATTGGAGCCGGAGGTGCCGACAACGGATACCGAACATCGATCCAATGTACTTCGTTTTTTGGCACGAGATTTCCGGCGTTAAAAGCGCGCCACGGGAGGCTCGATCGAATACCAACGTGGCCAACCGCTCAAACCGCCAAAGTCCAACCCGGTGGGGCTACCGATCATGGGGGCGGGCTCGCTTAACATTTTTCATCTAGAGGGTGTAAGCTTGTCAAGGGCGGCATCCACCTATCCCGCACTTCGGAGACTACGACATCAACTCTGCAATGGAGTTGGTAATCACCCTCTTGCAAGTGCCGAGATTCTTGGAGAAGCCAGCTATTCGACACACCCATAAGAATAAAGGCAATTTGGGGATAATCTGTATGGAGTGGTCAGTGCAATGGGGAGTGCCTCGTTATAGGACGACTTATTTCGTGGTCTGACTGGGATCTGAAATCTAGTGCTCCATCATTTTTGAGATTGCTTCCATCGATTTCTCCGTGTCAAGTCAGAACGAGGTGGGCACCAATTCCGATTAAAACAGCGGCGGCGAGGAAATCGAGGGTACGGTGCGCGACCGTGCTGCGTCTTAGCGTGTTTACCATCACGCCCCCACTCAAGCTAACAATCAAATCGGAAGGTATAGCCGTTAACGGTACCAGAATCCCAAGAATGAGCATTTGAGTGGTCACATTGCCGAGGCTGGGATCTACAAATTGCGGTATAAAAGATGCGAAGAACAGAATCGTCTTAGGATTGAGCAGCTCCACCCATATTCCTTGCACAAGGATTTTGTCATACGAAACATTTCGCGAGTGTTCGCTGGAAACGTCGCTTCCGTCGCTATTCTTTCTGGTGACAGAGGATATGACGATTTGAATACCGAGATAACAAAGGTATGCCGCACCCACCCATTTGACCGCCGCGTACAAATTCTCTGAGGCGTGAAAAAGTGTGGTCAGACCAAGTGCCGCTACAACCGCCAGCAACACCCCACCAATAGCCAGGCCGACGGATGACGCAAGTCCCGCTTTCCAATTCAGATTCAATGTGCGTGACAACACGTACAACATGGAGGGACCCGGGGATGCACTGAGGGCGAAACCCGCGATACAAACGATTATAATCGTTTCAAGAGATGGCAACTGTGATTCTTTGTTGTTGTCCGGACCACTAGCGATTGTAACGCGCGGTTATTTCAAAGCAAGTGACGTGTCAGACCACGTCATGCAATCGCTCCTCAAACATACTAAGTGTCGACGGGCAATCCGCACTATCATCCAACCCCGGCGGTTTGTAGCGTTTACGAATATACGAGAAATCACGAATGAATCTCTCCATCATGTGATGGCCAGCCACCATCGGGTGATGGTTTTTCTGGTAAGGGCAACTATGAGCATGGGTCACGGGCTACTCCTCGTTGAATTACCTACGCCGCTTTCCGATGATGCTCTGAAGATCGATCACAGTTTCATCATCGACGTCGATAACAACCGGGGGGACAAAAGAATTGTCGCGGCAATTGTCGCTATGGCACATGCTTTGCGCCTGCGAGTCTCCGTTGAGCGGGTTGAAACGCGAGACCAACTTCGTAATGGTGGGAAAGTACTCGAAGGTTGATGTTCTTTGGGTATTAACACGCGGAGAGGTAGATTAGGCACGATGTCCGGTCGACTTCCCGGTGCCGGCGGAGCGAAGATTGATTCTTGAATTGTGAAATAGTTCACAGCGCAGCAAAGATTATTCGGGGTAAGATCCAACCGAATAAGGTTAGGATTTCGCTTGCCATCACAAGGGACGTAATGACTTGGATCAATAAGAAATTCCCTAGCGCCGTATACCCCGCTCATATAACCGGGGATAAGACTCAGACGCGCCGAGTCGCTGCCCTGGATTTGGTCAAGACGATCAACGAACGATCAAAATCGCTGCTTTATCGTCAGGCAGAACTCAGCACGAAGGCCAGCGCGGTGGGGGGCGTCAGCATGCAGCCTCATTTGTTGGATGGAGAACCCACCCAAAGAAGAATTTTTTATATCCGCGGCAAAGGATGTACCTGGGCACGCGCCCACGGTGGCGGTTGCCTCATGTGCGGACATGTAAGCGGAATGGATACGCAAGACCGTCTTACCGTGGCCGACTATATCGACCAATTTCGCGAAGCATTCCTAAGCTACGATTACCGCGATACAAAGGTAGTAGCCATCTACAATGGCGGCTCTCTGCTGTCGTCCTCCGAAATACCCCCCGAAGTCCGGGTCGAAATATTGAGGACGGTAGCATCAAACGAAAATGTCGAATTGATCATCTTTGAGTCATTAGCCGAGCTTATTACACCTAAGTCGCTGGCCTCGGTGCGGGAGGCAATCGGTACCAAAAGATTACAGATAGGAGTCGGTTTTGAAAGCGTCAACGACGATATCCGTTGCTATTGTGTAAACAAGAAAAACACATTAGCCGATTACGTTAACGCCTTCTCAGTGATGCGCGAATTCGAGGTCGAGGCGCTAGCATACTGTCTGATGAAACCCCCATTTATAGACGAACAAACCGCGATAGACGATTGCGTGAAGTCGGTGAAATTTGCGTTTGAGCACGGAGTGAAAGCGGTTAGCATTGAACCTGTTTCCGTCCAAGACAACACAGCCATTGCCCTTCTCAACGAAGCAGGCTTGTACCGATCGCCATGGATCTGGTCGTTATTCGAAGTTGTTCGTCAAACTCACTTTCTCGGAGATGTTCGGGCAGGAGGGTTCGAATTATTCCCACGTCCTCGCCAATTTGTTCACAACTGTCCAAACTGCGATGAAAAATGCTACCAGGCGCTGCGTGAATACAACGCGACTGGCAACACGAACCATTTTGGTAAAATCGATTGTAGATGCAAGTCGAAATGGCGACGTGAATTGGAAGATTTACATCAAGACGAACTTGTAGTCCGCGTTGTAAACCAACTTCACTACGCCGCCGAAAGGCAGAGGCGATATTACGACACCGGTGTTGACCGTCGTTCCAGCCTCGATAGGCGAGTTGTCAACGATGCTGAGTATTTTGAGTCTGGTGGTGTTGAGCGTCGCACCGATGTTGACCGTCGTTCTGGCCTCGATAGGCGAGTTGTCAACGCTGCTGAGTATTTTGAGTCTGGTGCTGTTGAGCGTCGCACCGCTTCCGAGAGACGTGCATTACGCTGAAGTCTAGCGATGGCGCGGCGGGCTATACCAATAACAAGACGACTCGCGACTCTCTCTATTTAGGATCCGCCGTAGCCGCACAACACAGCTGCTGTAACGTGCCGAGTCGCATACCCACGAGACAACAACAAATTCAATACGATCCGACGTAATAGTATCTCCTGTCCTTCGCAGAAAATCGATCTGCACATTCCAGATGGTTTCATTGGGCTTGATCTGTATTATTCACACTGGAGCCCGCAGTCGGAATCGAACCAACGACCTGCTGATTACAAATCGGAGTAACGGGGACACAATACTTATCTTGGATTTAATCGTAAAGCCAGAGATAGATATTGTATCCCCGTAATTATTTGCCAGTGAGTGCGCCATGACTACCTCAAAAAATGGCCGCAATCACGTTAACGACATGTATCTGATCGACTAGTATCTCCATTCTCTGGCTGCGACTGATCTTCTATATCCTCTCGCTCGTCTTCCCAATCGTACTGCTTCTTCATTTGCGCTGGGTCCCGTTTGCGAAGCACTATGGCGAGGCTCGTCCCCATGACAGCACCAAATAGGTGCGATTCAAACGAAACCCCAGGCTCAACAGGGAATATGCCCCAAACCATGCTGCCATACAGAAAAAATACTATTAGTGAAATGGCGATTGAGAGTCGATCACGTCTCAAAATGCCGCTAACGAACAGAAAAAACATCATGCCATAGTTAAGTCCACTGGCTCCGATGTGATAACTGCTGCGAGCGAATAACCAAACACCCAGTCCAGACCCTATGTAAATAGCAGGCATACCGAGTGTCGCAGATTTCGGGTAGCCGTATAAGAAAGCGGTACCAAGGATGAACGCAGGTAAGGTGTTGCTAAACACATGCTTGAATGAGCCATGTATGAGCGGGGCAGTTAATATTCCAATAAGCCCATCCGGCTCTCTGGGATACACCCCAAATTGCCGCAGGTCCAGGTCGAATACAAATTGGATCAGCCAAATCAGCCAGATTAGTCCGACGAAGCAGCCAGCAGCAATCGCCGAACGGCGGAGCCTGCGCGTGTCCTCTCTAACTTGAAAAACGTTATTGTCCAACAGTGATATTTGAGATTGATCTATTCGGTACCAAGGGAGTAACAGGGACACAATACTTATCTTGGATTTCATCGTAAAGCCAGAGATAGATATTGTGTCCCCGTAATTATCCGTAATTATCGTAATTATTCCTTGCCTGCTAGCGATTCCGACGACCCGTTAAACGGCAAGGTTGCGGGATTCTCTCTCCATGCTGGCGTGGCGGCAAAAGCCCGGGAAAGGAACAAACTGGAACGTCTGTGCCGCTATATCACAAGGCCGGCCGTATCCGAGAAACGCCTGTCGCTGACCGCCCACGGCAAGGTGCGCTACGAGTTGAAGACACCGTACCGTGACGGCACCACCCATGTCATCTTCGAGCCTTTGGACTTCATCGCAAGGCTGGCCGCTCTGGTGCCGAAGCCTCGTGTTAACCTGACGCGATTTCACGGTGTGTTTGCGCCGAACAGCAAACACCGTTCACAGATGACCCCGGCCAGGCGAGGCAAGGGCAACAAGCCCAAAGCGTCCGGTAAAGAACAACAGACAACGCCCACCGAACGTCATGCGGCCATGAGTTGGGCACAAAGGCTCAAGCGCGTGTTCAATATCGACATCGAAACCTGCCGTGCCTTCGGCGGCGCCGTCAAAGTAATCGCCTGTATCGAGGACCCGGCAGTGATCGAAAAGATCCTCACCCGTCTGCAGAAAACAGGCTTCCCGGGCCCAGCGGGTCTGCTGCCGGATAGCCGGGCGCCGCCTGCCAGTTTGCTCGGCTGACACCCCCCAACTCACCAAAATGGCGACGACCTAAACGCTTCTCGCCAGGGGTTCGGCCGGCCTGATGCCCGGGGCAACCGCGAAAGTGGGACTGGTGAAGGAGAATGATTCGATAGTGCATGCCGAATTGGGTATGAATTCGGGGTGGCAACAGGATAAACCGCCCATCTTCACCCCATCTTCACCCGTGGATGATCCATTGCCTGACGGGAAAAGGGCGTTTATTCTGACTATACTATTCTGACGCGTCAGAAACGGAACCGCTACGGGCCAGGAAGACCCCTCTTCGGACTCATGCCCGCGTGGGCCGGAAGAATGATCGAATCCACCACGGGCTTGTGCCAGCTGTCCGGCAATACCTTGCTCGTGGTCCAAACGCCGCCGCCCGCG
>Ga0209456_10000091_pt1 | contig 46751 bp, 52 predicted proteins | sample COG_11_FD_184755 | JGI IMG/M metagenome (GOLD analysis project Ga0209456, IMG submission 184755) | Pelagic marine sediment microbial communities from the LTER site Helgoland, North Sea, for post-phytoplankton bloom and carbon turnover... | ecosystem: Environmental > Aquatic > Marine > Neritic...
AATGGTGACCACGCTGGTCACTGACTCGGACACCATCTCGACGTTGTACGTCATACGCGACAGCAACGGGCCCGCCGCCTGCGCATCGAAAAATTTCGCTGGCAGGATCAGGAATTTGCCAAACACCTGGCGTCGCAGGTCGCTGATGACATTGCGGCCGATCCAGCCCAGCGAGTATTGCGTGGCAAACCCGGCGATGCCGCGCGCCAGGAATATGCCGACGAAGGCCATCGGAATCCATTTTGTAGCCTCGAGATTCTGCGCAACGAGCGCCTCGTCCGTAAGGGGCTTGAGCAGGGACACGAGGCCGCCTTCCACCGCTGCTGTTGCGGCCATGCCGATGATCGCGACAAACCCGATCGACTTGTGCGGTGTCACATAACGCCACAATCGGCGGTAGACGACACGAGTCTCGGATATCGGACGATTGTTCATGAAGGCCGACTCACTCAACCGGATCGTTGACGGTCGCGATGCTGATCCGGGTGAAGCCGAGCCGCCCCGCCACGTCCATCGCCGTGACAACATGCTGGTGTTTGGCATTGGCATCGGCACTGATCGTCATTGGTAACGAATTGTCGCCGGCCGACACTTTCTGCAGCGCGTTGCGAATCGTCTCGGGCCGATTGTTAATGAGCTCGCGACCGTTGACCAGGTAGGTGCCGGTCTCCGTGATCATTACGTCGATCTGCTCCCGCGGTTCTTCGACGACGGCCGCACTTTCCGCCTCGGGAAGGCGTATCGCGATCTGCGACTGCTTTACGAAACTCGTCGACACCATGAAGAAAATCAACAGCAACAACACGACATCGATCAGCGACGTCAGGTTCACCTCGGGCTGCGCGCGCGGCCGCAGGTTGAGTTTCATGAGTTACCCTTTCTCATTACGGCGGTGCAGCGCCTCGACCAGCTTGATCGCCTCTTTTTCCATGTCCACAACCAGCGTGTCTACGCGTGTCCGGTAGTAGCGATAGCCAATGAGCGCCGGAATCGCCACGGTCAGGCCTGCGGCCGTCGTAATCAACGCCTCGGCGATACCGCCTGCGAGTACCGTCGGATTACCGACCCCGTGTGTCGTGATCGCTGTGAAAACCTTGACCATACCGATCACCGTCCCGAGCAACCCCAGCAACGGCGAAACGGCGGCGACGGTTCCCAGGGTTTCGAGATAGCGCTCGAGCTCATGGACGACGTGCCTGCCCGTGTCTTCGATCGCATCCTTGAGCACCGTCCGGTCCCGGTCGCGGTTGATGAGACCCGCCGCGAGTATCTGGCCCAGCGCGGAGCCCTGGTGAAGCGTCTGAATCTGCTTTTGGTCGAGCTGGTCTTTCTTTACCCAGCCCCACACCTTGCTCGTCAGGTCCTCCGGTATCACGCGCTTCTGCTGCAACGTCCAGAAACGCTCCAGAATGATGCCCATAGCAATAATCGCGCAGATGATGATCGGCGCCATCAGGTAGCCGCCGGATTTTACTATCTCAACCATAGAGACCTGACCCAAGGAGGAAAAATGGAATATACAGCGACCGCGCACAAAATTCCCGCGATCCGGAGCGCTTTTTGACGCCGTCAACGCGGGCCTTCGCGCCAGAAGCGACGACGCCTCTCGCGGTCTTCGGTGAAACCAACCAGACCGCCTTCCCGGCAAAGCCGCAGGCTCACGGCGCCGGATGACGCCGTGGTTACGACTTCTGCTCCAACCGACCGCCAGCGCTCTGCCACGGCTTCCTTAGGAAACCCCCATCGATTACGGTGGCCGGCAGAAACGACGGCGACGAACGGCGAAGCGGCATCGACGAACGGCATGATCGACGAAGTCAGGCTGCCATGGTGCGGCACGACGACGACGTCAATGTCCCGCAGATCGCTGCGCTGCAGGATTTCGCGCTCTGCTTCGGCCTCGATATCCCCGGTCAGCAGGACTCCGTGACGGCCGGCCGTCACGAGCAGCACGCAGGATGCGTTGTTGCCAACGCCGTCTCCGGACGACGCAGGATGCAGGATGCGAAAGTGCAGGCCGTCCGCAAACCATGCCTGCCCAATCATGCACTGCAGCGCACCCGGCAAATATTCGCCTGCGAGTAACGCACCGATTTCGGCATGCTCTGTCAATGCCTTGAGCCCGCCGCTATGGTCGAGGTCGGCGTGTGAAATAATCACCCAGTCAATTCGGGTGGCGCCCTTCGATACGAGAAATGGCAGGACGACCTGTTCCCCCACACTGCCTCCGCCGCGGAACGACATACCCGCGTCGTACACCAGAAAATGACGATGCGTCTGGATCACCACGGCAAGGCCCTGCCCTGCGTCAAGTACATGGGCATCCAGGCAGCCACGCGGCGGTGGATCGGGCACCTGCATAACAAGCGCAGCGGCGGCCAATAGCGCGAGCCGGCGCCCGGGCCACCCCTTGGGCAGCAGGACCCAGAGGGCAGGCAGGAATACACCGATCCACATGAAGCCGCTGATACTCGCGATCCTGATGTCCGCGAGCGGCAGGTGCAACAGACCGTCGATGCACGCCTCGACCCAGGCGACGCCTGCGGCGGCCAGTTGCAGCGTCACCCGGGCAGCGGACTCGGACAGGGGCCCGATTGCGAGGGACACAAGGGTAAGCGGCACCGTCACGAAGCTGAACACGGGCACTGCGACCAGGTTTGCCGGCATTGCCAGGATCGCCATTCTTTGAAAAAGAAGAACGGTGAGCGGCATCAAACCCAGTAACAGGAAGCACTGCATCGTAAGCAGGCGTTGCAATGCACGAAGCCGGCGCGCCCGGAATCCCGCGACCGGCGATTGCTGGTGACGCGCGAGCCAGAGCAGCACGACAACGGCAAGGAACGACAAGCTGAATCCCGGCGCCATGAGAGAAACCGGGTCGACCAGGTACACGGCCAGCGCCGCGGCAGCGAGGATCGCAGCAGGGTCGACTTGCCTGCGCCGCGCCACGGCCACGGTGGCGATGACCAGCATCAAGGTCGCTCTCTGCGCCGGTACACCGAATCCTGACAGCGCCGCGTAGGCCGCCGCCGCGAGGACGCTGCAGGGCAAAGCCATGGCCTGTGGGTTGGCAACGATTCCGGATGCGCCGAATACGACAGAGAAAGCGAGGTAGGCCGAAGCAGCCGCCAGGCCGACATGCAGTCCCGAAATCGCCATCAGGTGACTGGTACCGGAGGCAGCGTAGCGCTCCCACTGATCGCTCGACACCAGGTGACGCGTCCCTACACCGACAGCAGCGATTACGGCTGCCTGCGCCGAAGAAGCTTCGAGCGCAAGGTTCACGAAGTCCTGGCGGACCGCATTCCGTGGCCCTGCGCCTGTGGAATCCAGCAGCCGGTTGCGCTTCCCGGGCACCACGTAACCGGTCGCATGGATCCGTTGGCGAAACAGCCAGGCCTCGTAGTCGAAAACGCCGGGATTACTGCTGCCACGGGGCGGCCTGAGACGGAGTTCGAGTTCCCAGGTCTCGCCCAGGGCCGGTGCTACGGGCGCCGCGTACCAGCTGACCCTGGAAAGGCGCGGCAACCGCGGATCGCGAATCGGTGACACAAGCAGGTGCACCGATTTGCCGGAGACTTCCGGGAAATCGACGATCCGGACCTGTGTCAGCATGCTGTCGCCAGCGAAGCGATCGTCGAGACGATCATCGATTATTTCGAGTCCCGCCTGCATGAACAGCAGGAATCCCGTGAACAGAAAACCGGCCCCGCGCGTTCGCTTGCTGCACAGGAGAGACAGCGATGCAACTAATCCGAGCGTACAGAGGTCCGAGCTTAGCGGAACCCTGCTATGCTGCGCCGCGAGGCCGCCTGCGATCACGAGAAGGCAGGCCCTGATCATGTTTGTCGGTCCTTGAGGTCGGCACTCACCATGGAAACCGGACCTACCTTCGATGCCAAGACGCTTTTTTAGGAAATTCGCGTTTAAACGCCACGAATTGAGCCAGCAGTGGTTCATGACGCCGTTCCGGCATCTGCTGCACGATCATCGCCTGTGGGGCATCAGCCGCCGCTGGGTCGTGCCCGCCTTCGCACTGGGCCTGTTCATCGCCTTCCTGCCGTTTCCGGGACATACCGTGACCGCCGCACTCCTCGCGGTGGCGTTGCGTGTCAACATTCCGGTCGCGGCGCTGGCGACCTGGGTCAGCAATCCCGCGACGATGTTCCCGATGTACTACTTCGCCTACCGGTTGGGCTCCAGTCTGCTGGGCACGGAAATGGAGCCGTTCGGCTTCGAAATGTCGATCGACTGGGTAACACACACGTTTGTGAACATCTGGCAGCCAATGCTGCTGGGCTGCGTGCTACTCGGCTGCCTGTCGGCTGCCCTGGGTTACGCCGTTCTCAATGGACTCTGGCGCTACTCGCTCGCCGACTACAAGAGCCGCAAGCGCAATGAACGCAGGAACTCGTCGTCAGACTGAGGACCGTAGCACGCCGTCCTCGAGTACGAGAATGCGGTCCATGCGCTCCGCGATCGAATGATCGTGCGTGACTATGACGAGGCTCGTTTGCAACTCACGATTGAGCTCCAGCATCAGGCTCAGCACGTGCTCGCCGTTCCCGGCGTCAAGGTTGCCGGTTGGCTCATCAGCCAGGACCAGCTGCGGCCGGGTTATCAGTGCCCTCGCGACGGCGGCACGCTGGCGTTCGCCGCCCGATAGTTCGCCTGGCTTGTGAGTAAGGCGCTCGCCGAGGCCCACGCGTGCCAGCAATTGCCGCGCCTGCTCGAGTGCCGCCTGCCTCGATTCGCGGCGGATCAGCAACGGCATCGCGACGTTCTCTTCGGCCGAGAACTCCGGCAACAGGTGATGAAACTGGTAGACGAAACCGATGTAGCGATTGCGCAAATCACCTTTGACTGATTCGCCGGTTCCGTGCATCGCTTCGCCGTGGACCAGTACCTGGCCCTCGTCGGGATCATCGAGCCCTCCCATGATTTGCAGCAACGTGGTCTTGCCCGAGCCCGATGCCCCGATGATTGCGACGCGCTCGGCCGGCATCACCTGGAGATCGACGCCGCGCAGGACCTCGAGCATCGACGCGCCTTCGTGGAAACGCCGAACAATGTTGCGGCATTCGAGCACGGGTCGTACGCGATCTGCTTCAGTCATATCTCAGGGCCTCCGCCGGGGCAGTCTTTGCTGCAACCCAGGCCGGGTAAAGTGTTGAAATCAGGGCCAGGACCAGCGCGATAACGGCAATTCTGATGACATCGCCATAGCGCAGCTCTGACGGCAGGTCGCTAATGAAATAGACATCGGCCGCCAGGAACTTGATACCGAAAACAGCTTCGAAGAAACCGACAATCGACTCGAGATTCAGGGCAAAGAGCACGCCGAGCAAGACGCCGGCCAGCGTGCCCGTAACGCCCACGATGCTGCCCTGCGTGATAAATATCTTGAGAATGCTGGACGGTTTCGCGCCTACCGTTCGCAGGATCGCGATATCCGCCTGCTTGTCCTTGACCACCATTACGAGCGTGGACACTATGTTGAACGCCGCGACGGCGATAACGAGCAAGAGGATCACGAACAAGATCGACTTCGTTATCTGGATCGAGCGAAAGAAGTTCACATGCCGGCGCGTCCAGTCGCTAACCAGGACGAGTTCACCATGCTGCAGGGCAACCTCACGAACGATTGCGGGCGCCTCGTAAATCTCGGTCAGCGCCAGGCGAACTCCCGTCACGGCGCTCTTCTTTCGATACAGTTTTTGCGCGTCGCCGATATTAATGAAGGCCAGCCGGCGGTCGAATTCGTACATGCCGACGCGATACAAGCCGCTCACCGTGAACCGCCTGGTGCGCGGAATCACGCCGGCAGGCGTAACCCGGCCTTCGGCGAGCGTGACCGTTACCTTGTCGCCGATCCCGACGTCCAACGCTGCGGCCAGTTCGGTACCGAGCACAATATTGAATCTTCCAGCCACGAGATCGTCCAATGCTCCTTCGCGCATGACGGCGCCGATGCCCGATACGGCATCCTCCGCCGCGGGTTCGATACCACGCAGCTCGGCGCCGCTAAGCTGCTTACCGAAAACGAGCAACGCCTGGCCGTCCACGTAGGGTGCGGCCGCGCGCACGCGTGGATTGTCAAGGGCCGTATCGAGCAGGGAATCTGCACTCAGCAGCTCGCCCTCGGGATTCTCGATGCTCGCATGCGAAGTCATCGCCAGCAGGCGATCCTTGAGTTCTCTTTCGAAGCCGTTCACGACGGACATCACGACGATCAGGACGATCACGGCGATCGCGATGCCCAGCATGGAGATCGCGGAGATCAGCGATACGAAGCTGTTGCTGCTGCGCGATCGCACGTAGCGAATGCCGACCCAGAATTCGAAACTCCTGCCCATCTACTCGTACCGCAGTGCCGCTGCAGGATTGACGAGCGCGGCACGTCTCGCCGGGTAAAGTGTGGCGAGCGACGTTAGCAGGAGCGCCGCCAGCGCGATAATGCCAACATCGGCCATTTCGAGCTCGGACGGTATGCGCGTTACGTAATAGACGTCGCCCGGCATGATCTGGAAACCGAAGAGCTGTTCGAGGAACGGTGCGATGACGGGCACATTGACGGCAAGGACTACACCGAGCAATACACCGAGCAACACACCTGCCCATCCGATCATCGCCCCCTGCACGAAGAATACGCGGACTACACCGTCGGGCCCCATTCCAAGCGTCCTGAGGACGGCGATATCGGTAGTCTTGTCCGTCACGACCATGACGAGACTCGCGACAATATTGAAGGCCGCGACGCCGATGATCAGCGACAGCATCAGCGACATCATCATCTTCTCAAGACGAATGGCGCGGAAGTAGCTGCCGTTCTCGACCGTCCAGTCGCTCGCGAGAAAACCATCGCCGAGTCGTTGCTGCAGCCTGTTCGAAAGCAACGGCGCGGCCATGACGTCGTCGGCCCGAAAGCGCACCGCGCTCACCGCTTCGCCAAGCCCCTGGATAGCGGCCGCGTCGGATGCGTTCACGAGTGCCAGGGAGCCGTCGTGATCCTGCAACCCGGCCTCGAATACACCCCGCAACACGAACCGTTCCAGTACGGGTTCGAGGGTCCCGTCGCCGACCGGTCGCGGAATCAGGAGCAGGACGCCGTCACCAATCCTGGCGCCAAGGTCGTAGGCGAGTATGCGCCCCAGTATGATGCTGCGGCTACCGGCCTCGAGCACCCCGAGGTCGCCCTCCACCATGTTGATCAACTCGCCCGACAGCGGCGCCTCGTAATTCGGATCGACGCCATGTACGAGCACTGCGAACAGCTTCCCCCCCGCCTGGATCATGCCTTCCATTCGCACCAGCGGGGCCGCCGCGGCGATGCCGGGCTCGGCATCAATATCACCGACCAGTGCCGCCCAGTCTTCGATCGCTGTATCGGTAGCGCGGACGGTGCCATGGGCCGACATGCTCAGCAGGCGGTTCCTGAGCTCCCCTTCGAAGCCATTCATAACCGAGAGGATGACGATCAACGCAGCCACACCGAGCGCTATCCCGAGGAGGGATATGAGCGTGATAAAAGACACGAATCGGGTGCGCCGTTTGGCCCGCAGGTAGCGCAGCCCGACGAATAGTTCGACCGGGTTGATCATCGGCTCGCATTAAACCACATTCATGCGCTGCGAGAGCGCCGATTCGCCGCCCGGAGTTTGTGACGTAGTTCGCATATGGAATGTGCCAAGGCAGTGCTATAGTCTGAACACCGGTTTTCGGAGGATGATTACATGTCCAGATTGCGTACTTTTTCGCTGGTCGCCCTCGCCCTGGCGGCGCTTGGCACAGCCAACGCCGACACCTTGCAGATGGGAGGCGCCTCCGCCGGAAGTAGTGACCCAGGCCCGACCCGCGGCATGACGCAGGCCAGCGTCGAGTCCAAGTACGGCAGCCCTGTCAACGTAAAGGCGCCGGTGGGCGAACCGCCTATCACGCGCTGGGAATACCAGGATTTCGTCGTGTTCTTCGAGTACGACAAGGTGATTCACGCCGTCACGAAGCGCTAGTCTCAAGCCGCAGAATATCGAGGAGCCCGGTCCGCGAGCGGACCGGGCTTTTTTTTGACCTGGCGAGCCCACCCGCGGGCGGCACGGTGTGCAATAATCGCGGCCCCATCGATCCAAGACACCGCCCTTGAAGAACTCCCTGCTCATATCCGACGCGCCCGCACTGCCCTCGCCCGGCAGCACTGCCGGATGGGGTCGGCTGATCGGCGCCAGTACCTCGTTGCTTGCCGCCGAGCTTGCTCTGAAGGTCGAACGCCCTGTTTTGCTGCTCGCGAACGACCCGCGCCACGCCGATCAGCTCGAGGCTGAAGTCCGGTTTTTCGCAGGACCCGGCCTCGCAGTGCACCATTTCGTGGAGTGGGAAACCCTGCCCTGGGACAGTTTCTCGCCGCACCAGGACATCATCTCGCAGCGACTCAAGGTGCTGGCCGCCCTGCCCACGCTGCGGACAGGCGTCGTGATCGCTGCAGTCGACGTGTTGCCACAGAGGCTGCCGCCTCTCGACTACGTTGCCGCACGATCGCTGTCGCTGACCTGCGGGCAGATCCTGCCCCGCCGGGAATTCACGGATGCCCTGGCAGCAGCCGGATACCTGCGCGTACCGCAGGTCTCGGAGCACGGAGAATTCGCGGTACGCGGATCGTTGATCGACGTCTTCCCGATGGGCACGGATACGCCCGTTCGTATCGACTTCTTCGACGACGAAATCGAATCCTTGCGATTCTTCTCCCCGGAAACGCAGCTGTCAGGCGACAAGATCGAGCGAGTCGATGTTCTCCCCGCTCGCGAGGTGCCCCTGGACCCGGACGCGGTTCATGACTTCAGAGACCGCTACCGCGAGCGCTTCGAAGGCCAACCCGGCAAGTCACGCGTGTATCGAGACGTATCGGACGGTATCGCTCACGGCGGCATCGAGTACTACCTGCCCCTGTTCTTCGACGAGACCGCGAGCTTTGCCGACTACCTGCCAGCCACTTGTGTCGTGGTCGCGCCGACGGACCTCGCATCGCAGCTTGAGCAGTTCGAGTCAGAGGCCAGGGAGCGTTACGAACTTTGCAGTCTCGATCCCGAACGGCCGATACTGAGCGTAACGGAGACTTTTTTTGCAGCGGACGAAATTCCTGCCTGGCTGCAACGTTTCAGTCAAGTTACATACTCAGCGCAGTCGCTGGCCGCTACACGCAGCAATCATAATTTCGACACCCGCCTGCCGCCCGCCATGAAGATCGAGGCGCGCTATGAAGATGCAGCTGGCGCGTTGCTCCGCTTCCTCGATGCCTTCGACGGGCAGGTCATGTTCTCGACCGACTCGCCGGGACGCCGCGAGCAGCTCTTCGACCTACTGTCGGGTCGCGGCCTCGACATCGTTCGCGTCGACGACTGGAAGGCATTCAAAGGACTCGGGACGCGCATCGGAGTTGCGGTCGCTCCCATCGACTCGGGCGCGCTGTTGCCTGCGGCGGGCGTCGCGATCATCAGCGAACAGCAGCTTTTCGGCGAGCGCAGCAAGTCGCGCCGGCGCCGGCGGGCGAGCGAGCGCGACCCCGAAACCATCATACGCCAACTCAATGATCTACAACCTGGCTCCCCGGTTGTTCACGAGGAATACGGAATCGGTCGCTATTGTGGACTGACGACGCTCGAAGCAGGCGGCATCGCGGCTGAATTCCTGCATCTCGAGTACGCCGACGGCGACAAGCTGTACGTGCCGGTACACGCCCTCGACCTGATTTCGCGATACACGGGGGCGTCGCCCGAAAACGCTCCATTGCACCGCCTGGGCAGTGACCAATGGGCGAAGGCGAAACGGCGCGCGATCAAGAAGATCCGGGATGTCGCCGCTGAATTGCTCGACGTCTACGCGCGCCGCGCCGCGCGCCCAGGGCACAGCTTCCATTGGCCGCAGGACGACTACCGCGCATTCGAGTCCGGATTCCATTTCGAACTTACCGAGGACCAGGCGCACACGATCGACGACGTGCTCGACGATCTTGGCTCTGACCAGCCGATGGATCGTGTCGTCTGCGGGGACGTGGGGTTTGGCAAGACCGAGGTCGCGTTGCGTGCCACGTTTGCCGCAGTGCACGGTGGCAAGCAGGTAGCGGTGCTCGTACCGACAACGCTGTTGGCGCAGCAGCACGGCCAGGTGTTCGGAGACCGATTCGCCGACTGGCCGGTACGGGTCGAAGTGCTGTCCCGGTTCCAAACAGCAAGGCAGGTCAAGGACATCGTCGCGGGACTGCGCTCCGGCAACGTGGACGTCGTCATCGGCACGCACCGCTTGCTACAGCACACCAGGGATTTTCACGATGTCGGTCTCGTCATCGTCGACGAGGAACACCGGTTCGGCGTGCGCCACAAGGAAACCATCAAGTCACTGCGCAGCGAGGTGGACATCCTGACGTTGACCGCCACGCCGATACCGCGCACTCTGAACATGGCGCTCGGTGGCCTGCGCGAAATGTCGCTCATCACGACACCGCCTGCGGAAAGGCTGGCCGTCAAAACCTTCGTATCCGAATGGAACGACGTAATCATTCGTGAGGCTTGCCTGCGCGAGATCAAGCGCGGCGGGCAGGTGTACTTCATTCACAACCGCGTCGAAGATATTGCCCGCATCGAGCAGAAGCTCGAGACACTCGTCCCGGAAGCCAGTATTCGCATCGGACACGGTCAGATGCCCGAGCGTGAACTCGAACAGGTCATGCTCGATTTCTATCATCGACGCTTTAACGTGCTGCTCTGCACGACGATCGTCGAAAGCGGTATCGACGTTCCGACAGCCAACACAATAATTATCAACCGCGCCGATCGCTTCGGCCTGGCGCAGCTGCACCAGCTGCGCGGACGCGTTGGCCGATCCCATCATCGTGCATTCGCCTACCTGCTCGCACCGCCCCGAGCCGTCATGACGGCGGACGCGGTAAAACGGCTGGAAGCCATCGATTCGCTCGAAGACCTGGGATCGGGATTCACGCTGGCGACACACGATCTGGAGATACGCGGCGCCGGCGAACTGCTCGGCGATACGCAAAGCGGGCAAATCCAGGAGATCGGTTTTTCGCTTTACACCGAATTGCTCGGCCGGGCCGTCGATTCATTGCGCGCCGGCACCGAACCCGATCTCGAGGCACCATTGCATGCCGGCGTCGATATCAACCTGCACATTCCAGCCTTGCTGCCCGACGACTACGTGCCGGACGTGCATTTGCGCCTGATCCTGTACAAGCGGATTTCCGCGGCCGAAACAGCCGGGGAGCTGCGCGAGTTACAGGTCGAACTCATCGACCGTTTCGGCCTGTTACCCGAGGGCGCCAGGAACCTGATGAGAATATCGGCCATCAAGAAATCAGCCGCCGCACTGGGCATAGAGAAAATCGATGCCGCGGACGGCGGCGGCTATCTCGTTTTCGGCGACGACAGCCGGATTGACCCTGTCGCACTCGTGCAATTAGTGCAAAATGAGAGCCGGAACTTTCGCTTGCAGGGCTCCCATCGATTGCAGATCAGGGACGACCTGTCGGACATCGAGAAACGGTTTACGGCCATCGAGAACATCCTGGCCGATTTGGCGGTCAAAGACCCGGAACGGAACACCTGATGCACAGATTTCTCATTTCGTCGTTACTGTCGCTGTCACTCGTGGCCGCGCATGCTCAAGAACCCGAGGCCGAGGAATTACCCGAGATCCGGCGTTATACGGTCGAGGTCATTATCTTCAATTATGCCCAGGACGTCGGGGCCGGCAGCGAAATCTTTGTCCCCGAGCAAATCGTGATCGAAGAAATTCCACTCATTGAAAAGCTGCCCCCGATCATTGAGCCGGTCATCGAGGACGAACCTGTTGATGTATACGTCAGCGATATTGTTATTCTCGGGGACGAGGACTACACGTTGGGCGACACCGCGAAGATGCTCGAGCGCCTTGAGGTGTACGAACCGGTCATGCACTTCGCCTGGCAGCAGTCGACATGGCCGGAGCACGAGCGAGAGGCGCTCCTGATCGACCGATTCGGGCAGCCGCCAGAAGGCCTGGAAGGCAGCCTGACGCTATACCTCAGCCGTTACCTGCACCTGGTCGTCGACCTGAAGATGGACGAACCGCAGCCGGAGATCGAGGAGCCCGAGGACCGCGTTTTGAGTTACGGCGACTATCGCACGCTCACCGATTTCGAGGACCCGACGCAGTCCGGTCCCGTCCGCTGGCAAATCGACGAGAACCGAATTTTTCGCAGCGGTGAGTTGCGCTACTTCGATCATCCAAAATTCGGCGTGCTTGCGAAGGTTACACGCGTCGAAGAGGATCCCGAGGAACAGCTCGATGACGACGGCGAGACCGAGTTACTCGGATATCCCGCTGAATAACTCATCCAGGAACTGAGCAGCGTCGCGCTCCTCGTTCGCCGCGTCGGCCACGGCAACGTCGAAGGATACGGTCACGAACTTCGACGATTTCGACCGCGGGTGATGTAACCCCAACTCCCTTACGGCCGTCGCTATTAGCGCAGCGAATTCACGCACACCCTCCTCGTCGGATGCATGGGAAAGGACCACGAAGCGCGCGCCTTCGGGCCGCGCAACGACGTCGCTGGCCCGGCGCAGGCACCGTCGGATCGCGCGCCCCGCGCGTCGCAGACAGGAGTCTGCCGCGTGCCGGCCGAAGACCTCGACATACGCGTCGAAATCGTCGAGTGTGAACGTAACCAGCGAAAGCCGGCTTTTCTCCCGCGCCGCAACTGCCCAGTCGTGGTCGAAGATGTCGCGAAACGCACGGGCGTTGAGCAAGCCTGTCACAGGATCATCCCTGGAGAGATCTCGAATGCGGCGCTTTGCATTGAGCAACGCATGATGCATCTCGGCGCCTTCCGCCGAGCCGGAACCTGCACCCGAACGCCAGTAGGCTGCATAGAAGCGCGCGACGTCTTCCCCGGACACGAGCATGGGCTTCAGAACCAGCAGGTATTCGCGACTGTTGGACTCGACAGGAAAACTCGTCTCCTGCTGTGAGCGCACACATTCGCTGATTTCGAGGGCCAGTTCGCGCCCTGCCAACTCCTCGATGACGTCCGCGAACGGCTGGTCCAGCACGTTACCGGCGCTGATGTTCTCGAACGCGGGATTGGCCAGCACGACGGGCCAGTCCGGCTGGTCGATGCGCACGAGGACGAGCGGTTCCGTGGTCGCCGCGATCACCTGCTCGAGAATGTCTCGCTCCACGGCGTTCATGGCCCCTCCTGGCCCTGTGTCCTGAAGAACTGCAGCAGCAATTTCATTGCGGCATGTCTCGCAGACTCGGTGCTTGCCTCCACATCGTCATGAATCGGTTTGTCGCCACGTCCTGCTGCACGATTGACGACCATCGCAATACAGGCGTAGTCGAGGCCGAGTTCGCATGCGATAGCAGCCTCGGGCATGGCCGTCATGCCAACGTAATCGGCACCGTCACGTTCGAGACGATCGACCTCCGCGGCGGTCTCGAGTCGCGGCCCTTGTGTCGCGGCGTAAACGCCGCCGTCATGGCAGTCGATGTCCGCGGCGGTGGCTGCATCGAGCAGCATCCTGCGCAACGTTGAACCGAAGGGTTCCGTGAACTCAATGTGCTCGACAACGCCGTCACTGCCGTCGAATATCGTGTGCGCGCGTCCCCACGTGTAGTCGATGACCTGGTCGGGAACGGCCAGCTGGCCGGGATCGCGCACATCGGAAACCACGCCAACCGTGTTGAGTGCGACGACGGAACGGACACCGAGTTCACGCAGCGCCACAAGGTTCGCGCGATAATTAATGGCGTGGGGCGGAATCGAATGCGCGTCGCCGTGGCGCGCGATCGACAGCAACGGACACCCTTCCAGCGTCACCTCGTGGATTGCCGCCGACGGTTTGCCGAACCGCGTCTCGATGACGCGACTGGTCCCCTCGCCGGCTAACGATTCGAAGCCACTGCCGATGATAAGCGCGAATGATGCTGTCATTGCATTCCTCGTTCAGGCGTCGAGATGCAGTTCGGGCCGGTCATTCCAGTGCGCGAACTGCTCATTGATCGACTGCCACTCTTCGCTGGCCAGCAAGGTCTCGCGCAACGGATGACCTGTGCCATGCAGGCGCGCCAGGCGAACCAGCGATAGCGGATTCGAATAGTCACTCAACGCATCCACGGCATGATGAGCGGCGTCGCGATCGTTACAGACCAGGATCATGTCGCAGCCGGCCTGCAGCGCCAGGCGCGCCCGATCCGCCATGGAACCATAGTCGCGCGTCGCCTTCATGCTCAGATCGTCGCAGAATACCGCACCGCCGAACCCGAGTCGGGAACGCAGTTCACGTTGTATCCAGTATTCTGAAAAGCCCGCAGGCTGCGCATCGATTTGCTCGTAAACGATATGCGCAAGCATGACCCCGGCCAGGCGCCCGTTACCGATGAGGCGCTCATACGGGCGCATGTCGTCGAGCACGAGACTGTATTCACGACGGTCCACGGGAAGTTTGAGATGAGAATCGGCGAGAACTGCGCCGTGGCCCGGAAAGTGCTTGCCGACTGCGGCCATTCCCGCGCGGCGCAAGCCACGGCAGAATGCGCTCGCAAGTTCGCTCACGACCTCGGGCTTGCCGTGAAATGCACGATCGCCAATGATGTCGCTGACGCCCCAGTCCAGGTCCAGGCAGGGGGCAAAGCAGAGATCGATGCCCACGGCCCTGAGTTCGGAACCGATCATCCACCCGGCCGCCGCCGCGGCTTCGATGCCTGATTCCGTGTCCCGATCGTATTCGCGTCCGATGCGGCGCATCGGCGGGATCAATGTGAAGCCGTCACGAAATCGCTGCACCCGCCCGCCTTCGTGGTCCACGGCGATGAGCAATGGGGGGCTTCTTAATGCACGTATCTCCGCTACGAGATCGGCGATCTGCTCCGCGGAGTCGTAATTGCGGGCGAACAGGATGACGCCGCCCACGGCCGGCTCCCTTAGGAGATCGCGGTCGGCCGGACTTAGCGAGAGTCCGTCAATGTCCAGCATCACGGGTCCCAGTGACATCCGCTGTGCCTCGCAGTTCGCAATCACGACTTCGTGAATATCGCGATAGATTCTACATGGGCTGTGTGCGGGAACATATCGATGATGCCCGCCGCCTCGAGCCTGTAATCTTGTTCATGAACCAGTGTACCTGTGTCGCGCGCCAATGTGCCGGGGTGGCAGGACACGTAGACGATGCGCTGCGGACGCAGGATGTCCATGCGGCTCACGACCTCGGCGGCACCGCTGCGCGCCGGGTCCAGCAGCAGGCGATCCCAGCCGGACTTTATCCAGCCCTCGCTGCCGTCAATCCTGCTGAGGTCCGCCACGCGAAACTCGACGTTGTCGAGACCGTTCCGTGCCGCATTATCGGCCGCTCGTGCGACCAGGCCGGCCTCGCCTTCGACGCCGAGGACCGTGCCCGCCCTGCGCGCCAGCGGCAGTGAGAAGTTACCGATGCCGCAAAACAGGTCGAGCACCCGGTCGCCCTCTTCGGGCGCAAGCTGTTCGACGGCGAAATGCACCATTCGCTGATTGATGTCGCTGTTTACCTGGACGAAGTCGATTGGCTCGAACTCGATCCGGATATCGAATTCGGGAATCGAGTATGCGAGTGGTTCCTGAACGGAATCCGGGTACAACAAGGCGACCGTATCGAGCCCGCCGGGTTGCAGGTACATGCGTAGTCCGTGCGTCTTCCCGAACTCGATCAGGGCAACCGTGTCAGCATCGCTGGGCGGGTCCAGTACGCGGAAGACGAGCGCGACGGCGTTTTCTGCCACGGCAACTTCGATCTGCGGCAGACGTGCCCGTATAGAGAGTCCGCCGATCAGTTCGCTCAGCGCATCGATCATGCCGTCGACGGGCTCCAGAAGCACCTCGCAACGATGCATGTCGGTAATGAAAGGCGCATGCCGCTCACGAAAACCTACGAGCGTGCGTCCCTTGGCAGGCACATGCTTGACTGCAAGTCGTGCGCGGCGGCGGTAGTTCCACTCGGGGCCGGTCATCGACGGCAGCCACTCCAACGGCTCGACGCGAGCAATACGCTCCAGATTGTCGCGCAGTGTCTGCTCCTTGATCGCTCGCTGCGTGGCGGGCGTGACATGCTGCAGAGCACATCCGCCGCATCGCCCGAATGCCGCGCAACGAGCGTCGATGCGATCGGGGGAAGCTTCGATGACCTCGAGGAGTTCTGCTTCGTCGAAATTCCTGCGCGACTTGCGACGCACGAATTTCACATTCTCCCCTGCCAGCGCGCCCGCAACAAAGGCTTTCTTGCCGACGCCGGACGCGATACCGCGACCGTCATGCGTTACGGAGTCGATGATCGCCGTCTCGGGTTCGCGCCGCCGCCTCGCCACGGAGTTACTCCGGCCAGGCCGCCAGGAACTCGTTGAGATGTGCCTGGTCCATCTTCGCGAGCGTCGATCGAACCAGCGCAAACTCTCTTTCGAGGTCCTTGCCGTCCAGGTTTCCGCGCATGAATTCGAAGCGCAGGTATACCAGCCAGGTATTGAGGACGTCCGTTTCGCAGTAGTCGCGAATCTCGCGTATGGCGCCCTCCTGGAACCTGTCCCAGACTTTCGCGCCGCTCATCCCCAGCTTTCCCGGGAATCCGAGCATCACGGCCATCTCGTCGAGGCTCGCACGGCCGCGCGGCTGGAAACCGGCAAGTACGTCCATGAGGTCGATATGGCGCCAGTGGAATCGGCTCAGGTAATTGTTCCACTTGAAGTCACGGTCACCCTCGCCCATCTCCCAGTACCGTGCAGCCTGGATACCGTTCTTGAGTGCGCGATAATGCAGGACCGGCAGATCGAATCCACCGCCGTTCCATGAAACGAGATCGGGCGTATAGCGGGCGACGCCGTCGAAAAAGCGCTGCACAATCTCGGCCTCATCGGACGTCTCGTCGCCGAGACTCCAGACCTTGAACGTGTCGGCGGTCCGAAACGTCACGGAGATGGCGACAATACGGTGCTGATGCAGCGGCAGAAAATCGGTGCCCGCCGATTGCTGGCGCTTGAACATCATGGCCGTGGCGACTTCCGCGTCAGAGAGGCCGTCGAGATCCCAAAGGCGCCGACCGAACTCGACGTCCGGTACTGTCTCTATATCAAATGAAAAACAATGCATGGTGTTACGTTTCCGTCCGCGATGACGTTACAGCCTGTCCGGGGTAGCGGCCTCGACCACGGCGAATGCAAGCACGAGGCCGGCGTCATCGGTGAGACTGACGTGCCCGCTGCCAACGCCCAGTTCCTTGCAGACCTTCCTGCCGCGTTCGGACCAGATAATAACGGGGCGTCCCCAGTCGTTGTTGAGTATGCCAACATCGCGTAGCCACATCCCGTGCCTGAAACCCGTACCCATTGCTTTCACCGTTGCTTCCTTCCCCGCGAATCGCATCGCAAGAAATCGTTCCGGCTGCTTGCTGCGGCGGAAAAGCTCGATCTCTTCGGGCATCAGGATACGGCGTACAAAATGCTCGCCAAAGCGCTCATAGGTTGCCTGGACACGTGAGTATTCGACAATGTCGGTGCCAACGCCAAATATCACGGCGTCATGTCCCGCGCTTGCAGCATCAGCCGCTTCATTTCGGCAACGGCCTTGCCTATGCCGTCGAAAACAGCACGCGCGATGATTGAATGCCCGATATTGAGCTCCACGATTTCCTCGATTTGAGCAATTGCCAGGACATTCTGGTAGTGCAGACCGTGGCCGGCGTTAATGACGAGCCCGAGACCGTGACCGTAGCGAGCCGCGTCCCGGATACGTTCGAGCTCGGCCCGCTGTTCGTCGCCCGCGGCATCGGCGTAACTGCCCGTATGCAACTCGACGACCGGCGCGCCCACGGCGGCGGCGGCATCCAGCTGTCGGGTGTCGGGGTCGATGAACAGTGATGTCCGTATGTCGTTCTGAGCAAGTTGCTCACAGGCGGCCCTGATCCTGTCTTGCTGGCCGGCAACATCGAGACCACCTTCGGTCGTGAGTTCCTCGCGATTTTCGGGAACCAGGCAGCAGTCGGACGGCTTGATGCGAGCCGCGATACCCAGCATCTCGTCGGTAACGGCCATCTCGAGATTCATGTGCGTACGCATGACTTCCTTGATTGCGTCGAGGTCTGCGTCCTGGATATGACGCCGGTCCTCGCGCAGATGCACGGTAATGCTGTCAGCACCCGAGACCTCGGCCTCGTAGGCCGCCTCTGCCGGACGTGGATAACTCGTGCCGCGCGCCTGCCGCAGCGTCGCGACGTGATCGATGTTCACGCCGAGAAATATGGGATTCGTGTCAGTCACTGTGGTGTTTCCGTATTTCTTGTGGCGCAATTCTACCGCGATGCACCTCGAGCAGCACCTTGCGGCTCTTTAGCTCCTTGCCGCCGAGATGATGCGCAATGACCTCCCGCAGCAATCGGCCGGCAGCACGCAGTACTTCGGGCTCCTCGAAGCGCTGCGCGTGAATAGACAAGAGCATCGCACCCTTGAATACGAGTGACCCGCTCGACCTCGAAACCGCGACCGGCCCCTGCTCCATGCGGAACTCATAGTGCTTTGCAGGATCGAGTGGTTCGTGAGTTCCGGACTCGTGTTCGAAGCTGACCGCATAACCGAGCAGGCTCAGCAGTTCGACCTCGAAACTGCGCAGCACACCGGCCAGGTTGGCGTCCTTGCCGAGTGCCACAATAGTCCCCGCATATAGCGCGAAGATCTCGGGCTGGGGATCATGCCGGTGCAGAAAGTTAAGCAGCAATTCGTTGACATAGAAGGCAGACAGAATTGCGTCACCGCGCAGCCCTGTCGGAGTGCCGGCCGCCTCCGCGCCTGTCAGCGTTCCGAGATCGGAGCGCGCCACCCACGAGACTCTCAATGGCAGGAATGGCCTGAGGACCCCCCGCAAACGCGACTTGGCGCCCCTGCTGCCCCTAGCAACGACGGCGATCTTGCCATGATCGCGTGTCACGATATCGAGTATCTGGCTCGAGTCCCGGAACGGTCGATGATGCAGGATATAGGCCGGCTGCTGCTGTACGCGCCGAGGCGTGACCATGGCGGCTAGGGTGCTTCGTAGCCGAGACTGAGCAGGTCCTTCTCGCTGTCGGCCCAATTGCTCTTGACCTTGACCCAAAGCTCGAGGTGTACCGGGCATTGTAGTTGCTCGGCCAGCTCAAGCCGTGCAGAGCGCCCGACCTTCTTGAGAACGCCGCCGTTCTTGCCGACAACGATGCCTTTCTGACTGTCCCGTTCGACCCAGATGACGGCATTCATCGTGATGCCACTGTCTTCCTCGAGAAAGCGCTCGACCTGTACTGTCAGACCGTAAGGCAGTTCCTGGTGCAGGAGCAGAGTGAGCTTCTCCCGTATGACTTCGGCCGCGTGAAACTCGCGGCTACGATCCGTGTGCATGTCCTCGGGAAATAGCGGTGGAGACTCAGGTAGGAACGCAGGTATCAAGGCCAGGAGTTCGTCGAGGTTGTCACCCTTTTGCGCCGAGATTGGTAGTATCTCTGCGAAGCTGTGCCGCGCCGACATCAGGCCTATCGCATCGAGCAACTTCTCCTTCGGGTGCACGCGGTCGACCTTGTTCAGGAGTGCAATAGCGGGCGCCCGGCATGATTTCAGGCGCTTGAGCACGTCGTCATCTTCGCTCGTCCAGCGCGTCGCATCGCTGACGAACAGTACGAGATCCGCGTCGGCGAGCGCGTTTGCTGCGGTCCGGTTCATGAGCCTGTTCATCGCCTTGCCCGCTTTCCGATGCAAGCCCGGCGTGTCGACAAAAATAATCTGTGCGTCGGTCAGAGATAGCACCGCCAGTATGCGGTGTCGCGTGGTCTGCGGCTTCGCCGTAACGATGCTAACCTTGCGTCCCATGACGGCGTTGATCAACGTCGACTTGCCGACATTGGGGCGGCCGACGACGGCAACGAGGCCTGACCGGTGTCCGCTCACGACTCCCCCTCGAGCAACGCCGCCAGCATGTCGGCTGCCGCATTTTGCTCGGCCTTGCGCCGGGTTGTCGATTGTCCCTGCGTAACGATCGCCCTCTCCTGCACAGTACAACTCACTTCGAACAACTGCTTGTGGCCCTTGCCCGATACCGTCACCAGGTCATATACGGGCAATACCATTCTTCTGCTTTGCAGCCATTCCTGCAAGCGTGTCTTCGGGTCACGCAGTTCTTCGACATCCGGCAGCGCGCCGAGGCGTGACGCGAAGACGTGTTCGATGATGCGCTTCGCGGCGTCGAAACCGCTGTCGAGGAATGCGGCGCCGAAAATTGCCTCAAGCGCATCCGCGAGTATCGACTCACGGCGATGCCCGCCGCTTTTCATTTCACCGCCTCCCAGAACGAGGTGCTCGCCGAGACCCAGTTCCAGTGCGATGCTCGCGAGCGTCGTGTCCTTTACGAGAGATGACCGAAGTTTGCTGAGGTCGCCTTCCGGCGCGTCGGGACGAGCATTGAAGACGGCTTCGGAAATGACAAAGTCGAGTACTGCATCGCCCAGGAACTCGAGGCGCTCATTATTGGCACCGGTCGCGCTGCGATGAGTCAGGGCCTGGCGCAACAGGGCCACGTCGCTAAACCGGTATTGAAGATTCCTGTAAAGCCAGTTCTCGGCCTTTTCCAATGTTTTCGCTCTTGTGCGCGGCCGCCATGACGGCAACGGATACTTTCACCGGCGAACTGTAATTCGCTTGTCGAAATCGACCACGAACGAGATATTCGCGACGAATGGCGCCTTGTGGGAATAAACGGCCGCAACCTCGAAGCCGCCGTCCACGGGCGTAACCTTGACGTCTTTCGCCCGGATTTCAGCCACGCTCTCGATATCGAAACGGCGGGAAATAGAACTGCGGATGGCCGTTCGGTTTGCGCCGGTGCTATCGAATTCCTCTCCCACACCGTTCACAACGCCGACGACTTTCATATAGTTGAGATAAACGGGTGTCAGTCGAATCGCGCCGAATGCGAAAATGCCGACGAATGCGACCAGTATGATCAATCCCAGGGTTGTCATGCCGGCCTGACGCCGCAAACAACGCAATTTACTCAGGGTTCTGAGGTTCATACCGAATTCTCCGTTCAATCCGGGCCAGAGTAGCGTGATTTTACCGGCCAAATCAGTGACTGGCACCACATTATTGGATTTTCTGCCCTATCCGCGCCCAGTCGGGCATATTCCAGGGCACGAAATGCATCCAGATACGGACGGCTTCCCCTACGAGAAATTTCTCGTGAATTGCGCCAATGAAGCGGCTGTCCTTACTGCGGTCACGGTTGTCGCCCATGACGAAATAGTGCCCCTCGGGCACGCGGTAGGTACCGTCCCGTGTCGAAAACTGGGGATTGGTAACAAGAATATCGTGTTCGCGGCCATCGAGGTCCTCGACAAATACGGGCACCGGGAACGACGCGTTCTGGCCTTGCTTGAGTTCCATCGTGACGCCGTTGATCGTCAGGCGTTGCCTCTCAAACACGACCTCGTCACCGGGAAGGCCAATGACACGCTTGATGTAATTGATGCTCGGGTCCGACGGCAAGCGGAATACGATGACATCACCTCGCACTGGCTCCCCGGTCTCGATGACCTTCGTTTCGGTAACGGGTAGTCGCAACCCGTAAGCGTACTTCTTGACGAAGATAAAATCGCCTTCGAGCAGCGTTGGCATCATCGAACCTGACGGGATGCGAAACGGCTCGAAGATAAACGACCGGATGACGAGGACGAACAACAGGACGGGGAAAAAGGACCGCGAGTATTCGACAAGAGTACGGAGCGCCCCGGGTGCGGCGTCGCGACTGTCGTCTTCCGTCGTCTTCCAGACCATCTTGTCAATCGCAACAACCACGCCACTGAAGAGCGTCAATACGGTAAGGATCAATGCCAGGTTAATAATCAATTCAGCTACTCACTTTTCAACCCGCAGCACGGCCAGAAACGCCTCCTGGGGAATCTCTACGGAACCCAGCTGTTTCATGCGCTTCTTGCCCGCCTTCTGCTTTTCCAGCAACTTGCGTTTTCTCGAAACATCGCCACCATAACATTTGGCAGTCACGTTTTTGCGCAGCGCCTTCACATTACTCCGTGCAATGACCTGGCTGCCGATTGCGGCCTGAATTGCAACGTCGAACATCTGCCGTGGTATCAGCTCCCGCATTTTTTCGACCAGTTCGCGCCCGCGGTGTTTCACGTTTTCGCGATGCACGATGATCGACAACGCGTCCACCTTGTCCTTATTGATCAGAATGTCGAGGCGTACCAATTGCGCCGGCTCGAAGCGCTCGAAATGGTAGTCGAAGGAAGCGAAGCCGCGGCTTACGGATTTCAAACGGTCGAAAAAGTCCATCACGACCTCTGCCAGTGGGATCTCGTACTCGAGCGACACCTGGCCGCCGAGGTAACGCATCTGCTTTTGCATGCCGCGCTTCTCGATACAAAGCTTGATGACGGCGCCCACGTATTGCTCGGGAACGAGCACGTTCGCCGTAATGATGGGCTCCCTCAGTTCCTGGATCTCGTTCGCGGGCGGTAACTTCGAAGGGTTATCTACGAGCAATGTGTCGCCAGACGTGTTGACGACCTCGAAAACCACGGTCGGAGCCGTTGTGATCAGCTCGAGGTTGTATTCGCGCTCCAGGCGCTCCTGCACGATTTCCATGTGCAGCATGCCCAGGAAGCCGCAACGGAAACCAAAGCCGAGCGCCGCAGACGTCTCGGGCTCGAAGTGCAGCGCGGCATCATTCAGGCGCAACTTCTGCAGCGCCTCGCGAAAACCTTCGTAGTCATCGGAACTGATCGGGAACAGGCCTGCGAAAACGCGTGGCTGTACCTGTTTGAATCCCGGCAGTGGTTCCTCGCAAGGATTACGCGTGGCGGTCAAGGTATCACCTACCGGTGCACCGTAGATGTCCTTGATCGCAGCGATCACAAAACCAACCTCTCCGGTCCTGAGCTCGCCGCGGTCGACCATTTTCGGCGTGAATACACCGACCCGGTCCGCCTGGTACGACCTGCCTGTCGACATGACCGTGACCTTGCTGCCCTTCTGCAGGCTGCCGTTCATCACGCGTACCAGCGACACGACGCCGACGTAGTTGTCGAACCAGGAGTCAATGATCAGCGCCTGCGGCGGGCCGTCGGGATCGCCCTCGGGCGCGGGGATCGTCGCCACAATCTGGTTCATGAGGTCGGGCACGCCGCTACCCGTCTTGGCACTGACATGAATCGCATGTTGTGCGTCGATGCCGATGATGTCCTCGATCTCCGCCACGACCTTGTCGGGTTCCGCAGCGGGCAGATCGATCTTGTTCAGTACCGGCAGCACCTCGAGCCCCTGGTCGATCGCCGTGATGCAATTGGCGACACTCTGGGCTTCTACCCCCTGTGCCGCATCAACAACGAGCAGGGCGCCCTCACAGGCAGCCAGTGAGCGCGAAACCTCGTAAGAGAAGTCCACGTGCCCTGGCGTGTCGATGAAATTCAGCTGGTACTCCTGGCCGTCGGCGGCCGTATAGTCGAGCGACACGCTCTGCGCCTTGATCGTGATGCCACGCTCACGCTCCAGGTCCATGGAATCAAGGACCTGGTTGGCCATCTCGCGATCAGACAGCCCGCCACAGACCTGGATAAACCGGTCCGCCAGCGTGGACTTGCCGTGATCGATATGGGCAATGATCGAGAAATTACGGATATGCTTCATTTAGAGAGGTGCCAGGCACCAGCCGGCGTGCCGAATGCAGCGGCGAAGTATACCGATTTCGGTGCCGGATTCATGCATCATTCGTCGTCTTCCGGCGCTGCCCGCGCGAGCCGCGCCATGATCGCGTCACGATCGAGGTAGTACTGGCACACGAAGTCGCCGTCAAATTCGACGACCGGCACACGCTTTCCATAGGCCTCGCGCCATTCGGGCCTCGAATCGACGTCCAGCACTTCGACCCGGCAGACATCGCGCACGACAGGCATGAGTTCCTCGATGAGCACCTCGCACAGGTGACAGCCCCGACGGCTAAATACCTGGATGGCACGCATTTACTGTTCCAGTCTTTCCACGATTGTAGGCGTGAACTCGCAGAGGTCACTGCTCATTCGCAGGCGACGCCGCGCTTCCAATATCCCGGCCACGATACCTGCAAGACCGGCGAAGGACGCCGTCACGTCGCCAAGACCCGCGGCGTAGGCCGCGGCTGCGGCCAGCACTGCGCCTGCCAGCGGCAGCCCGTAGACAATGACGGCGGCGCCCAGGATCTGGCGTGGGGCCAATTCGATCCGGACCTCGTCCCCTTCGTGAACCGTAATACCCGTTGCAATGAGAGCGTCGATTCGGCGATTGCCACCCTTATCGCCAAATATGCCCGCGCCACAGCCCTTCCCCGATGCGCATCGCGCACAGGTGAAAGCGGCGGCTACCTCGACCCTGGCGGCCGGCCGGAGTCCTTCAAGGTCAACAGCCAGAACGGTCCCTTTGGGGTTTTCCATGTAAAGAGTTTACCGCAGGCGCGGGCTGCTGCGGCCGGTCGCTCAGCGCAGCTGCATCGACCGGGCGATCTGTTCGACCGTGATGGCCGGCACTTCGCCGACAGCCGTGATACTGCGGTCGCCGTTCGCGACACCGAAGGAGTTGGAGCTGCCAACACGTGATGGACCTGCAGAGTCATTCCCGCCGGCCTGCGCTATGAAAACGGATACGTTCGCAAGACCGTCACTGTAGAGAATATGGGTGACAAAATGGTCGTTACCCGGCATTTGCTCTTCGTGCACGGAGACAGCGCGAAACCCCTGCGGCAGGTCGTCACTGTCCCAGTTCGTCTCGACACTGCGGCTCACATGGCGTGTCGGCTGGTCGAACCACCGAAAGCCCTCGGTACTGTAGGACGGGGCCAGGGCGCTTGCCTGAATCTCGGCGTTCAGGCTGATGTCCGCGAACTTGACCTGTTCGATCGCGGTCCCGTCAGCAGCGATCAACTGTGTCTGTAACGGGAAACCGGTCTCGATGTCGAGCCATATACGATGCCCGTAACGGTAACGGTCGTGCGGCCGAATGGCGATCAGGACCGTGTTGCGGCCGGCCACGCGTTCCTTGCGAACCGAGGACAGATCGTATTCGGCGCCGAAACGAATCTCACTCGATGGCAGGGTCGAGAACAGCGTCGACTGGTCGTCCCATTCTTCGACGAGAACGGACTTGCGGTCGGGCAGGATGCAGTGCACCTCGTTACCATTGCGTATGATCTCAAGCCCGTTGCCTTCCTGGGCGACGACCTTCTCGCGGATCACGCCGTCAGCGACAGTATGCACAACCTTGAGCGCCTCGGCCTTACCGTCGCGGATCCGCAATACCGTGCCTTCGTAGCTCGTTGACTGCACAGCAGCCGACATGCGCTTGAGCCAGTCCGCCGGCTCCGACTCACTCGCCAGGGCCGGCAACGACGCCAGTAGCGAACCCGCGATCACAACGACGCAGGCGATGGACCGTTGCGGCGCGCCTCCCATCAGGGCTGCTGCAGGTCCGCGCTGTCGTCTTCCGTCTCGTCGGCTGGCGGATCACTCGCCGATGTCTCGTCGAGCACCTCCTCGAGACGCCAGGTGATCAGGCGGGTATTCATGCTGTTTGCCCCGTTCTCAGTGGTCGTTGCACCATGACTCAGGTAGTAATCGCGCAGCTGGTCACTGACGTAATCCGGCGCCGTGTAGGCGGTTTCAGGGGTGCCCTCCGCGACGGTCGGCGTCGATGCCGATTCATCCGGTTCGACAGATGTCTGCTGCAGGCCAAAGATCGCCAGTAATGCGACGCTGGCTGCGACCGCGATGCCCGCCAGCGGCCGAATCGCCCGACTCGGCGCTTGCTTGACGGGGTGCTGCTCGTCCTCGAAAGGCTTGTCTTCAAGCACCGCCGACACACGCTCGTGAATACGATCGACCCCGGGAAACGACGCTTCCCCACGCATGATGCGGCCAATGGCAAGATACTCCGCCACCTTCTTGCGCAGCTCCGCGTCCTGTCCCATCCGGCGTAACAAGAGATCTGCCTCGTTATCAGGCAGTTCACCATCTACAAACGCAGAAATTTGCATTCTTATTGCGTCATTCATAACTCACCCGCTCAGGCCATCAGGCCTTTCCTATCTCGTCAGCGATTCAACTTTTTTACTGATCGCGTCGCGTGCCCTGAAAATCCTCGACCGCACGGTCCCCACCGGACATTCCATGGTCTGAGCAATTTCCTCGTAACTCATGCCTTCCAGCTCGCGCAGGATGATTGCCGTGCGCAGATCTTCCGGCAATGATGCGATGGCACGTTCTACCGTTTCTTTCAATTCGTTACTAAGCGACACACCTTCGGGTGTGTCCGTCTCCTTCAGCTTGGCATGCAGGTCGTATTGCTCCGGATCCTGCAAATCGAGCTCCACATCCATAGGCCTTCGCCGTTGTGCTGCAAGATGGTTTTTTGCTGTATTCACCGCGATCCTGTACATCCAGGTGTAGAAGGCGCTGTCACCGCGAAAGCGGGGAAGCGCCCTGTATGCCTTGATGAACGCTTCCTGTGTAATGTCCAACGCCAGCTCCGGATCTCGCACATACCGCATTACCAGGTTGACGATCTTGTGCTGGTACTTGAGTACCAGCAAATCAAACGCGCCCTTGTCGCCCTTCTGGACCCGTTTGACCAGCTTCTTGTCTGACGACTGATTCGACATTCAGACGCACTCGCGGCAATGTCCGCTCAGCCAATCGACATCGGGATAGACCGGTCCTGCGGCGATAAGTTCTCGAATATCTGCCTTATTCATCTATGTTCTGTGACACCGTTCCGATTTCGCGCGCAGGCTCCGGCTGCTGTCCGGGTTTGTGCATTATTTTCTCTTTCTCCACAGCATGTTAGCAGCTTCATCGATGGGCTCCAACGTGTCGCCAGATAAGCTGCAGACGGCGCCAGGCCCGACCGTCCCGACAGCTCCCACGGACCGGCTCGCCGAAGACACGGCCGCGCGCATCGCGAACGCGCAGCCACCCGGCCCGCCGCAGCAGCACGCTGCCCGGCAGCAAGCGGGCCCGGTGCCAGCTACCGTCGAATCCCAGCAGCCGGATATCCTCGTTGTTATGAAGCTCGAGCGCGCGGTAACGGCCCCATGCCCGCCGCAGCATGGCGATCTCATGCACGGCAAAATATCCCCATACGACAGCAGCCGGCACCCTGAGAAGGATGGCGTACGGCATTGCCAGGATCATGAACACGCCAGTCACGGAGAAGACGATGCCCGAGGCAAGGACGAGCCGCCTCAGGAACGGGTCAACCTGGAGGCAGGCTGAGTATGTGGTCGATGACACGCGCGATGGACTCCGATTCCGGAACACGGCGCTGCAACAGATAGCCGTTGAGCTCGGGATCCGCAAGCGTCAATACTTCCTGGAACGCCGCCTTTTCCGGCTCGCTGGCGTCGGCGTAGCGACTATCCAGGTAGCGCAGAAGTAGTTCGTCGAGCTCACGCATGCCGCGCCGACATTGCCATCGGAGTCGGGATGCCTCGCTCAATACTTCCTTTCCGCGAGCATCTTCTTGGTTTCGGCAATAGCCTGCGCTGGATTCAGGCCTTTCGGGCAGGTCTGCGTGCAGTTCATGATCGTGTGGCAGCGATACAGCCTGAACGGGTCCTCGAGTTCGTCGAGCCGCTCGCCGGTCGCATCATCGCGGCTGTCGACGAGCCAGCGATAGGCCGCGAGTAGAGCGGCCGGCCCGAGATAGCGGTCACTGTTCCACCAGTAGCTCGGGCAGCTCGTCGAGCAGCAGGCGCAGAGGATGCAGGCCGCCGGTTCGTTAATGAGTTCCTGGTCCTCCTTGGACTGCAGGCGCTCGCGGTCCGGCGGCGGCGGTGTACGTGCCTGCAGCCACGGTTTGATCGACGCATATTGGGCATAGAAATTCGTGAGGTCGCCCACGAGGTCTTTGACGACCGGCAGGTGCGGTAACGGGTAGATTCGGACGTCGCCCTTGACGCTGTCGATGGCGCGCGTACAGGCAAGAGTATTGCCGCCGTCAATGTTCATTGCGCAGGAGCCGCAAATGCCCTCGCGACAGGAGCGGCGGAACGTCAGCGTCGGGTCGACTTCATTCTTGATCTTTATGAGGGCATCGAGAACCATCGGTCCGCAATTGTCGACGTCCACTTCATAAGTATCGACGCGCGGATTCTCGCCGCTGTCCGGATCGTAACGATACACCGCGAAGCGCCGCACGTTGGTCGATCCGTTACCCGCGGCGAAATGCTTGCCTTTCGTGAGACGCGAGTTCTTTGGAAGTCTGAATTCAGCCACAGTCGAGGTTCCCCGGAATGTTAGTAGACGCGCGCTTTCGGCTCGACGTAGTCGACTTCGTCGGTCAGCGTTTCCTGGTGCACGGGGCGATAGTCGAAACTGACCTTGCGTTGATCATCGACCCAGGAAAGCGTGTGTTTCATCCAGTTTTCGTCGTCGCGATCAGGATAGTCCTCGCGCGCGTGAGCGCCTCGACTTTCGAGTCGATTCGCGGCCGATTCGATCGTCGCGGCTGCGTTCAGCAGCAGGTTCTCGAGCTCCATCGTCTCGACGAGATCGGTATTCCAGACGAGCGAGCGATCGGCCACGCGGACGTCCGAGAAACTCGCGAACGTCTTGCGCAACAGTTCGACGCCCTCGTCGAGCGACTCGCCTGTGCGGAACACGGCTGCATGACCCTGCATGACCTTCTGCATTTCCAGTCGAATCTCCGACGTCGGCCGGCTACCGTCGGCATTGCGGAGCTTATCGATACGGTCGACACTGTCCTGGCCGGCATCGGCGGCGAACGGCCGGTGGCGCTCGCCGGGCGTCATTTCCGCCGCACAGAAATGCGCGGCCGCACGCCCGAAGACGACGAGGTCGAGCAGTGAATTTGAACCGAGTCGATTGGCGCCGTGCACAGATACGCAGGCGGCTTCCCCCACCGCCATCAAACCGGGTACGACGGATTCCGGGTCGCCGTCTTTCTTTGTCACAACCTGGCCGTTGAAGTTGGCCGGGATGCCGCCCATGTTGTAGTGCACGGTGGGCAATACCGGTATCGGCTCCTTCGTGACATCGACGCCCGCAAAAATACGTGCCGATTCGGCGATGCCGGGCAGCCGCTCTTCGATAACTTCGGGGCCCAGGTGCTCCAGGTGCAAGTGGATATGGTCATTGTCCGCGCCGACGCCGCGGCCTTCTCGAATCTCAATGGTCATCGACCGGCTGACAACGTCGCGGGATGCAAGGTCCTTGGCATTCGGCGCGTAGCGTTCCATGAAGCGCTCGCCATCGGAGTTGGTCAGGTAGCCGCCCTCGCCGCGTACGCCTTCGGTAATCAGGCAGCCTGCACCGTAGATGCCGGTCGGGTGAAATTGCACGAACTCCATGTCCTGAACAGGCAGGCCCGCGCGCAGCACCATGGCGCTGCCGTCCCCGGTGCAGGTGTGCGCCGACGTGCAGGAGAAGTAGGACCGACCATAACCGCCCGTGGCAAGGATGACCTGGTGCGAGCGGAAGCGATGCAGGCGGCCCGTTGCCAGGTCGATTGCAACCACGCCGCGGCAGGCGCCGTCTTCCATGATCAGGTCCACGGCGAAATACTCGATGTAGAATTCGGCGTCGTGCTTGAGTGACTGCTGGTACAGGGTATGCAGCATCGCATGACCCGTGCGATCGGCTGCTGCACAGGTGCGCTGCGCGGTGCCTTCGCCGAATCGCGTTGTCATACCACCGAACGGGCGCTGATAGATCTTGCCATCTTCGGTACGCGAAAACGGCACGCCGTAATGCTCGAGTTCGATGACGGCGTCGGGCGCCTCCTTGCACATGTACTCGATGGCATCCTGGTCGCCGAGCCAGTCGGAACCTTTCACCGTGTCGTACATATGCCAGCGCCAGTCGTCCTCGCCCATGTTACCGAGCGCCGCGCTGATGCCGCCCTGCGCCGCCACCGTGTGGCTGCGGGTCGGAAATACCTTGGTTACGCAGGCCGTATTAAAACCGCCCTCGGCAAGACCGAAGGTCGCGCGCAGGCCAGCCCCCCCGGCACCGATGACGACGACGTCGTAACTGTGATCGATAAACTCGTACTCGCTCATGCGCCAAGTCCGATTTTGAGAATTGCGAAAACACCCGCCGCCGCGAAAAAGACATGCGCGAAACGGGAGAGAAGCAGTGATACGACCTTCAGACCCGGAGCGTGAACATAGTCTTCGATGACCACCTGCACGCCGAGGTAGGAGTGGTAGCCCATCGTGACGACCAGCAGCAGCAAAAGGACACTATTGAGCGGCGTAGCCACAAGGGCCGACGCAGCCGCGTGACTGAAGCTGTCCATCACCGCCAGCGTAATCGCGAACCAGAATCCGAGCAGCAGGATCGCGATGGCCGATACCCGTTGCCCCCACCAGTGAGAAGTCCCGTCCTTCGCAGTACCGAGGCCAAGTACCCGCCCGAGCGGTGAACGCAGGCTCATGCTGCCACCCACCAGAAGAGCGCGGTCAGCAAGATCGCGGCCGCGAGGACCAGCCAGGCCGACTTCGTGGCCTGCTCCTTCTCGAAGCCGCGGCCCGTGTCCCAGACGAGATGTCGCACACCGTTCGCCAGGTGGAAGAAGAATGCGAAGGACCAACCGATCAGGAGCAACTTGCCGACCAGTGTATCCATGTACTTCTGAAAAACCGCGTAGGTTTCAGGACCCGACGCAATGTCGAACAGCCAGATCGCCAGGACGATGAAGCCCACCGACATCGCGATACCGGTGGCCCTGTGCAGAATCGACAGCGCCATCGTAATCGGCCAGCGATAGATCGAGATATGCGGTGACAGCGGTCTGTCGATATTGCTCATGTGACGCGTTCTTTGTGGTTATTAAGATGTCAGAAATCGATGCAACGGCCGTTCTTTTCCCAGTCGCCATAACGTGTCGGGTCGAGACCCCCGCGACCACCGACTTCTTTGGGTCTGTCATCGACCGCGGAAGCGGTATCATTGGAGTCGTGACCGTCTTGCGCCTGGTCATTGGAATCGGCGATTTCGGCCTTATTCTCTTGGTCCTTTGCGGTCATTGCGAGAGTATGCCAGACGCATGGGGAACCTGCAGTACCTTCAGTTACGTAGATACAAATGAACACACTAGCGACGATCAAAATCACGGGAGCCGACGCCTTCGAGTTTCTGCAGGGGCAGCTAACCAACGATATCGGGCGCCTGGCGTCCGAGGCCGAGATACTCGCAGCCTGGTGCAGTCCCAAGGGCCGCGTGCTCTGGTTCGGGACCGTCTGGCCTGTCGAATCAGGCTATGGCCTTGCGGCCCCGGCCGACACGGCCGGAGCGCTCGTCAAACGTCTGACGATGTTCCGCTTCCGGTCGAAAGTGGACTTCGAGATTCTCGAGGAAGGCCAGACGGTCGATCCGGTCTTCCTGGTCGAGAACGGCTTCCCGTATATTGCCGGAGTGCAGTCAGAGCAGTTCACGCCACACATGCTCAACCTGGACCTGCTGGATGCAATCAGCCTCGACAAGGGTTGCTATACGGGCCAGGAAATCGTCGCGCGCACCCATTACAAGGGTGCGACCAAGCGCCGCACCTTGCGGTTCGAAAGCGCACAGCCGGTATCCGCGGGCGACAAGGTGTCGCTGGGCGGTCGGGATATCGGCGAAGTGCTGAACGTGGCAGGCAACGACCTGCTCGCCGTGGTCCCCGTCGACAAGGCCAACGACAACCTTACTGTTGGGGACGTTCGATTGAGCCCGAAACCCTTGCCATACTTACAGGAAGCCTGACGGGATCTTTGCCGGCGAGACATAAAGCGAGCGCAGCGAGTCAGTCCGCCGGGAAAGATGCCGGCAGGATTCCTGATCAGCGTGTTGATTCGCTAGTCGAACACCTCAGGCCGCATGTGCGGAAACAACAGCACGTCGCGTATCGACGGCGAGTCTGTCAGCACCATGACCAGCCGATCGACGCCGATGCCGATACCCGTCGTCGGCGGCATGCCGAACTCGAGCGCGCGGATGTAGTCATGGTCGTAGGACATGGCTTCGTCGTCGCCGGCCGCCGCGTTTTCGACCTGCGCCCGGAATCGCTCGGCCTGGTCCTCCGCGTCGTTGAGCTCGGAGAAGCCGTTGGCGATTTCGCGGCCTGCGATAAAGAGCTCGAAACGGTCGGTTACGAACGGATCGTCGTCGTTCTTGCGGGCCAGGGGCGACACCTCGGCCGGGTACTGGATAATGAACGTCGGCTCACGCAGCTTTGCTTCGACCGTCTCGTCGAAGATCTCAGTCTGGAGTTTTCCGGCGCCGTAATTTTCCTTCACCGACACGCCCAGTTTGTTGCAGCATGCCACGAGGTAGTCACGATTACGCATCTTCGATGTGTCGAGATCCGGGTTGTACCGGGCGATTGCCTCCTCGACCGTCATGCGCGGGAACTTCTTACCGAAGTCGTAGGTTTCGCCCTGGTATTCGACGACCGTTGTCCCATTAACGGCTTCCGCCATGCCGTGCAGCATGGCCTCGGTCGTGTCCATCCAGTCGTTGTAATCGGCGTAGGCACGATACGCTTCCATCATCGTGAATTCGGGATTGTGTTGCGTCGATACGCCTTCGTTGCGGAAGTTGCGGTTAATTTCATAGACGCGGTCGAAGCCACCGACAATCAGCCGCTTGAGATTGAGCTCGGGCGCAATCCGGAGGTACAGAGGCATGTCGAGCGCATTATGGTGAGTCGTGAACGGCCTCGCGATGGCCCCGCCCGGCGTGACCTGCATCATCGGCGTCTCGACTTCGAGAAAATCCATCGACTCGAGGAAGCCACGCATGTAGGTAATGATCTGCGAGCGCTTGCGAAACACCTCGCGGCTCGACTCGTTGATGATCAGGTCCACGTACCGCTGCCGATATCGCGTTTCCTGGTCGGATAAGCCCGCCCACTTCTCGGGTAAGGGCCGCAAGGACTTCGTCAGCAGGCGCACGGTGTCGGCCAGCACCGTCAGCTCGCCCGTGTTAGTGCGGAACAACGTGCCCTCGGCACCCACGATGTCGCCGACGTCCCATTTCTTGAAGGCCTGGTAGACGCCTTCGGGCAGGCGATCGCGCTCGAGACGCAGCTGGATCTGGCCCGAGCGGTCCTGCAGCTTGACGAAACTCGCCTTGCCCATCACGCGCTTCGCCATCATGCGACCCGAGACCGCGACGTTAACGTCTTCCTCGATCAGCGCGTCGTTGTCGTGCGCATGAAAAGTCTGGTGCAGCTCATCGGCGATCGAATTGCGCCGAAAGTCATTCGGGAACGCATTGCCCTGCTCCCGCAGCGCATTGAGCTTCGCGCGCCTTTCGGCGATGAGCTTGTTTTCGTCCTGTCGTTTGTCGTTACTCATCGGTTCTTCTTACAGTCCCTGTTTCAGGCTGGCTTCGATGAACGCATCGAGGCCGCCGTCCAGCACGGCCTGAGTGTTACCGGTTTCCACCCCGGTACGCAAATCCTTGATACGGCTCTGGTCGAGGACGTACGAACGAATCTGGCTCCCCCAGCCGACATCGGCCTTGCTGTCTTCGACGACGGACGCGGCTGCCCTGCGCTCCTGCAGTTCGAGTTCGTAGAGTTTTGCCTTGAGCTGGTTCATCGCCGTCGCCTTGTTCTTGTGCTGCGAACGGTCGTTCTGGCACTGCGCGACTGTATTGGTCGGCAGGTGCGTTATGCGTACTGCCGACTCCGTGCGGTTCACATGCTGGCCGCCTGCGCCGCTGGCCCTGTAGACGTCGATTCGCAGGTCGGAAGGATCGACCTCGATGTCGATGTTGTCGTCCACCTCGGGCGACACGAACACCGAGGCGAACGACGTGTGCCGCCTGTTGCCCGAATCGAACGGCGATTTGCGAACCAGGCGGTGCACACCGGTCTCCGTGCGCAGCCAGCCATACGCATACTCTCCAATGATGTGCACGGTTGCGCTCTTGACGCCTGCGACCTCTCCTGCCGAGGCTTCGATGACTTCCGCCTTGAAGCCCTGTGCCTCGGCCCAGCGGAGGTACATCCTGAGCAGCATTTCTGCCCAGTCCTGCGCCTCGGTGCCGCCGGCGCCCGACTGAATGTCGAGGTAGGCATTGTTGGAGTCCATCTCACCCGAGAACATGCGGCGGAACTCGAGCCCCGCTACCTGCTTCTCGAATCGCGTGAGGTCGCTGACGACTTCTGCGGCCGTGTCACTGTCGTCTTCCTCGAGGGCCATCACGAGCAATTCGTCGGCATCACTGAGACCCGTGGAGAGTTCGTCCAGCCCGACAACGACCTGCTCGAGCATGGCACGTTCCTGCCCCAGCGCCTGGGCGCGCTCGGGTTCGTTCCAGACATCGGGCTGTTCGAGTTCGCGCTGAACCTCGGTCAGGCGTTCCGCTTTGCCTTCATAGTCAAAGATACCTCCTCAACGCATCGGCGCGTTCAGCAAGGTCGGCTATGGTTTGTTTGATCTGGGTGGCTTCCATCGGGAACACTCGAACGTAAATCGGCGCGATCTTATCACGCACAATTGCCGGATATTGCAGCTATTTGCTCGACCACGAGCTGCGGCGACTCGATGCCCCGAAACTCGTTGACGTCGAGCTTGAAAGCGAGCTGCACGACCCCCCGGTAGGACGGGCCCGCCTGGTTGAAAGCGATCGCATCGATAACGTTGCCACCGCCCGCCGGCCGCACACGCATCTTGAGGTGATTTTCGCCAACCGTGCGCTGCTCGACGACCGAAAAATCGCCGCTCCAGAGAGGCTCAGGGAATCCGGACCCCCAGGGACCGGCTTCCCTGAGTGAGCGGGCGAACTCGAGATTCATCGCACCGCCGGGTAGCGGCCCGTCGGTCATGATAGCACCGCTAAAATCCGCGTCCGGATAGAGGCGCATCATCTGTTCAGCTGCGACGGCCTTGAATTCCTCGAATCCGGCCTCGGCAAGCGTCAGTCCCGCTGCCATCGCATGCCCGCCAAACTTCTCGATCAGGCCCGGCCGCGTTGCGGATACAGCCTCGAGAAGATCCCGCGCGTGCACGCCCGGGATCGAGCGGGCCGAGCCTTTCAGCACACCGCGCTCCTCGCGAGCGAAGGCGATCACGGGGCGGTGGCAGCGCTCCCTCACCCGCGCAGCAATCAGGCCCACAACGCCCTGGTGCCATTGGGTATCGTAGACACACACACACGGCGGCCAGCGTTGTGCGCCGAGCGAATCGACGTAGGCGAACGCCTGTTCGCGCATCGTCGCCTCGATGTCGCGGCGTTCGCTATTGATCTGGTCGAGCACCCTGGCGTAGTCCGATGCCGATTCCATACTGTCGGTGAGCAGGCACTCGATGCCGACCGAGATGTCCTCGAGACGCCCTGCCGCATTGATGCGCGGCCCGACCGCAAATCCGAGGTCCGTGCTGACGCAGCGTGCGACCTGTCTGCCGGCATGTTGCAACAGCGCTGCGATTCCAGGCACCGCGTGGCCGGCACGAATCCTCGTGAGCCCCTGCTGCACGAGTATGCGATTGTTGTGATCGAGCGGCACGACATCGGCGACGGTGCCGAGCGCTACGAGATCGAGGTACCTGGCGGGAACGCGAGCTGCCCCTGGCGCGCCGGCATCCTCGAGCATTCGACCGATCCGGGCCATGAGATAGAACGCCACACCGACACCGGCCAGGTTGCGGCTCGGAAAACGGCTGCCCTCGAGATTCGGATTGAGGATGATGTCGGCGTCGGGCAGTTCGTTGCCCGGCAGATGATGGTCCGTTACGAGTACCGGGATGCCGAGCGCTTTCGCTTCCGCCACGCCCTCGATACTCGACACTCCATTATCGACCGTAATCAGCAAGCCGGGTGAACGCCCGGCCGCGACGCGGACGATTTCGGGGGACAGGCCGTAGCCGTAATCGAAGCGGTTCGGGACGAGGTACTCGACGTCGCGGAAACCGAACTCGCGAAGACAGCGCAGAACGAGCGCCGTACTCGTCGCGCCATCGACATCGAAGTCGCCGACCACGATGATGCGCTCGGCGCGCTTCCCTATGACGAGAGCAGCCGCATCGTCAATGTTCTCGAGCGCGCTCACGGGCGCAATCCGAGCGAGCCCATAGTCAAGTTCTGCGGCAGTAGCGAGGCCGCGCATTGCGAATAGCCGTGCATGCAGCGGATCAAGGTCGCCAAGACCCGCCAGGTCGGCGGTGCTGGGCAAAGGTCGAGCGATGACGGGTCTCGGGGATTTCACGGGTTCAGTCGAGCAGTTTGGAACGGCGGCGCCAGAATCTTAAAGCATGTGGGCGACGGACGTGGGCCCGTCTTCCATCACGGAACAACAATGTCAGGCGGCTGATGCGCTTGCTTCGCAAGGCCGAGCGCAATGAGTTGAGGCTGTCAACGAAAAATTCCGCACTGACTCGCCGCGGCGGCGTCACGGCAACGAAGCCGCCCGTTGAGGCCTCGAGGCACTGCCCTATCGATCCGGGCCAGAGATCGTAAACCGCGTTGCTGGCTTCCCAGTATCCGTGCAGCAACGGATCGTTGGCGAACAGCGGCGGCAGCGCACGGGTCGTGCGCTCCGGCGCCATGCCACCACCCCAGAGCCAGAGCGAGTTAACGGGCTGCTTGCCGGCCTCGACGCGGCTTTGATTGACCTCGTGTTCGTGCAGCGCCATCTCGATCTCACCCTGGAGATTTCGGAACGCCGCGGCCTGCGGGCCCTGGGGCAGAAAGTCCGACGGTACCTGCTGGTCGATCGACCTGGCGGGCAGCGCGGCCGTCGCCAGCGGTTCCCTGGATCGCAGGTAGCAGCTCGAACCCAGGCGGGCAAACCCGAACCCGGAATCAGTGGCCAGGGTATGCTGCAGGTGGTCGACCAGCGCACGCAATTCGACGGGCGCAACGCGAGATCGCGACAGCGCGTGCAGGCACAGTTGGTCCAGCCGCGGCTCGAGATAGACGGGGTCGGCAGCGGCAAGCCACACCGTGGGCCGATCGCCGGTCTGTCCCCACATACGCAGCGCACCGAGACCCTCTGCCGGGCACCGCTGCCCGATCACGCCAAGGATCGTGGCGAGCAGTTCGTTCGGCTGCGGCTCCACGCCAAGTTCGGATCGCGCGAGCCATCTCTGCAACGACGTGTCGTCGAGTTGGCTGACAGGGGGCAGAACTATGACGGCCGCATTTTTGTCATATGATGCTTCCATGATGTGGCGCCGATGTTAAGGGATGCGAATTTGAAATTCACAAGAGAATCCACGGGCACGCTGACCATCCAGTCGGTCACATCGTCCGCGATCGTCATCAGCGGCGACGCGTACGGCGAGACCATTGCAATGACGCCGGCCGAGGTGATTACGGGCTGGGAGCCCGTTCCGGTCGCCGAACTCGAGGAGGCGCATTTCGAGGTGCTGCTCGAGCACGCGCCTGAGCTCGTGTTGCTCGGGACCGGCGGCGCGAGCATATTCCCGCCACGCGAACTCGTTTTCGCTTTCGCTCGTCGAGGCATTGGGCTCGAGTCGATGGATACCAGGGCCGCGGCGCGCACATTCAACGTACTTGCCGGCGAAGGGCGGCAGGTTGGAGCGGTCTTGTACCTGTAAGGCTCAGTCGAGCAGGTTGTCGCCGGAGATGCCGTTGCTTTCCATCATCTGGCGCAGGTTCTTGAGCGCGTCCAGCTGAATCTGCCGGACACGCTCCCGCGTAACGCCGATCTCGTCGCCAATCTGCTCCAGGGTCGCCCGTCGGTAACCATGCAGGCCGAAGCGCCGCTCGACAACAGCGCGTTGTTTATCATTGAGCTCCCAGACCCAATGATCCACGATCTCGTGTACCGCATCTTTCTGCGCGCAGCGCGAGGGTTCGGCATCGCGTTTCGCACGCAGACGCTCGACCGGCCCATCCTCGTCCGCACTCTTAGCGCGCAGCGTTACCCGGTCGTGAAGGGCCATCAGGCGCTCAACCTCACAGACTTCGACGTCCATTTGATCGGCGATCTCAGCGAATGTCGGTACACGATCGAGTTCGTTGCGCAGACGACGAGCCGTCCTGCGGCAGGAGTTGATGTCCTTGATCACATGGATCGGCAGGCGCACGGTACGCGACTGGTTCATGATCCCGCGCTCGATTGTCTGGCGAATCCACCAGGTCGCGTAAGTGGAAAAACGAAAGCCGCGTTCCGGGTCGAATTTCTCGACCGCACGGATCAGGCCGAGGTTTCCTTCCTCTATGAGATCGAGCAGCGGCAAGCCCCGGTTCGTGTAGCGCCGCGCAATCTTGACGACGAGTCGCAGATTGCTCTCGATCATGCGCTGACGGGCTGCCTCGTCGCCGCGCTGCGCGCGTCGCGAATAGATCTTCTCTTCGTCGGCCGTCAACAACGGCGAGACGCCGATCTCGTCCAGGTATTGACGTGTTGGGTCCAGCAACTGCCCCATGTCTTACCCCCTCGCGCCAAGGGGCGACTGCGCCCGGCAGGCTCATCTCTTCGACAGGTACTTTCTCGGGTCAACCGGCCTGCCGTTGCGCCTGATCTCGAAATGCAATCGCGCCTTGCGTTCCGGCCCCTCCCCCATTGTCGCGATGCGCTGCCCCTTCTTGATGTTCTCGCCTTCCTTGACCAGCAGCGACGCGTTGTACCCGTAGGCACTGAGGTAGGTGTCGTTATGTTTAAGAATAATAAGCTTGCCGTAACCGATCAGTCCACTGCCCGCGTACACGACACGCCCGGAAGCCGCGGCACGAATGGACTGTCCGGCCTTGCCGTTGATCAGGACACCCGTGCCACTGCCGGGTTTCGCGCCGAATTCAACGTTGATCCGGCCTGTGGTCGGCCACGACCAGGCCGGAGAGGGTTGCGCCGGGATCTCCGGCAATGGCTTCGGTGTCGAACGTCTGCCCGTCGACGCTCGCGAGCCCGACGAACCGGTCGGGCCAAGCTTCAGGACCTGGCCGGGATAGATCAGCGAGCCGTCGCCGAGCCGGTTCCAGCGCGCCACATCGCCCGGGTCCTTGCCGTAACGCCACGATATCGAAAACAGGGTTTCCCCTTTTCGCACGATGTGGGTCTGCGGCGTGTCCTGCCAGCGGGACTGGCCGCCGCAGGACTGCAGAACGACCAGGCAGCAACAGAGGATGACAAACCGCGAGGTCATCCGCCCCGCATCATCATCCAACCGATGCCGATCGCGGCAACCACCACGGTGGCCCAGCCGATCCGTTCGATGTGTGTCTTGAGCGTCGTCTCGAAGCGTTCACCGCCGAGCCTCATGAGTCCGGCTACAAGGAAGAACCGGCCGGCACGACCGATCAACGAGGCAATGAAAAAACCCGGCAGGCTGAGTACTGCGACACCCGCCGCAATCGTAAATACCTTGTAAGGAATCGGCGAAAAACCAGCGACGAAGACCACCCAGACACCGTATGCATCGAACCACCGGCGACTGGTTTCGTAGGCATCCCAATAGTGCGATTCCCGCAGCCACGGCTCGATGACCTCGAACATGCCGTAACCTATGGCGTAACCTGCCAGTCCGCCAAGCACCGAAAACACCGTCGCTATCGCGGCATAACGAAACCAGTGACTGCGGTCGGCCAGGCACATCGGTGCCAGCATGACGTCGACGGGAATCGGGAAAAACGAGGACTCGGCAAAACTCATCGCGCCAAGGTAGCGCTCCGCGTGCGGGTGACGCGACCAGGTGATTACACGCTCATACAGCGGTTCGAACAATCGCATGTCAGGTCATCCCCGCCATTGAAGAAATTACCTTTAAAAGAATATTTATCATATTGATAAATATAAGTTATTTTCCCTTCACGAGGGGCACGAAACTGACCAGCCCCAGGGAAACCCGCTCGTAATGGCCATCGCGGTTGGTGACCATAGTGAGTTCCTGCCTGCCGGGTGGGCCGATAGGGATGATAAGCCTTCCCCCTGTGGCGAGTTGCTCCAGCAGGCGGCCCGGTATCTCGTCGGCCGCGGCGGTCACGATAATTCCGTCATAGGGCCCGTACTTGCGCCAGCCTTCCCAGCCGTCACCCGGCCGAAACTGTACGTTGTAGATATCGAGGTCACGCAGGCGTTGCCGGGTCTTCCGCAGGAGTTCGGAGATGCGCTCGACCGTGTAGATCTTCTTCACGAGGCCTGCCAGCACCGCCGTCTGGTACCCGCAACCCGTACCGATCTCGAGGACGGTTTCGCCCTCGAAACCGTTGACCAGCGCCTCGGTCATGCGGGCCACGACGTACGGCTGGCTGATCGTCTGCCCGAGCCCGATCGGCAGTGCGGTGTCCTCGTAGGCGCGGCTCGCCAACGCTTCGTCCACGAACAGGTGTCGCGGCACGCTCAGAATCTGGCCCAGCACCGCCTCGGACCGTATGCCCTGTTCCCTGAGCCGCTGCACGAGCCGATCTCGCGTTCGTCTCGACGTCATGCCGATGCCCTGCTTGATGTCGATCATTGCATCAGCCAGTCCGCAATGCCTGAGACGGCCTCGTGGCGCGTAAGGTCCACCTTGAGCGGCGTGACGGCGACGCTGCCATGCTCGACGGCGTAAAAGTCGGTCCCCTCACCTGCGTCCTGGCCTTTCCCTGCCGGGCCGACCCAGTAGATCGGCCTGCCATAAGGATCCTGGTCCTTGAGGACCTGCTCTGACTTGTGGCGGAAACCGAGGCGCGTCGCCCTGATACCCTGCAGATCTTCGTAAGGCCGGTCGGGAACATTGACGTTGAGTACCGTGTCCGGCGACAGCCCGGCACGCTCGATTTTCTGCACAAGCTCGGAAGCCACGCGAGCTGCGGCGGCGAAATGCTGCAGGTCCTGACCGACCAGCGACACTGCGATCGTCGGCAAGCCGAGGAAACGCCCTTCCATGGCCGCCGCGACGGTTCCCGAATAGATCACGTCATCCCCGAGATTCGCGCCATGATTGATACCAGAGACGACGAGATCGGGCTCGTAGTCAAGAAATCCGGTCAGGGCGAGGTGTACACAGTCGGACGGCGTGCCGTCGACCTTGTAGCGGTTCTTTTCAACCTCCGACACGCGCAGCGGATTATTCAGCGTCAGGGAACTGCTGGCAGCCGATCGATTGCGATCGGGCGCCACCACGACGACGTCGGCGACCTCTTCGAGCGCGTCGGTCAGCGCGATAATCCCTGTGGCGAGATATCCGTCGTCGTTGCTGATAAGGATTTTCATTTTGGATTGGAGGATAGCGACGCGCTCACTATACTCAAAGATTCAACCGCACCATAGCCTCGAAGACCAGACTGTGACTGAAGACGACATTGATGAGTTTCGCCGCGCAATGTCGGGGGCCAAGCCGCTCCGGAGCGAAGAACGCGTACCGCACGACAAACCCAGGCCCAAACCACGGGCGCGCTTCGCCAAGGCTGACGAGCAGGAGGCGCTCAGGGAAACACTCGAAGACGATATCGATACCCTTGAGCACGGCTACGGCGACGCACTACGCTACCATCGGCCATCGGTCGGCAAGCGCACGATGCGCAAACTGGCCAAGGGTGGGTACAGCGTGCAGGCCGAGATCGACCTGCATGGCATGACCCTGGCGGAAGCAAAACCCCGGCTCGCCGACTTCATCGAGTACAGCGTCATGCAGGGACACCTCTGCGTACGCATCGTTCACGGCAAAGGGCTCGGATCAGGCGAGCGCGGGCCCGTTCTCAAGAATGCCGTCAATCGCTGGCTCAGGAAATGGGACAACGTGCTGGCTTTCGTATCGACGCGCCAGGCTGATGGCGGCACGGGCGCCATATACGTGCTGTTGCAGAAGGTGTAGTGGCCGCCCCACGGATGCGGGGCGGCCCTTGTCCGTAGCCTCTTGCCAATTCAGCCGGAGGCGGCCCTGGCCAGGATATCCTCGCGGAACATCGCGTATCCGGGCCCATTGAAGTTCCATACCGCCATCTCCGCATAGAGACGAGCGGCTTCATCCGTGTTCCCCGCAGCTTCGTTTGCACGGGCGAGATAGTATTTCGTATACATGTTGCTCAGGTGGTCGCCGGCCGACAGGTGCTCGACCGCAGCCTCAAAGTCATCCTGGTAGTAGGCGGCCATCCCGAGAATCTCGTGCATCCGCTCGAGCTTCCTCGGGTTCGTGCTTGATGCCACATGGCCCTCGAATTCGGCAGCCTTGGCAGCGGCGCCCTCGGCATCGCCCATCCGCGCGGCGAGCAGGCCTTCCATGAACGCGATGGTCGCTTCCTGCGCGTCCCGTACCTCGTCGGATGCGAGGGCTTCGGCCCGCTCCCGCATGACAACGGCCGCGTCGGCGATGACGGCAGTCGCCACCTCGGCATTGCCGGCCTCGGTCGCGAACAGCGCCGCATTCGACAACGCATTGACCTGGATATCCACGGCGCCATCCGCGTACGCGTCACCAGCCCCGGCTGCGTGGTCCCTGAGCGCGGCTATCGCTGCGTCGGCGTCGCCCTCGTAGATATTGACGTAGGCTCTATAGATCAGGAAGAAGCCGCCAGCGTTGCTGCCTCGTGCATCTTCGAGTTCGGCAGAGCGCGTGTAGTCGGCTCGCGCCTCTTCGTAGTTGCCGAGGAACGAGTTGACATGCCCCCGTTGCTGATAACCCGATCCCAGGTCGGGTGCCAGCTCCGCGGCCTTGGTGTAATCGTCGTAGGCGGCTTCGAGATTATTCTGCGCGCGATGGACGTCGCCCAGCAAGTCGTGTGGGTTCGGTTCGTTCGGCGTGAGTTTCGAGGCATGTATAAAATGCTTCTCCGCCTTGGCGAAGTCTTTCGGCTCCTGCGTCAGGAAGTTATTTCCCAGGTTGATGTGGGCGGGCACAAAGCTCGCGTTTAGCTCGATGGCTTTCTCATACGCGGCCCTGGCATCGGCCGCGTTATTAACGTTAGTGTAAGCGTTGCCAAGGAAAAGCCATGCCCGAACCGAGTCCGGATGCACACGGGTCAGCTCCTCAACCGAAGCGATCCAACCCGCCGCGTCCGCGGCGAACGCGTTCTCCATAGCCTGAATCATCAACTGCTCGCCTCGCGTAGCCTCGGCCTTGTTCGCTGACGCCAGCTTCAGATTGTTCGTAAAACCTTCCGTGGAGGCTGAGGACAGCGCCGCCATCAGGTGAGCCATGGCGAACGACGGGTCTGTCGCCGCCGCTTCCAGGAACTTGGCATTCGCCGAAACGAAACGGCTGTTTTCGAAATCGGCCCAACCGGCCATGTACTGTTCGAGAGCCATATCCGAGGACGTCGTGGCCGGCAAGACCATGCCGCCGCTGCCCGCCGCGGCGAATGATTCAGCGGCCTTCTCGGGTGTTGCGTCGGGCGCCGGGGCGGCTTCCTCTGCCTTCTGGCCACACGCGGTTACGAGCGCCAGGCTCGCGATAAATGCGAGGACGTATCTTGTTTTCATTGTCTTCCCCTCGATCGGACAAAGCGATAAGTGGGCTATTTATACTCCCATTCGATCGCATAGAACAGAGCCGCTGTAGCTCGTCAACTCCCGTTTGTGACAGGTAGAGATCGACCATAAACGGAAGTTCGATCTGTCAATCATTTCCGTCAATCCAGGGCCGATTTCTGTTCCAGTTGTGCGCCCTCGGCGATCAAGGCCAAGCGGGCGACGTCCAGCAAACGGATATGCCTGCGATGGACGTGGATGACGCCCGCTTGCTGCAGTTTCGAAATCACTCGGCTCAGGGTCTCGGGTGAAAAGCGCAGGTAATTTGCGATGTTTTCGTGCGACATCGGCAAATCGAACTCAGACTCCACGTAGCCTCGCCGCCGTAGCCGGGCCTCCAGGTCCAACAAAAATATCGCAGTCTGTTGCGTAGCGTCAGATCCCGCGACGCACATCTGCTGCCGCGCAAAGTCGCGGCTCATCAGGGCTAGGACTCGGGTCTGCAGACCAGGAACCTGTCGGGACAGCACCGCGATGTCGCGATAGGGGATGATGCACAGTGAGGCAGTCCTGATAATCAAGGCGTTGAAGTGATGGCGCTCAGGGTACGCCGCATCGAATCCCAAGAGCTCACCAGGCAGGTGAAAGTCGCGCACATACTCGTACCCTTGCCGGTCCGTAGTGTAAGTCTTGATGCAGCCGCTGCGCACGGCGTAGATGGCTGTGAACGGGTCGTCGGCTCGAAATAGGTGGTGGCCCGCCGGCAGGGGACAGGTGTGCCGGACAATGGCATGAAGTTGTTTGCGGTCGCTCTCGTCCAGCCCTGGTGGCCAGCACCAATCCTGTAGCGAGCAGAGCCCGCAGGCATGGCGAAGCAAAGGAACGCTCGCCGTGCGCAATTTCGCATGGGTACCCAAGCAGCGACTCCACAATCAAATGCAATTTTGAGGGCGCACCCCGGGGTTTGAAAATCGTGGAAGTTACTTAGGATTCCACGTCATATGTCAATGCAATCGTCGTTGGCCGGTGATCACATAGGCAATACGGCGAGTTCTGCGGGTCTGCTCGTTGGAGCACCACGGAGATTCGATACCGGAAACAGGCGAAAGGAGACGATCATGTATGTTCGACAGGTGATGGCACATTACAAACCGTCAAGATTTGAATTGTTCAATCAACGGTTTGAAAAGGAAGTTATCCCGATGCTGAAAAAACAGACGGGATTCCGCGACGAACTTTCATTCTTCGACAAGGAAAAAGACGAAGCTATTTCACTGAGCTTCTGGGACACAAAGCAGCATGCTGACAAGTATGCGCGAGATCTCTATCCATCAATCCACAAAAAGATGGAGGAAATGCTCGAGGATACGCCACAAATTCGCTCTTTTGAGGTGGCAAACTCGACCTGGTACGACATTCACGCATTCTGAGTGTGAATGCCTGGCCCAGGAGTGGGCGGCAGCGCAACACTGTCGCCCGCGCTTTTGAGTCTGTTTATTCGCAGTACTATCACATCTGGCGCATGTCATCTCGAGCGTCGGCAATTTCGTGTAACACAGACGTCGCGTAGGCTCCGCGCCCGAGCGCAAATCCGAGCTCAAGCGCATTCCCTCGAAGCGACCACTCGAGATCGATGACTCGCAAACGCAGGCTCCGGTGCGCCATTTTTACGCGGGCATCACGGAGCGCGCCCGTCCAGTGCTCGTACCCCGAGACAACGGCGGCTGCCCCCTCACCCCACAGTTCCCCGGCCGGGTGCAGGTCATGCTCGGCGCAACGCCGACGTATCTCGTCGTCGACCTCACTTACCTCGAACACGCTGCCCGTCCCGTCGAGGTTTACGGTGTCGCCAGGCAGCACCTGGTTCCACGTTCGTTCACGGACGCGCACATCCAGCTGCTGATTGAAAAGGAATGATCGTGCCGTGGATATCGCCAGGCTGCGCTTGTGCCGTGGCAATCGCTTGCCCGACGCCCAGGCGTCGGCCAGTTCAATGTTCGCGCCGCCGCGCCCAAATCGCTGCTCCCCGAAGTAGTTGGGAACGCCGGCCGCGGCGATCTGCCGCAATCGCTCCTCGATGCCGACAGCGGCTGAAATCTCGCCCCGCAGAACGATCTGGAAGCGATTCTGCCGGTGTGCGCCGCGCCGCAGCTTCCTGCTGTGCCGTTGTTGCCCGAGGACGGTGACTCCCTCGGCCTCAAGCTGCTCCCAGTCCGGCGCGTTCCAGCGCGGCACGCTGAACCACTGTCGGGTCACGGCATGGCGATCCTTGAGACCCGCGTAGCCCACGTCGCGAGCCGGCACCTGGGCGTGGCGCGCCAGTTGCCGCGCCACCCACTCGGTGTTGGCGCCGGTCTTTTCGATCCAGAGATAATCATGTTCGCCGTCCCCGCTGAAATCGAAGCCCAGGACTTCGTGAACCACGAAATCTTCAGGATGAGTACGGATCGCTGCCGCGAACAAGGGTTCCCCGTGCGCGCGGGCCCAGTCCGGCAATGGCATGGGGCTTCCTAGTAGTCTGCGTCGGCGACCGGCACGACCTGGTAAAAGGTCTCCTGCTTGCCGATCATGCCGAGGTCGGTACGCGCACGCTCTTCGGCGGCATCCCGTCCTTGCTTGAGATTGATCACCTCGGCATCCAGGGAGGCATTGCGGTGACGCAGCGATTCATTCAGATCGCGCTGCTCAGCGACGGCCGTACGCAGCTTCATTGTCTTGCGATAGCCATCGGCGGACAACCAGAGTTCGGCCTGCAGGCCGAGCCCGGCGATGCCCAGAAGAACGAGTAGCCAGCGTGAACTGAACAAGCGGTAACCCCAAATTATCTGCCAGTGGCGTCAGTCGACCTTGACCGAGAACGCCTCGCGAGCTGCATACCCTGCGTCGCCGCCCAATTCCTCTTCGATGCGCAGGAGCTGATTGTACTTGGCGATGCGGTCCGACCGGGACAGGGACCCGGTCTTGATCTGCGTCGCCTGCGTGCCTACCGCGATATCGGCAATCGTGCTATCCGACGTCTCGCCGGAGCGATGCGAGATTACCGCGGTGTAGCCCGCGTCATCAGCCATAGTAATGGCATCAAGAGTTTCGCTTAAGGTACCGATTTGGTTAGGTTTTATCAATATAGAGTTGGTAATTTTTTCATCGATGCCCCGTTTGAGGATCGACGTGTTGGTCACGAACAGGTCATCGCCGACGAGTTGTACCCTGTCGCCCAGGGTCTCCGTATGCACACGCCAACCCTCCCAGTCGCTCTCATCCATGCCATCTTCGATCGAGATTATCGGGTAGCCGTCGGCCAGTTCGGCCAGGAAATCGCT
>Ga0209456_10000092_pt1 | contig 46503 bp, 45 predicted proteins | sample COG_11_FD_184755 | JGI IMG/M metagenome (GOLD analysis project Ga0209456, IMG submission 184755) | Pelagic marine sediment microbial communities from the LTER site Helgoland, North Sea, for post-phytoplankton bloom and carbon turnover... | ecosystem: Environmental > Aquatic > Marine > Neritic...
CTCAAATATATACTAACTCTTTGCATAAGTAATAATTGATTCTTTGCCTTAGTATAACCTACAATAGTTTCTTTAAAACTATTTTTTACAATATTCATGCGCTTAATTTTTCCTAATAATCCCAAAGTAATAATGGGTAAAATTATTAAGAAAGCAACGGTAAATATCCCGCATGCAAGAAGATACCAGGTGTCTAACTTATTCATGTTAACCAAAAAATAAATGGCCATAAGGAAACATATTACTGCTCCGATTGATTCATAAAATGTGATCTTATCAAACTTTGTCCTATATCTTTCCTGTGTCATCTTCATAATTAGTTCATTGGTTAGTTTTTTTTGCTGTACTAACTGATCACTCATTTCTGACCAAATTGATTGGATTTCTTCTAAGTCCATAACTTATTTTTTCAATATTCTTGATTTTAATTTTTGCTTAATCCTTGAAATTCGGGTTCCAACATTAGTTTCACTTAATCCCGTAATTTCGGCAATCTCATCGTACTTTTTACCTTCCAATAAAAGAAGTATTAAACCTTTTTCAAGTATGTTCAACTGATGAATATGTTTATAAACCATTTTCAAGCGGTTTTCAAATTCTGTATCATAATTTTCCGTTTGTTTAAGGACAACCTGATCTATGCCACTTGTATTAGAGTGTTTTTTGCTTTTCTTTAATTGACTAATTGCGGTATTTAAAGCGATACGATACATCCAGGTACTAATTTTAGATTCATTTCGAAAAGAATCAAAGGACTTCCACAATTGGTAGACAATTTCCTGGTATAAATCTTTTTGGTCCTGTCCGTTTTGTGTATAGATCGTAGTGATTTTAAAAATCACCCCTTCATTTTCCTTGATTATCCTGGTAAATGATTCTTCTTTACCCATATTTTCACAACTTCTGTTTAATTAGTTGACTTATCCCTAAAAAAATCACACTTTCCTTAAAATATTTATAGAGATCAGGAAAATTGCCACTTTATGAATATGTATCAAAATTGGTATTTCCCATAAAAGTAGGGTAAGGAGTTTATTAGTAAATAACTAATAAAGCCTACATAGTATATCATCACCAGAAAACCGTATAGATTAATTGTCGAACAAACTTTGATCCAGTCCGGGTAGTAATTTTAAAGCATTTTTATAATATACTTTTCTCAATACCTCGTCCGGGAGATCTAACCCATACATAGCCCAGAATGCGTGATACTTTTTGTAGTATTGAAAGTATTCATCAGCGGTTTCCAAAACCCTGAAATAGGTTGGAAATTCCTTCGGATTCCAACTGTCTTTACCAAATAGTATACGATCCTGATGGGCGATAAAGAATTTTCGAGCAGTTCTAGGTTGCCTGCCAAGTTCCGCTATGATAGCGCCAATGCCCACATACATATTTGGCATTTGCTTCAAAAGTTCGGCTAGTTTTTCTAAATTATTTGCATACCATCCCATATGTGCATTAATAAATTTAGTTTGCGGATGTCTCTTAATCATATTGTGCTGTTCCCCAATTATTTGTTCCCATGGAGCGGGATTATCTGCTGACCGTTTCCTTCGTGGTCTGGTTTTTAATTCTAACCAACGCTCGTTATCACTATCAATTGGATCCCAGAACGACTTTGGATCTGCGGCATGAATTAGAACCGGAATACCTAATTCCCCGCATTTTGCCCAAATAGGATCTAATCGACGGTCATCAATTGCTATACGTTCCCCACTAATATCCTTATTTCTAAGCCCCAGGCTTTTATATATTTTTAGTCCACTAGCACCGTTTTTTACATCCTGTTCTAAATTATTCACTGCATTTTCCGCCCAATCAACATTTCCAACTCCTTCGAAATTTACGTTGGCAAAGACTACAAACCTATTTGGGTAATTTTGATTTATATTATTCATCATATTTTTGAGACCTTCGCCCGATCCCCCACTTAGATTAACCATTACGGCCATATTTAAGTCATCCATATCAGTGATTAATTGTGATAAGTCTTGTGTAGCCATTTTAAACTGATGACTATGAATATCAATAAATGTATACTTTGCTTTCTCTATTATATTTTCAGTAACCACCAGTGTGGATTTCGGATTGTACTCTTCAAATCTCATCTCCTGGGCATTTGCCTGATATAAAAAAGTTAAAAGAAATAAAGGAAGAAGATGGTTTTTAACAGTGGTCATATATATGTTTTTTTGATATTCGAAAAATACTATAAATCTATGATGTCTATGCTTGAATTATTACATAAAAGCAATCTTATACAATTACTCCTGGTTATTGGACAATTTTAGAAGCTTATTATAATCTTCTAAAGTATCTACATCAAAAACTTTTCCTAAAGGATTCAAAACAAATACTTTATCTACACTTTTATTAAGTATATGTTGAGCACCATTATCGCCATCCAATTTCTGTAAATCAGTAAAGTAAGTTCGTTTAAAAAGAGCCGGTACGCCAATTTTATCCCCATATCTGGTACCAATAAGCTCAATTTTTCTATTGTCATGCATATTTATCATTTCATCAATATATTCAGTATCTATTAAAGCCTGATCCGCAAGAAGAACAAGTACTGCGTCGGCGTCATTGTTATGATCCAACAAATAGTTAACTCCACATGATATTGAGGTTCCCATGCCAAGTTTCCACTCCGTATTTTCAAGAAAAATTACATTGTTCGTTTTGGTTTTGATAGTTTCTTTTATTAGCCGGGCATTAGAACCAAGGACTACTATTACCTGATTGGCCTTTGATAATTTGGCTATTTTAATAGTATGCTCCAGAAGAGTTGAATCTTTCCAAGGTAAGAGCTGTTTAATTTTTCCCATTCTACTGGAAGATCCTGCGGCAAGAATTAATATAGTTACTTTAGAATTCATCAATTATGTATTGTACCCAATTTATTCCTTAAAAGCATGGGTTCCTTTTTGCGAATTACTACAAGGATTTCAGCTATTATAGAGACGGCTATTTCCTGAGGAGTTTCTGCGCCAATATTTATCCCGGCTGGTCCATAAATAGATTCAAAAAAATCATCTGTAATATCCAAGTTGTATTCCATAAGTTCATTTAATAGTTTTTCTCTTCGGGATGAAGGCCCCAATAATCCCAGATAAATTGGCGTTACTCCCCGTAGACCAACCAAATACTTAAGATCTTTTACATAACTGTGAGTCATCAATACAACTCCAGTCTGATTATCTATTATTTGCGGTTGAAATTCTTCTGGTAATTGTGCAAGAAATTGCTGAGCTCCGGGAAAATCCGCAATACTCTTTTCTTCGGTTGGCGATGCTATCAAGGATACCTCCCATCCTGTCATTGCAGCATATGAACATAATTGAACCGCATCATGTTCTGAACCAATTATTACCAATTGAAAACAAGGAGTCAGTTTTTGCTGAAATACCTCGACCCCTTTTTTAGTTATGAAATCGGGCCTCAGCGTTAAGGTGCTGCTATCAACTTTGAGAAGACTGCCTAATTCTTCACTGCTACTTTCCTGTCTTTTAAAATATGATACAAGCTCAAAGCTTTTCCGTTCTTTAACCGACTGCCAAAAAGTTTTTAAAGTGGTCTCATTTGGATTAAATGGTTCTAAAAGAATATACAAAATACCTTCACACCCTAAACGATAACGCCCATCATAGGTCATCACTTTTGGTATTCCGTTGCTAAACACGCTTTCGGCCTGTCTTTGTACTTCTTTCTCCACACAACCGCCACTGACTGCGCCAATCATTTTTCCGTTATCGAGCAGTAGCATTCGTACACCAGGACGTCGATAAGAAGATCCTTCCAACGCTACAACAGTTGCCAGAACTGCTCTGCTTCCAGATTTTTTATACGCTTGATACGCAGTGAATATATTTTTTAATTCATGAGTCATTTAAATAAGGCTTCTTGTACTTAAAAAAGATACTTTCTCATCTATGGCATATGGTACTTCCCTGGGAGTTAATTTTATAAATCCATCAGATCTGGATAAACTTGTAAGGTCACCAGAATTATTATCCTTTACTAAATTGGCTCTTAACAAACCATTTACCCATCTGGTTTTCACCCCTAGAAAACGGGTCATACTACCTTCAATAGCTATACCTTCCTCCAAAAAAACTTCAATTTTAGGAATGGGTAATCCCAATGATTTTTGTAGCCAATGTTTAAAATAAATATGATAATTGGCGAATGTTGATATCGGGTTTCCGGGGAAAGAAAATATTAATGAATTGGTATCTTTATAGACTCCAAACCAGAAGGGTTTACCAGGACGTTGTAATACGCCGTGGAATATTTTCTCTACACCTAATTCCTCAAGCACTTTAGGAATAAAATCAAATTTCCCTTTAGATACACCACCACTCAGTAACAAAACATCCATTTCCTGGATGACATATGATAATTTTTGTCTTATCATGTCCTTGTCGTCCGATAGATGCAAGAGTAAAGGTTCTATACGCTCTTCGTTTAATGCTGCAAACAAGGTATAAGAATTTGATTTTCTTATTTGATGGGGCAAAGGATGGTCTTCTACTTCAACCAGTTCATTACCTGTGGAAATAACGGCGATACTGGGTAGTTTTTTAACTTCAACATTAGATTTCCCAACTGCCGCTAAAACGCCAACTTCGGCAGCTGTTATTTTTGTGTCTTTATTTATAACCAACTCTCCTTTTTTCCTATCACTTCCTTTATCATGAATGTTTTGCCCTCTTTGAGCATTCTTATTGAGATTGGCTATTCCGTGTTCAATAGTAACATCCTCATACATGACAACAGTATCGGCTTCATAAGGGACAACGGCCCCGGTCATGATTTCTACACAATGGTCTTCTTCCAAAAATTTATATGTGCGTTGGCCCGCTGCGACTATTGCTTTTATGTCAAATGCCACTCTACCGTTCTCAATAGCGTTATAATTTATCGCTATTCCATCTTTAGTAGCACGATCAAATGGGGGAAAATCCCTATCAGCGTATATATCATCTGCCAAAACTCTGCCTATAGCTTTTTTTATGGACACTGTTTCGGTTCCATAATTTTGACTATGGTCTAAAACAAGATTATATGCTTCTGCAAAAGAGATCATAGAATATCGTAAAAGTGTTTTGCACAAATACACTTCTTAAAGCTGAACGAAACAATAAGGAAGTTCACAACTAAATATGTAATGCGTTATACTGGTTTATTCCACCCAAGATATTATAAATAACGGTTTTACTATTAACTTTTAGTAACTTTTGTTGTGCAATTTTACTTCTAATACCGGATTGGCAAATAATATATATGGGATTTGTAAAATCTAGTTCGTGTTTACGAGTTTCTATTTGCTCTATTGGAATATTCATCGAATTTACCAGATGATTTTGCTCATACTCCTCTTTAGATCTGACATCTATGAGTTGTATAGGAACTTTACTTTCCATTAGATGATGAAATTCATTTACAGAAATGGAATAAGTTATTTCGCATTCATCATCAAAATAATAATTACCAAGAACTTTAATTTTTTTGTTTTCAAGAATAAGTGGAAACTTCACTTTGAGAAATGATTGATCCAAACCATTGTAAAGAAGTAATAGGCCCGACAATACTTTCTCTTTCCTTGTAATTATTTTAACAACTTCCAAAGCTTGTAAACTACCCACAATACCGGGAATAACACCAAGAACACCGTTTATATTACAATCGGGAATCTCATCTTTAGATGGCATCATGGGAAATAGGCATCTGTAAGTTGGCCCTTGTTGGTAATTGAAAACGCTTAATTGAGCCTCAAATCCGTGAAGTGCTCCATAAACAAAAGGCTTGTCAAGGATAACACAGGCGTCATTAATTAGATATCGGGTTGGGAAATTATCTGTTGCATCTACAATAACATCATAATCAGCTAGAATAGCCAAAGCATTATCGCGCGTCAGAAAGGTATCATGCCCTATTAATATGGTACCAGAATTTTGCGATTTTAATTGCTCTAAAACTACTTCAAGTTTCGATTTTCCAATATCTTTTTCACAATAGATCACCTGTCTTTGTAAGTTGGTAATCTCTACCTTATCACCTTCTACAATTCCAAGGGTTCCAATTCCCATTGCATTTAAATATTGTAGTACAGGAATGCCAAGACCACCTGCGCCTACTACCAAAACACGCGATTTTAGTAATAAATCCTGCGATTTTTGCCCAAAATCTTTAAGCGAAGTTTGACGTATGTAGCGATTTGAATTCAAATGGAATCTAATTTGGAAATTACTTCTTTATAGTCTTCCTCTGAGTTTGCATTCATTAAAACAATATCATCCTCGGGAAAGACCAATTTAATCTCAGAATTAATTAAAAATTTCCGTGGACAACTGCTAGCTGCATGCTCTAAATAATTTATCGAATTGGCTAATCCGCGGGGTTCCCATATTGCAGCTAACGGTTCAGGTAAACTGCTTATCCTGGTGGCAAATGCAGTTGCATCTTTTGTTATATCTCTTGCATTAATTAATTGATTTATTGCATTAAGATCTATTAAAGGTAGATCGCATGCCAATACAAACCATGCAACTTCAGGATAGACAGAATGTGCACTTAACAATCCGTTAAAAGGACCTTTATACTCATCCTTGTCAATTATTGATGCTATATCCTTAGTAATTTCTGAGGCTTGCTCTTTTCGAATACTTAAAAATGTTTTATCGCAAACCCGGGATAGCAAATTATAGATGTGCTCTCTCTGAGGCAGATCATGATATTGTATTATACCTTTATCCTGCCCCATCCGGGTACTTCTCCCTCCAGAAAGTACCAGCCCATATAATTTTTTTTGTGAGTTTCTATCTTCGATTTTAATCTTTCTTTAGAATTACTGATATAAGCTAAGTTGTTTAGTCATTTTGTATTAACCACCAATGGAGGTCATGGAATTATCAAATACTCCTTTGTGTTCCTTCTGTGCTTCGAAGCCAGTAATTGCCCTGCTACCAATGACACTTTGTATTGCCCGTTTAATATTGTTTTCGGAAGAATTATCTCGTATTATTTCTCTGAGATTAATTTTCGGAGGGCCATATAAACAGGTAATAACATCTCCCAAAGCGGTTATTCTCAGCCTATTACAACTACCGCAAAAAGTTCTGCTAAATGAAGGAATAATCCCAACATTACCTTTATGACCCGCTATCTTATAATTAATTGAGGTTGAAGTTTTTGGGGAGGGTATTAATTGGATGGAGGGATATGTATTACTTATATGAGATAAGATAGTTTTGTAGTCCCATTTTATAGTATTAAATTTTTTAGATCCACCATTAAATGGCATTTCCTCCAGGAATCGTACACTTACCGGGTAATGCTTTTGTAATTCCAAAATTGGAATTATGTCCTGTACATTCTGATTATCAAGTACAATAAAATTAATACGGACATTAAACCCTTCTGTTATAAGCCTTATAAGGTTATTATGAACTATATCGTATTGATCACGGCGCGTTATACGTTCAAAGGTATCCCTGTTAATAGCGTCCATACTTACATTAACATCCTTAATACCCAGTTCTTTTAGTTCATCAATATAAGGGCCAATCAATGTAGCATTTGTGGTAATTGAAAGTTCTTTAAGACCCGCATTATTTTTAAGGTTTCTGAGTAGGACCATTAAATCTTTTCTAACAAAAGGTTCTCCGCCAGTTATCCGAATTTTATCAATACCCATTTCAACAAGTATTTGGCCAATTTTTGAAAGCTCTTCGGTGGTCAATAGTTTGTCTTTCTTGGCAAAGTCTATCCCCTCCGATGGCATACAATAATTGCATCGCAGGTTGCAACGGTCAGTTACAGCCAGGCGCAGGTAATTTATTTTTCTTTTGTGATTGTCTATCAGCATTTAAAATACCATATTTGGTTTAACTCATTTCATTGACACTAACCCCCGCTTACCGGTGGAATCAATGCAATTTCATCAAAACTATTTATTGCAAAATCATCAGTTGCATAATTGTTATTTACAGCTACTGCCAAAGAACTAAGCTTATTTAGCTCAGGAAATGCTCTGCCAAGATAGGATTTTAATTCTCCAACAGTGTTCAACTTTGCAGATTTCACAACAGGCATTGATAAGGTTGAACTACCAACAATATCTTTGGTTATACCAAATAATAATATCGTCATATTAACCAATTATTTCCTTTTCCGGGCCTTTAAGTAGTTCCGGATATTTACTAAAGGGTTGTTTATACAATCTTTTTCCCGTTGCTGCCTTAAAAGCATTTGCAATTGCCCCACCTGCAGGTGGCAGAGTTGGTTCCCCAAGTCCGGTTGGAGAGAACTCGTTCTTCATAAGATGAGTTTCCACTATAGGTGCATCTTTCATTCGAATCAGTCGATATTTGTCAAAATTGGTAGCCTGTGGTACTCCGTTCTGAAATGTAAAATCACCATACATTGAATGGCCAATACCATCAATTACTCCTCCTTCAATTTGATTCATTGCCCCCAAGGGGTTTATAACAATTCCACAATCTACAACACAGGTTATTTTTTTGACTACGGGAGTTCCATTCTCCAATACTACATCGGCTACTTCTGCAACGTGACTGTTATGACAGTAATAATTAACAAATCCCTGATAGACCCCTTCAGGTTTTGTTCCCCAACCAGATTTTTCAACTGCTGTCTTAATTACCTTTTCCATTCGTTCAGGGGAATACTGAATGCGTTCATCGGTGGTTCCTTTAACTTTCTGTAATAAGTCTAATCTGAGTTGTATCTTATCTACTTCCATCATCTCCGCTAATTCATCAAAGAAACTTTGCTCGGCAAAGGCAAGGAAATTGGTATAAGGTGCTCTCCAGGCTCCAGTGGTAATATTACTCTGATATTTGGCTACATCAACCTGGTAATTTTCAATTGCCCCAGCCGGAAAAAAGTTGGGTATTAAGCCATACATATTAGAATTAATAGCCGCCTCTTTTAAATGATATCCTGTTACTTTTCCATCTTTAACAGCTGCTTTAATTCTATATTTTATTGCGGGTCTGTATATACCATCAGCCATGTCATCCTCGCGTGAAAATACAACCTTTACCGGTTTTTTAGCAAGATTTGAAATCTCTGCGGCTTCTACTGCAAAATCACCGTATAATCTTCTCCCGAAACCACCACCCATCCTTGTCATCTCTAAATGGACGTCCTTAAAATCTCGTTCTAATAATTCTGCGATATGTTTAGCGGTTCCTTCCGGTGTTTGAATAGGTCCTACTAAATGAATCTTTTCTGCAGTTACATTGGCATAAAAGTTCATTGGTTCCAGGCAGTTGTGCGGCAGGAAAGGAGATTCATAGGTTCTTTCCAGAACCTTATCCGCTTGTGCAAAAGCCTTTTTAACATTGCCGTCTGCACGAAGTGTTTCAAATTTGTTACCATCTAATAATCCCAACATCAATTTATCGTGATCTTCAGTGCTTTCCAATTTTGAATCTGCTTTCCATTCTGCCTTTAAAGCTTTTTTACCCTTCATTGCGGACCAGGTATCTTTTGCCAAAACGGCTATTTTATCACCAAACTTGAGCACTTCTATTACCCCATCTACTGCCTTAGTAGCCGAATCATCATAAGACTCCAGTTTTTGTCCAAATGCCGGAGGACGCATGACAGAGGCAATGACCATGCCTTCTGATTTATAATCTACCCCAAAAAGAGGCTCACCTGTAATTATTTTATCTATATCAACATTAGAGGCATCTTTTCCGATTATCTTATAGTCTTTTACATCCTTAAGAGTAACTTCTTCTGGTATTTCAAGAGCAGCGGCTTCATTAACAACTTCTCCATAACCCAATTTTTCTCCGGCAGCATTGCTAATTACACCTTCATTAGTGGTACATTCAGATGGATTAACCCCCCATCTGGCTGCGGCAGCATTAACAAGCATTTGTCTTGCGGCAGCCCCTGTTTCTCTTAAGGGATCCCATCCAAATCGAATAGACTGACTACCTCCGGCTACCTGTCTCGTGTAATTATTGGTATCCAAAATACCCTGCTTTACATAGACATCCTTCCATGCCACATCTAATTCCTCAGCAATAATCATAGGCATGGAGGTTTTTACGCCTTGCCCTATTTCAGGATTAGGTGAAAATATTGTTACCGCGCCATTATCTGCTATTTGAATAAAAGCGTTAAAATCATTGTAGTTTAGATTGGCCAAATCTATTGGTGGTTTGACATTTGGCTTACAGGCATTAAATAAGTTAAAACCAATTAATAATCCACCTCCTGCCATGGAGCTGGTTTTCATAAAGGATCTTCTGCTAAATGTTATTGATGTTTTTTCTGTAGACATTCTGACTATTTTTTCTGGTTCACTATGCCAACTTGTTTGCGGCTATTTCAACTGCTTTATAAATTCTTGTATAAGAAGCACATCTGCATATATTACCCTGCATGGCATCTTTAATCTCATTTTCTGTTGGATTCGGATTATTTTTAAGAAATGCTGAGGCGGTCATAATCTGGCCGGCCTGGCAATAACCACATTGTGGAACATCCACTTCTTTCCATGCCTCCTGAACAGGATGTGTACCATCCTCAGAGAGTCCTTCTATGGTAGTTATAGATTTTCCTTCTACTTGAGCCATTGTCAAAGCGCAACTTCTGACGGCTATTCCATCAAGATGAATTGTACATGAACCACAAAGTGCAATACCGCAACCATATTTTGTTCCTACTAAGTTTAAATGATCGCGTAAAACCCATAGTAACGGGGTGTCTTCGCTAACTTCTATCGACCTCGATTCACCATTAATATTTAGTTGATACGTTGGCATGTGTATGTTGTTTTAAAGAGTTATCAGAATTCTTCTTAAAGTTATCAAAATTATAGGTATTTGACACCCATTTAACAAATTGTTAAATGTTAAATGTTTAAAGTTTATTTTGCCATTGCCATTTTATCCTTCAATTCTCTTCAGTTCAACAAGGCATTACTTTATTACTAGCTAATTTCAGAACGGGCAGCGGTGATAATAAAATTATATTCCCAGTCGAGCAACAAAATTTTTATATATGTTTTAACAAGATTTAACAAAGATTTTAAATCCTCTCATAATTTTAAATAAAATTGGTCGTTGTGCTGTTGGAACAACAAAACTTATGAAAATGAAAACTTATCTGAAGCTTCTCGGCCTACATTTTGCTTTTATCCTATTTTTTTCATGCGGAAACGCAGATGATGATGTAAATTTTGACATCAATCAGGCTGGTTCACTTGGTTTGGGTAATCCTGTTGATGATTGTCTTGACCTCGGTGAAAGCGATCTTGTATTATCTATTCAGGATCAATTTACCACCTTACCTGGCAAAGTGTCTATTTTTTTTAAAGTCTCCGACAATATTGGTAACCCCGTACCGGGTATTACAGCTGAACAATTTACCATTTATGAGCAAGGGAGAAATGACGAATGTTTTAATACCATATCTGCCTCAGAATCTTTTGCACGTATTTCACCTAATTCGCAAATTTTCAATAATAACACTTTACTGGTTTTAGACCTTAGCAATAGCGTGCTTAGCAGCAGTTTAGATGAACTAAAATCTGCCACAACTAGTTTTATAAATAATGTTATGCCAGCGCAGGATGAAGACTCATTTAAAATGGCTGTTTATTGGTTTGATGGGGAAGATGAACTGCATTTATTGAATCCCTTAACTGCATCTAAGGATGAGCTAATAGCTGCAATAGCGAGTATAACAAATACTATTAGTAATGACCCATCAACAGATTTATACGGAGCAGTTATTAAGTCTACTAGCATCGCCTCCGAACTTCTTAATGATAGTACAAATAATGGTATTATTGGTGCTACTTCAGTGGTGGTTTTTACTGATGGCACAGACCAGGCTTCTCGATATTCTGAAGAGGAAGCCCTCAAAAAAGTAAATGAAGCTAATAGTAATATTTCTTTTTTTGCAATTGGCTTAGGATCTGAAATAGATACTGAAATACTAATGAAAATAGGTAAAACTTCTAGTGTTTTTGCTGGTAACAAAGAAGAACTTGAAACAACTTTTAATGATATCTCATCAAGAGTCACTGAACAGGCAAATAGTTTTTATCTCTTTGAATATTGCACCCCAAAACGAGATGGTAGTGGGGAAAACAATCTGGCTATTCAAGTAAATAGTGGCAATCTGAAAGGGGCTGTACAAACCAAATTCGACGCTACAGGATTTACGGGAGGATGCCAATAAACAACTAATAAAATAAAATACTCAAAGGGGTGCTAAATGGCGCCTCTTTTTTTTTGGCTTGTCAAAATAATATATTTTAAAGTAGGGTTTTTGTAATCCTACTTGTTTTATAAGTAACATCACCAATTAACTATTGCAACTTAAATATCATGCTAAAAATTAAAAAAAATGTTTAACGCTAAAAAAAGAAATCATGCATATAATAAATGAAATTATCCGTCAGAGTGCAATAGGAACATTGTCTAAATGGTATCAGAGCGCCATACTTTTAGTATTTTCATCAATAGTAGTTATATTGTTTACTATGTTGGTTGTATTGATTGCAAATGCCTCCCATCTTACAACTAATTTTAGTTACCTATTCAACGGAAACATATAGTCCTATTATTACATAAAATCCAGGTTTAATTTTTCGGACCTAAGAAATAAGGAGTTATTCTATTTATAGATCATTGCATTTACAAAATCGCTATTACCCGTATCTAAATCTATTAAAAACCCATTGATCACTGCTTTTTCAATTTTCTGATCTTTGATAAGGAGAAAAGTAGGATTTTTACCAACTGAGAGATTAAATTTTGGAACTTTGTAGGTTGTTGAAATAAGATGTAAAGGAATTGGTGATTTTTTCATTTCTTTTCCAAGTTGTTCTATCCTAATATAAGTATAACCGGATTTTAGTAATTCTATGGGGTTAAACTTATTCAGGTCCTTAACTGAAGTTACCGTCTTTGGATATACCTTTCCAGGTTTAAGTATATAGTCTGCGGCATTAAAAGTCTTATAACCATAATAGGTCGAAAGATCACCCTGATCTATTATTCGGCTGCTATACCAAAAATCGTCATGGCCCTTCATATCAACTTCTGGTCTTTGAATACCCAAATCAAGAATATATTCTGAGCCCATCAATTCATAACTTACTTGTTCTATTTTCAAATCAAAAAGTTTACGATCATTTTCCGGTATTTTTTCATAATCCTCAAGGGCAATATCTTTATAATTACCTTTTGCTACAGTATAAATTGCCGATAGAATAGAGACGTAATTCAACTTTCTTATTTCCTGTTTTTCAACATCTCCCGTATAGCCGCCTGATTCAATTAAAATTGTGCTTGTCCCCCACTTCTGAATATTATCTCCAAAAGCTCTTGGTTCAAAATCGTCGTTATATCTACCAACCTGTCCCGGTGCATATTTCTGAATAATATTATTCATATAAACAATTACTTTCATAGCATTACTCCTTACCTCATTTATATCTTTCTCATAATTATAGGCCGGTGCCAGATATGATATAGTAGCCGGTTTTTTAGTGCGTTCGGCATTATAATAAATACTCTGGTCATGAAGATTAAATCCGAAGTTGGCACTTAGACTATCCCGAACTTGTTTAAGGGTTTTGCTTTCAGGAGATTGGAGTCTAAGGGCATCCCGGTTTATATCTATCCCAAGGGTATTTCTTCTTTGAAAGACTTCCGCGCCATCCGGATTAAGCATTGGCAAAAAGTGAAGTCTTAGGTTTGTTAATATCTCTTCTTTTTCATCTTTAAAATCATCACTGTCCAAAAAGTTTAAAATATCAAATATGGCTTGGGTTGCTGTTGGTTCATTACCGTGCATTTGTGACCATAAAAATACATCCGTTTCACCTCTGCCAATACTGATTAGAGATAGTGTTCTGCCTTCAATTGAGCTTCCAACAGTAGTAACATCAAATTTGGGATTATTCTGGTACTTTATTACTAGTGGTACTAGCTCATGATGTTTAATGCGCCTTTTGTCTAGAGTTGTTTCTTTATAAGAATCATATGTTTCATATAGGGAATTTGTTATATCCACTGGCTGAGCATATAGCTGAATAGTCATTATAATGAGAAGAGTGGTATTTAAATATTTAATTGTCATTATTTTCTGGGTTTTTCGGTACTGGTTTAAAATTAAGATTTTTAGTTGCTTTACGTACTTTTTCCAGAAAATCTTTACCCGGATCTGTTTTTACTGTCCTATAGGTTTCGTCTTTCTCCAGCCATAGAGGATGGCCTACAAAATTTGTATACTCATAGTGTCCAATTAAATACTCAATTGGATATTTATTATAAAGGTATTCCACCAACCAAATATTCGCTTTTAACTGTGCCCTGGTTAAGGGCAGATCCTCTGTGCCACCTATATTTTCAATTCCTATGGCACAATGATTTAGTCCAATGACATGTCTTGCCATATTTGTTTCGGGCATCAAACTATAGATAGTGCCATCCCGGTCCACCATAAATTGGGAAGATACATTCAGTCCACTTACGCTTTCTATATCTGGTCTCCAGTCGGGCAAAGTTGGCGCATCAAAGGCCTCAAAAGCCTCTTCCAGTGTAGGAATTACTGTCCAGTGTAATACAATCATTTTGGGAGAAATGCCAGGAGATTCCTGTTCAAGCCCATAGCGTTCCAATAAATATTCACGCGTTAATTCCACGCGTTCCTGATCAAATACAATTGGTTTGTATTCAATTTCTTTGGAAGCCGAACAGGACAAGAATAGAATTGCCATTAATGTAAGGAGAAACTGCTTCATTAAGGTGACTTGATAGCTTTTATAATAATTGAATTATTTTTTTAGAGTACCCATTAATTCTTCAGATCTAAGTGCATATTGCATGGTGACTTTTTTAGCACCCCAATTCTTAGCTTTCTTTATATTCTCGCCCATATAAATATCTATTTTTCTCTTCCATCTGAGGTTCATTTTGTCCTTCACAAGATAGATTCCATCTAAACCCGTAATCTTTACTTTGGTATCATGGTCAATTCCCATTGACAATAGATCGCGAGATACAGCAATACATTTCATTCCCGGTTTAAGTGTATCTCCCCAGGCTCCAATATTAGGCTGATTTGAGGTTTGATAGCTCACCGAATTATAAGCCGAAGCAGTAACTTCAACAGATTTCCATATTAATTCCTTCTTTTCTTCATTATGACTTTTACATGAAAACATTAGAATACTAAATAGAAAAGTTAAAAAAACTCTAACCATAATATTCTGTTTGCTTTATTTTAATTTATTTTTCAGTATCATTATATCTATGTTTTCCTCGTTCCACTGCTTTGAAAATGACTCAGGTACGGGAGTAAATATATAAGTAAAAGAACTTATAATTATATCTTCATCTCCATCATTATCAACATCCCCGGTATCCATTAGGAACCATCTGCCAAATTTGGAATCCTTAAAAGTATTTACAGAAAATTTAAAATTAAGTTCGTCTTTATTTTCTAGAAAGACAAAGGATAAATCTGGTCTATTTTGATAATCGGGGAATGATGATACCAGGGCGATATCTATATCTCCGTCCTGATCGAAATCTAATGCCTCCAAGGCGGTGGCACCATTTAATGGATAAAAGTATGCCTCTGTAAATGAATTTTTTCCATTATTTATATGAATGCGCATTCCATGATAAGGTTTGGGCACAAAAGATTTGTCAGCATTGTCGCCATGTACCGTAATTAAGTCATCATCCCCATCATGATCATAATCGATTATTTGAAAAGCACTGGTGCCATAAACAGGACTAAAACGGATTACTTTCTCCGGTCTGAATTTTAGATCATTTTCATGATAAAGAATGGTGATTCCTTCATCCCCCTGGGCAGTTAATACTACAAGATCTTCATTGCCATCCTTGTTCATATCTCTTATTTCAGCTTTTATTGTGCCAGGTTGATTTAAAAGTACATGCTTTGTATAGGTTTTTTCTTTACTATTTTTTTTAAAAAGTGATAGCTGACCTTTTATATCTCCAAATTCACAAACAACCAATTCTTTTATCCCATCCCTGTCAAAATCATGAGTAAGCACATGAACAGGGCGATGGAGTGCTTCGGGAATAATCTTCATAGTATCAGGATTAATCTCGAACAATCTACCAGAGAATAGTTCACTGGGCCTAATGCTTCCAATTGCAGCTACAAACTTACTATCTCCATCTTCTTCTAGCGACACTACCGGACTGCCAAATCTACCTAAACGATTGTTTTGCTTGGTAGCAAAGCTGTATTCAGATAAGTTTCCATATAGATCACCTATCATGAGTCCCTTTCTATCCTTATTAAATTCCATATAAGTAAACAATGCCCCTTTTGTGCTATCCAGGGTAATCTTGGTTGGTGTGAACATTGATAATTCTTCAGGAATAACACTGTTCTCTATTGCTTGTAATGAATCGGGTGCATTACTAATAATATATTCTTTTAGAAGTTCCCAATCCTTTTTATCTAACATCGGTTTTCCCGGAAATATTCCGGTTTTAATAACGGCATCCATTTCTACAAATGAAAGTCCTTTATAAGGATTGTATCCAGAGTCTCTTATCCCCAGCCTTGCTCCCATTTCTGGTAGTATTTTCTCTGCCCAAATATCCTTAGGTAAGCTATTGATTTCAGGAGGAATGTGGCAGCTGGCACAATAAGTCTCATAAAGCACTACTTCTTTATCCTTTTTTGGGGAGTTACAACTACAAAGTAATATGTAAATACCAAATAGATGACTGCCGTATTTAAGGCTTTTAAATAAATTAGAAAAGTAGATCATAGAATGAAGATAGCCTTTACAACATCAGTATCCAAAATAGATGATTTAACGTGGAATCGGTACATAGGTTCTGTCTGTTTGCATCATTGGAAAAGTCCTATTCTTCCATGCCTGTTTAGCATCATCTATCTTATTTTTGCTATGAGAGACAAAATTCCAATATATATGTCGCTCCTCTCTAAAAGGTTCTCCCCCAAACAACAAAAGATGGGAATTGGCCTTGACCTTAATTTTGCAAACATCTGAAACTTTGGAGACCAGGATATTTCCTTTTTTAATTTCATGATCACAAGTCACAATAGCACCTTCCACTATGCAAATTCCAATTTCACCAAATAATTCGTTTGCTGTATCCAGCACGTAATCCTGATCGGTCTTTATTTCTATCATAAATAAAGGTGAATGAACAGGTACGGGTGATGTTCTGCCGTAGCCATTGCCAGCTATTAATTTAAAGGTCGCACTGCCATTATACCACTGGGGAAGTTCATCAGCACCAAAATGATAAAATTGTGGATCTATATCCTCCAAATCCTTCGGTAATGCAACCCATATTTGATATCCATTGGCAACAAAACTTCTTCCATTCCTCAGATCAGAAGGGGTACGTTCTGTATGGGAAACTCCTTTACCCGCTATCATCCAGTTTACGGAACCGGGTGTAATCCGTTGTTTAGTGCCCAAACTGTCTTCATGCATGATTTCTCCTTCTAGCATAAAAGTTAGCGTAGCTAGTCCGATATGGGGGTGTTGATCAACATCCATATATTTTTCAGGCCCCAAACTTGTGGGGCCCATATGATCAATAAAAATAAATGGGCCTATCATTCGCTTTTTACGAAATGGTATTAGTCTTCCAACAAGAAAGTCTCCAATATCTCTGCTCCTTTCTGCAATAATCAATCCTATATTAGACATTCAATCAATTTTTACATTCTTAATGAATGGGTTATCAATAAAAAGTTAAGTTAATAAAATTCAATATATGATTCTTCATGTGAATATGGAAGAAAATTACAATAGTCATCAGATAATTTGAAACACCATATAATGATCACATAACAGGAATTAGCCGGTTTACCACAAAACTGTGATCACTCACAACAATAATTATATTTTCAGAAAGGTTGGGTGTATGTTTACAGTGTAAATAACAAGAAGTTAATTTTTTCATTTTCATATAGTGTTCTCGTAAAAGAGTCCTGATCGTAAAGACAGGGCTCTTTTTAGTTTTAACAACTTTCAAACATACTGCTTTAAAGAATATCTATAATCATATCAGCCAGAATAGCAGATTATCCCATATAATTTATCTTTAAACCATAATTATGTCCCGGATATAAGTTAAGTTCATAAATTGGGGATTTTCAGCAAGACTTAATTCCATTGGAGTTAAAGGAACACATTGTTTTAGCAAATTTTTCCAAACTGAGTGCAATATATGAAAAGAGATGAGCATCAATTTTCCGTATTAATCCCCGATGGAGAAAGCAAATATTTAATGCTCGTCTTAAATTGTCTTTCACTTATTAAAGGCATAAAAGTGCATGTAATGTCTAATGAAAAATACATTACCATGCGCTATTCCAATAGGATAAGCAGTTTTTCTTATTATCCAAAAACCACCGATGATTCACTTTGGATTTCCAATATTAACAAAGAACTAACCAAATATAAAATTGATGTTTTGATGCCAATATTTATTAAAGGTCTCATGGCATTAAATATGCATAAATATTTATTGAGTAATGAATGTGCCTTGGTTACTCTTCCTTCCATAGCTTCTTTAAAAACCGCCTTAAATACCTAAACCTAAAAGGCTTAGTTAAAAGTGTTAGAAAAGATCCGCTCTTGTTGTTTAATTTCAATTACATTTGGAACAATACCCCTTTTAAATTTGCTATAAAAGATCCAATACCTATGATTTATCATTTTATTTGGCGAACAAAAAACGTTTTTTTTCAAAGGGTTAGGAAGCTTAAGGGCACAATTTCTTCCCAATAAATATGGGTAAATTTTTATGGAATCCACTTATTAGTTCCAAAATCTGGTTTTCTCTTTTCTAAAAATGCGTTTCTGCCTTCTTTAGCTTCTTCTGTCATATATGCCAATCTGGTGGCTTCGCCGGCAAAGACTTGCTGACCAACCATTCCATCGTCTGTAAGGTTCATGGCAAATTTTAACATTTTAATGGAAGTAGGTGATTTTGCTAAAATTTCCAGGCCCCATTCATAGGCAGTAGCCTCTAATTCTTCATGTGGGATTACGGCATTTACCATACCCATTTCATATGCTGCCTGTGCAGTGTAACTTCTTCCCAAAAAGAAAATTTCACGAGCTTTTTTCTGCCCAACCATTTTAGCCAGATATGCAGAACCATATCCCCCGTCAAAACTTGTAACATCAGCATCCGTTTGTTTAAAAATAGCATGTTCTTTACTGGCCAGAGTAAGATCACAAACCACATGCAAACTATGTCCTCCTCCTACGGCCCATCCGGGTACTACTGCAATAACCACTTTTGGCATAAAACGAATAAGGCGTTGCACTTCCAGGATATTCAGTCTGTGCATTCCATCATCGCCCACATAGCCTTTATGGCCCCTTAATTTTTGATCACCCCCACTACAAAATGCATAGACACCATCTTTAGACGAGGGCCCTTCAGCGGAAAGAAGTATTACGCCAATAGAGGTGTCCTCTTGTGCATCATAAAAAGCTTCATATAACTCGCTTGTAGTTTTCGGCCTGAACGCGTTACGCACATCAGGACGATTAAAAGCAATACGCGCAACACCATTGCTTTTTTTATAGGTTATATCTTCAAAGTTTTTAACTATCTCCCAGTTTATGTTCATTTTAAAGTAATTCTATATACACAATAAAGATAAGGCTTGTAATATTAATATCCTTTCATTTTTATCAGGTCTTAATCTTAATTAGTGTCGAGTTTATTAATGTTACAACTTGTTCTTGGCTTCTATCCATTTGGATAAATATTTAGTGCTCTGCAAAGTGTTATGTGTTAATATACCTCCAATAATATTAGTTGCTCTATGTTGATTCAGATTTTTATCTAATTCTATAATTTTCTTATAAAATTCTTCTCCTAAAACTACTTTGTTAAAATATTTGTTTATCAAATCTGTTCCCATAATTTGGGATTCCTTCCATTTATGTTTATTCAGGTAAAGTTCAATAGCGAGATTAGAAAAACCTGAGGCTTCGTCCTGTGTAATAGGATTTAATGCATCGGAATCGCCTATCCCTTCTACACCAATAGACGTCGTAACAGCAGGTGTTCCGTTCATAAAACCATCCAGAAGTTTTCCCTTTAAGCCGGCTCCAAAACGCAAGGGAACCAAATTAAGCTTTGCCTTAGACATTATAGAAGCTACATCCCTTACCCATCCTTTAATTCTAAAGCCTGTTTTTTCACACTCCATTTTTCGAATTCTTTCTGGCATATATGGACCATAAATATGTAATTCCGATTCCGGCAGCATTTGCCTAATTAAAGGCCAAATGTTGGTATTTAGCCATAAAATTGCGTCTATATTAGGAGCATGTTTCCCGTTTCCGATGAATACAAAGTGTTGTCTTTTATCAAAGGGCGGCCAAATGTTAGTAATATTTTCGTTTATTTTCTCGTACATAAAAGGAAGATGGAAAAGTAAACTGTCATCTATTTTAACTTTATCCTTTAGGAGTTTTATCTCAAATTCAGAAATTATCAATGATAAATCTGAACGGAAGATACTTGCCAGTTCTCTTTTTGAAATATCCAAACTTAGCCAATCGGATATATTAAATTCTTTTTTAATAGAGAGCGTTTTTTCTCTGGAGGTTCTGAGTGAATGAAGGTCTTCAGTATCCAAAATCCGAAGCGCATTGGGTACATTTTCTACTACTCTCCATCCAAATTGTTCCTCCATAATAAAACGGTCGAAAAGCACAATTGAAGGATTTAACCTCCGCACAAATTCATCAAAACTATGATGGTTTAGTTCTATGGTTTGCTGTTCAATACCATAGGTGGTTAAATTTTCGGAATAATCATTAAAGGCAGCGGTACTGGCAAAAGTAATTTGAAATTTTTTTTCTAAAAACCAATGAATTAATTGCATCATCCTGATTCCTGCCGCCGTGGCCTTAGGTTCCGGCCAGGTTAGACCTAGAATCAACACCTTATTTGAGTTCATAGCTCTACTCATGGTTAACTAAGAAATACATCCTAATGGATCAATTGTAATGTCCGGGTTATTATGGCCAGCTTCTGCTAATCATAGTTTCAAATATTACATCCTTGATGCAAATTTTTGAGATATATTCAAACGCAGTTTACGCTCATAATCTTCTTCCAACCATTCTTTATAATTCTTTGTATTGTTCATAATACAATATGAATATTGCCTCACCCGATAGGAGATTTCTTCTTTAAGCTTTTTGGCCAGAATTCTTGCATCAAAAACATCTTCACTATTTTCAACACATATTTGGGCATGCTGCTCTATACTGCGTTCAAGTACAGTTTTAGACTTCAGGCCTAGTGCAAAAACTTTTTTATATTCAGCCTTGACATCAAAATCAATTTGGGTAGAATTAGCAAATTCGGCCTTGAGTTCCGGAGGCATGGTATATACAAATTCGCGCTCTATATCTTCATCATTCTTAATGTTTTCGAGGAAAAAATCTGGAAAGTGAAATATTTCCTGCCAGTCAATAGGTGCGTCCCACATACCAAAACGGGACGTATTATTACCCATATCCACAACAGTGAAATCCGATTTATTTTGAAGAATACGAGATCCTCTTCCAATCATTTGGAAATAAAGAGTCAGTGATCTTGTGGCCCGGTTTAGAATAATGGACTCCACGGTTGGTTCATCAAATCCGGTAGTCAAAATACTGACAGAAGTCAAAATTGCATCTTTGGTTTCTGAAAACCATTCTAAGATTTGTTTTCGTTCTGAAGCAGTATTTTTATTATCTAAGTGTTTTATAGGATAACCGGCCTTCTTAAAAGTTTCATATACATAACGAGAAGTGTTTATACCGTTATTAAAAATCAATGTTTTTGTTCCTTTAGCAATCTCTTCGTAGGCATTTAATAACTTAGTCAGCATGCTTTGATTACCGTATAATTCATCAGACGATTTTACGGTATAATCTCCGTTAATTCCCAGCTTCAATGAACGTAGGCTAACATCATAGCTATACATATTGGCCATGGCAAGAAACTTCTTTTTTATTAGCGATTCAATAGATTCTCCAACAATTAGCTTACTGTAATTATCCTTCATCGGAAGCTTAATATTGGAGCTAAGCGGTGTAGCAGTTACACCTAAAATAATCGATCTTTCAAAGTATTTAAAAAGTTTACGGAAAGAATTATAATGAGCCTCATCAATAATCACTAAACCAACATTGTCTAACTCAATCATCTCCTCCTGTAGCCTGTTATTCAGTGTTTCAACCATAGCCACAAAGCACATGAAATTATTTTGGTCTCGCAATTCCTTAACTTCACTATTAATGATCATGTTCTTAACTCCAAATCCGCTAAGCATTCTGGAGGTTTGGGTACTTAATTCCAACCTATGCGTAAGAACTACTACTTTTTTTTGGGTTTTGGCTATAAATCTTTTGGCTATCTCTGAAAATACGACAGTCTTACCACCACCTGTTGGTAGTTGATAGAGCAGATTTACGTCTTCCGAAGCTTTTTCCAAATAGGAAAATATTGTATTCAGATCCTGTAATTGGTAATCGTAAAGCTTTTTTTCTATTTGATCTGTTGGTATCTGCAAAAGTGAAATTTCATTGAAAGATTTAAGGAAATACTAATGATGAAGTTGTCGTGACTCCAATTTTGCAAAATTATATGTTTTTTATACTTAAATGAAATTATAAAGCTGAAAACTACAAGTTAATATCCCTTTTCTCGATTAACTGTGTTATTCAAAGGCAATCCTTCTGTTAGTCTTCGGTAGTTTTCTAATAATTGTGGAATTACAGATTCAATATCCGAAACACTGGCAATATGAGGTGTAATATGTATTTTTGGATGAGTCCAAAAAGGATGTTCGAATGGCAGAGGTTCTTCGTGAAAAACATCTAATCCTGCTCCGGCCAGATGTCCGTTATTAATATATTCCAAAAGGTCTCCATCTACCAAATGCCCACCCCTTGCAACGTTAATAACATAGGATTGTTTTGGTAATTCTTTAAACAATTTATTATTTAATATTCCCGTAGTTACTCGAGTTAGAGGTAACAGACAAACAAGAATATTACTCCTGGACAGAAAGGTGTTTTTTTCGTTATCACCAGCGAATATTTCTACCCCGGGAATTACTTTCGGTGAAGTTGCCCATCCTATTACTTTAAATTGGTTTTTAATAAGGTCTTCTGCTAGCTTCTCGCCTAAAGCCCCCATCCCCATGATTCCAACAGTGGCATCGGAAATCCTTTTGTATTCCTGCGGGTCCCATACCTTTTTTAATTGATCTGTTTTATAACTATTAAGATTTTTGAAAAAACTAAGTATTAAAGCCAAAACAAATTCAGACATATCACTTGCTAAAACTGGATCAACTACCCGAGTTATTGGGATATGTTTAGGGACAGACTGGTCCTTGAATATAAAATCGACCCCGGCACCAAATGAAGCAATACATTTAAGATTTGGATATTGTTTCAGGGAATCTGCAGGCAGTTTCCAAACGCAAGCCATTGTAATTGCTTCTTTTGGGTGTTCTTCCAAATAGCTGTAAATAGAAATATCAGGAGCTTTGACCATTAAAGCTTTCTTCCATGAATCTATCTTTTTGTCTTGTCTTATAATTACAATAGCCATTTATTTTAAAAATTTTAAAAAATGATCAAACATTTAATTTGTTTCCAAATCTTTAAGTATTTTACACTTAATCAATTATATCAAGTGCCCTGGCAAAACCTTCGGAATATTCCCATTTTTGTTCCAATGTGGCATTATATACTTTTATAACTCGATCTTTAAAGTCGGGGAGCAATTCATAAAATGAAATATGATGTATTAGCTGTGTAAATGAATTAAGCATGCTTTTATAAAACGCATCAGGAACGTTGCGTTCACTTGAAAATGATTGTGCTACTTCAAGATTAAAGAGCATAACATCTGCTATTAAATAAGGAGCCATGCCTAATTTTAAAAACTGCTTTATATACTTTTGTGCAACAGACCTTCTGGCCCTTGCTTTTTTCCTTTTAAGAGGAAAGTACTCATTGGAGATTTTTACTTTAGCTTCTTGTACCCATTTATCTTCTCTTGGATTAAAAACAAAATCATAGTATTGTTTAACAGCCGGAAAACGGTCATATAAATCAACCATTTGTTCTTCTAATTCGGGCTTTTTAAGACCCGTCAAATACTTTTTAAGCGCTCTTCTACTCATTATACAGATATAAAGATAGTATTGTTAACTTTAATCAGCATATAAAGTGAAACTAAATAGTATTCAAATGTCATAAAAATAAGGCCCTTAACGGATACATGGAATCGTCATAATTTATGTAAAACAATAGTGGTTTCAGTTTGGAAAAGACAGAATAAAACACTATAATGAGAAATTATAAACTAATAATCTAGACGATATATATGAGGCAACTTAAGATTATCAAGCAGGTAACTAATAGAGAATCAAAATCATTAGATAAATACTTGCAAGATATCAGCAAAATAGAACTAATTACGGCAAATGAAGAGGTAGAATTAGCGCAGAAGATTAGAACCGGTGACCAGGCTGCACTTGAAAAGTTAACAAATGCCAACTTGAGATTCGTAGTCTCCGTGGCAAAACAATATCAAAACCAGGGATTAAAACTTCCCGATTTAATTAATGAAGGTAATGTAGGCCTCGTAAAGGCGGCCAAAAGATTTGATGAAACCAGAGGATTTAAATTTATTTCCTATGCGGTTTGGTGGATACGCCAGTCTATTTTACAAGCATTAGCTGAACAATCAAGAGTGGTTAGGCTGCCTTTGAACAAAATAGGATCTATAAATAAAATTAAGAAGACATTTTCCTATTTAGAACAAGCACATGAAAGACCTCCTTCTGCTGAGGAAATTGCAAAGGAATTGGAAATGAGTGTTAGTGAAGTAAAGCAGTCCATTAAAAATTCAGGCAGACATGTTTCTATGGATGCACCTCTTAAAGAAGGTGAGGATTCCAATTTATATGATGTTATGCGATCCGGTGAATCTCCCAGACCAGATAAAGATTTGATGCAGCAATCACTAAATACCGAAATAAACCGAGCTTTAGAAACCTTGTCACCAAGAGAAGCAGATGTTGTTAAACTTTATTATGGTATAGGCGACCAACAATCAATGACCCTTGCAGAGATTGGACAAACATTTGACCTTACCAGAGAACGGGTTAGACAAATACGGGAAAAGGCAATTCGAAAATTGCGTCATAATTCCAGAAGTAAGCTACTTAAAACGTATTTAGGTTAATTACAAAAAAAAGCCCGGTCTTCCCGGGCTTTAAATAACAATCTATAAAATAAAACACTTAAGAACAGCTTAGTTTGTGGATATTATAATCCATTAGAATTTCATTAAGATCCTCAATGAAATTCAAATACGCGGTATTGTCTTGATTCTGGTTTGCCATAATAATAATTTTTAAAATGAAAAAGCCGAGTGGTCTATAAATAGTCCAATTCGGCTAATTCGTTTAAACTTAAAATTTCATTCAAATCTTGGAGGAAATTTAAATACTCCTCCCCATAGGTGTCGTATAACATGGTAAGATTGGGTTTTACATTATTGAGATTTGGGTATCAATAATCATATAGTAAACGTAAAAAATTTAATAATATTACCCAATTAAATGTGGTGAAGCCAGCAAATTTTGTTGTAAACTATCAATCTGTATGGGTCAAGCGAGGAATTAGAACTTTGTATGGTACCTAAATCCGGCAGAAAGTGCCAAAAAGAATTTACCCGGGTCAAATACTAATTCCTGTCTGGTGATGCCAAGGCTGGCCCTGTAGCTGTTTGTTATACTTTTTCCGGTAAACTGGTATTCGAAAAGAAGTTGCTGAGATTCTACAAAAAGCAATGTCTGGGCAAGTATTATATCACTATCTGAGATAAGTTGCTTAATTTCAGGTGAATAACCCAAAATGAGGTTTATTCCAAAATAATTTTCACGATCCTGAAAATATTTTCGAGCCAAAAGACTTCCGGAGATGCCCATTGGCCCATCAGTTCTTGGGGTGATGTAAGGTCTCAAAGAAAAATAATAATCCCCGTTATAAAGCCCTACAGATCCGGTATAAATAATAGCCTGGCTGGTTACGAAATCCAAATAGCGCATTCCCGCTGACACTTCCAAAGCTTTCGGGAGATTAGCGTAAAGCTCTGCTCCTGCCCTATGATTTGGAAAAATTTGCGAATCAGAATATCCATAATTGCTATAAGCGTAGAATGTTTTAGAAATTTTTGGATAAAAATCCATCTCATACTGCAAACCATTAATGTTAAACCTATTACTGTAATTAACCCTAGGTATAATTTTTCCTATCTCTGTATCCCTTATATACTCTACACTTGAATAGATCATGGGGTCATATACAATATCAAATACATCTAAAGAATTAATGACACCTATTCTGTTCTTATAGGATTTAGTTTCCGCTTCTTTTGAGTCTTTTTCTACACCCTTTTGGGAAGTAGCATTTTGTTTATTGTAAATCTCATTTAAAATTTCCGCGTGCAACGACTGTAAATCGTAATCAGTGTCAATAAAAGTTAGCGCTTTGTTTGTCAAACCTAAGGCAATTGTATAATTCTCAGCATATATTTCATTTTTTATTGCAGCTATCCATACTTCCTTATTTTGTCTTTCAACAGAGGTGATTTTATTGAAATGCTTTCTTGCTTCATTATGATTACCATCCCAGCTATAAGTTTTTGCTAGAAGGTTTCTCACGTCTGTATATTCTGGATATTTTGAAAGTATTAGCTGTAAAGTGTCTCTTGCGATATTATGGTGCCCTTCAAATGCAAGATCCCTGGCAATGAAGAAAGAAGTATCGGGATTTCCCTGATAAGCCAATTCTTGTGTGATTCCTTTTTGAAGGAAAACGAAGAAAAGAAAACCTAAATATTTTAACCTATATAACATTATTTTATATCTGAGATTACCAGTGATTCATCAATTGATTTTTTTAATTTTTTTTGACTGTTTTCCAGTTCTCTAGTTTTATCAATTTTCTGCAGAGCCCGCTTCATTTTGTTTTGTACTTCTTTATTACGTATACCGTTTCTGGCAATCATACGTTGCAGTGTCAAAGCCCGATCATTGTTATCTGACCAGAAATAGACGTCCAACAATGCGGCATAGCCATCAGCATATATAGGGTACTTTTGAATAGCTCCTTCCAGAATATCAATTGCTATATCATACCGACCCTCCCAGGCATGAATTCTTCCCATTAATATTTCCGTATCCGCATGGCCCGGTACCTGAGCTAAAATATATCCACTCAAAAGAAGCGCACGTTGAGTATCGCCTTTAAAGGCTAATTCTTTTGCCGTATTGTATGCATTATCATAGTCACTACTATTAAAAACACTATTTATCCAGACCATCTCCTCTTTGGAAGGGTTACTTTTTAGTTGAGCAAATAAGTTTAATGAGGAGGGAATAATTTTATTATTTTTCATAACATATTTATTGACCGCTTTGAAATACTTATGATGTTCTTTTACCTCTTGTTTTAAAACTGAAGTATCAGGATCTATCAAGTTCAATTCACTATTAAGGTCAAATAAATTACCTCCGGAAAGAAAATGATTGCCGTATACAAAATCCTGAATATTGCTATTATGTCTTAAAAGAGGAATCTTTTTATTTGAGTCAAATACCCCATCATGAATAAGTCCTTTCCCCAACCAGGCAACTTCAGATGGTATTGTCATATCATATCGCGATTCTAATAGCCCCAGGATTGCCGGTGCAACGTCTTCGTGGGAAACCAAAGAAGCTATCTTTGCTGGTTGTTTTAATAAAGGACTGTAAATAATTAAAGGCACCCTATATCTTCCCAAATTATCTTCCAGTGGTAGATCGGTAAGGTTATGACTGCCTGCAATTATTATGATGGTGTTGGCGTAATCCGGATTTCTGGCAAATGAAGAGAAAAATGATTTTAAAGCACTGTCAGCGTATAAAATACTGGCAAAAATCTCTTTATTCTTCTTTACCAACTTTAAAGGCCTCGACTGCATTTTTCCTTCTGCCAAAATTTTGTCAACCTGGAGTATATAAGTTTCTTTTTCAGGAATAAGAAAAGGCTTTTTAGAACTTAATGTAAAGAAGACATCTAGTCTTGGTTTTTTAGAACTATAGTGATCATTTTGCCATTTCCGAAAGAGTTCTTTATCGGGATACCCAAGGGATATTCCTGCTGCATCTTCATTTTGCATTGAATATTTGCTTCCAAATCCTTTACTGTCCAAAATAAAATCGACTCTTTCTTCATAGAGAAATTTGTCTAATTGATTTAGAGCACTGTTCCCACCGTAGTTAAAAGAAGTAGTATAGTTATTTTTTTTAAGGATCCCATAAATAGTCTGTCTGGCAGGAGAATCTGCCGAATTAGTAAATCCATTCTCTCCAAATGGCAAAGAACCTAATAAACAGGGCAATGCAGCATGACTTTCTCCGGCATTACTCAAATAATTGTTCCAATACAAGGATTTGGCCTGAAGCGAATCTAAAAAAGGCGTAAATCCGCGATATATGGCCCTATCACCTACAAAATCTGATCCCAGACCTTCTACCATAATAAATACCAAATTGGGTTTCCTATCCTTTAAATTAAAGTAGGGAGCAAGGTTTTTATTGGAAACATAGCTGTGTAATAGTGGATACTCTTCTTCCCCTTCATACTTATTAAAATCAAAAACCTCATCAGCTACACTATACGCTAAATACTGTAGTTTATTTTCGTTAACTGGTTTTTTATCGGAAGTTAAAGTGGCTAGAAATAAACTAAAAAGAATAATAGTCAGTGGAAACATCCGGCTAATAGTACCATATACAGAAGCAGTAAATCTATAAAAGAGGTATAGAAACCCAGTCATAACGGGGAGTAGAAGCAAAATAGATAACATTAAGGTAGCAGTAGATGTCCTGCTGCTATAGACTTCTAAAAATCCGGCACCAAGTATGTCGTAGTTCCGCACATAGAATTCTACTAGTAAGCCCTCAATAATTAAAATAAGAATGAATAGTATACAAGTAACCTTTAATCCTAAAGAATTTTTCTTTTCTTCTAAATAATTAAAGATAAAAGCCATAAAAAGGCTGATCATGGCTGTAAAACCAGAATGATGAACAACCAGAAGCAATAGGCTTTTAGTAAAAACCCCATCAAGAACACCCGCCATATACAGCCTAATATTTTGATAGAGTGAGAAAACCACCAAACATAAGAAAAATGCCATTATAAGGCGTATAAAGTCCCTTAAGGTCTTACGCTCTGCATTTTGCGATATGTTAGTTTTTATCTGCATTTTATTATGTTTTAGCAAATCCTTTTCTTACCTGTGATCCCCAACCGGATTTTACTTTGAATAGTTTCTTGATATTACCCCGAATGGAAGACCATACCACCAGGGGGTGAAATGTAATAGGTTCAATTATCGCACAAATCATTAAAATTAGAATATCCTTCGTTTTAGTATATTGATTGTAAGAATACACATCCCACAGAATGGCATAAAATGAGAACATGATGGAAAATGAATAGACTGTAATAGTAATTGCGAGAAAAAAGTCAAGGTTTAAAATCCCCATATAGTAAAATATGATTATGGAGAAAAATCCTATAAATTCTAAAATTGGAGCTAGCCATTCATAAAAAAACCAATATGGATAACTAAGCATTCCGAGTCGGCCAAACTTAGGGTTAAAAAACATATCCCTATGTGTAAACAGGGTTTCCAAGTTTCCACGTGCCCATCGATCTCGCTGATTCACAAGGTTCTTAGTACTTTCCGGAACCTCTGTCCAACATAGCGGATCCGGGATATATTCAATCGTATAGGGAAGTTTGCGCTCATGCATATGACGCCTCATTCTAAATACAATCTCCATATCCTCGCCCACTGTTTTTGTGTCATAACCACCTACTTCCAGAGCTATTTCCCGATCGAAGAATCCAAAAGCACCTGAAATGATCAACAGACTGTCTATCCGACCCCAGGCCATTCTGCCTAAAAGAAAAGATCGGGTATATTCTAATAATTGGAACCTGGCCAGCCAATTTTTCGGGAGCCTTATCTCCTCCAGAGTTCCCCCCGATATTTTACTGGAATTAGCTATACGAATTACGCCGCCAACGGCAATAACCCTTTTTTGAGTTCTTTGATAAAATGATTTTACAACATGCAATAACGCATCAGGCTGTAAAAGGCAATCCACATCTATGCAGCCTACATATTTATTTTCTGATAGTTGTATGCCTGTATTTAAGGCATCAGATTTACCACCATTTTCTTTATCAATAACTGTTAGCTTTGAGAAGGAGCGCTGCTTTGATTTGTATACTCCCCGCATAGGTTTTGAACTCCATTCAGGGTCTATTATGCGTTCCACTTTCTCCAGATCATAGGCGTCTATCATTTTCTGTAAGGTGTCATCCTTACTTCCATCATTAACAACCATTACCTCATAATTCACATATTGAAGGGAAAGAAGAGACCTAATGTTTTCAACTATGGTCAACCCCTCGTTATAGGCCGGAGCAATAATAGTAATACTTGGTGCCAAGGGTGAAGCCATTATCTTGGAAAGATCAACGAAACTGTTTTTATTTCTGTAATGGATAGAATTTCTTGTAGCCAAGTATCCCATAATACTAAACATGGCGAATAGTACTACTGTAAACACAATAAAAACAATGTTTAAATATTCTATGAATATATTTAATAAACCACTATCCATTAAACTTCTCCTTAAATTTTTCAGGGAATGAAATGATATTTTTAAAGAACGAACTCAATACCTTCTCTTCCCTTCTATTTACTTCTTTTTTATTGATTTCATTTATATTCTGGTACTCCTCTATTTTCTCTAATGGAGCATCCACCAGCTCAAAATCCAAGTCAAATAGATGCATTTGATTATTGTCATTTTCACTAATTAAATCGTTTAAAAAACATAATTCTAATGACTTCAAATTATGCGCTTCTTTATTCAGGATGTTCACAGGTGTTATATTTACCTGGCTTTTTGACTCAGGTCTTTCATCATCTAAACTCAGTTGTTGAGCTTCTAATTCATCAGTTTGTATTTGTGTTATAATCTCCTCAATTTCTATTTCAGGAGTTAAGAGTGCCTGCAATTCTTTTAATATTATTTCTGCTTTAGCACTTACTTTTTTATCATTATCGTTTAAAAGCGTCTTTAAAAAATGAACTTCTTTCTCATCGCCTACTGCTAATATCTCATCCAATAAAATAAGTTTGGACTCAGTATCGCAGGTTCGGAATAATTCTTGAAAAATGCTGAAACCATAAAAGGCAGGAATAGAATTATCATCTTCATCTTGATTTTCGTCTCCCTCAATATTATCATTCCAAGTAGAGGCATTTAAAGCGGCAGATTGTGCCATATTCCGGATTCCTTCTGATTCGCTAACAAAGGACATCCAGTCAATTGATTTTTGGGCTATTGTTGAGGAATTTTCAAGTTCTTCTTTAGGAAGCCAATCTACCTCCAGTAATTTGTTGTACAGATCAGAAGATTTTTCTTCTTCACCAACTTCTTCAATGATTACCTCGAGTGACAAAATAGTCTCATCTACCTTCTCATTCTCATCTTTAGAATTCTCCACAGTATCTTTTTCAACAACAAACGGTAAAAATTCCAATTCAGGATCTTGGGCATCCACAGGAGCACTATCTATATCATGGCTCTTGATTTTGTCAAGAATAGCTTCTAATTCTATTCTGAATCTTTCCTCTTCGTTAATTTCTGTTGTTTCCACCTTAATATTATTGACTTTTTCAGCATCCACAATTTGTTCTAATTCCTTATTTTCGGAGACCATAGGCAGGAAATCCAGAGGTAAATAATTCACTTCCTGATCCGATTCATTGAATTCCGTAAGCATGTCCTCCAATTCCTCCATAAAGCAGATATCAAAAATTATTTCGTCCTCAAATTCCGGGTCCAAAGGATCCTTTATTTCCAATGACTCTTCTTTATGGCCCGTTGCAGGCCGACTGTCGTCCTGTTGTAAGTTGTTATTATTCATAATTTCTGATAATTGAGTAGAATTGTCTTCTACATTATTATCATAATATTTGGTTGTAATATTTTTATCAATACCTTCTGTTGGAACATAGGTTTCCGGAACTATAGCATTGATTGTGCTTATAGCTTTACTTTTTACAAGGAAGTTTGATTCTTTATTAACTATAGTTTGAAGAAATTCTATATTTTCCGATTTTCCTAATGAAGATATAGTGTCAAGAATCTGTATTTTAATATCCACACTACAGTTTCTAAAGACAGATTTTAACGTATCTACTGCTTCAAAAACACCGAAATCCTTAATGCATTGAATGGCTTCTGATTTAATCTGGTTATTCTTATGCTTTACTAATTCTATCAGAGACTTATTAGCGTCATTTTGGTTATAATATTTAATAAGGCGAAGGGCAAATAATACCACATCCCTGTTTTTGGAGGTAAGCCATGCTTTAAATCGCGGAGGTGTAAAGTCCTCAAAATTCCTAAGTACGTCTAGTAGTTTTAATTGTTGCCACTCTGAGATTCCATATCTTGTAGTATCTAAAAAGTACGAAATACCTTCAGGTTTTAATGTAACCGTTGCTATTTGCGCTTGTTTGCGTACAACTCCTCTTTTGTCATTTATAAACTTTTTTATAAATCCATAAGCAGCTAATACTTGCATTTGGGTTAATTCCAGTATTCCCTTGGAAACCAGCTCCCAGCGCCAGCTCCTTAATTTTTTGAAGGCATCTAAATGAAGCTCCAGGTCCTGGTATAAATTAAAGATACGATTACGAGAATCACCCGAAAGGTCTTTTTGAAGATCTAACAAGATCTCTATTAATACTAACCTGCTAATCGGTGATTTCAATAGCTCACGAATTTCAATTTTTAATTTTATGTATTCATAATTTTCTTCCTTAGTAGCATCTGTCTCGTAGAAGAGGAAATTGCTGATGATAGGTGCCAGGATTTTTTTTTGACGGGCTACTTTTGACGCTTTGGCAGAAAGACGGTTTCTGAATATAAAAACGAATGAAAAGAATAAAATCCCGAGTCCGGAAAACAATATTGTTAAATCCCACAAAAGATCCGTATGGATCTTTGGTACACTTATCAGCATAATGCTGTGATATGTTTGTGAGAATATTTTCAAAAATTATATTTTATTTAGCTCCCTTCCCACCCTAACCAAAAGTTCCGAAGGACTTACCGGTTTAGATATGAAGTCATTGGCTCCTAATTCAAAAGCACTAAGAACATTTTCTTCGTTTCCCGCAGATGAAATAATGATTATTGGAATCTTTGAGTTCAATTGGTTTCTTACGTAATCTATAAGCTCAATGCCGGAGAAATAGGGCATCATTATATCGCTAACAATAATATCCGGAGTTGCCTTTTTAAGATATTCTTTTACGTCCCTACCGTCGTTTGCTACATGTACATTATAGCCCCCTTTTTGAAGTCTGTAATCCAATAAAGATGCCAACAACTCATCATCCTCTGCTAATAAGATATTCTTCTTTACCATCCTACTCGTTTCTTTCTTTCTTTAATCGTCTTAATTCTTCATCAATTATCTTTTCTGCTTTCGGATATTCCTGTACAAATCTGTCTAGCAGAAATTGCATATGGTTTTCATCTTTAGTAGTCTTTGCAATGGTATTTAGTTGTTCCACAATGGAAAATAGCTCCATCGTATGCATCATTTTTAAACCGCATTTTATCTTGTGTGCTGCGAATGCAACCCCTTCTATATCGCCATCTTGCAATTTCATTTTAACATTGCCAATAAATTCCAGGGCATTCCTTTTGTAAAGGCCTGTCAGCTCCTCTAACAGCTCTAACTCACCCATGCAGTCTTCTAAAACAGAATTAAGATCAAAACTCGAATCAATTGCCGATTTAGTAACCTGATTATCGTCTGATGTCGCGCTTAATTGGAAATTAGTTTGGAGGTCATTCCTGTTTTTAATTAATTTTGATAGAAGTTCTTCCGGGCTAAACGGCTTAAGGATAAAATCATTGATTCCATTATTTTCACATTCGTTTTTGTCATCAATAGTGAAGTCTGCTGTGAGGGCTATTATGGGAATCTGGGCAACTTCTTTTTTAGTGCTCTCCCGGATTTTTTGTGTTACTTCAAACCCACTCATTATAGGCATTCTGAGATCCATAAGTACAATATCAATTGCTGTGGTTTCAAGGAGATTTAAACCGTAAATAGGATTTTCTGTAATATAGGTTTTGCAACCCCATGAGTTTAACCGACGCTCAATAAGTCGCTGATTTAATGCATTGTCTTCAAATACCAGGATCCTCATTCCTTTTACCTCTTCTGAAGAGATTTCAACTGGTTGAGATTTAGATATGGTAGTGGATGGACCTTTTGTATAGGGCAGCGTGAATTTAAATGTGGTACCAACACCAAGCGTACTTTCAACTTTTATTTCCCCGTCTAGTTTATCGACGATCTGCTTCACAATGTTCAATCCAAGCCCAGCACCACCATATTTAGAAAATGTTGGTTGACTAGCTTGTTTAAATGAACCGAAAATATGTTCTAAATCCTCTTTCGATATTCCTATTCCAGTATCGGCAACAAGGAAGTCTACTGTAACCTTTTCTTCATCCTGTCTGAGTAGTTTAATTTTTAACATTATCTCACCCTCTTCCACAAACTTTATAGAATTCCCAAGCAGGTTTAGTAATATTTGTGACAGTTTAGAAGGATCACCAATAAGGTTCTCGGGGATGTTCTTGTCAACATCAACTTCGAGTTTTACATCTTTACCCAACATAAGGGTATTACAGAGATAAACAACATCCTGTATAATGCTGAAAAAATTAAAATCCAGCATCTCAAAATTTTCCAATCCAGCTGAAAGTTTGGAATATTCCAAAAGTTCGTTGATAATATCCATAAGGGAATTGGAAGCCGATCGAATGGCGTTTACTTGCTGCTGTTGATCTTGGGAAAGTTCACCTTCTTTTAAAAGGTCTGCAAATCCAATTATCCCGTTTAGTGGAGTTCTTATCTCATGACTGACTGTTGCAATTAACATTTCCTGTGCCTTTTGCAGCCGTTCTTTTTCTTTTATCGATTCTGATTTGGAATCCTGATTAAGTGTTATAACTTCTCCCCAAATCCGTTTTTCAAGATGGGTTTTAAAGGCTTCAAAAGATTTTTTAAGACGAGTGGCTTCATCTGCAGATAATTCTTCAAATGAAAAATTATTTAGAGTCGTCTCAAGTTCCGACAATTGAGAAAGTAGGTTTTTTGGTTTCAAAGGGGGGCTTTTTGGTTAATTAAATGATTGAAAATTCAAAAGGATAATTCTACCCGGGGTCTTAACAAACTCAAATTTTATAGGCTTTAACATGTCTAAAAATCACCATTTACATACCCCCTTGCAATTAAATGTTACCTAGGGCGCGTATTATGTTGTCAAATTGCTTTATTTGTAGGTATAAAATACATCGTATGCGACATATTATCAGATTTTTCTGTCTTTTATCGTTCATTGGGTGCACTGAATCCAAAAGGTCACAAAATTCGGACTTTGAGGCAACCGCCAGAAAGATTCATGAAAATGTAATTACGATTGATACGCATGATGATATTAATTTGAAAAATTTTACTGATAGTATAAATTACACACAGGATTTGGAGACCCAGGTTAATTTACCGAAAATGAAGGCGGGAGGATTGAATGTGGCATGGTTTATTGTCTATACCGGTCAGGATTCCTTAAACCCTGAGGGATATGCTAGAGCAGAGGCAAATGCCATGGCCAAATTTAATGCTATTCATCGTTTATGTGATACTCTGGCTTCGGATAAAATTAAACTCGCCAGAACTTCGGAAGAAGTATATAATATTCATCAAACCGGCAAACAAATTGCAATGATTGGTGTGGAAAATGCTTATCCGATTGGCGAGGATCTATCCAAATTTGAGATGTATCAAAAATTGGGCGCAAGGTATATCTCCCTTGCACATAATGGACATAGTCAATTTTGTGATTCAAATACTGGCGAAAAGGACAATATATGGTTGCATAATGGTTTAAGTAATCTAGGTAAAAAGGCTGTATATGAGATGAATAGGTTAGGTATTATGATTGATGTATCGCATATTTCAAAGGAATCTATGATTCAAATTTTATCCTTGACCAAAGTTCCAGTAATAGCCTCCCATTCTTCCGCACGTGCGCTATGTGATCACAGCAGAAATTTAGATGATGAGCAATTAAAATTGTTAAAAGAAAATGGTGGTGTTGTGCAAACCGTAGCCCTGAACGCCTACTTGAATACAGCGAAATATGAGAAAAGGGAAGACTATATGAAAGGGATTTACAAACACATTGCAGATTCGCTTGGAATAAAATGGATTGAAAAATCCCAATTAGGGAACCTAACCGAAAAACAACTGGATGATTATCTTGAAAATTCCATTAGAGTTACCGAATTGGCGAGAGCAATTGTCGCTGACCGAAGTGATATACCACCCGAAGTGGATGTGTCCGACTTTGTGGACCATATTGACTATATGGTTGAACTGATAGGTATAAACCACGTAGGAATAAGCTCTGACTTCGATGGTGGTGGTGGAATTAAAGGATGGTCCGATGCTTCTGAAACCTTTAATGTGACTTTAGAATTGGTAAAAAGAGGATATTCTGAATCCCAAATTGAAAAATTATGGGGAGGCAATTTGCTTAGGGTACTGGATGAGGTTCAGGAATATGCAATCTCTCTGAAATAGTAAGACTAATGTAAAACGGTTGTGAATAGCTTAAACTTAATATTCATATAGACCTATTAAGGAATTAAAGATTCTATATATGTCCGATAAAGGCAAACGCGTTAACAAATAATTAGGGAAAAATTATAAATTATGTTAAGTTAACAATAAACTTTTCTTAATACCTTTTATGTGAGGGATGAAATTGAATAGATTTAACAAACCTAAACAAATTTATTGATGCAAACAATCAGCAAATACTTCGTTGCCCTTCTTCTTTCTTTTTTTTCCAATTATGTGAATGAGCCTCCAATTGAATCTGATGAGCAGGCCGGAATTCATGAAACCCATATTCAACTCAAGAAACAGTCAGACTGCAATAAGATGAAAAAGAGTTTTTCTGAATTCGAAAATTATAGCTAAGTCATCATGGAACCTGAAGGAATAGCCTATCACAATTCCGATCCGTATTTCACGATTTTCAAAATTCCCCAGTGGAGAGCTGATTTATATAAGTTTTTGTCCGTTACATTTTGGGGAAGTTTGCCTGGCACTTTACAGCGAAGAATTTCTGCTTTTTATTCCGGGGTTTATGATAAACCTTTTACTAAATATATCATTGCTCCATATATAAGATATTATTATAGGGATACCAATTACAAAGACAAATTTCTCCCGCCGGAAGGGAAGAAGGATTTTGGCAGTTTTCAGGATTTTTTTATTCGCAGGTTTAGGATGCTTCCCGTAAATAAAAGTTCGTGGGTTTGGCCCTGCGAAGGTTTGCTTTGTGATGAAGGAAAAGTCCATGAATTTGGAACATCAAGAGTTAAAAGTGATATACGTACTATAGAAACAATTTTTGGAGTATCTAAAGGAGACATCCCACCCACGTATAGCTTTACAAACGTATTTTTGCATAACAAAAATTATCATCGGATACATGCTCCAGTAAGCGGCAGTATTACAAGAATCCAGCATATACCTGGAGATCTTATTGTTCTAAGACCATGGATATACAAACAAAATCCATCCTTACCTGCATTCAGGAACGAACGTTACAATATTGATATTACGGATAATAAAGGCAGAATTTGGTATTTATCCATTGTTGGGGGCCCTGCAGTGGGTACTATAAAACTTCCCAGATCTATAACTTTGGATAATAAAATTGAAAAACTTGAGGAATTGGCACTGTTTTATCTGGGCTCTACCTGCTGTATGGCTGCACCTGAACACCCAAAACATCACTGTAAAAATTCCTTCGTAGAAGTAGGTGCCACGTATTGATTAATTGGTATGAACAGTCAGGGTTTTTGTTACATTGAGGTTAATCCTGAATTTTTCATTTATCTTCCTTATAAAGAAAGCGGACAACAAAGGAGATTCCAACTCCATGTTCTGATGAATAAAAAAATGGATGTTATTAAGTCCCAAAGTATGCCATTCCCAAAGCCGATCTACCCATTCCTCAAGGCGGTGATAATCACTTTTATGATTGGCTCCAACAAAACGAACAAATGCCTCGTTGTTAGTGAGTCGCATATGCATAATATCCCTTCTTCCGGCGGTACCAACCAAATTTCATGCTGCCTCTTATTACTTTTAAAGGATGTTGAAATTACATATAATTCATAATACTTTAGAAAACTAACTTATGTATATTGACAATTGCAGTATTTTTATTGAAGTTCTGCATGTTCATAAACCAGTTAACAACTAATTGCTCTCCAGGTTAAGCATAGCCGGCGTATTTTCTAATTTTATAGAAACTTCTTCAGATGAACCAAAGATCTGCTGACCTCCTTAGCCTAAGGCCGGAGATTCCAAATGCCAAAATAACCCCTGACATGAGTAAAGACGAGCAATTCCAGAACGGAACCTTGCGTCCTATAATCAAATTTCAGAATCCATTATTAATCGAGGCATTTAAGAACTATATTATTAAACATAAGAATGGGTTTTATGAATTGAGCATTCAAAAACGTCTGGATTATATAGAAAATGCTATCCAAAAAGACATCAAATTCCGAAATGCCCTTAAGGGAATGGTTATTGGACAGTTTACAGTTGAAGAATATATGACCTATATTCAAAACTCATCGGCTCTCAACAAACGGATGATGAATATGGTAATTGAACGTCTCAAGGACCAGGTACAAGCTTTCGAAGCTTCGGTATTAGTTTAGAAGTGATTCTCCGTTAAGATTGGTTGTCAGGATTTCGCTCATTAGATTAAAATAAGGTCTGATTTCTTTAAAGGATGTGTTCACTTCATCTATAAAATCTTTGTTCAACACTTCTTTATCGTTAAAATTTCGCACAAAAATAAAGGCTTTCTTCCTTATCAAATCAATATTAGGATCTTCCTTATTAAATCCTTTAGGAGCTGTTTTAACTTCGTCACCAACCAGTTCACCCCAAGTATTTTTAAAGGAAGGCTTATTGATTAATTTTCTAAAAGCTGTAGCATCATGCTCAAATTCTTTACGAATACGTAAAAGATCTTCCTTATTGGGTTCCCAAAAACCCGTGGCTATAAATGATTCTCCAGGTCGAATCTGTAGATAATAACCACCCCTAAGTTTAGCTCCCACCCTTGAAAAAGAACCCGCAAAATGGGATTTATACGGAGTTTTGTCTTTGGAAAACCTTACATCCCTGTATATACGAAATATTTTTAGTTTTTCAATTTCATCATGTTCCTTCATCTTATCCATCAAACTGTTATAAAATCCTTTTACCCCAGTTTCCAAAGATTTGAATTCAGGCTTATGTTGTTCAAACCATTCACGATTATTGTTTCTTTTCAACTCGCTCAAAAAACGCAGCGTGTCTTTAGTAATTACTGTATTTGCCATTCGAATAAGTGGTATAAAATTTATGCTAAAGTTAACCATTTTGGGCTGGATGCTTTTTAAATATTGGTTAATTTTGATACTCAACTTTATATAATGGACAGGTCAATAATCGTAAATAAAATTATCGAAAATAAAAAGCAACCCAATCTCAGATATCGGCTTAAGCGAAATGTGGAAGATTTTACTGACCTTCTATTCCTTACTTTATTTGATATTGAAACTCCTGTTGAGACAAATATTGAATCTCTGGAAATTCAATTTGATGAGTTGATAAATCTTGCTTGTTGGGATGTTGAGAAACCTTGTGCCAAAATATGGGGTAATTATTTGGAAAGACTGCCCATGGTCCTTGAAAAACTGAATTTAGACGCAGAGGCCATAGCTAGTTGCGACCCCGCTTCCTTATCTATTGAAGAAGTTTACATGGCCTATCCCGGCTTTTATGCAATAGCTATCTATCGACTGGCACATGAATTATATAACAAGGGGTTTCCGCTAGTTCCGAGATTAATGACAGAATATGCTCACAGACAAACTGGAGTGGATATAAATCCTGGTGCTCACATAGGAGAATCATTTTTTATTGATCATGCAACTGGAGTAGTCATAGGTGAAACGGCAATAATTAAAAATAATGTAAAAATCTACCAGGGCGTAACATTAGGAGCATTATATGTGGCTAAAAATTTGCAGAAGACCAAGCGCCACCCTACTATAGAGGATAATGTTACAATATATGCAAATGCCACTATTTTAGGTGGCAACACTATAATTGGAGAAAATTCGATAATTGGTGGAAACGCCTGGGTGACTTCATCTGTGGACCCCAATTGTACAGTATTTCACAGCGCTGAAATAAAAATAAAAACCTCGCCTAATAATGTCTCATAGTATTTTAGATCTGATAGGGAACACGCCTCTTGTGGCTTCAAGATCTTTAAATGTCAACCCTGGTGTTACTCTTCTGTTTAAGATGGAAGGTCATAACCCCGGAGGCAGCGTAAAGGACAGGGCTGCTTACAATATGATCAAAAGCGGGATGGAACGTGGAGAGATCAACAGCAGTAGTAAATTAATTGAGGCAACCAGTGGTAATACAGGTATTGCCCTTGCAATGATTACCGGTATTTATAAGCTTAATATTGAGTTGGTAATGCCGGAAAATTCAACTAAGGAACGGGTACAAACCATGCGTGCATATGGAGCAAAGGTTACATTAACCAATGCGGAATTGGGAATAGAAGGCGCCCGGGATTACGCGGAGGCAAAGGTAATTGAGGACGGTTATCAAATGCTTAACCAATTTGCTAATGACGATAACTGGAAAGCACATTTCGCTACCACCGGTCCGGAAATATGGAGGGATACAGCCGGGAAAGTCACCCATTTTGTGTCCTCAATGGGAACAACCGGAACTATCATGGGTACATCTACATATTTAAAAGGTCAAAACAAAAATGTGACCATTGTAGGTGTACAGCCAAAGGATGAATCCAAAATTCCCGGAATTAGAAAATGGCCCAAAAAATACCTTCCAAAGATCTTCAACCCTTCAAAAGTTGATCTGATAATGGAAGTAAGCGAAGATGAAGCAAAAATTATGACCAAACGCCTGGCCAAGGAAGAAGGCATTTTTGCAGGCATGAGTAGTGGTGGAGCAACTGCGGCCGCTTTAAAACTTGCTTCGAGCCTTAAAAGTGGCTTGATTGTTTCTATTATTTGCGACCGTGGTGACCGTTACTTATCTTCAGATTTATTTGACTGATAAGAGGATAGAATTTCCTGAACCCCATCACGATAGACCTGGAATTCCTTTAAATTGTTATGTTGCCCACCCTTTATTGTAAAGAAAGTATTTTTATCGACTGAGATGGAATTAAAAAGGCGTAAACCAGAATTATAGGGCACTACCCGATCTTCTGTGCCATGAAAAAATGCTATTGGACAGCTCACCTCTGAAATGTATTCATAAGTTTTTAATGGATATTTTAGAAACCATTGAACCGGCAAATACGGGAATCGGTTTTTCCCCAAATCTAAAAGACTGTAATAAGGCGTTTCCAGGATTAGGCGAAATGGGCTGTTTTGTGATGCCACCCAAGTCGCGATCCCAGTACCCAATGAACGACCGTACAATGTAATTCCCGACTCATCATAATGTTTTAAGGCGTATTCATAAAATAGCTGCCCATCATTAAAAAGTGATTCTTCACTTAGCTTACCGGTACTTTTTCCATAGGTCCTGTAGTCCATAATAATTACATCATAGTTCTTTTCAACAAAAAAGAGTGCAATACTTCCCCAACGGGTAAGATCACCGGCATTACCATGGTAATAAACAATCACTCCTTCAGGTTGCTCTCGTTTAAAATGAATACCATTTAAAACGGCACCGTCTGCAGCTGTTAAATAAATTTCCTCAAAGGGTTGGGTGAAGGAATAAGTATAGTCTGAAGGCAATTTGGAAGGTAAAAAGATTAGTTTTTCCTGAAGTAAATAGAGCATAGTAGATATAAGTAGATAAGCCGATAGTAGAAATACAGCAGCTTTTTTTAATTTAACCATTTAAACCTTTAAATTGTGTTTTACATGAATACTGGAACCTTTGAGATCAACTTTTATGGGTCTTTTCGTGATGATTTCACCTAACATTTTGTGGTAAGATTCAAATGTGTTTAAATTCTTATGTCCTCCTCCAATCACTGTATACAGGGTTGTTGAAGTTGGTTTTATTTTGGATAGCTTTACACTGGTCTTGTAAGGAATCAACTTGTCATCTGTGCCATGAATAATATGTATAGGACAATTTACGTATTGCAGCCATTTATAAGTAGGCATAGGAAATTTTAGCAATATTGAAAGAGGCATAAAAGGAATGTATTTTTTAGCTACTTTACTTAAACTATAGTAGGGAGCATCTAGTATCAACATTCTCGGATTGTTCATAGATGCCAGTTTGGCAGCAAAACCAGAACCTAAAGAACGACCATAAAGAATGATATACTTTTCGTCTACGTTTTCCTTTATTTTATTGTAAATCACTTGCATATCCCGCTTAACAGCCTTCTGTGTGCGCCGACCAGTGCTTTTACCAAACCCCCTGTAATCTACCATTAAAACGTCATAGCCATGCCTTGTAAAATCGACCGCAAACTTCCCCCATCCTTTTATACTTTTAGAATTTCCTTTTAGATAAAATACAATGCCCTTTGGCTGATGTGCTTTAAATCTAAGTCCATTTATTATTGCCCCGTCCCTTGTTTCAATATTATATTCCTCTATTTCCTGGTGCTCATATTGAAATAAAAAATCCGCAGGTAGTTTTTCCGGTTTAAACATTAGGTAATCCTGCAGAAAATAAAGGAGTATGTTAATTAAAACATATGTCAGAAGCAACAAAACAACAATATATACCCAATTTGGCATAGAATTACTTTTGTTTCAATGTACAAAAATTCTGCTTACAGGAATTATTCAAATTCAAGCTTGTGTAATACCAGCCCAGAACCAGGTGCGATATAGGAGATCTTTATATCTGTATCTTCAATTAAGGATAATTCAATTTCATGAATGCTAAGCAGACCTCTACCTAATTGCACTAAGGCACCCATAATCATTCGAACCTGGTACCGCATAAATCCTTTTCCGCAAATTCTTAGTATATAACTGTGCTTTGGAAAAAAACTGGCATTAATTTCTTTATTCTCCATAATTTCACAGGAAGTAAGTGTTCGTGTTACCTGTTTATTCTTGCCTGGTTTTGCTGTGTAAGCCTTAAAATTGTGCGTCCCTTTATAAAGTGCCGCAGCCTTAGTCATAATGTCTATATCGAGATCCTCTAAAATGTTTGCCATGTAAGGAGCACAAAATGGGTGGTTCTTTTCACCAAAGGAAAAAAAATAGCGGTATTCCTTAGATTTACTGTCCTTAATTATATTAAAGTTTTTATTTATATTATCTACTTTAAAAACTTTAATATCAGATGGTAAGTTATTATTGAATGATACAATAAAATCTTTTATGTCCGAAATTGGTGTTTCTTCAACGATCAGTTGAAAAGCCGCATCTAATGCTGAAACTTTTGCGTCAGTTCTCCCCGCACCTAAGATTTTAAATTTTTGCCGGGGAAGAAGGAATTTAAGTGTTTTAAAAAGCATTCCTTCTATAGTTCTTTGTCCTGGCTGTTTTTGCCATCCACTATATCTGAAACCTAAAAACTGAACTCGTATTAAGTAATAATAACGTTTTTTCATAAGGGTTAATATGAATAAATGTAATGCTTCTAGATAGTAATTTCTAAATCTTTGAATTTATTTCTACAATACCATAACTCCTCTGTTTTACCATTTAGGATCCAACATATGTTTGAATTCAATAGAACACTTCAAGTAGGATTTAATTTTTTTGTACTTTGTATACCATAAAACAACCTAAACTGAAACAAAATGAATGAAAAATTAAACGCAAAACCCCCTGTATGGTTTTGGATTGTAAGCATTCTTGCGCTATTGTGGAACCTTATGGGAGTTATGTCATATCTGGGTCAGGCTTATATGACTGATGATATGAAAGCCGAATACACTTCAGATCAATTGGCTTTAATGGATAGCACTCCTGCATGGGCTACGGCTGCATTTGCAATAGCTGTGTGGGGAGGACTTCTGGGATGTATTGCCATATTGCTAAGAAAAAAATGGGCAATACCAGTACTAATGTTATCCCTTATTGGCATACTTGTACAAATGACATATTCATTTTTTATGACTAATGCTGCGGAAATTTATGGTCCGCTACCAGGTGTAATTATTCCTTTGCTTGTTATTATTATTGCTATTGCCCTTGTACAATTCGCCCGGATTGCTGAGAAACGTAATTGGATTTCTTAGAAAGAAACTAATCTCTCCAAAAAGGCGCATATTTAAAACATGCGCCTTTTTAATATGTTGTCCTTTTACAAATATTTGAATTGTATACTTCACTACTGTTCTCCATTAATGATTTAATATTTTAAGTGGTTATTTATAATGGGATGTAAGATAATAAGGAATAGAAATTCTAATAAATACCAAAATTAAAGGGCATACTATGGGTAATACCAAAAAAAGAATGGACATTGTTGATGCTTTAAGAGGCTTCTCTCTTGCAGGAATAGTCATGGTTCATGTTGTAGAAAACTATATAGGTGCACCCTTTCCTGAAGGCGCTATGGAGGCAACACACCTGGGAATTGCCGATAACATTGTGGATGGTTTTATTTTTCTCTTTTTACGCGGTAAGTTTTTTGCCTTGTTTTCGTTTTTATTCGGGCTTAGTTTTTTTATTCAAATGGCAAATGTCAATGATAAAGAATCTAGCTTTGCTGGCCGGTTCCTCTGGCGTTTAATAATTCTTTTGGGGATAGGATATCTGCATAGTTTGTTCTACAGAGGCGATATTTTAACTATTTACGCTTTCCTTGGAATCTTTCTGATTCCTTTCTATAAGATAAACAATAAGTGGGTTCTTGGAATTGCCGCCCTTCTTTTTATTGGATTAGGAAGATATTTGGTTTTTGGGTTTTACAATAATGATAACTTATTTACCCCAGGGACTTTTGATCTCAATAGCCCGTTAATTGTGGATTACTTTAATACTATTAATAATGGTACCCTATGGCAGGTATTTGAAACAAACGCAATAGATGGTCATCTGATGAAGATGGATTTTCAGTTAGGTATTTTTTCAAGAGGATATTTAACTTTTGGATTCTTCCTGTTAGGCTTATATGTAGGGCGGCTTCAGTTATTTAGAAATTTTATGGATCAAAAGAAGCTTGTAAAGAATGTATTATGGGGATCCGTGGTTCTATTTGTTGTTTCTATTGGATTAATTATAGCAATTTTTTCTCAGCTTGGGCCGGAAGTTAAGTTTGATAATTGGGTTGCCATGTTTGGACTAACGGCACTCGATTTGAATAATATTGGAATGACTTTTATCATAATGGCAAGTTTTGTTATCCTATATAGAAAGCAGAAAACCGGTAAATGGCTAGCAACATTTGCACCTTATGGCCGCATGGCTCTTACCAACTATGTGTTCCAAAGTATAGTTGGCACTTTTATCTTTTTTGGCTGGGGCCTTGGATACCTGGGTGAATTGAGGAATATCTATACTTTTTTGTTCTCTATTGTTATTATTTTAGTTCAAATGGGTCTCAGCAAATGGTGGCTAGGTAAATTCTACTATGGCCCACTTGAATGGGTGTGGCGAAGCTTAACTCATTTTAGGCTCTTCCCTCTTCGTCGCAATCGCATGAATTAGATTAGAAAATGCTGCCATAAAAAGGGAAATGCCTGTATTTTCGCCACAACTTTTTGTGGTTACTCAACATTGTTTGCGGTTCATCGAATTTTTTCAAATAAAGAATATAGGCTTGCGTTAAAAATTGCAACGAGGTTCCCCAAAGCCTTGCAACCTACTTATATGAAGGCAATTTTAAGACTATTTTCCTGGAGGAAATGTATGGTACTATCCATTGCAGTTATTGCAATTCTTATAGTTCTCAACTTTTATGGTTTGTATACCAATAAGTTTTATTTGTTCAAATTTGATAACTATATATTTCCATTATTTACAGTTGTACATTTTATTTATCTATATGTCCTATGGTTTAAAATAAAAGATCAGGAATATACAGACCCACAAATGCGCAATCTGGAATATGCCATGTATGGCATTTTTCTTATTTACATATTTAAAATAATGGATACGGGATATATATTGCTT
>Ga0209456_10000093_pt1 | contig 46444 bp, 40 predicted proteins | sample COG_11_FD_184755 | JGI IMG/M metagenome (GOLD analysis project Ga0209456, IMG submission 184755) | Pelagic marine sediment microbial communities from the LTER site Helgoland, North Sea, for post-phytoplankton bloom and carbon turnover... | ecosystem: Environmental > Aquatic > Marine > Neritic...
TATTTTCCTTATGCAGTTCTTTTTACTTTTCCTAACCATATTGACCTTTAAACACAGAACATTAATAGTGGGGCCATATAATTTTGATAACCTTAATGAGAATATTGATTCGTGGCAATAACAATTTTCTATTATGTTATGGCAATGCAAAAGACCTTGGATGAATTTCCAAGGTCTTTTCACTTAAAGCAATTATATCTTAATCTGTTGTAATTTTCATCATTACATAACAAATAAAAGTGACGGAGAATCCAACATTACTACAGAATTCTAAAATTTTGATTGCAATTCTGTAAGGAAAATGTGATCACTTCGGCTACTATTATGATAATAATGGATCTGCATTAAACCACTATTACGATTTTGAGTCGCCCTAAGGAGGGTAGCTCACTTATTTTGAACCTCCCGGTATATAGAGTGGGTTGAGAATTGCTATGAAGACAAAAGCCCTTGATTAAAAGGGCTTTTGTTATTTAAATATAGCTTATAATTTACTTATAAAACTTCCATAAAGGTCTTTAAATTGATATCCCTTTTGAAATCTGCGCTTACTTAACTTTTTGTTAGCAACAAGTCCCCACAATAGAAATTCCTTAAGAAAAAATGTGTCCTCCATGGGAATATCTGGCTGATGCCTTTTAATAAGCGTGTTTAGTTCTGGTATACTATTGAGGGTAGCTTCATATTCATCATCTGTTAGATTGTCCATTAGATCAAATCCCTCACTTTCAAAGAACCAACTAATCAAGTCATCATAGGGGCTTTCAGCGTCCTTATGTTCTAATTTCTCAATCTTTGGAAAATAATTGGAGAACAACGTTTTTATTGCATCTTCAAATAGTATAAGTGCAACTGTATCTACACCCTCCTGTTCGCCTTCATATACCAATTCTATTTTGCCAGTAATAGCCGGAATGACTCCCATAAAATCACTAAGTCTTACCTGGGTCTTATCCTCACCGGAGATTAATGCCCTTCGTTCTGCTGTGCTCAGCAGGTTTTCGAAGGCCGTGATACTTGTTCGTGCACTAACACCACTTTTTGAATCTACATATTCGCTTTTTCGTGCCTCAAAACTAATCTGCTCAAGTAAATCTTTCGCCATGTCTGGCACATAAATAGATTTTGCCTGTCTCTCATCTAATTGAGCCTCCTGCTCGGTAATTTTTCTGGCAATTTCAATTTCTTCAGGGTAATGCGTAAGAATTTGAGATCCTATCCTGTCCTTTAAAGGTGTGACTATACTACCCCTGTTCGTATAATCTTCGGGGTTAGCCGTAAAAATAAACTGAATATCCAGGGGTAACCTCAATTTAAAGCCTCTTATCTGAATATCTCCTTCCTGCAATATATTAAATAAGGATACCTGGATCCTTGATTGGAGATCCGGTAGCTCGTTAATAACAAATATACAGCGGTTTGAGCGTGGAATCATTCCAAAATGGATAACCCTGTCATCTGCATAAGATAGTTTCATATTTGCGGCCTTAATAGGGTCTACATCGCCAATTAAATCCGCTACAGTAACATCTGGTGTGGCTAGTTTTTCATAAAAACGATCTTCTCTGTTCAGCCAGGTAATAGGAGTTTTATCAGCCTTCTCCTTAATAAGTTCTCTACTGAATCGGGATAAGGGCTTAAGAGGGTCATCATTAATCTCAGATCCCTCAATAACAGGTATCCATTCATCTAGCAGATTTACCATCAGCCTTGCCAAGCGTGTTTTGGCCTGACCTCTAAGTCCTAATAAATTAATATTATGGCGCGATAAAATGGCACGCTCTAATTCAGGAATTACCGATTCTTCATACCCCCATATCCCGTGAAAAGTCTCTTCGCCCTTGCTTATTTTATCGCGTAGATTCCATCTTAGTTCATCCTTTATGCTCCTGCTTTGATAGCCTGCAGCTTTGAGCTCTCCTAAGGTGGATATTTTACTATAATCGATTTTCATAATTATCTAAAGCTTTATATAACAAATTATTATGGACTTAATATAATGTTTTACTTTAATCTTTTTTTTCTATTTTGTTCGTAATCTTCAAAAATCATTTCTCCTAAACCTTCCAGGCCTGTAAAAAATGCTTTTCCATTATTAGCTTCCGTAAAATGCCTTATGAATTGTCTCAAATAAGGGTCTTGCGCTATCATGAAGGTAGTGATGGGAATATGTAATTTTCTAGCCTGCCTTGCTGTATTGTAACATTTTTCAACAATAAAATCGTCGAGACCAACACTATTTTTATAATATGTGCCATCGGGCATTCGCAAACAACTGGGTTTACCATCCGTGATCATGAAGATTTGCTTGTTAGTATTTCTTTTTCTCCTCAACATATCCATAGCAAGCTGTAATCCGGCAACAGTATTGGTATGGTAGGGTCCTACTTTTAGGTATGGAAGGTCCTTAATGGGAATAGGCCAGGCATCATTGCCAAAAACTAAAATATCAAGAGTATCTTTCGGGTACCTTGTTGTAATAAGCTCGGCCAAGGCCATGGCGACCTTTTTGGCTGGTGTAATGCGATCCTCTCCATATAGGATCATAGAATGACTAATGTCTATCATCAATACAGTACTCATTTGTGCTTTAAAATGGGTGTCTTCTACCACAAGATCTTCTTCTGTGAGGGAAAAACTATCCATGCCATGGTTAATCTGGGCATTTTTTAAACTTTCCGTCATAGAAATATGCTCTAAAGAATCTCCATAACGATACTCCCTAAAATCACCAGTATGCTCGTCTCCTCGACCTGATTTACCGGTCTTATGACTCCCCGCTCCACTTCTCTTAAGTTTGCCAAAAATCTGATCTAAAGCACGTTTACGAATTATTCGTTCCATTTTAGCAGTAATAGCCAGACTTGCTTCACCCGGTTCACCTTTTCCATCACCACTACCCTCTTTCAATTCTTCCCGTAAAAATCCCTTTGCCTTCAAGTCCGCAATAAAATCATCAATGGTATAATTCTCATCTGTAAGTTCATACTCCTGATCCAATTCTCTTAACCAATCCAGGGCTTCGTCTACATCACCTGAAGTATGTGTAATAAGTTCCTGAAAAATCTCAAAAAGTTTTTCAAAAGGGGTAAGTTCTGGTGCCTCGTAATTTAAAAAACGAAAGCCTTTTCCTGTTTTCATAGCCATTAGCTAAAAATACTACATTTCATAAAATGCACTATTATATTTAAGAAAACTTAAGGATTTTGGACTATTTTGTTGAATGCCTGCTCTTGAGTATGTCCACTGCATCATTTAGGTGATAACCTTTAGCCTGTAATAAAATAAGATAATGAAAAAGTAGGTCGGCACTTTCCTGAAGAAAAAGATTGTCATTATCATCCATTGCTTCAATGACAGTTTCTACTGCTTCTTCACCAACTTTCTGGGCAATTTTGTTTATCCCACTTTTAAACAAGGAACTTACATAGCTCTTATCATTACTACTATTCATTTTTCTATCGGATATTATAGCTTCAAGCTGGGTCAGAAAACCAAAATTTTGATCATTCGTTTTATCCCAGCAGGTATCGCTTCCCTTGTGGCATGTAGGCCCCTGGGGGTCTGCATAAATTAATAAGGTATCATTGTCACAATCAATTTCAACATTTACCAATTTCAGATAATTTCCACTTTCCTCACCTTTTTGCCATATTCTATTTTTGCTTCTACTATAGAAGGTAACTTTTCCGGTCTCCATAGTTTTTTTGAGGGCCTCTTCATTCATATAACCAAGCATTAACACATTTTTGGTAGTATTGTCCTGGATTATTGCCGGTATAAGTCCATCTTTATTTTTGTCAAATGCTACTTCCATAGTATTATTCTTTTATTGCAGAGTAAAATTTAGTTATAATCTAACAGGAATACCATTATCCTGTAATTCCTTTTTAAGGTCTTTTATCTCCATTTCCTTAAAATGAAATACACTGGCAGCCAGTGCGGCATCTGCTTTACCATCATTAAAGGTATCTATAAAATGTTGCATGTTTCCAGCGCCACCTGAGGCAATTATAGGGATATTACGCTCTGTTGAGAGTCTGGCCAGTGTTTCGTTGGCAAATCCGTTTTTTGTGCCATCATGGTCCATAGATGTAAATAATATTTCTCCTGCGCCTCTTTCTTCAACTTCCTTTGCCCATTGAAACAGCTCTAATTCTGTAGGTACTTTACCTCCTACAAGATGTACCTTCCATACACCATTTATTTGTTTAGCGTCTATAGCCACTACTATGCACTGAGAACCGAATTTGGCAACCAGTTCATTAATTAAATCGGGGTTTTTAACTGCAGAGGAATTTATAGAAATTTTGTCTGCCCCATTATGCAATAGAATATCAACATCTTCCACAGAAGAAATACCACCTCCAACTGTGAAAGGGATATTAACTTTTTCTGCTACGCGTTTAACCAAATTAGCAAGGGTCTTTCGCCTTTCCTCGGTTGCAGAAATATCAAGAAATACCAATTCGTCTGCACCTTCATTTGCATATACTTCTGCAAGTTCAACAGGGTCTCCTGCGTCTCGTAAATCAACAAAATTAATACCTTTTACTGTACGGCCGTCCTTTATATCCAAACAAGGAATTATTCTTTTTTTAAGCATGGTCTATAGTTCGTTTTTAATATTCAAGTCCCTTCCATCATAAAATCCTAAATCCTTGTTGGTCATAAGTTTTGTCCAAAACGCAATTTGACCTGTATGATAGGAATAGTGTTCAACTGCATGAATTACAATTCCAATTCCCGAGAGAGTAAATCCCTGGACTTCGCGTTTTTTTATTAATTGTCTTTTATTACATCCATTAAGCACAAGCCTGGCCTTTTTAACGGTATTTTCCAATTTTTGTATAAGCTGGGTTTTAGTAAGCCCACCGTTTATTGAAAATTCTTCATCCCTTTTTCTATAATCATCTTGTTCTCCTAAAGACGCAATAATATATTGGGTCATATTGCCACAAATATGTAGTATTTGGTTGCCGATACTATTGGACGAATCGTTTGGTTTTTTCCAGATATTTGATTCTGAAACAGAATCAAGACTAATTTTAATCATTCGTGTTCCCTCATCTAATCTGAAAATAGAATTTTCCAAAAATTCTGACACCCATTCATCTTCTATATTATTCATGCTGATAATATAAATTGTTCTAATTGCTCTAAACTAATCTTATTCTCATAGATGGCTTTACCTAATATAGCACCCTCGCAACCAATTTCTTGTAATGATGGTAAATCATCGTAACAGGCAATACCTCCACTGGCAATAAGACAGATGCCGGGAACTTCTACATCTTCCACGCCGCTCATACTTACCTCCGTCTTATTTATCCTTGTTTCTGCAAGAAGCCGCTTGTATAACTCTATTGCCGGTCCTGCTAACATCCCGTCCTTTTTAATATCCGTACAAATGATATATCGGATCCCTTTCTTTTGGTAATCCTTAACAAATGGAATCAATTTCTTATCCGATTCTTCCTGCCATCCTGTAATTGCAATTCGTTCGTCCTTAACATCTGCTCCCAGGATGATTCGATTTGCTCCATAGGTTTCAATCCATCCCAGAAAGGTGTCCCGGTCATTTACTGCGATGCTGCCTCCCGTTATTTGCCCGGCACCACTATCAAAGGCAATTTTCAAATCTTCATTGGTCTTCAGACCCCCTCCAAAATCGATTTTTAAATTTGTTTTAGTGGCAATGGTTTCTAAAACCTTATAATTTACAATATGTTTTGCTTTTGCACCATCGAGATCTACCAGGTGAATGTATTTAATTCCGTGAGCTTCAAATTTGATAGCTACTTCCAAAGGACTTTCGTTATAAACCTTTTTGGTAGTATAATCTCCCTGTGAGAGCCTGACACATTTACCTCCTATAATATCTATTGCCGGGATTAATCTCATTTATCTTATTTTTTGCATCCATGTTTCCGGTTCAGAAATTTTGCGAAACCCATATTTTCCATAAAAGTTTTGGGAATCTTTGGTTCTTAACCCTATACCATTTATTTCCTGAAGTTCAGGTAATTTCATAATATAATCCATCAAAAAACTTCCTACTCCTTTGCCCTTGTATTCATCTATAACAAATACGTCCATTAACCATGCGAAGACTACATAATCTGTAACAAGACGTGCAAAACCAATTTGCGCCTTACCGTCAAATACGCCAAAGCAAATTGAATTTTCCATAGATTTCATAACTTCTTCTATACCTCGCCCTTTTGCCCAGTATGATTGCTTAGAAAGATAATTATGTACCAAAGCAACATCCATTTCTAGATTATTTGTACTGATTCTCAATTCTTTCATTTCATGCTATAATGTTAGAAAGTTTTTTAAAATCCGTGCTCCAACTTTACTGCTTTTTTCAGGGTGAAACTGAACCCCATAAAAGTTATCTTTCTGTAAAGCACTACTATATGCAATTTCATATTCCGAGACCGCTATAGTTTCTTTGCATATTGGGGCATAATAACTGTGTACCAGGTAAATATGATCTTTTTCAATTACGTCCTTAAATAAGGCAGATTTAAGATTTGTTATTTGATTCCATCCAATTTGCGGAACTTTAACGTGGTTAGTAAATCTGACAACATCTGTATTAAAAATGCCTAAACCTATAGTATTTCCTTCTTCAGAAGTATGGCACATCAGCTGCATGCCCAGACAAATACCTAAAACAGGCTGTTGTAATTCCGGAATTACCCTGTCTAAACCGCTTGCTTTCAATTTATTCATAGCACTACTTGCTTCCCCAACACCCGGAAATATCACACGATCAGCGGTCCTTATCTCTTCAGCCTTATCACTTAATATGGCCTCAATCCCAAGGCGTTTGAAAGCAAACTTTATACTTTGGATATTTCCAGCACCATAATTTACTATAACCAATTTCATTTACTTTGTTACTTTGGCGATTCTTTATTTCCAAACTCTGAATCGATTTCTAGAGCATTCCCTTTGTTGTTGGCAATAATAGTTTATCCGCATCACGCTTTACAGCCATCTTGATTGCTTTGGCAAATGCCTTAAATATGGCTTCAATCTTATGATGTTCATTGGTTCCTTCTGCTTTTATATTCAAATTGGCTTTTGCTCCATCCGAAAAAGATTTAAAGAAATGATAAAACATTTCTGTTGGCATTTTACCAATCATTTCGCGTTTAAACTCTGCCTCCCAAACTAACCAACTACGCCCTCCAAAGTCAAGAGCTACCCGTGCAAGACAATCGTCCATTGGCAGACAAAACCCATAACGTTCCATTCCTAACTTATTCCCCAGAGCAGTGTGGAATACCTCACCCAAGGCAATCCCTGTATCCTCTATGGTATGGTGTTCATCTACTTCTAAATCACCCTTTACCTTAATATCCAGGTCCATTTGACCATGCCGGGCAAGCTGGTCCAACATATGATCAAAGAATAAAATCCCTGTAGAAATATTGCTTATCCCGGTTCCATCTAAATTCAGATGAATACGAATATCAGTTTCTTTAGTTTTTCTTGAAATTTCAGCAACTCTGTTTTCAAGTTTTAAAAAATCATAAATGGCCTTCCAATCTGCCGTTTCCAGGACAATTGTTTCTTTTAATTCCTCCTCCTGAACAGTGATCTCATTTGTTCCCAAATATGTATTGGTATTTATATAAATTCCTTTGGATCCCAAATTTTTTGCCAGTTCCATATCGGTTAACCGATCGCCAATTACGAAAGAGTTTAGCAGGTCATATTCTTCAGCGAAATACTTCTTCAACATTCCTGTACGCGGTTTTCGGGTCTCGGCATTTTCATGTGGGAAGGTTCGATCTATGTGGGATTCTGTAAAGACTATCCCCTGGCCCTCAAAACACTTAAGAATAAAATTATGAGCCGGCCAAAATGTTTTTTCGGGGAATGTCTCTGACCCAAGACCATCCTGATTAGTCACCATGACCAATTCAAAATCGAATTCCATGGCTATTCTGCTTAGATAGCTAATGACCCCCCGATAAAATACTATTTTTTCTAAACTGTCTGTTTGTTCGTCCGGCGGTTCAACAATAAGTGTACCATCACGATCAATGAATAAGACCTTTTTCTTGGTCGATTGTAGTTTCATCACAAGGAGTTTAATACTTTTAACAATGTTTTGTTCTCTTCCGGGGTACCTATTGTAAACCTAAGGGTATTATAGCAAAGTGGTTGTGTTGATCTGTTTCGAACCACCACCCCTAATTCCAATATTTCCTGATACCTTTTATCTGCATCATCTACCTTTACCAATATAAAATTGGCATCTGTAGGATATATTTTTTTTATATAATAGATTTCGGCTAGCTGTCCTACAATTCGATCTCTTTCCACCAAAATTTCAGTGATCTGTTCTTCTACTAAAGCTGTATTCTGGAGCATTTGTAATGCCTTTTGTTGCGTAAGTTCATTTACATTGTAAGGTGGCTTTATACGGTTTAAGATGGCTATTATATCTTCGGATGCATAGCATACTCCTAAGCGTAAACCAGCCATTCCATAGGCTTTGGAAAATGTCCTGGTTACTATTAGATTAGGAAACCGGCCAAGTTTATTAAGCCAACTACTCTGGGTTGTGAAATCAATATATGCTTCATCAACGACTATTAAACCCTGAAAATTATTCAGCAGATATTCTATATGTGTCACGGAAAAACTATTCCCTGTAGGGTTGTTAGGTGAACATAGGAAGATAACCTTGGTATTCGAATTTATAGACTCCAAAATTTTATCCACATCAAGCTCAAAACTTTCCGCTAAGAGAATCTCCCTGTTCTCTATCGCATTAATACCTGCCAGTACTTTATACATTCCGTAGGTAGGTGGCATTGTAATGATATTATCTCTATGTGGTTCACAAAAGGCCCGGAAAATAAGATCCAGTACCTCGTCACTTCCGTTCCCTAGCAGAATATTAGCTGGGGATAAAGAAAACCTTTTAGCCAAAAGAGTTTTAAGCTGACGTTGTTGCGGATCCGGATAACGATTGATCCCATTAGAATAAGGGCTCTCATTGGCATCAATAAACACCATTTTAGAACCGTCAGAGGTATATTCATCCCTGGCAGATGAATAAGGTTTTAATTCCCTTACATTTTCCCGAACTAATCTATAAAGGTCAAATTTCATATACCTTATTCTTAAAGCTCCTATTGTTGAACGTTTTTTAAACTTTGAAGTCTTAGAGATACAGCATATTTATGTGCCTGAAGCCCTTCTGCCTCCGCCATTACTTCAATCGTATTCCCAATATTCCGTATTCCTGTCTCAGAAATCTTCTGAAAAGTAATGCTCTTGGTAAAACTGTCCAGATTTACGCCGCTATATTGTTTTGCATAACCGTTCGTTGGCAAGGTATGATTGGTTCCGGAGGCGTAATCACCCGCACTTTCAGGGGTATAATTCCCAAGAAAAACAGAACCTGCATTCACCACGCTTTTTATATAATATTCTTCGTCTTTACAACAGACAATAAAGTGTTCAGGTCCGTATTCATTTATTAGTTCGATGGCAATTTCATCACTTTCAACAAAGATCATCTTACTATTTTCAATTGCCTTTTTAGCGATGACAACCCTCGGTAGATTGATAATTTGTTTTTGCAATTCCACCTCGACTTTTTCTATAAGCGATTTGGATGTAGATACCAGTATTACCTGACTATCTGTCCCATGTTCTGCCTGACTTAAAAGATCTGAGGCTACAAAACCTGCATTTGCAGAATCATCTGCGACTACTAAAAGCTCGCTTGGACCCGCTGGCATATCTATAGCAACACCAAATTTGGTTGCAATTTGTTTAGCTACGGTAACAAATTGATTACCAGGGCCAAATATTTTATAAACCCTGGATATACTCTCTGTTCCGAATGTCATGGCCCCTATTGCCTGAATACCGCCAACTTTAAAAAGCTGAGTAATGCCACAAAGTTTAGCCGTGTAAAGAATGGCTGGGTTTATTTTACCAGATTTATCGGGAGGTGTACATAAAATCAACTCAGAACATCCAGCAATATTGGCTGGAATTGCCAGCATTAAAATAGTGGAAAATAAAGGAGCTGTACCTCCGGGGATATAGAGGCCTATTTTTTGAATAGGCCTTTTTTCCTGCCAGCATATCACGCCTTGAGTGGTTTCAATTTCAATCTTAGCTGTTTTCTGAGCTCTATGGAATTTTTCGATATTAGATTTTGCAGTTTGTATAGCTTCCTTTAGCTGCCCCGGAACTAAAGCTTCTGCTTCAATATACTCAGCAGGGCTTACCAATAAATCAGAGTATTCAACTCCATCAAATTGCTTAGTATATTTATGTAAAACCTTATCGCCATCTTCCTGCACTTCATTAAAAATCTGCATTACGGTGTCCTCAATATCTTTAACAGTTTGAGTTGGACGCCTTAGAATAAATGGCCAGTCTTGTTTTTTAGGATTGAATATTTTTTTCATAACACCATTTTCTCAATCGGGCATACTAATATTCCCTCAGCACCTGCCTTTTTCAATTCATTTATGACCTCCCAGAATTTATCTTTATTGATTACCGTATGAACGGAGCTCCAGCCCTCCTCGGCCAATGGTAATACCGTTGGACTCCGCATTCCCGGTAATAATTTAATAATATCCTCTAATTTGTCGTTAGGAGCATTCATCAAAATATATTTGGATTGCCTGGCGACCAACACCGCTTTTATTCTAAATCTCAGATCTTCCAGAATTACCTTCTGCTTCTCGGCGATTAAAGGTGAGACAGCCAAAACAGCTTCACTCCTGAGCATTACTTCTACCTCTTCAAGGTTATTTTTGAATAAAGTACTACCACTGGATACTATGTCACAAATGGCATCTGCTAATCCAATATTTGGAGCTATTTCTACCGACCCGTTAATAATGTGCAGCTCGGCTTGTACCCCTTTATCTTCAAGGTATGCATTTAGCGTATTTGGATATGAGGTAGCAATTCGCTTTCCTTCCAAATCTTTAATCTTTAAATAAGCACTAGATTTTGGGACGGCCAGAGAAACCCTGCATTTTGAAAAACCCAGCTTTTCCGCCACAACGATATTGCTTCCTTTTTCTTTCAGCACGTTCTCACCAATAATGGCGATATCTACGACACCGTCTTTAAGATATTGCGGAATATCCCCATTTCTAAGGTAAAACACTTCCATTGGAAAGTTTCTGGCAGAAGCTTTTAATTGATCTTTACCATTGTTAATAGAAATACCACAATCTTTTAGAACTTTTATAGAATCTTCGTTAAGCCTTCCCGACTTTTGTATGGCTATTTTTAATTTTTCCATTTTTTTAATTTATTTTTCAAGCTACCAAAAAGGCTTAAAAGCAAAACCCGTTTGATTGCTCAAACGGGTTAGATATATTTTGGAATACAACAATACATTTCTACCTCGCCTGAGCGCAAGTGTACAAATGATGATGTGTATTTTTATTTCTCATTAGATTGTAAAATTAGAATTTATTTTTATTTCACAAAACTTATTGTAATTAATTATTTCCTAAAATAAGAGGTAACCCATCCCCACCTGAGCCTATTACCACCACTTTGGAATTAGGTGATTCTGCCATTTTTAGGGTAGCATCTATACCTTTATCCTTGAGGATTTTATCTGTCAATGACGCACTAAGTATCCTGTTGGCATCGGCCTTTCCCTGAGCTTCAATACGAACTTTTTCCGCCTCCTTGGATGCCGTAACCAAACGAAATTCATATTCCAAGGATTCTTGTTCCTGCTTTAGTTTTCTTTCGATGGCCTCCTTAATTGTTGGTGGGAGCGTAACATCACGAATAAGAATTTCGTTCAATTGTATATATTGATCCTCGACTATATTCCGTGTTTCCTCAAAAATCTCAACCTGAATGGCGTCTCGTTTACTAGAGTATAACTGTTCAGGGGTATATCTCCCTACTACACTGCGAGCTGCAGATCTAATTGCAGGAAGGAGAATACGTTCTTTATACGCCTCACTTTTTTCCTGATGTAATTTACCTAGATCAGCATAATCGGGTTGAAACCAGGCAGATGCATCAAGCTGAATATCCAATCCATTACTGGAAAGTACTTTCATCTTTTCAAAAACCTCCTGTTGTCTTACTTCATAAACAAAAACTTTATTCCAGGGTGCCACAATGTGAAAACCTTCATTAAGGGGTGGTTCATCTGTCACCACACCGTTCCCAAAAGTTCTATACAGAACCCCTGCTTCACCAGAACCTATGGTCACTGCTGATTTAGAAATTAGTATAATCAATAAAATAATTATAAACACTGCTGGCAGCGCTATTTTAGGTAATTTATCCATTAGATTTAATATTAAATTAGTCCGTTATATTTTCTTATAAACCACTCGGCGGTCAAAGCGGCAACAATGATTCCCAAGAGGATTTTAAAATCTATCAAAGATACGACATTTTGCTTGCTTTTCTGGATTGGTACAAACCTATTATCTTTAATTACGTCTTCAATGAATTTAGAGGCATCAGAAGGAAAATAAAGGGTGGCTTTGGTAGCTTTTGCCAACCTTTCTAATTTCTTATAATTGCTGGATAACAATTGCTGTTCTAAATCATATTCCAGAATTGTGAATTTTCCAGTTTTTGTAAGATTTTCATCCTTAACATTGGCAACAAAGTTGTAATCCCCAGGTGGGAGGGTACGAATATCAGCTTCATAATAACCATTCCTAAGCAACATTGGTATTTGCCTGCTAGTGCTATTCTCAAGACCATTTATTGTTATATTTATTGTTGCATTATTATCAAAAACAAATGTTTCATCAAAATAAGTAGCTTTAATGGTTGCTTCATTTAATCCTTGATAAATATTTTCATACTCCATTGTGAGCCGACTTCGCGGTTTTCTATTTGCTAAGAATAAAATAACCTGAGAAATAAAATCATCAAATTTTTTGAATTGCCGATCTTCCCTGTAACTCTGTACTCGCCATTTCCAAATATTTTCACCCAAAAGGATGGCCTCGCGGCGTAAATTAGTTTCAAGTACTGCAAAAAGAGGTTCATTCAAATCTACTCCCTTGATCCGTTGACTCAACATATTTTCATAGGATGCAGTAATAAGCAATTCACCCAATGTGGTCTCAATGGGAGGAAATTCGGATACCACAAGGTCTGTGATATCAAAATTCGTAAATCCCTGATTTAAAATAGGCGTAACTTCTTCTTTCTGATCATAACTATTCTTTTGAAAACTATTCTGTACTCTATTTAGAAAATTCCAATCGGTCTTGGGGCCGGTTATAGTAAAAATATTTGCTCCTTTGCTTTTTATATAAGAATATACCTTTTCAAAAGAAGTGTCTGGCTGATATAAAATAAAAAGATCATATTGCTCCAGTTCATTAGGTGATAAGAATGGTTTTATAATTGATACTGATCGTTGCTCATTACTTTCAATTGCCTTTTTTAATGTACCCAGATCAGGGTGAAGTATATTGGACACAAGTGCAATATTGGTTTTTTCGTCAATTACTTCTACGCCTATCTGCCTGGAATTATTGCTAATATTCCTTTCATTTTCCAAAGGACTAATGTTAATCTTTATATTCTTTATTCCAACGGTAGCCGCATCCAAAACAGTACTAATAATTTGGGAATTCTCGATCTCACTTAGAACAATTTGTTGTCTATATAGATTTTGGCCAGCTTCGGAAATGGTTAGTACTGTTGAAGCCGTATTTTTGCCCTGATAAGAAACGAAGATTTCTATAGGGTATTTATTTTTTAAAAATGCGTATTTGTTTGCGTTTACCTGATCTATTCTGATATCCCGATAACTTGTTGTATCTCCAACAACCAAAGGAAAAATTGGGAATTTTTGTCTTCCTCCATAGAATTCATAATCTTCACCTAAAGTCTGGTTACCATCGGTAAGAATCAAAATGGCAGCGGTGCTTCCGGTAAAAATCTCGTTTAGTGATGAAAGAGCGCGTCCTATATTTGTAGCTTTCTCTACAAATGACAAACTATCCAAAGAATTTAATTCTGTCCCAAATACATATTCAGAGACATTAAATTTTTCTGAAATATGATTATTCTCCTCTATCAGTTTTTTGGCATTAATAAGCTGATTAACCCCATTTGCCTGGCTAATTGAAGAAGTATTGTCTGCTAAGATAATTAGATTCGCTTTCTCCAAAGAATATTGCTCTTTGGTGATTTTTGGATTTATTAGAAGCAAAAACACGCAAAATAATGCTACAAATCTCAAAAAGGAGAGCGCTATATATAAAAAGCCTTTGCTCTTGGATTTGTAGTAGTACTGAAATATAACCAACCCAAAAGCCAAGATCGCAGCAAATAATATCAGGAATACCGTTTGTAGTTGCATGAAACTTTTTGGATAAAACCTAACTGCCAGAACCAGGTCCGATCAGTGGTTTTTCGCTGGGATTAATAAATCGTGTAACTGGGCGCTATGTTAACATACCGCCATCAACATTTAAAACTTGTCCGGTAATGTAAGCAGACAGATCTGAAGCAAGAAATAAACAGGCATTTGCAACATCTTCAGGAGATCCACCTCGTTTCAGTGGTATAGCATCTCGCCATCCCTGTACAGTTGTTTCATCTAATTTATCCGTCATTTCTGTTTCAATAAAGCCCGGTGCTATTGCATTACAACGTATATTTCTGGAGCCAAGTTCGAGAGCAACGGATTTAGTAAACCCAATTATTCCTGCCTTAGATGCCGCGTAATTTGTTTGACCTGCATTCCCTTTTACACCAACTACACTACTCATATTAATAATGGAGCCATTGCGTTGTTTTAACATAGTACGCTGCACCGCTTTGGTCATATTAAAAACAGATTTTAAATTTATTTTTATAACGTTATCGAAATCCTCTTCTCCCATCCGTATTAAAAGGTTATCCTTTGTGATCCCTGCATTATTAATTAAGACGTCTATACCTTCGAAATCTTCCAATACCTGTGCAACCAGCTTTTCTGAATCAGTAAAACTTGCCGCATTACTTTTATATGCTTTTGCCTTTACTCCTTTAGAATTAAGCTCCTTTTCCAATTCAAGTGCCGGGGCTTCACTGGAACTATAGGTAAAGGCCACATTTGCTCCATGTTCTGCAAATACACGGGCAATACCCATACCTATACCCCGACTTGCACCGGTAATAATAACATTCTTCCCGCCTAATATTTTCATATCATTGTTTTGTTTTCTCACTTGTATTTCAAAGATAAGTTTTGTTTCACATAAAGGCTAAAAAAAATCCCGACTAATTCGGGATTTTCCTCTCAGATTTACCGAGGACAATTGTTGTTATTTTTGATTATCCAACCACTTCTTTAACTTTCTTTCCAATTTCAGCAGGTGAATCCACTACATTTATTCCACATTCACGCATAATACGTTTTTTGGCCTGAGCAGTATCGTCTGTTCCTCCTACTATTGCACCGGCATGCCCCATAGTTCTTCCTGCAGGTGCCGTTTCCCCGGCAATAAAGCCTACAATTGGTTTTTTACTACCACTAGCCTTATACCATTTAGCCGCATCCGCTTCTAGTTGTCCACCTATTTCTCCTATCATAACGACACATTCTGTTTCAGGATCATTAATTAGCAATTCTACTGCATCTTTTGTTGTGGTACCAATTATAGGATCACCACCAATACCAATAGCAGTTGTAATACCCAATCCCTGTCTCACAACCTGATCGGCCGCTTCGTAAGTTAAAGTACCAGATTTAGAAACAATACCAATAGTTCCTTTCTTAAATACAAAACCCGGCATAATACCTACCTTGGCCTCTTCCGGCGTAATTACACCAGGGCAATTTGGGCCTATTAAAGTGCAATCTCTATCTTTAATATAATTGTTCGTTTTAACCATATCAGCTACCGGAATACCTTCAGTGATAGTAATAATGACCTTTATACCAGCATTTGCTGCTTCCATTATTGCATCAGCGGCAAATGCCGGTGGTACAAAAATGATTGTAGTATCTGCGCCAACACTTTGAACAGCTTCCTCAACCGTATTAAAAACCGGTTTTCCGAGGTGTTCGTGACCACCTTTGCCAGGAGTAACTCCGCCAACTACATTCGTACCATAGGCTATCATCTGTTCTGAGTGAAAAGTACCTTCACTACCGGTAAAGCCTTGAACAATTATCCTGGAATCTTTATTTACTAATACGCTCATTGTTAATTTGTCTTTTAGATATACAAAAATATATTTTTGAAACTATTATTAGGTGGTTAATTGTTTATTGTTTGTTTAAATTTTTTAAAATTGATGGAAGACTGCGGAGATGAGCCAATTCTCTGAACTTTTCTCTAGATTCACCAGCCGGACTTCCCAAGTAACTTTTACCCCCTTCCAGAGATCTGCCAATACCGGCCTGTGCCATTATTACTGCTTTCTTTCCTATGGTAATACCGCTTATTATCCCAACCTGACCCCAAATAGTAACTTCATCCTCTATGACAACACAGCCTGCAATTCCAGTTTGTGAAGCAATCAAACACTTTTCTCCAATTACCGTATCATGTCCTACCTGAATCTGATTATCAAGCTTGCTGCCTTTCTTAATTGTAGTATCGCCCGTTACACCCCTGTCTATTGAGCAAAGTGAACCAATATCTACATGGTCCTCTATTACAACACGTCCTCCGGAAAGCAATTTATCAAAGCCCTCTGGCCTGTTTTTATAATAGAATGCTTCAGCTCCAAGAACTGTTCCCGCATGAATAGTGACATGATCGCCTATAATACAATTGTCATATATACTGACATTGGAATGAATAGTGCAATGATCCCCTATTATGACATTATTACCAATAAAAACATTAGGCTGAATATGAGTATTTTTTCCAATTCTGGCAGATTCGGAAATCAGTAGTTCTGATTTTTTAAAAGGCTTAAAATAATCGGTGAGGGTATTAAAATCTCTAAAAGGATCTTCGGATATCAGTAATGCTTTCCCAGTGGGACAATCAACTTTTTTGTTTATTAAAACTACAGTCGCTTTAGAACTTAAGGCTTTGTCATAGTACTTTGGATGATCTACAAAAACAATGTCGCCTTCTTCCACAACATGTATTTCGTTCATCCCATAAACAGAAAAATCATCCGCTCCTACATATTCAGATTTGATGATCGCTGCAATCTCTTTTAGAGTATATGAATTTGGAAATTTCACAAAAAATTTATCAAAATTAACAATTTAATATATCAATTAACACTAAATATAAAGAACTCTAATATACTTATATACAAGTGTTTATATCTATAATTTTATTTTGCTCTCTCCATATAAGAGCCCTTTTCCGTATCAATTTTAATTTTATCACCTTCATTAATAAATAGCGGAACATTTACTTTGGCACCTGTCTCAACAACCGCTGGTTTCGATGCATTTGTGGCCGTATTTCCTTTAAGTCCCGGTTCTGTATGAGTAACTTCCAAAATGACACTAGCAGGCATATCAACAGATAATGGCATACTATCTTCCGTATTAAACATTATAGTGACAACTTCTCCTTCTTTTAAAAGTCCCGGCGCATCAAGATTACCTTCCTGAAGCGATATTTGATTGTAATCATCCGTGTTCATAAAATGATAAGTTGTGCCATCGGAATATAAAAACTGATACGACCTTGTTTCCACTCGTACATCTTCAATTTTGTGTCCGGCAGAGAAGGTATTATCCAAAACTCTTCCGTTTGTTACACTTTTAAGCTTCGTTCGCACAAAAGCAGGTCCTTTACCTGGTTTTACGTGTAAAAACTCAATAATCTTATAAATATCATTATTGTACTTAATACACAATCCTTTTCTAATATCTGATGTATTTGCCATGGATACTTAATTTGTACTAAAATAGCCTTTCATTATTCCCCTTTGAGAATCACGAATAAACTGTAAGATTTCATCTCTCTCGGGCGTAGCCTCCATTTCTGCTTCAATGATCTGTACAGCCTGAGTATTGTTATAATTCTTTTGATAAAGTATTCTGTAAATATTCTGTATCTCCCTAATTTTGTCTGAATCAAATCCTCTTCTTCTCAGTCCTACGGAATTTATTCCAACATATGACATTGGTTCTCTTGCGCCTTTAACATAAGGAGGCACATCCTTACGAACTAAAGATCCGCCAGTTACAAAGGCATGATTTCCAATTGAAACAAATTGATGCACAGCCACCAGACCGGCAAGAATAACATTATCGCCAATCGTTACGTGCCCGGCAAGAGTTGAGTTATTGGAGAAAATACAATTATTACCCACAAAACAATCGTGAGCTACGTGGCAATAAGCCATAATAAGACAATTTTTGCCAATTACTGTTTTCATTCTGTCATGGGTACCTTTGTGAATGGTAGCACACTCTCTGATTGTGGTGTTATTTCCAATTACCACGGTGGTTTCTTCCCCTTCATATTTCAAGTCCTGAGGTGGAGCCGATATTACTGCGCCAGGAAAAATATTGCAGTTCTTTCCTATTCGCGCTCCTTCCATAATAGTGACATTGGAGCCTATCCAGGTTCCATCGCCAATTACCACATTGTTATGAATAGTGGTAAATGGTTCTATAACCACATTTTTTGCAATTTTAGCTCCTGGATGAACGTAGGCAAGTGGCTGATTCATGCTAATCTTCTTGTTTTGTTTTGACAATTTGGGCCATTAATTCTGCTTCAGAAACTAATTTCCCATTAGCATATGCATAAGCCTGCATATGACAGATTCCCCTTCGTATTGGCGATATAAGATCGCACTTAAAGATTAATGTATCTCCGGGGACTACTTGTTGCTTAAATTTAACATTGTCGATCTTCATAAAGAAAGTTAGATAATTTTCAGGGTCCGGAACCGTATTTAATACCAGTATTCCTCCGGTTTGTGCCATAGCTTCTACCTGTAAAACACCGGGCATAACAGGTGCACCTGGAAAATGCCCTACGAAAAATGGTTCGTTCATAGTGACATTCTTTACTCCAACTACATGAGAATCAGAAAGTTCCATTATTTTATCAACCAATAGGAAAGGTGGCCTGTGTGGCAACATTTTCATAATTTGAGTGATGTCCATTAATGGAGGCTGACTTAAATCGAATTTTGGAACCTTATTCCGTTTTTCTAATTTAATTATTTTGGACAGTTTTTTAGCAAATTGAGTGTTTACATAATGTCCGGGTTTATTGGCAATTACTTTTCCTTTAATTCTTGTTCCTGCCAATGCCAAATCTCCGATTACGTCCAATAGTTTATGCCTGGCAGCTTCATTTGGTTGATGCAATGTCAGATTGTCTAAAATTCCATTGGGTTTTACTGATAGTTTTTTCTTTTTAAATGCCTTTTCCAGTTTCTTCATGGTCGAAACTGATATTTCCTTGTCTACATAAACAATGGCATTGTTCAGATCTCCACCTTTTATAAGCCCATTCTCCAACAGCATTTCCAATTCATGTAGAAAACTAAATGTCCTGGCATCGGCAATTTCATTTTTAAAATCTGCAATTCTCTCCAGAGTAGCATTCTGTGTTCCAAGAACCTTGGTACCAAAATCCACCATAGTAGTTATTTTGTAATCCTCCGCAGGGATTATCGTTATATCGCTTCCAGTTGCTTCATCTTTATACGTAATTACTTCTTTAACTTCATATTCTTCACGATCGGTATCCTGTTCTACAATTCCGGCCTTCTCTATTGCCTCCACAAAAAACTTAGAAGATCCATCCATGATTGGCGGTTCAGGGGCGTCTAATTCTATTAAAACATTATCTACCTCCATACCAACCAATGCCGCAAGTACATGCTCAGAAGTTTGGATCTTAACTCCTTTTTTCTCAAGATTTGTGCCTCTTTGGGTGTTAACCACATAATTTGCATCTGCTTCAATAATTGGCTCCCCTTCCAGATCCATGCGCTTAAAAGCAAAGCCGTGATTCTCAGGCGCAGGAACAAATTTCATGGTAACGTTCTCGCCGGTATGCAAGCCCACTCCGGTTAATGTTACTGCTTTAGCTATTGTACATTGTTTTGCCATACTTTATTTATCGTCACTTTTTTTCTCAAAATCTTCAATCCTGTGCACCAGTTTTGGTAAATTTTTAAAATGAACATAAGATTTGTTGTAGTCTCCATAATTAAATGCAGGTGATCCCTGTATGAATTCATCATCCTTCACATTTCGGCCTATTCCCGATTGGGCCTGTATCCTAACCCTGTCGCCAATAACTATATGCCCAACAATACCAACTTGGCCACCAATCTTGCAATTTCTTCCAATTTTTGTAGAACCCGCTATACCTGTCTGAGCTGCTATAGCCGTATGCTCCCCAATCTCAACATTATGAGCAATTTGAATTTGGTTGTCCAGTTTTACACCATTTCTAAGTATCGTTGATCCAAGAGTTGCCCTATCTATAGTGGTTCCTGCACCAACATCTACATTTTCTTCCAGAATTACATTCCCGGTTTGCGGGACTTTACTATACTCACCATTTGAATTAGGTGCAAAACCAAAACCATCTGCGCCAATAATAGCCCCACTATGAATTACACATCCATTTCCGATTATTGTTTCTGAATAAATTTTGGCTCCAGCAAAAATCAGAACATTATCACCTATCGTCACATTATCACCCACATAGACATTGGGGTAAATTTTGACATCATTGCCAATTTTTACATTGCTACCCAAATATGAAAAAGCCCCTAAATAGAAATTTTCTCCATAGGTAGCGGATTCCGATAAAAATATTGGCCTTTCCAGACCAGTTTTGTTATTCTTAACCTGATTGTAATATTCTAATAATTTGGAAAAAGATTCGTAGGCATCATCAACCTTAATCAGGGTAGTAGAAAGGGTCTGCTCTGGTATAAAGTCCTTATTCACAAGAGTGATTGATGCTTCGGTACTATATATATAAGAAGTGTATTTAGGGTTGGCCAAAAAAGTTAATGAACCAATTTCACCTTCTTCAATCTTAGCTAATTTGTGTACGGCAACCTCTGGGTTGCCTTCTATCTCACCCTCTAAAATACCTGCAATCTGACTAGCTGTAAATTTCAAATTTTTAAATAATTTAACCCTGTGCTTAGATTCAGACAAAAGTAAGAAAATTAGATTAATGCTAACGCGCCATATACAAGTATCTAAATACCTATGAATCAGGGAACTAAGACTTTTAAAACACTTTTAAGGAATTGGGGACAGCCAAAATTCAGAATTTTGAAGTTAAAGATCTTCTTTTGGGTAACAGATGTAATATTTAGTAACCGTCTCAGACAGGGCTATTAAATTTAAATGATCAGATGCCTTGGCAACATCCATTAATTTACCATTACTTCGCAACACATTTATATTCTGTTTATCTTGGTTATAGGCTTTGTTCTCTATAATTCCGCGGAATACAAAATACGAGGTCTCAGCATCATTCAACTTGTGTTTGGTTTTAAAATTTTCAAATAGAGCCTTAAATTTATTATCTTTTACCGGTTTGTTCTTAAGCCTTATGTTCAGTAGTTTTCGATTCAGAATCATCTCACAAAGTTTTGACAAAACAAAGTCAGGACTATACTGCCATTGTTTAATAGCCGATAAAATATCGATATCATCTAGACTTGCAAAACGTTTCAAAACCTCCCTATTAAAATTCGTCTTATCTATTTTGTTTTTCAGGAAGAACATAAGAGATGTACTACAGGGCAAGTCAATATTCATTTCAACCAATTCCTTGGCCCGCTTAAGTGTTTTAATTAGCAATTGCTCAGCTACCAATCCGGTCTTGTGAAGGTATACCTGCCAATACATAAATCGACGGGCCATTAAAAATTTCTCCACAGAATATATACCTTTTTCCTCTACAACTAAAGTGTCATCCACTACATTTAACATCGTTATTAAGCGTTCCGCATTTATATTTCCTTCTGCAACCCCGGTATAAAAACTATCTCGTTTTAAATAATCTAAACGATCCATATCCAATTGACTACTTACCAGCTGGTTTAGAAATTTTTTTTTGTAAGTCCCTTTAAATATTTCAATTCCTAAAGTTAAACTTCCGTTAAACTTGTGATTTAGTTCCTCCATAAATAGGTGTGAAATTGCTTCATGTTGTATTCCTTCCACCAAACTATGCTCCATAGCATGGGAGAAAGGCCCATGGCCAATATCGTGTAATAAAATTGCACAGAGTAATCCATGAGCCTCCTCTACTGTAATCTCAACCCCCTTAAAACGAAGTAGTTGTATGGCTTCCTGCATTAAATGCATACTCCCTAATGCGTGATGAAAACGAGTATGATGCGCCCCTGGATAAACCAGATAAGACAGCCCCATTTGTGAAATGCGGCGAAGCCTTTGAAAATAGGGGTCTGCTATAAGGTTAAAAATTAGTGCATCTGGAATTCTAATAAATCCGTAAATTGGATCGTTGAATATTTTAAGCTTGTTTGATTTTGACAAAATAGCTATTGTTTTCAACGGTAAAGATAAGGACTAAATGAACAAGATTACAATCCTTTGGGTAGATGATGAAATAGATTTATTAAAGCCCCATATTATTTTCCTGGAAGGCAAAAATTATCAGGTAGTAACATGCAAAAGCGGTCAGGATGCTTTGGAAGAAATTAGAGCCCGGAATTTTGATATTGTTTTTCTCGATGAGAATATGCCAGGAATTTCCGGTTTGGAAACATTAACTGAAATTAAAGTTATAGATGCTACCCTTCCAGTGGTAATGATTACCAAAAGTGAGGAGGAGTATATCATGGAAGAGGCTATTGGCTCAAAAATTGCCGACTATCTTATAAAACCAGTCAATCCTAATCAAATACTACTTTCACTTAAAAAAAACCTCGATCACTCTCGTTTGGTATCGGAAAAGACCACTTCCAACTACCAGCAGGAATTCAGAAAGATCTCGATGGACCTATCTATGGTCAACTCTTACGAGGAATGGGCAGATCTTTACAAGAAGCTTATTTATTGGGAATTACAGTTAGAAGAAATAGAAGATTCCGGGATGTTTGAGATTTTGGAATCACAAAAAATTGAAGCCAATAATCAGTTCGGGAAATTTATTGAAAAAAATTATGCCGACTGGTTTCATGATAGTAATGGACCCGTAATGTCACATACCCTTTTTAAGGAATTAGTTCTACCCGAACTTAAGGATACACCTACCCTATTATTAGTAATCGATAATTTGCGCTATGACCAGTGGTTTGCCTTTGAAGATGTGCTGGCGCCATATTATAAAAAAAGCAAGGAAATGCCTTATTACAGCATTCTTCCTACTGCAACGCAATATGCACGAAACGCAATTTTCTCTGGCCTAACGCCACTTGGAATGGAAAAAAAATACCCGGATTGGTGGAAGAACGATATAGATGAAGGAGGAAAGAACTTATTCGAGAACAAATTCCTGGGAGAACAATTAAAACGATTGGGACTTGATATTAAATGGGAGTACCATAAAATAAGTAGCCTGAAACAAGGCAAACACCTATCTCAGAACTTTCGTTCCCAAAAGAAAAATGACCTCACCGTGCTTGTGTATAATTTTGTGGATATGCTTTCACATTCCAAAACGGAGATGGACGTAATAAAAGAACTGGCTTCGAATGATAAGGCCTATCGTTCCCTAACCAATAGCTGGTTTAAGAATTCCCCGCTTCTTGAAATCATACAACAAGCCCAGAGCATGGGATTAAAACTAATTATAACCACAGATCATGGTACAATTAATGTGAAACAGCCGTCAAAAGTGATTGGTGACAAAGAGACAAGCCTGAATCTTCGATATAAAACAGGCCGAAGTCTTACGTACAATGACAATGATGTAATTGAAGCTAAAGACCCCGCCAAGATATATTTACCAAGTATTACTATGAGCAGTTCATTTATTTTTGCAAAGAATGATCTGTTTTTTGCTTATCCCAATAATTACAACCACTACGTAAGCTATTACAGAAATTCTTACCAGCATGGAGGTGTTTCCTTGGAGGAAATGATAATACCATTTGTGGTTCTGGAGACCAGATAGAAATATCCATAATTTTACTTAGATTATTTTGTAAACCATAAAGCATCAGCAAAAAGGATTTAAGTAATTAAGTGTACTTTATCAATTCATTGATTCTTACCGAAGTTTAATTAGACGTACTACTTTTAAATTTTACTACACAATGAATATTTTAAATCAGTTGATCTAGAAATCCTTTGGTAAATAAACATGCTCTTTCGGACATTATAACCGCGGTTTCGTCCTTTACTATAGTCTAATTTTTTTAAATATCAACTTTATTTGAGCTTTAAACTCTGGGATAGTGATATGAGGTCCAAAATATACCGGGCTTTACTCAAAACATTATTATTTACTTGAATACTAACTTTAAAACAATCTTACAATGAGAAAAGGAATTACAATTTTAGCCGTATGCATTTTGAGTTTTCAATTTGCACTGGCTCAATCAATCACTACTCACCAATATAGAAGGGTTGCCCCTGAAAATATGCAGGAGTATTTAAAAAGAGAAAACACTTATTGGGCTAAATGGGCCGAAAAGGAAGTTACAAATGGGAATTTAACATTTTGGGCCATTTTACAAAGAGTCGGGGGTGTAAACCAGGATACCAGCCCCAATATCCTAATTATAAATACTTTTAAAGATATTGATAAAGGTGCAGATTGGGCAAGCATAGACGCAATGTTTCCAGATGTTAAAATGGAAGACATTGGAACCGGGGATATAAGCACCAACATGCATCACGTATTTCTGAGTAATCTTCCCAACCATATCCGGGCAGAAAATACAACAAATGATGATTATAATTTTGTGCGGATCATTTATCACGACACAAAAGATTCAGGCCAGCACCTTGCTTTTGAAGCTGAGAAATGGAAACCCATGGTAGAACAGGCCATGAAGGAAGGTAAGACCACTATGAAAGGTTGGGGTAATCAGGCCATCATTTCTCCGGTTACTTCTACGTTCACATATGACAGCTATTCTTATGATATATTTTCCTCTTTGCAAGAAGCATTATCACCTGCCTTTAGCGATGACTGGACCGCACCTGAAGGATTTTGGGATGGGTTTCAGGATAATTATAACAAACGTAATTCCAACGTTTATAGAATAGTTGCAGCTGTATCTGCCCCTTCCGAGTAAACAAGCCTGAAAGGATTCATTACAAATGGAAAGCCTTGGATGTAAATTCAAGGCTTTTGCGGAATTAAAACCAATATTAACCGGCTTGAGGCTAAATATTTTGAAAATTAGTTATGTCCGGGGTTTTGAAAAAAAAATATTATTTATACTATAATTATGTACGATGGCCCTTAATGACTTCTAGTTTATTATTAATAATCAACTTGGGCAAATCTGAATAAAAAATCATTGGAATACAAACTAAAACATTTTATTATGGAAAACATCCAACTTACAGCGAGATTTCTAATACATGAAGGTAAGGAGGAAGAATTTAAAAGTCTTGCAAATCAGTGCCTGAATATTGTCCATGAAAAGGAAAAAGATACCACCTTGCAGTACGACTGGTATTTTAATGCTAGCGCCAATGAGTGTGTCGTAAGAGAAACGTATACAGATTCTAATGCAATTCTCATTCACATTGGGAATCTTGGGGAATTACTTGGTCAGTTACTTCAGATAGCTGATTTTTATCCTGAGATTTATGGACGTCCCTCAGAAGAATTAATGAACGCGGTTGAAGGAATGAACCCTAAAATATATTCTTTCTATCAGGGTCTTTAATTTGATAAGATAGTGGGCTTAGTAATTTATTGTATCTCCGAATTCGATTATTTAAATTCAAACATTGAACACTTAAAGTTTAATGTTCAAAGGGCGTCATTATTGTCTAAATATAAATCCGAAGTTTTTTCCGGTTAAATATCCTTTTAATTGAAGTTTATCCTCACTTATTAATAAAATTTAACATTTTAACTGATTATCTTTGAGTAGTGCAATGCCATGCATATGAAAGGATACAAACTTTAATTTAAAGGACAGAAAAATGATTAGAATTATCGCTATTACCGCCCTTCTTTTTTTTAACGGATACCTTCTCAGAAGTCAATCGGAAAATCCAAAACTGATTGTGGGGATTGTTATAGATCAAATGAGATTTGACCACCTTTACAAATATCAGGAACGATTTTCCGACGGTGGGTTCAAGAGAATACTTCGTGAAGGATACAATTTTAAAAATACCCAGTATAATTATATTCCCACTTATACAGCCCCGGGGCATGCATCAATATATACCGGAACGACTCCATCTGTTCACGGAATAATTGGCAACACCTGGTATCAGCGCAGTTCAAAACAAACCATAACAAATATTGGGGATTCAAATGAACTTTTAGTAGGAACAACGGCTGTTGATAGCTATGGAGCCTCACCCAGAAATCTGCTATCGACTACAATCGCAGACCAGTTGAGAATGGATACCAATTTTAGGGCTAAAGTAATAAGTGTTTCTTTGAAAGACCGTAGCGCTATCTTGCCAGGAGGACATGCGGCCAATGCCGCATATTGGCATGACTGGAAATCGAGCCCGGGTTATTTTATAAGCAGCACTTATTATATGGATGAGTTACCTAAGTGGGTAACCAATTTTAATAAATTGGAAAAATCAAATTCGTATTTAACAGATTCATGGAGTACACTGTACCCTATAGATTCTTATACAATGAGTGCGCCTGATGACAATAATTATGAGCGTGCTCTTGGTGGCAAAACAAGCCCAACATTTCCATATGATTTTAAGAGCATGAGAGATCGCTATAAGGAGATTGGTGCTGAATTTCAATTGATATGGGTTACACCTGCAGGAAATTCGTTGTTGACAGATTTTGCTATAGAAGCCATTAAAAACGAAAAATTAGGAACAGATGATGTTACAGATTTTATTAATATCAGTTATTCCGTCACTGATGTAGTTGGGCACACCTTTGGGCCCCAGTCTATAGAATTTGAAGATGTATTATTGAGATTAGACAGGGATATTGAAAATTTACTAAAATCACTGGATGCGACTGTCGGCAACAAGAATTACTTATTGTTTTTAACTTCTGATCATGGATCAGTGCCGGTGACAGCTTATTTAGAGGATAATAAGCTACCTGGGGGTATAGCTCATATACCGCAATACGAGATGACTCTTTTGAATCATTTGAACTCTAAATATGGTTCGAACGATTGGATCGAAAATTTCGATGGGGAGGCGGTTTATTTAAACCGGGATCTTATTAAACAAAAAAAATTATCTCTTAGTGTTGTTCAGCAGGAAGTGGCAGATTTTCTGATAACTCTTGAAGAAGTTACTGGAGCACTTACGGCATCTGATCTGCAATCACAAAGTTATAGTTATGGAATAAACCAAAAACTTCAAAATGGCTATCATTCCAAAAGATCAGGAGATGTACTATTAATTTTAAAACCTGCATTTGTTCCGAACTTGAACCCTAAAATAAGAAGCGTACAGCAAATAAAAGGCACTACACATGGATCGGGCTATGCTTACGACACCCATGTTCCTATGTTATGGTTCGGAAATTCTATCCCCAAGGGTGAATCTGTAAGAAAAGTATCGGTTATTGATATTGCACCCAGCCTGGCAATGTTTCTTAATATTCAATATCCAAGCGGATCAAACGGGAAACCGTTAACAGAGCTTTTTGAGTGAAATAACCATTTAGAAAAAAAGTAAAATAGAACCCTTATTTAAAAAGTTTATGTAGTATGAAAACACACTGTAGATGGGGAATTATTTTAGCCTTGCAACGTTTAATATCTGCTTTTTGAATAAGACTTCATTGCTTAAAACGTCAAAAAAGTCGTTGATGAAATTTCTTGCCTTGGTAAATTCCTTAGGATCATCAAAGCTTGATTCTAAATCATTAACAATAGTCAACATTTTGATTTTATTATTTAGAAATTCATTTCTCACGGCTTGGTATGTAGAAGGGTCGCGTTTAAACCCCCGATATAATCTTTGAGTGACATCCGTAATACTTAGTACTTCACCTTGAACTTGTGAGACAACTGCGTAGCTGGCATCAACCAACCCAGACATGTCAAAATCGTAAGGCACGGGTATAATATTGCCATCAACAAACAAAAGCTTTTCATTATGCCGATATGCTGATGAATAGTCGGTATTGCCAATCATAAACTGAAAAAAATCGTTTCTAACCGAATTAAGATCATCTTGTTCCATAGGATGTATTGACCTTTTAATCTGCTTTCCATTACATCTGTCTTTCACCTTATCAATATCTTCCATGAAAAAACCTTTTATTGAATAGCTTTTAACTTTCTGTCCTTTTTCATCCGTAAAATCAACTTGTAATAACCTCGTGTTATAATGATATGGAGAGACAAGTTCATACAACTTATAAGCCATATATTCCTTTAAGACTTTATCATTGGCGTTCTTTTGCAGAGCACAAGGAAGTACAAGTTTTAGTTTCTTATTTCCTTCAAACAAGGTTCCGGCGGAAACCGATTTTTTAATTTTCACTTTCACGGGCGGGAAATAACAATTTTCCCTCCTGTAATTTCCCCTGGCCCTAATTTTTACTTCTAAAGTTTTCCAGGACTCATCACTTGTCATATATACAATTTCGCTATCAATATATGTGCTGTCATTCGTTTCTCTCCTTAAAACTTTGTTAGAATAGCTTAGTTTTAAGGGCAAAGGATCATTAGTAAGAAATAGCTCAGTGACCTGATTATCTTGATCGGCATTTACTAATTCCTGTGAAAAAGTGGTTCCTCCAAAAAGAAGATAAATAAAAAGGAATAGATATATGGTTTGCTTATTCACCAGATTGTGGTTAGATTTACGTTCATAAGTTAATACATTTTAAGCTATTAGACGATATCTTACCATATTAAATTACAGGACATTAATTGTATTGATTATTTCAGCAGTCATTACGTTTCTGGCATTTAAATTTAATATAAACTTTTTTGTTGATCTTACTATGTTAAGTATCGCCATAATATTTCCTTTGGTTTTTACTATACGTGGTTCTTTCAGGCGCCGGGAAAAGGCACTGCAACATTTAAGTAAATTCAGAAGTGCTCTAAAGACCGTCCACTATTTTGTGATGAGCAACCAGGAACTCTCTGTTGAGAGTAAAATAGAAATGACGGATATTTTGGTTAATATTAGTGAGCAGACTATGGATCAACTAAAAAACAACGACGACAGCACAAGAGATCTGGATGAAATTATTGATAAGGTGCTTACATTTATCGTAGCTAACGATGAAACTGTTTCAAAAAATTTAAAAGACAGGACTTTTCGTTATATGAAAGATCTCCATGAATCTATAGAAAATTTACACGCTATTAACACTCACAGGACACCAATAAGCTTAAAGGCTTATTGTCTTGTATTCATCTATATCTTCCCATTAATTTATGCGCCAACCATTATCAATGATGTGGGATTGGAAAACAATCAGGGAATAACCTATTTTATTGTATTACTTACGGAATTTATACTTATATCTCTTTACAACATCCAGGATCAATTAGAATATCCGTTTGATGATATTGGTTTGGATGATATCAATCTTGAGGCCTTTAAACTTAACAGGTAGGTAAAAAAAATGGAACTGCTTATTTAAGGTACGGAAGTGCAAGTACAGTATCATCCATCATTTCAATATAATTGATACGTATTTAAAGTCTAAAGAATACCCCCTTATATTTTACAATTGAGAATATGATAATGGCCTTAAAAATACCCTGTATATATTTGAAACCGTATTGGCGTACTCCGGCAGTTGTACTATCCGTTGCCATTCCGGGTTGGGACCAAATTTTGCCCAGTTGGCATCACGTTCTGCCATATCTTTAAAAGCAAGTAAATAAGTTAGGCAGGGCATTTGTGGACCAGCAATTTTCTCTCCAAAAAATACGGAGTGCAGGCCCACTTCATCAAAAATGTTCAGTTCACTTTCATTAAACATTTGTACTTTGCGCTGAAACGCATCTTCATTATAGCCCTCATAGGTTCGTAGCTCAAAAACCATTGAACCTTCTGCCGGTTTAATCAGTTTGGGGATTCCCTCAAATGCCGTAAACAATGAGGTTACATATCGCTCGACCGGAAAATTTTCCTGAGAAGTTTTATTATAGGCTTCAGATGCCTGCAGAAAGACTGAATCGTGCTTTAAATAGTCCAGCACCATGTGGTAATTCTCCAAATCATCATAGGTAATTAATAAATAGATCTTCTTTGGCATGGCATCCCCAATTTCTTCAAAAGCTCCAATATTCTTAATTCCCTGTTTGTTTAAAGCTGGTATTAAAGCATTTTCAAAATAATCATGAAGGACCTTGGCAGGTTTTCCAAACTTTAACTCATATTCCCGAAATTCATAAATTTCTTTTTGGCTGAATCCAAAAGCACCTAAAAATAGTATAACTGCAATTGCTAATTTTTTGATCATGATTAAATTTTTAGTCCATGTTAGTTTCAAAGCTATAAATCTTATTCTTATTTAAAAAATACCTGGATTGAACTATTAGCAAATCCGATTTATATTTTATCCACGCTTTCTATAAGCATTAAGTATATTTTCAATCCGTTTGTTTTCCTCCGGGTCAATAATTTTCTTTTCCGGATTATCATCCAGCCATGTTAAGGTTCTTTTTATACCTTTTGCAAAAGGGATAGTGGCTTTAAAGCCAGGGACAAATGTTTTTATTTTAGTATTGTCAAAAATCACACTTTCGGCCTTATCAGCAAGTAAAGTGCCTGTATAGGAGGATTCTATTTTGCATATAAAATCTGAAGCAATATGCACCACATTTGCCTTACATCCCAGACTGTCCGCCAGGATTTCGTAGATCATATTCCAACTTAATATTTCGTCTGAAGTAATATGAAACGCATGGCCCACTGCCTGTGATAATCCCAATAATCCTACAAAACCCTTTGCAAAATCGTCGGAATGTGTAACGGTCCACAATGAAGTCCCATCTCCGTGAACAATAATTTCCTTTCCTTTTAAAATTCGATCGGCTGTAGTATACTCTTTAAATCCCCCAATAGCAATAGGGATAACCGTATCATAAGTCAAAGAGGGCCGAACAATGGTAATTGGAAACCCTTCTTCCCTGTATGCTTTCATCAATCTATCCTCGCATTTAATTTTATCATTGGAGTAATCCCATATGTTATTTGATAAAGGTGTAGACTCAGTTATAATTGGGTAACTCAATGGTGTCTGATAGCACGATGCCGAGCTTATAAAAATATATTGCCTGGTTTTCCCTTTAAAGAGGGCAATATCCCTCTCAATATCTGTTGGTGTAAAGGCAATCCAGTTAACCACCACATCCCAGTTGTGAGTTCTCAGTTCTGACAAACTAGAGGAATTGTTGATGTCACCTAAGATAGTTTTTACCCCTTTAATTTCAACCTTGTTTATCCCTCTGTTCAAGTGATACAACTCTATCCCTTTTGTAATCGCTAATCTGCTGGACGCACTGCTAATATTTCCTGTACCCCCTATAAATAAAACCTTCATATATTTTCCTAAAGAATTACAAAGTACTGAATTATCCAGAACAGTCAATACTTCTGCTTAATAATAATGTGAGGTAGATATTATATTAGTTGGTCCGGTTAATAGAAGACATTTATAATCAATATTACGTATTAACCTCTAAATGATAAATCCTTACCTTAGGGTACCTAATAATGAACCAGTAGATGTAAATGATAAATTTCAAAAAACGAACAAAACAAGTTAAACTTCTTAAAATTAAATTTAAAACATGCTATATCTTTACAAATAGTAAATTTATTTCTAATCTTAACCATACAACTTCGTTTCTTACCTTTCTATTTGTAACCATTGGTTTTACAGGCTGTTCGGGCACCTCGGAGAAAACTTCGATAGAACCAAGACCTAATATTTTAATATTGGTAGCCGATGACCTGGGCTATGCAGATCTGGGTTGTTATGGCGGGGATATCACAACGCCCAATATTGATAGTCTGGCATCAAATGGTATCCGTTTCAGCAGGTTTCATACTGCGCCGATGTGTGCACCTACCAGAGCCATGCTTTTAACAGGCAATGACAACCACATTGCTGGAGTAGGGAGGCAAGCGTTAAGCACACAGGTTTTTGGCTATGAGGGTTATCTAACAAATAGAGTGGCTACTATACCTGCCTTGCTAAGAAATGATGGTTACCACACTTATATGGCTGGTAAATGGCATCTGGGTACTGGCGGTGAAGCTAACCCACACCAAAAAGGGTTTGAACACTCGTTTGTTCTACTTGAAGGTGTTGGAAATCATTATAACAGCCAGGGATTATTTAAAGGTATTCCGGTTTCGCATTATACAGAAGACGGTAAACCCACAAAATGGCCGGAAGGTTCATACTCAACAAATCTTTACACCGATAAACTCATCGAATATATTGATCAGAACAAAGATGATAAACGTCCGTTTTTTGCCTATGCAGCATATACCTCTCCGCATTGGCCACTGCAGGTTGATGAGGCTTATTGGAAAAAGTACGAGGGCAGGTATGATGAAGGCTATGATAAATTAAAAGAAGAAAGATTACTAAGTCTTAAAAAGGCAGGGATGATTCCCGAAAATGCCGTCTTACCTCCTACCCATCCTTCAATAAGGCCCTGGAATTCTCTTTCGGAAAATGAGAAAAAAATAGAATCGCGAAAAATGGAACTCTACTCCGGAATGGTAGATAATCTGGATGTGAATATTGGTCGTATCATTCAGTATTTAAAAGATATCGGAGAGTACGAAAACACCCTGATTATTTTCATGTCGGATAATGGGGCTGCCGGTGAAGACTATTATAATAATCCTGGGATCAGACCTTATATCAATCCCTATTTTAATGATAACTATAAAACTATGGGCGAAGCAAATTCCTTGATTTCCTATGGCCCACAATGGGCAGAAGCCGGTTCTTCACCCTTCAGATATTACAAGGAATATGCCACTAATGGTGGTATTATCGCGTCTATGATTATAACTGGCCCCATGGTAGAAAAGCAAAATATAATTGCAAATGACTTTCTAACGGTTATGGACATTGCTCCTACTCTTTATGACATTGCGCAGGTAACCTATCCTCCAGAATTTAACGGAAATTCACTATTCCCCTTAAAGGGAAAATCACTTATGCCATATATTTCAGGCAAAGCAAAGACTATACATACCAACGAATATGTTTTTGGTTTGGAGCACAGTGGAAATACGATGCTGAGGAAGGGACAGTGGAAAATAACAAATTTCAGCGATCCATTTAATTTATCAGCATTTGAACTCTATAATCTCGATGAAGATTTGAGTGAAATGCATGATTTAAAAAGCACAAACCCCAAAAAATACCAGGAAATGTACCAGGAATGGACCAATTTTGCAAGTGAAATAAAAGTCCAGTTACCCGGCATTAGCTACGATTAAACTTATAAATTACAATCTTGCCGGATTCCATACTTTTTTTATAGTAAGGAACCACATTTATTCCCGTCGTTAATTACGCGCCCTCTTTTTTTGGTTTAGGAGGAAGTTTGAATTCTTCAGGTTGCGGATCCAATGGTTCTATTTTTTTTCCTTTTAGACCCGGATGGTCTTCGGGGATAAAATTCGATCTGAATTGCCAGTAAGCCAAAGGCATTGGTGAAACTGGTTCCCCATCAGAATGATGAATATTCCCGCGATATGGATTCAGATATTCCCAGACAATTTCTCCTTCGGGGGTAACTTCAAAAAAACGACCCCTGGGTCCTTCATTGATAAACGTATTTCCATTTTGCATCCGCTGTGCACCCGATATAAAGCTTGCATAAAAAGAAAGTGTATCCGGGGCTATATATTCCCAAACAGGTTCTTCTGGTCCAAATTTCCGGTCTTGCTCCTTTAGGTAGTTACCATTATTATCCATTGGGGGTTTCAATTCTAATACTGCTGAATAATCTAAACTATCCGGACCCATTGGAACATCATTATTAAAGATTGTAAGATGGCCTGCACCAGGTAGTCCTTTCTCAATCCATCGTACATCGTGCTGACCAAATAATTTCTGATTTGTAGAATCTCCCCGGTTATAATTTGCGGGATTTCCCCATCGGTATAAAAAATCACCGCCATGGCCCATTTTGCCTCCACTATGACCAGCAGCTTCTTCGGTAGTTGTGCTGTGGTCAATAATAAAGATTTCATCCAAACTTGGCGAACTAAATGCAATTTGATCCAGTTCAGGGTTGTAGTCAATGGCATTTACATGATGAACGTCAGCACCTCTGTTTTCAACGGTTTGGTTCCTCCATGCTCTTTTTAATTTATGTAACATGGCCATACTGTCTTGGGAAATAAGAGGTGGTATTTTCCCGTTTTTATTAAAGTCAAGAAGCTCAGGATGTGCGGTAATATCACCGTGGTTATCCTTAGTTTCATCATAATCCTGTATTAAATGATCCCAGATATGCCATTCCCACACAATCTCACCCCTGTTTTTACCCTGTGGTTTTATTTCAACTATTTTATCGGGCCAAAGCCCTGCCTTTGGGGTAAATTCAGGTTTTCTCCCAGCTTTTAATACCTCTTCCGCTGTCTTAGCTTCCCAGGCAATAGTTAAAATATTACCATTAGGCATTACCGCTATATCATGATGTGCAAGATATTCTTCGTTAGCGTATTCAAAATCCCACAGCATTTTACCTTCCCAGCTAATTTTTTGCAGCCTTCCGGCATTTCCTCCACCTCCAAATACCGGAAAATCGGGATCTACGGAAAGTAGAGTTAGGGAACCATCGTCATTTAAATAAAAACTGTTTACCTCATAATTCCCCTTCCATTCGTGGACAACTTTTCCTTCCCGGTTAACCAGAAATACAGAAGCAGAATTAGACGGTCTGAATATCACATATCCGGGGGCAAGACCTTCTGTGGTTTTTGTTAAACCACGCGGTATATAAAGCCCAAACATATTCCTGTCTTTTTTCTCTTGTTCTTCTGCTATTGGTTTTTTGTCTGAACAATGGACAAGTATGGCAGTTAAGACAAAAACAATAAGGTAGTTTTGAATTTTTTTCATGTTTGGGTTTTGGTTAATTAGCTGGTTTTTCTATTTCCAAGGTGCTGCACATAACAACAGCTGTTTAATTTGATTTTAAGCTGCCCTAAAATAAACTTAAAAATTCAATTCCTTTAAATTATAAGATAAAAATTCATGTTTATTGTTCGCCAGAAATTTAGGTATAACATTTCCGGAAATAATGGGCATATAACAAATAATAATATTGGCCTATATTGATTATCTTACACTAAATAACGTAAAACCAATGAACCTCCTTTACAAACTTTCAGTTTTAATTTTACTAATCTCATGTTCACCAAAGCAGGAATCTATGAAACATATATTTTATTTACATGGAATGATTATAGAAGTGCAAGGTATTCATGCAGTAAGTCCTCAATTCGGGGCTTATGAGTACACCTCTATTATTGATTCACTTAAAGCAACAGGTGCAGACGTTCATGCGGAAGTTCGCACGGAGAAAACCGACTTTTACGAATTTGGAAAGAAAATTTCAAAAGAAATAGACGATCTTATAGCAAAAGGGGTGGCACCTTCAGATATTACAATTATAGGGGCATCCAAGGGAGGTATGATAGCCATGTACATTTCGGATATTAACATGAATAAGGTAAATTATGTGCTTCTGGGGTCAAACAGTGATTATACCGAGAAGACTTTTGACTGGAACCTGCATGGAAATATCTTGGGGATATACGAAAAATCTGATACTGTTGCCGGTAACAGCTACCAATACTGGATTGATAAATCTTCCAATGCCGCAAGTTTTGAACAACTTCAGATCAATACTGGTCTTGGACATGGTTTTTTATATACACCAAATAAGGCTTGGTTAGATCCTGCAAAGAAATGGATGACTCTTTCCGATTAAAATATAAATGCCAATATTTCTATTGAATTGGGAATAACAGGAGTATTGAGCAATTAAGAGTTCAACTACAAAATCATATAGAAGCCTATTTTTTTGTTGGAGCAGTTGCTATTAATTTCCGTGAAATATCCATGAGCAGGCTGGTAGATAATTGTTCCATATTAATGATACCGCTAAATTCTTCCTTTTCATTTATTACAGGTAAAAACGTTGTTTCCAACTTTTGCATATTTTCCAAAGCATCGTATTTTGAAGTAGTGGCTTTAATAGCATCATTGAAACTAAGTAACCCATCAATATTATATATTTCAGCTTCATTACTATTTTCCAGCCATATTTTCAATTCATTAGCAGTAAGGCCAGGATTTTTCGAAAAGATCTGGGGCATCAATAGCTCTAAGGAAATAATTCCTTTAAACTTATTGGTTGAATAGTCATTAATGATGATATATTTTAGCGTAGACTGCGATAGCTTTTTCAGATATTGTTCAATTTCTGTAGAACCATAATTATCATAACCCATTAAGAAAATTAGGGCTTCAGGTTTAGTTTTAAGAATCTTGTCGAGGTCTAAAAGACTAGATTTAGGAGCCCCTTGCACATTATCTATCTCTTTGGTAATACTATTAAGTACGGGATTTATTAGTTCCGTAGACTCTGAAATCTCTGTATTTTGTGCTTCCTGTATGGCTTCGGCAACCAGAGTAACCTCAAAATCTCCTACTTTTAGGCGTTCAACTTTCCCAGTTAGCAATAACCATACGGCCAAAGGAACAATTGCAATTATTATATCGGAGGTTTTAATTTCATAATCCTTTCCCACTTTTTTTCTTAAAAATAATACCAGAAAAATGGTTACTACAAAAATAGATATAGCAATTATAGTATTCCCGTTTAATAATTCTTCAGAATTCATTTCGTGTATTTTTTGGAATAAGTTAATTTAATAATGTTGATTTATCTTTGTGTTTAAATATACTTTTAATATGATAACCAATCATTTGAAAAATATATATAGGGCCATCATAACGGAATACAGTTAAGATCTTCTGCCAAGATAATGGTTCCTTTAAAACGATCCTTTACCAATTTTATATTTGAGTTTATATCTGAAAGACTAAATTCTCTGGCGCGTATATGAGTAGAATCTAATTTCATTAAGTGACTTAATATTAAACCTTTAACGCCCGTTTCCTCAGCTACTACTCCAATCCTACTTGGTTTTGCATGAAGGTTTGTAAATGGTTTGTCGGCTTCTTCAGAAATGGCCAAATGCAAAACCAGAAGATCAGCTTCCTTTGCAAAATCTATAAAACCAGGGCTATCAAGCGTTTGATCGGCTCCAAAAACAATGCTCTTATCGTCCATGGTTACTTTATAGGCCAAAGTAGGTTTATTGGCATGGTTAACCCCAATAGCTGTTACTTCCAGTAATTTGTCCTTATAAACCGTTATGGCAGAATCCTTTTGTGGAAAAACTTCAATAGCATTGATCCTTGTAAAGGCATCAATAGGCACTGCCATATCATTAATCGCAGACAGGAATCCGTTAAGTCCGTCCGATCCTTCGCCAGCAGGACCGGAAACGTTTAATGGAGCTGGTCTGCTTGAAAATATGTCGGACCAAAGTAAGGCCGGTAGCTCAGAGGCATGATCCGGATGAAAATGACTTATGCCCAGAAACTCAATATCTCTCAAATGTACTCCTGCCTGTTGCAGTCTTAAAAAAGTACCCCCTCCGGCGTCTATCATGGCCACAGGACTGCCATTGAACCAAACCAGATAACCCGTTGAAGCCCTGGCATCTCCGGCAGCAGGCCCACCTGAACCCAGAATTTGAAGGGTAATCCCCTCTTGAGCACATGGGGTATCAATCTCTATAGAGCCCTTTTCCGGTTCAACTTTTGGATTCGTATTACATCCTATGGCAATGGCTAATAAGGTCAGATTAAACAGGACTTTTTTCATAAGAAATGATTTTGATTGAAATAGATAAGTGTACTTTATCTTATGTACCTTATCAAATCATAACAACTCAAGGATTAATCTTTTTACTGTAAAACTGGTTAGTTACAATAAAGATAGCGAAACAAATTATATCATATTATTAACCTAAATACATGCTAGTGAAAACATTCCAAGGGCTAAGCGTATCATTATTTCGATATCTTTAGATAATGAACTTTATTGAAAACCTGGTTTATGTTTTAGGGGTATTGTGTTTAATGGTAATCCTGGCGGATTATGTCTCTAAAACCAAAATTGGTACTTATTTAGGTATTCTTGTTGTGTATATATTATGATTGGCAATGGCCTGTTAGTTTTAAAAATTGATAGGAAAGATACAGCCTATTTTACATCTTAAACTCTCCTTTAGTAGTATTTTGACTACAAAACTTAACCGTTGACCACATATTTTTTTTTATTTCAGGAAAGTTTCCCTCTTTTACGGTCCCTAATCTTAAAATGAATTACCATGAAACCTAATTTTCTATTATTATTTGTGTTTATGTCGGCAACTTTGTTTGCCTCTACAAAATGTGACAACACCTATTCTTCGGCTTCTTATGCTTTAAACCACGCTAAGAAATCATTTAGCTCAAAGAATTTTGATCATCAAAAATATTATGCATATAAGGCTCTGGAAGCTTTAGAAAAAGTAAAAAACCAGATAACAGTATGTGGTTGTGATAAAGCCATGGATCCTATTTTAGATGGAATCGAAAATTTGGAAAAAGCCTCTGATCCAAAAGATTTTAAAATGGGAAGGTATTATACCAAAAAAGCTTTTGGTGATATTCAAGACCTAATCAACCAATTAGATATGTATACCCTTGGTGAGGAGCAAACAATAGATAATTCAAATTTCTCAATAGAAGGGGACAACTCCGGGAAAGAGGTATTACTTTCTGAACTAGCCGCAATTAAAAGTCAGAGAACTAAACTAGCCCAGGAACAGGCACGGCTTCTGGAGCGACAGAAAGCCATAGAAGAGCAGATAAACAAAACGGGGTCCTAAGTAAACATATTCCTTTTACATTATTATTAGGTAAGTCTTATCAACATTAGTTAAGTCTTATCAACCTAAGATCGTTGTATCAGCCTTTAATTCATGATTTTTGACAGGCAATTTGCGGATCCTAATACCAGATGCGTTAAAAATTGCATTAGCTAATGCCGGTGCAATACCTGGGGTACTGGGTTCACCTGCGCCACCTGGCCAGTTATCGCTGGTAACGATATAAGTTTCAATTTTAGGAGACTCGTGCATGCGCACCATTTGGTAATCATGGAAATTACTCTGTTTTACCGCCCCGTTTTCGATCGTTATTTCACCATACAAAGCAGCAGTAAGTCCGAAAACAATACCACTTTCCATTTGTGCAGTAAAACCGTCGGGGTGAAACGCAAAACCAGGGTCAGCTACACAAACCACCCTGTGTACCTTGAGTTTGTCCTCAACTATTTCTATCTCGGCCACCTGGGCAACAATGGTACCAAAAGATTGATGAAGTGATATTCCCCTCCCCCAGTTAGCCGGAAGGGCTTCTCCCCAATTGGCTTTCTCAGCAGCCAGATCCAGCACCTTTAAAAATCGGGGTGCATTGGTAAGATGTTCCCGCCTAAACTGATAAGGGTCTTTATTGGCATTGAATGCCAGCTCATCCACAAAGGATTCTGTGAAAAAGGCGTGCATGGAAGAATCTACACTCCGCCAATACCCCCAGGGTACGTGTGTTTCGCTATTTGTATAATGAATAAATTGATTGTCTACACCATAAGGAATGTGCGGGGCTTCTTCCGGATCGTGCTTAAATACGAACTGATTGTTCCAGGCGCTTATTTGACCTTTATCATTAAGGCTTGCTTTAAAACGACTGATGTTGGCTTCCCTGTAATGATCTTGTCTGATATCATCTTCACGAGACCAGATAAGCTTAACCGGATAGTCTACTTCTTTAGCAATTAGGGCTGCCTGAATAGCCACATCTGGTACGACTCTTCGGCCAAACCCTCCGCCCAGATATTGGTTGTGTACTACCACCTTCTCCTGATCCAGATCCAGTACTTCGGCTACGCTGTTTGCAAATCCTAATGGGTTCTGACTTCCTACCCAGATCTCGCATCCATCTTCTTTTACCAAAGCAGTGCAATTCATGGGTTCCATTGTGGCGTGGGCCAAATAAGGCACCCTGTATTCCGCCTCTATCACATTAGTAGCTTCTTTAAAAATATTCTTTATGCTTCCTTTTTTAACATCTTTTTCTTCATTCCCCTCGGCAATTGCAGTATCCATATCCCTTAAATACTGATCATAAATATCATTCAGTCCTACCGTGTCATGATCACTTTTGTCGAACTCAATGGGCAATTCGTTTATAGCCTTTTTTGCCAACCAATAGCCATCCGCAATTACGGCTATGGCCCCTTCAAGATTCACAATTTTGTGCACACCGGGCATATCCTTAATAGCACCAGCCTCCAAAGGCTTTGCCCTGGCCCCAAAAACAGGAGAAGCTTTTATGGCTGCATATTTCATATTTGGCAGGGCTACATCAATTCCAAAATTTGCCTTCCCATCTACCTTTGACGGGATATCGAACCGTGGAGGTGAGGTTCCCATTATGGTAAATTCTTTGGATGTCTTAAGACGCGGTTTGGCCGGTTGAGATAAGTTTGTTGCTTTAACTACAAAGCTCGCAAAAGGTTCCGTTCGGTTGCTCGCCGGATGCGAAATAGTACTGTTTTTAACCACTAATTCCTCTGTGGCAACTTCCCATTCCTCCGAAGCAGCCTCTAATAAAACCGATCTTGCTGCGGCTCCTGCCACTCTCATGGCGAACATTCCTGTATAACGTACAGAAGAACTTCCCCCGGTCATTTGAAGACTGATTTGTTTAGTGGCCGTTAAAAAAAAGCCATCAACGGTTCCTATAAGCATGGAAGGGATATCTTTGGGGCCCATAATAAACCCTTTTCCGATAGCGTAATTTGCGTATTCCTTATTCCCTGGGGCTTCTAACATTCTGATTGTTTTCCAATCGGCATCCATTTCGTCAGCCAGCATCATTGGCAAGGTGGTATGGACCCCCTGCCCCATTTCCGCATGAGGAACAATTACCGTAATGGTGTTATCTGCGTTAACTTTCAGCCAGATATTGAGTACGGTATCTCCTTCACCCGCAATTAAATCCCTGACTTTCCCGGCACGGTTTCCCGGTCTAATAGCCACCCCAATTATCAGGGCACCTCCGCTTAATACTCCGGTAGTTATAAAAGCTCTTCTAGTCCACTTCCCCATGATCTAATTTTTTTTCCTTGGCTGCGTTGGTCAAAGCGGCTGCCGCTCGTTTAATTCCCTTTCTCACTCTTGGATAGGTTCCACATCGGCAAATATTGCCATGCATAGCCTCGTCAATATCCTTGTCGGTTGGAGCCGTGTTGGCCGTCAATAAGGCATAAGCAGACATGATTTGACCGGATTGACAATAACCGCATTGAGGAATTTGTTCTTCAATCCATACTTCTTGTATGATATGTCTTTCATTATCGTTTGAGGCAATACCTTCTATGGTAGTAATTTCTTTATCTAATGCAGCCTGCGCAGGTGTAAGACAAGACCGTATTGGTAAGCCATCAAGGTGTACGGTACATGCGCCACATTGCCCAATGCCACAACCAAATTTTGTTCCGGTCAATCCAAGTTGCTCTCGGATGACCCACAGTAAAGGGGTAGCAGGATCAACATTTACCTCATATATCTCATTGTTTATATTTAAAACCATTTACGTTGTATAAAAAAGCATTAGTGCTAAATGAAAAGAGTCTTTTGTGTCATTCTAAAACTACATCAAAATCATCAAATGGCAAGGAATTTAAAATAGAAATGGCCTAATCGCCTTATTTTAATTTAATATTTGAAAAGTGAAATAGTGCCAATCAACGGTAATAAAATATTCCATTACCAGAATTTTTTTTGAAGTATTTCAAAAATTTGAAATTAATGCACTACTCATAAGTGCGGGATAGTGTTTGGTATGCTGTTCAAGGCAATTTTAGTGGTAGTATGGTAATATACCTTTTGAATTATCCTGTACAAGTCCGGGACTACTGTTTTTGCGAGCTTGGAATTATTGTTTAAAAGAACACAAATTCCCAGATCGGCTTCAGGGTAAACCGCAATTTCATTTCTGTAATTGTTTACACTTCCACCGTGGTGCCAAATGGTTTTTTCCTGATTGGAATCGTCGTCCACAAATTTATGGATTCTCCACCCAAAGCCGTAATGCGATGATAAGTGTCCGGGCCAACGCTGGTAATATTTGCTGTGGCCTTTTATCTCTATAAATGGGTCAAAAGCTTCTTTTAAGGCCGATTTGTTCATTATCTCCGGGTTATGCCCGAGTAAAAATCGCATCCATCTGGCCATATCAAGAGCGCTGGCATTAATACCTCCAGCTGCTACAGCATTGTAATAATTATCAGTAAGTTTCTTGGGTTTCCACCTGTTTCGCCTTTTTGAATGAGGTAATGCAACATTTTCTGCATGTGCTATGGTTTCATAATCCATTGTGGTGGAGCACATTTCCAGTGGCTTAAAAAACATATTCTCCAATGATGCAGTGATTTCCTGGCCGGTAGCTTTGTACATCATCTCTCCAGAGAGGGCAAATAGGGCATTCTGATAGCTATACATCGAACCGGGATTACTAATTGGTACTACTTCTTTGAAGCGTTTAGCAATATCTGTCAATGACAATCCGGCCTCAACCAGATTGGTATAACTATGGTAAGGTGCCCCTGAAGTGTGTGATAAAATATTAGCCAGCGTAATTTTAGCTGTATTACTTCTATCTCCCAACTGAAATTCTGGAATATAATCGCTGACCTTGTCTTCCCAGTCTAATTTGCCTTCATTTTTTAAATTGGCTGCCAATATCCCGGCAAATCCTTTAGATAGAGATCCGAGTCTAAATATCGTTTGGCTGTCAACGCCGTCATTCTCGTTTATATTTCTTTTACCGAATCCATCTGAAATTACAATCGAATCTCCACTTACGATACTCACCCCTGCACCCACTATATCTCCTGATGCAATGGCTTTATCAAAATATGCTTTTATGGCAACCTTCAATTCTTGTTGTTGCCATATATATAGCTGTGCCTCTTTTTGATCGACTAAAATTTTCTTTGACTTATCTGTTGAAATAGCATCTTTGGACTCAGAAGTAGACACAGGATTATTGACACTTTTAGCCAGGGCCAAAAGCATAAGAATTAAAATCGTAGTGCCTGCCAAGATTTTGAATCTCTGCATAGGTAAATTTATGTTTCGATTAGGGTACAACAGGATGAATTTAGGGTTATATAACTAAATAACCGATTAAAGGCTTGATTATTATATGTTTTATTCCTTTTTACCCAGATTTAAGCAAGGAAGGTACCAGGTTTAAGGTATGAAGTTAGAGATACTAAGTTAGAATTTCGCGGTTAGACTATTGTATAATTTATGCTTAATTCTATTTTTTTTATGTTTTAAGCAGATAATTGCTGACTAAAAATGAAAAGGGAAATGTTTAAAATACACCATTGTAAAGAATTATGAAGAACCTTGTTTTAACTACTAACCCCTGGGTTTAAACAAGATTTATAACCATGGGAACTGTAACTACAGAATTCTAAGGGATTTTATATAACTTGCCACAAAAGAAATCCTGTACATCCATTACTGTAAAGTTTCAGGTTTCTCAACCAAAGCTAACGAGTTCTATCCTTTGAAAAACCATAATGAAGAAAATCATCTTTTCCCTATTGGCAATACTGGTTGTAATTGCCGGTATTCTCGTATTCAACACATTCACTTTAACCTCCAAACAAGTAGCGCCAGAATCCCTGGAAAAACTCAATATTCCGGACGCAGTTTTCCAAAACCTTTCCCAGGCGATCCAATACCCAACGATATCCTTTAACGAAGATGCTATTCCTGATTCAACAGCCTTTCATGGTTTCCACCAATTTCTGGCAGACACATTTCCACTCGTCTATGAAAACCTTTCCCTGGAAAAGATCAATGAATACAGTTTGCTTTACAAGTGGCAAGGTTCAGATACTTCCATAAAGCCAATCATTCTCATGTCGCACCAGGACGTAGTGCCCGTAGACCAACCAACCCTCAAAGACTGGGAGGCAGGTCCGTTCGAGGGAAAAATTACAGATACTCATATCATTGGAAGAGGTACCCTGGACGACAAAGGTTCTCTAATGGCACTAATGGAGTCTGTGGAAAAGTTGTTGAGCGAATCGTTCACACCTTCCAGGACCATCTACCTTGCCTTTGGCCATGACGAAGAAGTGGGTGGACCCAAGGGAGCAGCTAAGATTGCGGCTTACTTAAAAGAAAAAGGTATCTATGCGGCCATGACCCTGGATGAAGGTGGTTTTTTGGCAGAAAGCATGATTCCCGGCATTGAAAAGGACGTTGCGATGGTGAACCTGGCAGAAAAGGGTTTTGCCTCCTTCCGGCTAATTGTAGAAACAAGAGGAGGACATAGTTCTGCTCCTCCCCGGGAAAACACCATTGGTATGTTGGCCCAGGCCATCGTTGAACTGGAAAATAACCAGTTACCCTATAAGCTTGTAAAACCTATCAATTACCAATTTGAGTATATGGGAGCGGAACTCCCCTTTTTAAAGAAGCTGGCTTTTGCCAATCCCTGGCTGTTTAAAAATTCCATATTAAAAGGGCTTAATGCTCACACCACCACAGCCCCAACCATAATTAGCGGTGGGGTGAAGAACAATGTCATTCCCACTATTGCCGAGGCTACAATCAACTTCAGAATTTTACCGGGAGAGACTATAGAATCTGTAAAGCAGCATATAGAAAATACCGTAAGCAATAAAATCAGGGTAGAAACCATTGGTTTTCTAACCAACCCCTCCCCAGTTTCTGGGGTTGATTCTGAAGCCTACAAGACCCTGGAAAAGACCATACGATCTGTATTTCCGGAAGCAGTAGTGGTTCCAGGTCTCATAGGGGGCGGCACAGATGCCCGTTATTTTTATGACGTTTCAGACGAGGTGTACCGATTTTACCCGATCAGACTTGGCCCTGAGAGCATGTCCATGTTTCATGGTATTGACGAAAAGATCAGTAAGGAGAACTACAAGGAAATAATTGAATTTACCTACCATTTGATCAGGAAATTCAATTGAAATAAAGCAGGTTTTGCAGATATATAGATTTATGGTTACCAGACAGACATGCTTTTCCACTTACAAATTCTTCCATAAAATCAACCAAACTCCATGAATCAAAAAAAAGCCCCCTGGCACTACCTCTTACTACTCATTTTGGCCGGGGAGTCCGTATTTATTATTCCATTTGTTCTTTCACGGGTCTTTAGGCCTACAGTGCTTGAGGCATTCGGCCTGGACAATGTGGAGTTGGGCTTATGTTTCTCTGTATATGGCATTGTTGCCTTGCTATCCTATCTCTTTGGAGGTCCCCTGGCCGATAAATATCCTCCAAGAAAATTGATCGCAGTGGCACTATGGATGACTGCCTTAGGAGGATTGGTCTATGCTACTTTTCCCGGTTATACAGTATTAAAAATACTTTATGGTTATTGGGGTTTTACGACCATTTTTTTATTCTGGGCCCCGATGATAAAGGCCACCCGGGTCTGGGGCGGGTCTACGTCTCAAGGCAAGGCGTTTGGATTTTTAGACGGCGGGCGTGGATTAGTAGGGGCTCTATTCGGAGCTATGGGTGTAGTTATTTTTTCACTGTTTATAACTTCTGAAATTTCAGAGGCGACCGTCTCTGAAAGCAGAGAGGCCTTCAAGTATGTGATTCTGGTATGCTCAGGTATAGTTGTTTTAGTAGGCCTATTGGTGTGGTTGTTTATGAAAATGGATGGCAAAGAAGAAAAAGAGTTAATCTTGGAGAAAATAACGATATCACAAATAAAAGAAGTGTTACGTTTGCCATCGGTATGGTTACTGATGATTATTATTCTATGTGCCTATGTAGGCTACAAAATCACGGATGTGTTTTCGCTCTATGCCCAGGACGTGATGCTTTATGACCAGGTACAATCGGCCCAGGTAGGCACATTTTTGTTATTCGTCCGTCCTGTCATCGGGGTACTAATTGGGGTATTGGCAGACCGTACACAAACAACCTACTGGTTGGTAGTTGGTTTTGTAGTTTCATTCCTCGGGGCATTATTGTTCGCTACAGGTATGGTGGCAGATTCGGAGACAGTATTGTTTTTTATATCAATTTTGGTCGTGGCGACTGGTGTGTACGCTGCACGTTCTCTGTATTTCGCAGTAATGGAGCGCGGGCAGATCCCCCTGGTTCTTACAGGGACAGCTGTTGGCCTTATTTCGCTCATAGGCTATACGCCAG